>Ga0302320_10009598_pt1 | contig 20766 bp, 15 predicted proteins | sample Bog_T0_3_FD_202130 | JGI IMG/M metagenome (GOLD analysis project Ga0302320, IMG submission 202130) | Peat permafrost microbial communities from Stordalen Mire near Abisko, Sweden - Bog_T0_3 | ecosystem: Environmental > Terrestrial > Soil > Wetlands > Peat | place: Sweden: Abisko, Stordalen Mire...
GATGGCAATGCTCCAGGCGCCCACTGGCAAAGCTATTTTTCTTTCCCCGGAAATGCCGGACTCTCCAGTGCAGGCTGGTTCTTGCATTCAGCTTTGAAATCTCGCGTCAAGAAACTTCATGCGCGCCAGCCGATTCATCTGATCCACGCTCACGCTGCGTTGCCTTGCGGGCAAGCCGCAATGCTGCTGGCTGCAGATCTCGGCATCCCCTTTGTCGTAACCGTCCACGGCCTGGACGCTTTCGCGACGCGCCAAGTGCCGGGATGGTTCGGACGCCGTTGCGCGAAAGCTTCCGCCAAGGTTTACCACGCGGCGGCTCGCGTGATCTGCATTAGCGAGCATGTGGCGCAGCGCGTCAGGGGTGGCTTCGAAGCTGGGATCGAAGATGGTTTCGGCAACGCTGCCCAAACCAGTGTGGTGTACAACGGCGTCGATCCGTCGTTGTTCAGGCCTTCTGTTCCCGGAAACTCCGCCGCTGCAGAGATTCTGAGCGTCGGAAACTTAATCCCGATCAAGGGACATGAATTGCTGCTGAGGGCGGTTGCGGCGGTCGCGCCGAAACATCCTGAACTGCAATGCAAAATTATCGGAGACGGTCCGGAACGCGCTCGTTTGCAAGACCTCGCACGCACCCTGCGCATTCACGACCGCGTTCATTTTCTGGGACGCAAACCTCGTTCCGAAGTTGCTGTGGCGATGCGGACCTGCACGCTATTCGCATTGCCCAGTTGGTATGAGGGTCTGGGCTGTGTGTACCTGGAGGCCATGGCCGCGGAGAGGCCGGTCATCGCATGCCGCGGGCAGGGAATCGAGGAAATCATCCGCCACGGAGAAAATGGCTGGCTGATCGAGGCCCAGAATCTTGGGGATCTAACCGCTGCCCTCGACACTTTGCTTTCCGATGTGTCGCTGCGCGACCAACTCGGCCGCACTGCCCGCCAAACCATTCTGCGCAGCCACACTCTGGCGCACCAGGCAACTCAACTCGCCTCCCTCTACCGGGAGTTGCTGTCATGAGCTTCCGCGTCGCTCTGCTCAGCGAAATCATTGCACCGTACCGCATCCCCGTATTCAATGCGTTGGCGCGGCAGAGAGATATTGATCTCCACGTCATCTTTCTGGCGGAGACCGATCCCACCCAGCGCCAGTGGCTGGTGTACAAAGATGAAATTAAATTCTCTTACCAGGTTCTTCCATCCTGGCGCTGGCGGCGAAATGGCAGCGACACTAGCGGCAGCATACTGCTCAATCGCGGCATGTCATCGGCGCTGGATCGCTTTCGCCCCGACTCGATTCTTTGCGGGGGATATAACCATTTCGCTTTCTGGCAGGCGCTCGCCTGGGCAAAACTTCATACAATTCATTTCGCTGCATGGATCGAAAGCACCAGCCGTGATCGGCGAACCTCAAGCGGCGCAGCGCATTCCGTCAAGCGATGGTTCGTTCGCCACTGCGATTCCTTCGCAGTTCCCGGCCAGTCATCGTTCGAGTATGTAAGGTCAATGGGAGTTCCTCCGCAACAGATTCACACCGCTCCGAATGCGGTCGACGTCGAACGATTCGCCACACTGGCTCTTTCCGCTCGACAAAATGAGAGGAACGTCCGCACTGAACTAACTCTGCCGCCCCGCTACTTCCTCTACACCGGACGCATCATCCCCGGGAAAGGTGTCTTCCATCTGCTCGCGGCCTACTCTCAATTGTCCGCAGAACTCCGCTCGCAAGTCGGATTGGTTTTTGTCGGCGAGGGATCCGCCAAAGCGGAATTGATGAAGCAGGCAGCGAACATCGCACCCGGAACCCTCGTCTTCCCCGGCTTCGCGCAGCGTGACCAACTTGCATCCTTCTACGCCTTGGCCGAGGTTCTCGTGTTCCCGACCCTGAGCGATCCCTGGGGCTTGGTCGTGAACGAAGCCATGGCCTGCGGCCTGCCCATCATCGCCACCGACGTTGCCGGATGCACCACCGACCTGGTCAAACCCGGCGAAAATGGTTATGTCATTCCCGCCGGCGATGTGAGTAAACTGGCCGTGGCGATGCAAACGTTCGCCTGCGACCAACAATTATCGTCGCGCATGGGCGAATCGAGTGCTAGGCTAATAGAACATTTTTCCCCAGAACTTTGTGCGGAGGGATTGGCCCTGGCGTCTGGCGTACCATCGCGCGTTTCTCGCTGATCGAAGTTGGGACCGCAAATTGTGACCGCTATATGATCGAGAATTCCAACTCCAACTGGAAGAGCATTCCGATTCTTCCCCTGATCGCGGCCGCTTCCATTCTCTTCCTGCTCCTGCTGTCCGTTAAGCGCCCTTACTTCTTCGGCGAGATGAACGTGCTTGGCCTGCTGGTGCTGGTGGTTGCGGGGTTGATTGCCTCGCAGTACGAAACCCACTTCTGGACTATTTTAGTGGGAGTGTTTTTCTGGGCGGGATCTTCCTTTCCGCTCTCCGAGGGCATGAACCAATTTCGCTGGGTGATGCTGGGCTTGGCGGCATTTCTAGGGCTGGCCTATTATGCCCGCATGTCGCACCGCATCGCGTTTAATTATCTTCATCTGCTGGCGTTATTTACCGTGATCGCCGCCGGCGCTTCCACTCTAGTCTCAGTAAATCCCCTGATCACGCTGCTAAAAGCGGTGAGCCTGGCGGCGCTCTTCCTCTACGCATGCGTCGGTGTCAGAGTGCTGTGGTCGGCGAATCCTGAGCCCTTCATCCGGAAACTTACGCTCATGGCGGAAGGCCTCGTCTATTTATCCGCGCTCTGCTACCTGATTTCCTTTGAGGTCTGGGGCAATCCGAATTCTCTGGGATTAATCATGGGTTGTTTGTGCTGGCCGGTCTTGCTCTGGCGTTGGCTTCTTCCCGCCAGCCGTCAGAGCGCTGCCCGCAGATTCGTCCCACTCTTTCTGTGCGGAGTGCTCTTGTTTGTTAGCCGTTCGCGGGCTTCCCTCATCGCGGCGTTTCTCGCTTCCATGTTTTTGCTGGTGGGTTCCCGGCGGTACCGCACTTTGTTGGCCGGCCTGAGTTTGGTGCTCGCGCTCTTGTTGAACTTTTATCTGGTGACTCCCGAGCGCTTCCAGAGCGCCTCGGACGATCTTCTTTATAAGACCGGCGAACACGGAAACTTAATGAACTCCCGGCAAAAACCCTGGGAAAAAAGCTTGCGAACTTTTCGCGATCATCCCTGGCTCGGCCTGGGCTTTGGCGTCGCCGACAATAGCGCCGATCAGCCATTCTCATACATGACCCAGGGGCAAATGACGCGCGAGCGCGGCAGCAGTTACCTCACCATGCTTGAGACGACGGGCGCGATTGGAATGTCCTTCTTCGCCCTGTTGATCGTTGCTCTTTGGCGCGAGATCGGCCGAGTGTTCTCCTGGCTGCGCCGCACCGGCAAGGTGAATCAACCTTCCGTCGTGGTGGCGGCCATTCTCATTGCCGGACTGGTGAATGCCGTGTTTGAAGACTGGCTCCTGGCCGTTGGCTACTATATGTCGGTGATTTTCTGGGTGCTCGCGCTCTCTCTGCGCGACTGGATGGCCTGTCCCGCCTGGACTGAAAACGAGCGGTAAAACCGGATCGAGGTTATGATTACCCGGTGGTTAGGAAACTGCTGAAACGCATGAGCCGCGGGGTCGTCCTGCAGCGGCGCCTTCCAAAAGTCTTCGGTCGCGCTCCCATACTTGTCTCGCCGGATTCTGCGCTGGCGTACTGGAAGCGTGACCTCGGCAGCGTCGATCCCTTTTTACTCTCAATGGTGCGCGAGCTCGTGCGACCGGGCATGGTGGTCTGGGACATTGGTGCTAATAACGGATTATTCGCCTTCGCTGCCGCAGCTTTGGGCGCGCAGGTTCTCGCCGTGGAACCCGACATCTGGCTGTCGAATCTGCTAAACCGGTCTCGCCTATTAAACGGGCTTCCGGTCACGGTGTTACCCGCCGCGGTGGGAGACAGCTTAAGCACAGCGAAGCTTTATCTGTCCCCGCAGGGTAGGGCCTCCAATTCGATGCTCGGCTCCGGGGTTTACCAAACCACAGTGAGTGTGACCATGGACTGGCTGGCCGCACACTTCCCGCCTCCCGCGGTCGTGAAGATCGATATTGAGGGAATGGAAGCCACGGCCTTGCGCGGAGCGTCCCAACTGCTGCAACTGAAGCCGACCATTCTGTGTGAAGTAACCCGCGAGCATGAACTCGTTGGCAGCTTACTCACGGGGGCCGGATACAAGATGTACGGAGCCAGATCGCTGGAACGGACGCCGCTCCAGAGACCATCCTGCGATACCTTAGCGATCGCCGACAAGTAGGTGCAAGGAAGGGTAGTTGCACTTTCTATGCGCCCTGCCCTACCAGCAGTCCGTAAACCATTTTGTTCCCTGCACCAGGTGATTGACGCCGCTGACGGCGGGGAACACGAAAATTTCCGGCTTCCACAGCAGGCGAAGCATGGCGTAATTCCAAAGCGTCCCGGCGGCATACTCCGCAATCGACCCGCGATAGAGTTCGGCGCGGCTGGGATAATGGTTTGCGCCGTCGTTGCCCTCGACGCAGCGATGATGTGCCATGCCCTGGTGGGTGGCCTCCACGTCGTACATGATGGTTCCCAGCCAGACTCCTTGCGTAATCAGCCAGGTTTTGTCGTGGAAGGCCTCGCGGTTGCTGCGGATCGGCGCCTCGTGACCATCCCGGCCCTCGAAGGTCCAGAACGTCGCTGGGACCGGACCCTGCCGTTCTGGGGCGTCCGGGAGAGTGACGCTTTCGCCGGGACGGAGGATGCAATCCGCAGGCGGCTGCGGACAGGAAACGTCAAGAGGTTTGCGTTCGAGAACTTCCTGCGCAGTGGCGCCGGGAACCGGAAAGCGCCACAGGAAACAAAGTAGAAGAAACGCCATCGATCTCGGCTTCCATCTTCTGTCGTGGAACAGTGGCGGAAGGGCGTGGTCCTTGGCCTTATCTCTTCCATTCCCTCGGTGTGCATCGAGGCTGCGCTTGAGGAGCGAATTTTGTTCTTTGCTGGCAGAGCATTTCATTAGGGAACTCCAAGCTTCTGAGTCCACCTATCTGCAGTCGATGCTCCTTTCTTCTTAAGAGCGCAGACAAAGTCAGAACGAATGGTCGCTCCAAGCCTCTGTTCCGCCGGGCGTTATTCCTCCTTGCTTCGCCGCTCTGACGCTTCAAAAATCTATATACTTGCTGCAGTCTCCCTCTCCGCGCGATGATCCATCTCTTTCTCGATGCCTCCGCCGCCAGCTCTGGAAGCGGCCCCACGTATGTGCGTAACGTCGTTCCTCATTTAGCGGCCCGAGCCGATCTTCGTTCCACAATTCTTGTATCGTCCGCGCTGCGCCGGGAATTCCAGGCGCAATCCCAGGAGCTATCCAACTTATCGTTCGTCGAGTTTGCGAACGAAAATGTTGGAACCGGGACGAGATTCCTGCGCAGCCAAAAATCCATCCCAGCACTCCTTCGCCGCAGCGGCGCCAATATGCTGGTCTCCGCCGGCAACATGGCGCTGTTTCGTTCCCCTGTGCCGCAGATTCTTTTGAGTGGCAATGCCCTCTATACTTCCAACGATTTCTATCGCGATGTCGTCGAGCGAGGCGACTACCGCCTCTGGCTTGATACGAAAATCAAAGGACAAATTGCCGAATGGTCAGTGAAAGTTGCCGATTGCACGGTCGCGCCCAGCCAGGCTTTCGCCGATGAAATCCAGCGCTGGACGGGCGTTCGCGCCCGCGCCATCCCCCACGGATTTGACCGCGAGTTGTTTTTTCGCAACACGGAGCCGCTGCCGTTGGAACTCAGGAATAAACTCGGTCGAACCATCCGCGAGCAAACCAGCGCTGACCGAACCAGCGACGAACTCCGCCTTTTGTTTGTCAGCCACTATAACTACTATCGAAATTTTGAGACTTTGATTCGTGCCGCCGCAATCGTAAAAAAACTGATCTCTCCGCGCCCAATAAAGCTGTTCCTCACCTGCCGCCTGCAGCCCGGCGCAAATCCAGGTTCGTACAGTCCTGAAACTGCGGCGCGTTTAGTGAAAGATCTCGGCCTGGCTTCGAACGTGGTCGAGTTGGGATCCGTCCCGTACCATCTTCTGCATCATGTCTACCGCGCTTGCGATTTGTACGTCACCCCGGCATACGTAGAGACGTTCGCTCACCCTTTGGTCGAAGCTATGGCGAGCGGCTTGCCGGTAATCGCATCCGACCTCAAGGTACACCGCGAGGTCTGCGGGGATGCAGCCTTATATTTTCCCGCCTTCTCAGCCTCGCGTCTGGCTGAAACCGTGATGAAAGCCGCCGAGTCTCGCGAGGCTTCTCTGAAGATGTCAAATCAAGGCCTTGAACGTTCGCGAAGCTTCTCGTGGAACACCCATGTCGCGCAGATCATTTCCATCGCGGAAACCTTGATTCGAGAAAAAGCCTTTGGAACCAGTTAACGAATCGTGAAAGAAATATACTGCAGTAGACAAAAGCGGACAGGGGGTTAGGACATGCCTACCGTTCACGATCTAAACCAGATTGTGGGCTCGATTTGGAGGGATGAATCGAATCGCCAACAGCGCCTGCGCCGCGTCGCGCATTTCGTTGGGTGGCAAGTGTGGAAACGATCGATCCGAACCCCGATCACCCTTAGACTTCCCAATGGATTTCGCTTCGTCGCCTATCCCGATTGTGGCGTCTCCGCCGGATTTATCTACCGGAATATTCCGGACTATCGCGACATTTCATTTCTCCGCCGTCATCTCAACGGTGGGGTGCTGGTCGATGTTGGAGCGAATGTGGGTTCTGTTACTCTGCAACTGGCGGACCGGATCGATCATGCAATTCTGTTCGAGCCCAATCCAACCGCAGCGGCACGAGCACAAGAAAATTTGCGGTTAAACGGCTTGTCCTTTGAAGTCCACGTGGCCGCTTTGTCCGACACATGCCAAGCCTTGGACGTGGAAGATCTCGGAGGCGTTAATACCTGCAACCGGACGGTTGTTGGATTTAAGTCATCGCAGCCCACCCGCAGAGTCCTAGGCCTTACCTTCGACCAATTTCTAAGTGAACGCACCAGTTCCTCCAGCCGGGTGGACTGGATTAAGATCGATGTGGAGGGACATGAGAATGCCGTTCTCCGCGGAATGAAGAAGCTCCTTGCGGTCGAGCGTCCCCGATTAGTCATGTTCGAATATCTGGCGCGAACAAATCTTTCTGAAACCCTTGGTTTTTTTCAGACGCTGAATTACTGTGTCTTCCAGTTGACGTCTCAAGGCCCCAGCCTTGTGACTCATACTGCACCGCCCCTGCAAAATCTGTTTGCCTGTCCGGTCGAGTGCTCTTCCATCTTCAATCTCCCGGAGCGGGCTGCTTAGCCGTAAAGCGTCGCTTCCATCGAGGCCTTACCGCACTCCCAGAAATGAATATTTTCCCGCCGGCGTTTTCACCGCCGACGCGCTCGCATTGCAAAAATGCAGCGTCACCGCGTCCCCTTCTTTGGCATAGGCGTTAAGCGAAAGATTCCCCAGAGCGCCCGGCGGCCGCACTCCGGTGACTTCATCCTTCGCCCCCAACCCGGCGGCACTCGCAGTCACGTCGAGACAACTCTGCGCCGCTACGGACGCTGATTCAAGATTCGTCGTGTAAATCTTCATTTGCGAAAGCGCCGAACCTGCTCCCAGGGTGAAAGTATTTCCGTCCTTAATTACCAACGGCACCGCCAAAGTTTTTTCTTTTGCGGTCAATCGTTCCTTCCAGTGCGCTCCGTCCGGCAGGGAATCGATGTAGTTGCTGATGGAAATGGGCGTTCCGAAGGCCAGCGGCATACTCTTTCGAGCGCTGTAAGCCGCGTTGTCGCTGCCGATCCACACATCCTCAACGTCCATCCCTGGCCGATAGTTCGACGTCGCCACTGTCTTCTCCGGATTCGAATCCACCAGAGTGATGATGCTGCCCTGGCTGAATCCCGTCAGATTTGTGCCGATAAAATTCAGCCGGCCCTTAGTGTTCGCTGCCTCCGCGTATGCGTCCTTATTCCGCATCAGCAGAGTGGCAGTGTTGTAGCCTCCCAGTTGGACGCTAACGCTCCCTAACCCTCCGGCCGAGCCACTCAGCAGTCCGTAGGCTCCGCCCGTCCCCATCAAACTGAATGAAGAAGGCGCATAGCTGCCGTTCACGCTCACGATGCCGACTCCCGTTCCTCCAATAAGATCGGACTCACCCGCAAACGTGGCCACCGGAACCTGATTCACGTCCGTGTCATGGGCCGCACTCAACACTAGATTTCCCGGCCAAAATTCCAGATAGGGCACGAAACTCATTTCATGCAAACTGTAATTGGATGTTTTGTTCGCCAGGTTGTCGGTGAAAGACTCGATGCCGCCGCCGCTTGGAATTTTTCCTACCACCACCGCACCGCACGCGCTCACCGATCCTGCGGGACATCCGCCGGGATAAGGCGCGACAATGCTGCCCGCAGCGCCCGTGGTTCGCAAAATGTCATACTGGATCGAACCGCCAAGATACGGACGAATGGCCGGAAAATAACCGGTCAGTGTGCCGGAGCATTTCGTGGAAGTATTTCCCAGGTAAAGCGGCGCGCTTTGCCGGTTCTTCTGAGACGTCATAGTAAGATTGGCGACCACCCAATAATTGAACTGAGCGTTCCCGCTGCTGCCGCTGCATGTGAATTGCGGCATCGCTCCCGTTAATCCGGTCGATCCATGCGCCGTTACCTGCCCGCCTTGCGTGATTACTCCGGCCATCGCCCGCGCCGCCACGCCCTTCGCGCCAGCGTCGACGTAGTCCGGATTCGTGCACCCGCCAACTTCAAAATAGTCGTTGTCGAGTTGCGTGTTGCCGTTGTAACCCCCGGTGGGCGTGCCTGTTCGGATGCCGTATTGGCTAAAACCCTCCACTACCGAATCCGAAACTCGCAGCCCATTTCCGCTAAGCCATGTAACCACGTTCCCTGTGCACTGCAAATTCCCGTTGATGTGTTGCAGCCAGCCTACGGCGTAGCAATTGTTGGTATCGCGTGTGTGACCCTCTGGCAAGGCATACACCACCTGCCCGCGCCGGTCGCCGCGCAGTCCCGCTCCGTCGTAAACGTCCAGCCCGTCCAAAGTAAAAGCTTCGTCGTCGCACACGCTCACGTAAGAATTAAAACTTCCTGTCGGACTCCCATTCCTCGATGTCGCGGAATACTCAAACTTTGGATTGCGAATGACCGTGCTCCGTGCATTCACGTGAATTGCATCCCAGGCAAAGTTCGTAACGTTCCCGTTCGCGGCATGGAAAGTCACATCGTCCAGGACAACATTTTGCGTCGCAGTCTGCGTATCGCGCCGGCCCACCACCACGCAATCATCGCTGGCCACGTAGCATTCCAGCCTGCCTCCGCCCTGGCGAATCGTCTGGTACGAAGTTTCAAAATGCAGCGGAGCGTAAATCTTATAGGGACTGCCCGCGGAATCAATCACCACCTGCCCGCCTTGGAATCCCCATCCCGTTTGCGAACGCGCCGCTTCCGACGCCTCCTTGATTCCGCCCGAGGCGCTCCCCACCGTATAACCTTCCGCGTACGAATTCGCCAGCGTCACGCCGAACCGGCAGGAGGCATCGCCCGCATATCCTGAGATACGCGTTATCTTTGCGGCCTCCGCGTGGTCCGACCCCGTTATGTAAACGTAATGAGTTGGAACGTACTGCGCCGCTATCGGAGCCGTGTTCACCATAAAGCCGCGCGGGCAGGGAGAGAGGATGATGGTGTTCGTTCCGCTCGACAAAGTAGCGGGCACCGCCGGAGTTTGATGCCAGTTGAAATCCGACGCATATTTTATCGACTGCCGGCTGGGGGGAACATAGCTGGCAGCCGAAGTTTGAGCCTGCGGAAAAACGCGAAGAATAACAGGCGCGCCGAGCAGGGTAAGGAACAAAACTTTTGCGGCGATCGTTGATCGAGTGAACGAATAGTTTTTTGTTCCCATTCTCATACAGACGTATCTCCCCCCGGCCGTGGGCTGCCTTTTGTGGAACACAATAGCAGAATCCGGGACGTGTTCGGCATTCGTGATTTGGCGCACGTCCGCTATACTGACCCTACCGTCACAGTGCTGACCTCTCCCGAAATCCCCGCGAAGGATGCAATCGCCTATCACAGAGAACTTGCCACTGGATGGGAGCAACGCTATTCCAAACCCGCATTCCGGGCCCGGCTTCGCGTCTTTGAAGAATGCCTCGGTGACCGCGACTTGCGCGGACAAGCGTGGCTGGATGCCGGTTGCGGATCCGGCACCATGGCTCGCGTTCTAGCCGAGCGCGACGCTCGCGTGCTCGGAGTCGACGCTGCGCAAGAAATGATAGAGAACGCACGCAAGCTGGCCAGCGTTCGCGAGGGCAACTTGCAACTGAGCTTTGAGCGCGTGGCAACCATAGCTCAGTTGCCGCTCGCCGCCGCATCGCTCGACGGAATTCTATGTTCAAGTGTTCTGGAGTACGTGCCCGAGCCAGCGCTCTGTCTGGCGGAATTTGCCCGCGTGTTGCGACCCGGCGGAGTGCTCGTGGTTTCGGTTGCGAATCGAAATTCAGTAGTTCGCAAAGTTCAGATTGCAGCTCACAGCATGGGCCGGATTCTGGGACAAAAATGGTGCGCCTTCCTTGATTACTCCCGCAACGACTACACAGCCGCCGGCTTTCGCGAATTGTTAAAGCAGCAAGGTTTCGTAACCAGCGCGGTCATTCCTTTTGGCAGTCCCATCCCTCATTGGCTGCAACGCCGCGGATTCGGCGGTTCATTGCTGGCGTTCTCCTCCGTCCGGGAATAAAGTGCGTCGGCAATTCATAGACGCGCCAAGCGCCTGAATGATCAATCGAGAGGCGTCTCGATTCAGGTAATATGTTGTGAGTCTTTTCACACCCGATGCAAAAGCTGGAAGAGCCCAAACAGATGCGGAAGGAGCGTTCTTCGCCCACCTTGCCGGTGACTGCGATCGTCGCGGCGCGGAACGAAGCGCGTAACCTGCCGCGTTGCCTCGAATCGCTTCGCGATGTCGGCGAGATTTATGTGATTGATTCACAGAGCACGGATACTACTGTTCAAATCGCGGAATCCCACGGCGCGCAAGTCGTCCAATTTCATTATGGGGGCGGTTGGCCGAAGAAGCGCCAGTGGGCCATGGAATCTCTGCCTCTGGCGTACGATTGGATTTTTATAGTCGACGCGGATGAAGCCCTTACTCCTGAGCTATCTCAGGAAATTTTAGCGGCAACCCAAAGTCCGGCCAACGACGGCTACTTCATCGCCCTGCGCATGTTTTTTCTCGGACGCGAACTCCGCCACTCCGGCGCGGGATTCGAGAAATTGTCGCTCTTCCGCCGTGGCAAAGGCCGCTACGAATGCCGCTTGCGTAAGCAGGATGCTTCCATGGCCGACATGGAGGTTCATGAACACATTGTGGTCGCCGGAAAAACCGCCAAGCTTCAACATCCATTGCTGCACCACAACGTCGAGTCGCTCTCGCACTACATTCGCAAGCACGATGAATATTCCAATTGGGATGCGAAAGTCTGGCTCGAAGGCGAAGCCAGTTCGCAGGATATGCCCGCATCGCTTTTTGGATCGCAGGCCCAGCGCCGCCGCTGGCTGCGCAAAAAACTATTCGCCATTCCGGGTTCGCCGCTGATGTTCTTTTTTTACAAATATGTTTTTTGCCTGGGATTTCTCGACGGCGTTCCGGGCCTGATCTATTGCGGCCTGCAAGGTATTCAGTTTTTCCACATCAAAGCGAAAATCTACGAACTGAGGATCCAACAACGATCGGCCAGGTGAGAGCGGTAGATGTGCAGCGATGCCCAGAGTAATTCGCGCACTTGATATTTAAAAAGAAATCCATGAAACAAGTCTTACAACACGCCCGCACCGGCGAGATTACCGTGTCCGAAGTTCCCTCGCCTCAGTTGCTGCCGAACTGCGTTCTGGTGCGGGTTGCAGCCTCGGTCGTTTCCGCCGGCACCGAGCGCGCCTCCGCGGAATTTGCCGGTAAAAGCTTGTTGCAGAAAGCCAGGTCGCGCCCCGATCTGGTGCGAGAAGTCGTCAGCAAAGTCCGGCGCGATGGAATTTTTTCCGCATGGCAGACCGTCCGCACTCGGCTCGATCAGCCGCAGGCGCCGGGTTACAGCAGCGCAGGCACAGTGATTGCAGTCGGTGACGGAGTCACGGATATTCAACCTGGCGACCGCGTGGCTTGCGCCGGCGCGGGATTCGCCGTGCACGCCGAGGTCACGTGCGTGCCGCGCTTGCTCGTCGGACGAATTCCCACGGACAACCCCGCGGAAGAAAGTTCTTTTGACCAGGCTGCCTTCGCGACTTTGGGTGCAGTAGCGCTGCACGGCCTGCGCACTGCCGAGGTAAGGCTGGGCGAACAGGTCGCAGTCATCGGGTTAGGGTTACTCGGTCAGCTTACGATTCAACTGCTGAAAGCCGCAGGCTGCCGAGTTCTGGGTATGGACATAAATCCGTCTCGCGCGGAACTCGCCCTCCGCATGGGCGCCGATGCCGTCGCCGTTTCTGCCTCTGAATTTCGTGAGCTTTGCGCCGCGCAATCGCGTGGCGTCGGCGTGGATGCAGTCCTGATCACCGCCGAAACGCCTAGCAGCGAACCGGTAAATCTTGCCAGCGCAATCGCTCGCGAGCGCGCCATTGTCGTCGCAGTGGGCACTGTCGGCATCGATATCGAGCGCAGATTCTATTACGAAAAGGAACTCGACTTTCGGATTTCCCGCTCCTACGGCCCCGGCCGCTACGACGCTGCGTATGAACAGAAAGGCCGCGACTATCCTATCGGCTATGTGCGCTGGACCGAAAATCGCAACATGGAAGCCTTTCTGCAATTTCTCGCAGATAAAACAATTGACGTCGCACCCCTCATCACCCATCGCTTTCCCGTTGAAGATGCGCCCAAGGCGTACGAGTTAATCATGGGAAAATCGGGCCAGCCGTTCCTTGGAGTCGTCATTCAATACTCCGCAACCTGCGACAGCTCGCCAACACTTGCGCTCGTCTCTAAGCCCGATACCACCGCACCCGCGCCCAAGTCAGCAGCAGACGTTCTCTCTGTCGGACTGCTTGGCGCTGGCGTCTTTGCCTGCGGAACTCTTGTGCCCGCACTCAAGGCCGCCGCAAACACCAAGCTGATCGGCGTTTGCACCGCGACCGGCTCTCGTTCCCGCTATGCTGCGGAAAAATTCGGCTTCCAATATTGCACTACGGACCACAACCGGCTGATCCACGATCCCGGAATCAACACGGTTGTTATCGCGACGCGCCATCATTTGCACGCTCCACAAGTTCTTGCGGCGCTGAGGGCAGGGAAGAACGTCTTTTGCGAAAAGCCGCTGTGCCTTTCGGAAGATGAACTCCGCTCAATCATTCAGGCTTATTTCGCGAGCGACTCCGCGCATCGGCCGGTGCTGATGGTCGGTTATAACCGCCGCTTCGCGCCCATGATTGGGCAGCTTAAATCATTCTTGAGCCCGATCTCCGAACCCCTCGCCTTGCACTATCGCGTGAATGCGGGATACCTCTCTTCCGATCATTGGGTGAATGATCGCGAACAGGGCGGCGGCCGAATCCTGGGCGAGGTCTGCCACTTCGTCGATCTGCTTACGTTTCTTGCGGCTTCGCCTGTGACTGAAGTCGAAGGTCGAGCCCTGAAAAATGCGGGACGCTACAGCGGCGACAACGTGATGATCGCCCTCCGCTTTGCCAACGGCTCTGAGGGAACGATCAGCTATCTCGCCAACGGCGACCGTTCTTTTTCGAAGGAGCGGTTGGAAGTGTTCGGTGGCGGCGCCGCGGCAGTTCTCGAAGATTTTCGGCGCCTGGACTTATCGCGAAATGAAACCAAAAAATCTGTTCACTCCCGTTGGCGGCAGGATAAGGGCCACCGCAATGAGTGGGCCGCATTTGAAAACGCGCTGCGCCAAGGACGCAATGCGCCAATCGCTTTTGATGAACTCGTCAATTCCACTCTCGCCACGCTCCGCATTCAAGAGTCGGTCGCAACCGGCAACCGGCTAACGGTTAATGCTTCTGCTTTCATCGAAGCGGCCATGCAACATCCGAACCTGGAGGGATGATCCGTGGCCGAGTTAGATTCGTTCCCACTACCAACTATCCACTACCCACTGTTTATTTCATGCTAATCCTGGGCCTCAACATGTTCCACGCCGACGCCTCCGCGGCGATTCTTGTCGACGGTGAAGTAGCCTTCGCCATCGCCGAGGAGCGCCTCAATCGCCGCAAGCACTACGCCGGTTTCCCCGCGCTGGCTATACAAGCTTGTCTCGATGCCGTTGGCGCGAAGATTTCTGACGTCCACCACATCGCCGTAGGCCAGGATAGCGACGCCAATCTAGCAAAGAAAGTTCAGTACGCTCTCGCCAACCCGGCCAGGATTCTGAACTTCATTCGCCTCCGCCAGCGCAAAAAATCCATGCGCGACGTCCGCTCTCTGCTGGCTACTGCGCTCGAAGTCGATGCTGCGCAACTGCGCTTCCAGGAGCATCACCTCGAGCACCACATCGCCCACATCGCCAGCGCCTATTTCTGTTCACCCTGGGAAAAAGCCGCGGGCTTTAGTTACGACGGCTCCGGGGATTTCGTTTCCACCATGATGGCCCGCTGCGAAGGCAATAGTATTGAAGTGCTCGATCGCGTCCTCCTGCCGCATTCCCTCGGCAGCGTCTACACCATGATCTGCGAGTTCATCGGCTATTCCAAATACGGCGATGAAGGCAAAGTCATGGGCCTCGCTCCCTATGGGAAAGAGACGTTCATCGAGCAGATCGGCAAAATCGTCAACCCCACCGCTTCCGGATTTCAACTGGACCTCAGTTACTTCAAACCCCTGGGCAGCAATTCCGGAATGCAAATTCTCCCCGATGGCACAGTCCGCCTCGCACGTCACTTCTCCGACCGGATGGAAGAGCTTTTCGGCAAGCCCCGCCATCCGAATACAGAAATCACCCAGCGCGATATGGACCTGGCATTCGCTCTGCAACATCGTTTCGAAGAAATCTTTTTTCATCTTCTGAATAATCTGCATGCCAGGCTTCCTGAAGAAAAAGTTCCTTGCGAAGACTTAGTGATGGCCGGAGGCTGCGCTCTCAACAGTGTCGCCAATGGCAAACTGTTCGACCTCACGCCCTTTCGTCGTACTTACATTCAACCCGCGGCCGGCGATGAAGGTCTGGCCATCGGCGCAGCCCTGCATACGTATCATTCTGTCCTGCAACACTCCGGCCGCCACGAATTAACAAACTCCTATCTCGGCCCTGAATTCTCCGACGAGCGCATCGAAGCATCTTTGAAAAATGTCCATTTGGATTACCGCAAACTGGAACGCGCACCGTTGCTCGATGCCGTCGCGGAGCAGATCGCCGCCGGTAACGTGATCGGCTGGTTTCAAGGACGCATGGAGTGGGGTCCGCGAGCGCTCGGCAATCGCTCCATTGTTGCGCATCCCGGCTTGCCGAACATGAAGGACGTTCTCAACGCGCGCATCAAACATCGCGAATGGTTTCGTCCCTTTGCTCCCTCTATCCTCGCCGACTATCAGCACGAATATTTCGAGCATGACCATCCTTCGCCTTTCATGTTGCACGTTTACAAAATCCGTCCGGAGAAGCGCAAACTCCTCTGCGCCGTAAATCACGTCGACGACACCGGACGCCTGCAGACGGTCACGCGCGAAGAAAATCCGCTGTATTACGATTTGATTTCCGCTTTCCATCGCAAGACCGGAATTCCCGTGATCCTCAACACCAGCTTCAACGAGAACGAACCGATTGTTTGCACGCCTGAAGAAGCCGTCGATTGCTTCCAGCGCACGCGCATGGACGTTCTGGCCATCGGTCCTTTTCTCGTAACCAAGCCGAAGGTGGAGAATTAACTCCGCCATGACTGCTTTCACCCGCGTCGCTCGATTCCCGGGGCTCCGCGCGCTCGCTTGGGCAGGGGACATTCTGTACGCATCCCGCGACTACGAAGTTCTTCGTGCAACAATTACTGCCGCAGAACTTCCTTCGGACAATCTGCCTTGGGAAAAAGTCGCGTCCTTCCATCCTCCCGCCTGGCGCACTTGGACGACGAGAACCAATCTCACCTCCCGCCTGGTCCGCGATGGATTTCATGCGCTTGCCGTACTGCCGTCCGGTGCAATGGTGGGAGCCGTGCCGGGGGCGATCGTCACGCGTCGTCCGAAAAAGTATCGTTTCGAAGTTGGCCACAAGGTAACTCGCGGTACGCGCCCGCTCCACATCACGTCGATTCCAAATGGCACAGTGTTTTGGGGAGAATACTTCGACAACCCTTCGCGCGATGAAGTTCACATCTACGCCTCGACCGACGAAGGCTCAACCTGGAACGTCGCCTACACTTTTCCCAGGCGTGCCGTCCGCCACGTGCACAATATCGTTCACGACGCTTGGGGGAATTGTCTGTGGGTGCTCACCGGCGACTACGGCGACGAATGCCGGATCATTCGCGCCTCCTATGATTTCCGCGACATAGACATCGTTGCAAAAGGCAATCAGCAAACACGAGCCGTGGCCTGCGTCCCCACCGAAAGCGGCCTCTATTTTTCGTCCGATACGCCGACGGAAGCCAATGCCGTCTATCATCTTGATCGCAACGCAAAGCTGTCGCAGTTAGCCCGGCTCACCAGTTCTTCCATCTACGGCTGCCGCGTCAGAGATCACATTTTCTTTTCCACGATGGTCGAACCCAGTTCCGAAAACCCCGATCAATATGTTCGTATCTTCGGCGCCCGCAACGGGCAGGATTGGCAATCCCTGCTCGCCTGGAAAAAAGATCGCTGGCCCATGCGCTTCTTTCAATACGGCAACGCCTCCCTGCCCGATGGCGTGAACAGCACTCCGTATCTTGCGCTCACGACGATCGCCGTCGAGTCCGAAGATAGGACCACCTCGCTTTATGCTGTACAGTCCTGAGTTCGGTTGCACATGGTATAGTTCGAGAAATTCTCTGGACTCAACCCACTCTTGCCACGCCTCAGCTATTACCGTCGCATTATCAGCGCGTACCTGCTCGGCGGACAAAGCCATCTCACGTTCTGGCACGAAACTCCAACTGAGAATCCAGATGCGAGCCCCGATGCACTCGGCGAGTACTACATGCTCTTCGCCGAAAAAGCGGACTATGCCGGAACCTACGACGCCGCTGGAATTCCTCAGCTCGATTACCGCGGTAAACTCGGACGGCAATATAATCCCATAGCGATCGCGCAATATGGATTAGGTAACTACAACCTCTTTCACCGCACCGGCAGCGCCGATCGCCGCACTAAATTCATGCGCGCCGCCGATTGGCTGGTCGACCATCTTGAACCCAACCCGCACGGCCTTGCAGTTTGGAATCACTACTTCGACTGGGAGTACCGCGACACTCTGCGATCGCCCTGGTATTCCGCGCTGGCGCAAGGTCAGGGAATTTCGCTGCTAGTGCGCGCTCACAAAGAATCAGAAAAAGAATCTAGCGACTCGAGCAAGAAAGGTGCTCGCTATCTCAACGCCGCCCAACGCGCTCTTGAAAGTTTCTACCAACCGGTTACCCAAGGCGGAGTCGCCTTCACCGACGAGCAAGGCGATCTCTGGTTCGAGGAATACATCGTCTCGCCTCCCACGCACATCCTGAATGGTTTTATCTGGTCGGCATGGGGCGTCTGTGATTATTTTCTCGCTACGCACGACCCCGCCGCGCGAGAACTTTTTAACCGGGCCGTACAAACTCTCCTGCGAAATCTCGACCGCTACGACTTAGGATTCTGGTCCCTCTACGAGCAATCCGGAACCCGTCTGCCCATGGTGGCCAGCCTTTTTTATCATCAGTTGCACATCGTGCAATTGCGCGTCATGCATCGCTTAACCGGAGAAGAGAAATTCCTGCAGGTTGCCGATCGCTGGGAAGCCTACGGCCGCAGCCGCAGCAATCGCACCCGCGCTCTCTGTTACAAAAGCGCATTCAAACTCTGCTACTACTAGCCCATATACAATCAAGCTTTTACAATCGTCCTTCGGCCAGAAAATGCTTCGATGAAGATTCTCTACGTTTCGCAATACTTTCCGCCGGAGATGGGCGCTCCCGCGGCGCGCGCCGCCGAATTGGCCCGGCACTGGGCCGCCGCCGCTCACGAGGTCACAGTATTGACCGGGTTCCCTAATCATCCCACCGGCGTTGTTCCTCCCCAGTATCGCGCCAAATTTCGCCGGTTGCTGGCTCGCGAAGAAGTGGACGGCGTGCATGTGGTTCGCACCTGGCTGCTTCCATTCCCCAACCGCAAAGCCCATGAGCGCATGTTGAATTACAGTTCGTTCTGCTTGTCCGCAGTAGCCGCAGGTTCGTTCGTGACTCGGCCCGATGTAGTGATCGCCACGTCGCCGCAATTGCTGGTGGGCGTCGCCGGCTGGTGGATCGCCCGTTGGAAGCGCGTCCCCTTTGTTTTCGAAGTACGCGACCTCTGGCCGGAATCGCTTGCCGCAGTCGGCATGGGTGGCGACAATACGCTTTTGCATCGCACTCTGGGAAAGATCGCGGGGTTTTTGTACCGGCACTCCGACCGCATCGTCGTGGTCACCGCCGCATTCGAAGAATTTCTGGTCAAAAACTGGAACGTCCCGCGAGAAAAAATCTCCGTCGTCGAGAACGGAGTCGAGACCGAACTCTTCGCCCCGAAGGCTGCAACTGATCTGAGAAGGGAAGGCCTGAGAAGGGAACTGGACCTCGAGGGAAAGTTTGTCGTCTCTTACATCGGCACCATGGGCATGGCACACGGCCTTCAAACCATCATCGAGGCCGCTGCTTGCCTGCAAGAGAGAAATCCTAAAATCGCTTTTCTGATGCTGGGCGAAGGCGCCGATAAAGACCGTATCGTCGCCTTGGCGCGAGATCGCGGCGTGAACAATCTGCGCTTTGTCGACCAGCAGCCGCGCGAGAAAATTCCTTCCTACATCTGCGCCTCGGATGTTTGCCTCGTCCTGCTCAAGAAGACAGAACTATTCAAAACCGTGCTGCCTACGAAGATGCTGGAATTTATGTCGTGCGCGCGGCCCGTAATTCTCGGGGTCGACGGACAGGCGCGGACGATCCTGGAAGATGCTTGCGGCGGCTTGGTGATCGAGCCAGAAAACCCCAATGCTCTTATCGAGGCGATTTGTTATTTGGAGGCGAACCGGGACTTGGCTCGCGAACTGGGACGCAATGGCAGGGAACACATGCTCCGCAACTTCTCGCGCCAGTACACCGCCGAGAAATATATTCGGGTGCTGGAACGTGTGGTGAAGCTGCCCGAATCGCAGATCAAAGAAATCGCGGCCTAAAAAATCTCCGCGTAACGCTTCTTTACGGATGGGCCGCGAGAATGGCGATCCCCGTCGCCGCCGAGATGGCAGCATTCATGCCCGCGCTCGCCGCCACCCGGGCGCCGCTCAGCGGCACAAATAAAATGTCGTCCGCCTGCAAATTAATGTCCGGCGCCTTAGCTTCCAGCATCTTCTTCAGCGGAACTTTCGTTTCAAACATTCCATCCGGACCCTTGCGAATGATGCGCACGCTGCTCATCTTCGCGGTGTGATTTGCGCCTCCCGCCAGCGCCAGTGCCTGCAAGACCGTCAGGCTTCCGTTATCTACGAGCAAACCGGCAGGCCGCCCCACATCCCCGACAACGTAAATGATCGGAGCTCGCGGAACCGTAATGGTGTCTCCCGGCAAAATCTCTATGTTGTCCTGCAAATCGTCCGCCAGGTTTCTCGGCAGGTTCACTGTAATCGTCGCCGGCTCGCTATGCTGGCTGTCGCTGTGCTGGTGCTCGCTGTTCTGGCGAATGATACTTACCTTGCGTCCTGCGTAAATCGTGAATCCACCCGCGGCAGAGATCAGGTCGTAGAGCTTTCGGTCGCCCAGCGCCGGGTAGATGCCGGGCCGGCTAACTTCGCCGAGAATCGTCACGCCTTGCGATGTGGATTCATCCAGAAAAATCGTCACATGCGCGCTGCGGACATATCCTCCATCTTCGAGGCGCTTCTGTATCAGCGCCTGCGCTTCTTCCACTGTGAGGTCGCCCAGATGTATGTAGTCAATCAGAGGAAGGTACACATCACCTGAACTGCTCACGCGCGCCCGCGTGGAAAGCTCCGGCACGTTGTACACGCCGACTTCAATCAGGTCGCCTGGAGCAAGTCTCATCTGCGCGTTATCGCTGGCGGAGCCAAGCGGGTTTGCGGAACTGCCGCTCGCCGTGGTTTGCCCGCTTTGCGGATTCGCTGGGCCGCTGCCAATCGCGGCTTGTGACATTGGCTTCCCCGCGGGGAAAGCTGGCACTACATTTTGGGGCGCAACCGTGCCCGGCGGCTGTTGGCCAACGCTGAATTCTAAACAGCACGGAAAAACGAGAGCGAGCGCAAGCAGGCCACGGCCGCAGGCAAAACGAAATCTGCCAAACTCCATTCACAAGCCTCTGGTGGAAGAACGTCCGCTGAAAAGTTTAGCACAGCGTTCATCGCCCGAACCCGGCGAGTTTCTTCCCTTATGCGCGGCTGCCTCCCGTTTGATCGCGGTTTTCCACAGATTTTTCACCATTAAGAATTGAAAGCCCACCGCTCATGCTGCTAGATTCCCAACAACCCTCAAACGCAGACAGATTGCAGACGAATCCAGTAACTCACTATCAGCCAGCCGCTCGCTGCTGCAATACTTTGATT
>Ga0302320_10009599_pt1 | contig 20763 bp, 18 predicted proteins | sample Bog_T0_3_FD_202130 | JGI IMG/M metagenome (GOLD analysis project Ga0302320, IMG submission 202130) | Peat permafrost microbial communities from Stordalen Mire near Abisko, Sweden - Bog_T0_3 | ecosystem: Environmental > Terrestrial > Soil > Wetlands > Peat | place: Sweden: Abisko, Stordalen Mire...
CCGCACGGAGGGGGCGGGCAAGAATTTGCTTGACAATAGGCTAGCTTTGGTGTAAGCTGGGGGAGGAAGTGAGGGCGGCACGGTTCCGCGGCGCCGCCCGGAGAATGAACAAATGCGCAACCCCGCGCCTCAAACTCTGACTACGGAACTACCCTCCCTGATTCATCCCCCCATCACAAAAGCGGCAAATTTGTCACAGATTTTGAGACTAAATGTCGTGCGGCAGGCTTCCCCTGAAAGAAAAATAATAAAAACGACGACCAAAGCCGGAATGTTGTTGAAAACAAACAAAACGCGGACATTTTGCCACCCAAATCGTCGGACATTTTATGCAAAATGACGCGAATCGTCGGGCATTTTGTACCCAATCGACACGAATCGTCGGACATTTTTACACTAAATGACATGAAATGACGTTCATTTGCAACGACCCGCTTTACGGGGCTCAGCCGACCCCTTTTCGGCAGCGGGGAGGGACACGGGACAGAGGGACACGGTCGCGGTAGAGGGGGACGGGGGACAGGACAGACACCTATATTCCTATATTCCAAAGTGTCACTTCGCGCCCGGTCACATGCTCAGGGCCAGGGCCGGTTCAAGGTTCACGCTGGACGATTTTCGAAGGCGACCGCGTCGTGCCGGAATGATCCGGCGCCCCGTGCGATGCTCCAGCGCCCGCGGTCGGTCATAAATGGGAAAACAGGTGTCCCGTGTCCCCCAGGCAAGCGAGCGTTCCGCTGCCTAAACCGGTGGGGCGTTCAGAGTCAGCAACAAAATGACGGGATAGGCGGAGCTGGTATTGCTGCCCACCACGAAGAAATTCGGGTTGATCACGATGCCCGTTACTTGCGATGGGTTGGCGCTGTTCGTGAGGGTTCCAATGGGCGCGATGGTGATCGTATCCGTGGTAGCTTGGCCTGCCGCCTGGCTGCTGGTGGAAGTATCATCCGTGGTGACGGCAAGACCACCAGTGCCATTCAAAACGGCGAGGTCGCACTCGGCCGTGGCCGCTTGATTGACGATATCGCCGGCGCCGCCAAAGAACGTTCCCTTCAATGTGGCGTTGCTCAGCGCGCCGCTGCTGGTCTGCGCGAAGGAGTAACCGGCAAAGGCGCCAGTGTCGGCCCCGATGTAAACCGCAACGGCCCCACCGGTCAAATAGAGATGGCCGGCATTCACGGCGGGAGCTTTGGTGAGGCTCACGCCGCCGAGATAATCGACATTGTAGGTGTAGGCGGGAAGAACTCCTGGGGCCAGCCACGCGCCGCCATCGTTTTCGTTATACGAACTCAAGGTCAGGGTGCCGGCTCCATCCGAAACCGCCGACGCCAGAAAAATCTTTCCACTGGTGGAGTTGTTCACGCCACTCGCGTAGATAACGTAATCACTCACCAGGCTGCTCTGGCTGTAAGTATTCTGGGTCTGGTAGATTGCCTCGCCCGCCATCACGGGATTGGTGTTGGTGGTCAGGGTCAGCACGGAGGGCACACCCGTGTTCTGGTTCTCGGCCAGGAAATAGGCCACAAGGGTGGAGGCGCCCACCGTCTCAGTAAAGCGTCCATTCGAGTCCATATTCGTATAGCTGCCCACTGAACCCGCATTGGGCCCGGTGGTGGCCACGGTTCCAACATCATTGCAGGTCTCTTCCGAATTGCTGATGTTGCCGCCGCTATTGGTGTGGACGCCGCCACAGGCGATTCGTCCCTTGGCGACGGAATCCCACCCGGTCAGCAGATGCACGTAGGCGCCACCCTGGAGGACGGTAAAGTCGGCCGGCGCCTGTTTGAAGATCCGTCCGGTGGCGATGAAGGCGCTGGAACTGGCGGAGTCAAACTCCATGATCTCGCCCTGGGTTGCGGCGTTGAGAGAGACCACGCCAAGGTCAAACCGCGTTGTCAAAGTGCTGCCGGCAACGGTGACGATGGTGGCGCAGCCGCGATTGTCAGAACCCACACTATAGAAACTGGCGGGTGAGGCGGAGACCTTGGAATTCACCGCAGCCGTGATGCCGGTGCCGTTCACGTCCACTTCACCACCGGTGATGTGCCCGGCGCCATCCACTGTTATCGAACCCACGGCAGCCGCGAATCCTCCGGAGTTAAAACCCTTCAATTGAAACGCATATTGCCCGCTCAGGATTGATTCATTTCCTGAGCCGCACGCGAGCGTGGCGGCCGGCGTAATGGTGACGCTGAGCGATGCTGATTTGCTGGTGTCAGCCTGGCTGGTGGCCGTGATGCTGAACGTGGCGGGAGAAGGCACCGCCGCCGGGGCGTCGTAGGTGACGCTCAAGCCCGACCCGCTGATGGTTCCAACGGTCGCGTTGCCGTTGGTCACGCCGTCCACCGCCCACGTGATCGCGGTGTTACTGGTGCCCGTTACCGACGCCGTAAGCGCCAGCGACGTGTTCGCCGCCACGCTGGCACTGGATGTTGAAGGACTGGTGATCGAAACTGTAATCGCTGAGGTGATGGTGACGGCCACTGAGGCCGATTTGCTGACGTCGGCCGTGCTGGTGGCCGTGACATTGAAGGTGGCGAGCGAGGGGATGGCGGCTGGCGCGGTGTAGGTTACGCTCAAACCCGATCCGGTGATGGTTCCGTAGGTCGCGTTCCCATTGGTAACGCCATTCACCGTCCAGGTAAGGCCCGTGTTGCTGGTGCCCGTCACTGACGCGGTAAACGCCAGGGTTGCATTCACAGCCACATCCTGAGCGCCAGCGGGCGAGGTGATGGAGACGCCCACCCCGGGCGTAATGGTGACACTTACGGAAGCGGACTTGGTGGCGTCAGCAGTGCTGGTGGCCGTGACATTGAACGTGGCGGGCGTGGGCACGGCGGAAGGCGCGTTATAGCTGACATTCAAACCCGTGCCCGTGATGGTTCCAAAGGTGGAATTGCCGTTGGCCACGCTGTTTACCGTCCACGTAACCCCGGTGTTGCTGCTTCCCGTCACCGACGCCGTGAAAGCCACCGTGGAGCTGACGGAGATGCTCTGCGGACTGCTGGGGGTGGTGATGGAGATCACCACGCCGGACGAAATCGTGACACTTAACGAAGCGGACACAGAGCTGTCGGCCACGCTGGTAGCCGTGATATTAAAAGTGGCGGTGGAGGGAACAGCTTGAGGCGCCGTGTAGGTGACCGACAGGGAGGATGATCCGCTGCCCGGCACGCTGATGGTTCCATAAGTGGAATTGCCATTGGCGACGCCGTTCACCGTCCAGGTAACGCCCGATGAAGTGCCGTTGGCCACAGCGGCGGTGATGGCGAGAGTGCCCTTCACCGGCACGGTCTGGGCGGTGGTCGGGCTGGTGATGGTCACTTGCACGCCCGGCGGCGTATTCCCGCCTCCACTACCGCCGCAATGCGCGGCAGCCAGCAAAAGGCAAAGACTTGCCAGAATCGATCCAGCACGACGCAGGTTTTGTTTCATCGCTCCGGCTCCCGTCAGACGCAAAGTTCACTCCCGCTCACCAGGAATCATCCATCAAGCTATTTCCCAGCTAGTATAGGGCCGAAATGGTGCCGAGGAGGATGGAATTTGGCGCGCGGGTGAAAATCGCCTGGATTCCCGATTTTCGAAAGGAGTCTGGTTTCCGCCCGCGCGATGCGGCCCTCCACTGCGCCGCCGGGGGTTCGCGCCCCCTTGCCCGGACGTACGGTCGAAGCTTGAAAACGTCAGGCGATTTGGTCATGCGAAATACTTAAGCGAAAAACTCAAGCGTATTCGTCGGCCGAAAATGTTGGTTTGGTAGTTGGCAATGGTTGAGATGAGGCCCTGGTTGCCCTTTAGCCACAATGGTCAGTTGGAAGGAGATCCAAAATTCGAATTATTGTTCGTAGAGCCCGAATTCCCCTGGGAAGAGCCAAACCCTTGCGATGACCCAAAACCCTGCGAACCCTGTTGTTGCCCCATGCCATTGATGCCCGTGGGCGAAGAAGCTCCACCACCCGGCATGCCCACCTGGATTCCGAAAATCCCCATGTCGATGCCCAGGAACTCCCACTCATCGTAGTGGTGGTGTTTCTGCCAGATCTTAATGGACTCATGATGGCTGGTGGCCGCAACACCCGCAATGTAAGCGCCCTGAACGTTGTTCGAATTTCCAAACATGGAAGAAGATCCCGACTGGCCGGAGCCTTGGGGCGAGTTCATCCCCATCCCTCCCGACCCACCTTGCATTCCCATGGAGTTGGATTGACCCATGGAGGAATTTCCGAAAGAGGAACTGGAATTACCGAAGGAAGAGCCGGAATCTCCAAACGAAGAGCCTGAATTCCCCATGGAGGAATTTCCAAATGATGAGTTTCCAAACGAGGAATTGTTTCCCATGGAAGAGTTCCCCATCGACGAGTTTCCACCGAAGGATGAATTGGTGGAGTTGTTTGTGCCAACCCCGGCGGGATTCGAGGAGTTGCTACCCATCGGCTGGTTCTTGGAATCCAGCAGGACGCCTGAGGCGCTGACGTGGATGAAGCGCCATTTCCCCTTGGGATCCATGGGGTCCAGATATTCTTTGCGCAGGAAGCGCATACCGTTGGTTTGCAGCAATTCCTTGGTGCTGACAGGGTAGCGACCAAATTGCTTGTGAAAGAGCGCAACGGCGCGGCCATACTGGCTGCCGCGGAAGATCAACTCCTCCTCGCGCTCTCGTTGTCCCTCCTGGTAGACGCTCGGAAGCGTCGCCGCAAGGGCAATCAACAAGAGGGTGGCGACCATCATGACAATGATCAGAACCATGCCGTCAGAGCTATCCCTTGGTTGACGCGAACTACTGGGGAAACGGCAATTCGATTTTTTGATGTGTGTCGCCATCTTCAACTACAACCATTGTGGGATTAATCGTCACCACCTTAAACTTCACTCCCACCATGTCGCCTTCGTGCACCACCGTGAGGTCATCATTGAAAGTCACCATGGCTTCCTTCTGCCCACCCGGAAGTTCGTTGTAACCCACGGCCTTCAAGGGAGGCGGCGGCGGTGGAGCAGGAGCCGCTGGGGCAGCAGCTGCAACAGTTTGAGGGGTCTGTGCAACGGGGCCACCCACAAACTCAAAGGGGTTTCGGTCCTCGTCCGGAAGCGGACGGGAATCCAAATCTTTTAGGGCATCAAAGTGGACTGCTGGATCGTATTGGACAAGGTCATCCGTGGCATGGGCAGTGGACCTCCCGGTTCGCGAGTGCGTCCCGCTTACCGGTGCACCCTGGGCATGGCCCACGCTCGGTTGCATCCCATCATACTGGCGCACGAGGTTCCACACCAGGATGATTGACAGCACCGCCAACACCCCAACTCCCCATTTTTGACTTCCGGCGGACATTTTCATGGCGTTAAGTAGAGGTCCGCACCCAGCCGAAGCCCGAGTGCCTGATCATCTCCCAAGGGTGCAAAGTTGAATTCACGGACCAGGATGAAATCATGGGCGGTTTCCAGCCCATGCGCAAATTTCAATAAGTTCGCATAGGGCCCCATGACACTGATGTCAAGCTCCAGCCGCTCCAGGGGATCATTTTGCTGCGTCTGAAGCCGATACCCCATGGATGAAACTTTCACTCCTGAGGCGTCGGCGAGCTTATGTACCAGGTGCGCCGCGGTGGAATAGGCCTGCCGGCGCGCCGGCGTGCGGTCCGTGGTGAAATCCTCAAGCCCCTTCCCTGCCTGCGGCAAGGCGGCTTCATACTTCTTTAAAGCATCAACCCGGACCTGTTGATTGCGCACGGTGCGGCGCAGCGCTTCCTGATCGCGCTCCACCCCATCAATCTTGTTGCCCAGGGGCCGGTAGAGGACAAAGAGGACCAGCAGGTCAAGGATCACCAACCCAATGCCGGTCGCTTCAAAAACTCTATTTATTATTTGGCGTCGACTCTTCTTCACTCGTTTTCCCTGTGGATAAATCTGTTCCGGGCAGGTATCTCGCTGTGCAGATAATGTTCACCTGATCCGGTTGCGAACTCTGTTCCTGAAAACCCTGATTGATAATGGACACGTCCCTAAAGTCTGGAGCATCTTCGAGATCATTGATGAAGGTTTCGATGGCATCTTCGTTTCTTGCGGTAATTCCAATCCGAAGCATGTAATCGTCGCCCGGCTTCTTGGGAGCGGCCAAGACCAGCGCAGTGAGGTGAGCGTCTTCAGGTAAAAGGCCTGCAAGCCTTGCACTCACTTCCGTAAAGGAGAGCTGCTTTTGATCAATGAGCTTGTTGACGAATTGGGCGCGATGCAGCAAATCGCGGTACACCGGATCGTCAAACTTCCGTTTGATGCCTGCTTCCTCGTTTTGCAAGGTTGCCGTGCGCATCTGAACGTCCGTGAGCTGGCCATCGAGCGCCCGGTAGTCGCGATATTCGCGCGATGTGGCCCGGCCAAGCAGGATCAGCACAACCAACCCGACCAGCGTCGCCGGAATCGCCCACGCCAGGGCATAGCGATCACGCGTGCTCGCGGCGGGGGATAGGTTTAGGGTAATTTTCATTTTCGTTAACTCAGGTTCGCCATCAACCCGGCAAAAGGTATTCCAAATTGGTCAAAGGCCTCGCGCTGCCCGGATGGAAGCCCTGCAGCCGGTGCGGAACTTGATTGCAGCGGGCAGAGCTCACGGCCTAAAGCCGCTGCCAGTGCCGATTCAACTTCCGGGTCAGCCAGGGGACGCGCGCAATACCAGACATTTTCCACGTGAACGCTCAAGTTATCCTGGCAAGTTGCAAGCACGCGCGCCGCTTCCCTTCCCACTTCCTCGGCATTGCTGGCAGCATCGCCAACCAATTGACGGGTTCTCCAGTAACGGATGCGATTGGAATCCATCACCACCGCAGTCAGCGCCCCCGGGCAGAGGTGCAGCAACAGTTGCCCACCGGCGTCCTCGGGAAGCAGCGGCAACAGGGCGACGGTTGCAGGCAAAACCAGCGCCGGCCCGCCACGATTGATGCCTTGCAGCGCCGCTTCGTATTCGGCAAGGACGGAACCTCGCACCGCCACGGCGAGAATTTCCAATTGTCCCGGTTGCGTCCCCACCACTTGGAACGTTAGGCGCGCCTCTTCCGGGGCATAGGGCAGATACTCCCGCATTTTCCAGCGGACCAGCGTCTCCGCCTCACGGTGATCGTCAGGCAGGGTTTCAAATTGCAACAGGGCAACGCGCACCGCCACATCGGGCAGCAGCACTCCCAGCCTGCCGCCGCTGTTCCCCACCAGTTCACAAACTTCGGTAATGGCCTGGCGCACTGCGGCATTGTTGGTGAGGTTCGCTTTATTGGGTGAGGGCACCAGCGCTCCCGCCGGAAGTTGACGCACGCCCATGCTCTGCACCTGCCGCTTGGAAGGGCTCAAGCGAGCGGCCGCAATAAATTCCGGCTCCAAATCCAATGCGAATGCAGGAGCCACGAAATTACCCGAGTACGTGTGCCCGCCCAGTCCCAATCGACGTTTCCAAGTTGCCAGACTCATGCGACCCTCGGGACACGGGACACGGGATAAGGGACAAGGGAGACGGATTTCGCTTTTCCGTTTCTCAACACTGCAATCAGCCGATTGAGCATTTTTTCAATCTCATTAACCATGGACATGGCACGGTCCGACTTTTCTGAATCAAGAAAATTCAAGTTCCCTGCAATAATCAAATGCGTTTCCAGCTCCATCAACGATCCTCGGGCAACCGTCAGAAATTGAATGTACTCGCCCCGGGATCCTCTGCCCCACCCTTCTGCAATGTTGGCTGGGACGGAGATAGAGGCCCGTCTGATCTGGGAAGTTAGTCCAAACCGTTCCGCCACAGGGAATCCACCAGTCAATTTGTAAAGCTCAATAGTAAGAGCAACCGACTTCTTCCAAACTTCAAGCTCTTTGTAATCCCGAATCATCAGCGTGCTCTCAAAATTGAAAAATTGGGAAAACCAGATGGTCAGCTTTTCCCTTGTCCCTTGTCCCTTATCCCTTGGCCCGTTTCCCGTTCTTTACTCCACAAACGTAACCTTATTGACTTCCTTTAACGTCGTAAGCCCGAGCTGCACCTTTTCCAGCGCTGAATCACGCAAAGACCGCATTCCCTCGTCGTGCGCGGCGCGGCGAATTTCTGAGGAGGGCCGCTTTGCCAGAATCAATTCTCGAATATTATCAGAGAGTGCCAGCAATTCGCCAATTGCGGTGCGGCCGCGGAAGCCGGTTTCATTGCACTCCTGGCAGCCTGCCCCCTCATAGTAGGTGATGTCCTTCCACTCATTCACTTTCAACCCGGATTCTTCGATCAGCGCGATTGGCACCTGCGCCGGGCGTTTGCACTTTTCGCAGATCGTACGCACCAGCCGCTGTGCCAGGATGCAATTGAGAGCGGAGACAAAATTGTACGGCTCGACGCCCATGTTCAGGAAGCGTCCCAGCACGTCGACCACATTATTGGCGTGCACCGTGGTGAACACCAGATGGCCGGTCAGTGCCGACTGGATGGCGATTTGGGCGGTTTCATTATCGCGGATTTCGCCCACCATGATCTTGTCCGGATCGTGCCGCAAAATGGAGCGCAACCCGCGCGCGAAAGTCAGTCCGCGCTTTTCGTTCACCGGAATTTGGGTGATGCCGCGAAGCTGATACTCAACCGGATCTTCAATGGTGATGATCTTGTCTTCATCCGACTTAATCTCTGAAAGCGCGGCGTAAAGCGTGGTGGTTTTACCGCTGCCGGTGGGTCCGGTTACCAGCACCATGCCGTAGGGCTCGCGAATGAAACGCCGCAGCCGCTTGATTTCCCGGTCGGCCAGTCCCAGAATTTCCAGCCGCAACGAGTGGAATTTTTCGTGCAAGGATTCCTTGTCAAGAATACGAAGCACGGCGTCTTCGCCATGAATCGAAGGCATGATGGAAACCCGGAAGTCGATGGGGCGGCCGTGATAGCGCACACGGAAACGGCCGTCCTGGGGGACGCGGCGCTCCGCAATGTCCAATTCGGACATTACCTTGATACGAGTGATCAGGTTGGATTGAAACTCGCGCGCCAGGGGCGCCATGGCCTGTTGCAGAACGCCGTCAATGCGGTACTTCACTACTACTGAGTTGTCCCGGCTCTCAATGTGGATGTCACTCGCCCGCCGCTCAAGGCCGGCGAAGATGATGGAGTCCACCAGCCGGATCATGGGGCTGACTTCAGTCTCTTCCACCAGGTGTTCGAGGGAGAGGCCCTCGCTGGCAGCTTCCTCATCGCGAATGACGTCAAGGCGAAACTCTTCCGTGGCATCGTCCAGAACGCGTTGGGAAGGCTCGGTCTTTTTCAGGAAATCGCGCACCTGGGTGGGCGCGGCGACGCGGACCACCAACTTGCGGTCCAGCTTGACTTCCAACTCATCCAGCCGCGTTAGATTGGTGGGATCGGCAACAACAATCACCAAGCGGTGATCATCCCCTTCGAGAGGCAGAAACTCATAGTGGAGCATCAGTTCCAGCGGAATCGTGCGCAGCAAGTCGGCGTCGGGCCGCGAGTCACGCAAGTCCACAAATTGGAACTGATACCGCGCCGCCAAAAGGCGGGCCGACTCCATTTCTTTCACGTCAATTTCAGTTTCTGCCAAACGAACCTCCAAAAGGCAGTGGCTGGTGGCTAGTGGTTAGTGGCTTATTGCCAACGTTTCCCCGCCACCCGCTAGTCCCTAACCGCTGGCCTTAACCAACCACCATCCACAACTCATCGCTAATCACTAGCCACTAAACACTAAACACTGCCCTTAGTGCACCATCGCCGCCATGGAGAACAACGGCATATAGAACGCGATCAGAACAAAGGCCACGATCACGGCAATCAAGGCGATCATGATCGGGCCCACCAGGGCAAGCCGGGTTTCCAAATCGATGTTCACATCTTCTTCAAAAAACTCCGCCAGGGCATCCAACATGTTTGACATGGCGCCCGTCGTCTCACCCACTTCAATCATATCGATGGCGATGGAGGGGAAAAAGCCGCTGGCACGAAGGGATGTGCTCAGTTCTTTCCCCGAAGCCACTTCCACGCGTGCCTGGGCGATGGCCTGGGAAAGCCAGGGACTGCTTACTGAACCCTGCGCTGTCTCCAACGCGGAAACAATGGGGGTTCCGCCCTGGAGGAGTACTGCCAGGGTCCGTGCGAACTCCGCCACGGAGAACTTCAGCAACAGGCCGCCCATCATGGGGAGCTTGAATTTCGCCCGCTCCCATGCCAGCCGCGTCTGCTCAGAGCGCGCTGCCGCCCGCAACAAAAAGACCAGGCCCACAATTCCCGCGACGATAAACAGGAAGAAGTGCTTGACCTGCATGGCGAACGAAATGGTGAACGTGGTCAGTGCCGGCAGTTGCACATCCATGTCCGCATAGAGCTTGGAAAACTGCGGAACGATGTACTCAATCACCAGCGTGACCAGAAGGCTCAATACCACCATCAAGATCGCCGGATAGATCAAGGACGAAATGAACTTCTTGCGGAATCCGCGCGACTGCTTCTGGTATCCCACATACTGGCCCAAAACCTTGTCCAGGCTGCCGCTGCGCTCACCGGCGCGGACGGTGGCGCAATAGATCTTGGGAAAACTTCCGGTGGACTCGAACGCCTCTGAAAGCAGTGCTCCGGAGCGTACCTTGTCACGAACCGCTTCAATCGCTACGCGCAATGCATCGCTGCGAGTCTGATGCGCCAGCAGATCCAGCGATTTTTGCAGCGGCAAGCCCGATTTGGAGAGGGTCAGAAATTGCTGGTTGAAAATCAGGAAATCGTCAGGCTTGATTTTTCCCGGCTTCGGCTTCCCCCGTTGAAAACTCAAGACGTTCTTGGACTCAATCGAGAAGATCAGAAACCCCTGGCCCTTCAGCCGTTGGCGCAGTTCTTCTTCTGAGCGAGCCTCTTCCGTCTGGGTAAGAACCCGCCCCGCATCCGTCCCGATTTTGCAAACAAACTCAGCCATTTTAAGAAAGTGTGAAGGGTGAAGGCTAAAGGATGAAAAACAAACGACTTTCGGCTTTCATCCGGCTCACCCCTTTTACGCCTTATCCCTTACCTCTTAGCTTTTGAAATCCCGCCGTCATCCATGCGTCTGCCTTGTTCAGCCTTCATCCTTCATACTTCAGCCCTTATCCGTTGGCGTCACCAACTGGAGTAGGGCGTGCCATCCATCGAATTGTCTTGTGCTCCACTGTGGACGTCCACGATGCCGGCAGTTGCCTGATCCGGTGTTATGGGAACGTCTTCGATATCGGTCTTCCACGTCTGGTTGGAACCCGTCATGGGGTCAACCGGAACACCTCCCCGCAGGTATCCCGCGTCCACCAGTTCATCCAGCGATGATGGCGGATGCTGCTTGTCTACCGTGTATTCGTCGATCATCTTTCGCATCGTGAAGAGGTCATCACGCAAAACAGCTTCGCGGGAATGAACGATGGCAACGTGATACGACGGCATGGCAAAGGTGGCCAGGATCAGGATGATGAAAATCACCACCATGATCTCAATCAAGGTGAAGCCGGAAGAACGGTGACGAGTAGCGAGTGACGAGTGACGAGTGTTCATTTCCCGCTCAAAGGGAGTCATCGAATCCTGATCGGGCTGTCCACCTGTTCCCACGCTATGTCCCATTCCCTTGCACCTGGCACCTGACACCTGATACCTGCCTTTCCTACCAATCGGAATATTGTGTGCCATCCAGCGCCGTCCCCTGGCTTTTCGAGTAGACATCGAAAACATTCTGCCCGCCCCAACTCTTGGAGTCGGCATCATCCTGCATCGCCCGCAAGCCCCAGTCCGCACTCCCCGTCATGGGGTCAACGGGGATCTTCCGCAAGTACTTATATTTTCCCTTGGCCGTTCCCTTAACCGGAACACCGTCAACCAGGGTCTGAAGGTCGGGAGGATATCCAAAGGTATCAACCTTTATGGGTATCTTCCCCTGGTCTGAATCCACCTTGTAGCGGTCAATCGCCTCGCGCATCATGCGCAGGTTTTCATGCAGAATCACTTCCCGGCTGCGGAGAATCTGATTGCGCGCCAGAGGCAGGGCCATGGTGGTCAAAACCAGCAGGATCGTGATCGCCGCGATCAGTTCGATCAGCATGAAACCATGGTCAGAAAACTGGTTACGTCTTTTTGTCATTGACTGTCCCATAGTGAAATGCCGGAATTGCCTGCACTTGCACGGGCTGGGTTGCCCTGATTAAGCGCGCCCCCTGAGGCGCCTTAAAAGTTACGGACCAGAATCCCCCGATTCAAACGGCTCCGGCGGTTGCCACCTCGCTGCCCGGACCGACCGGCCACGTGAATTAAAATCAGGTCCGGGGCCAGATACCGCCATGCGGCTAAGGGTTTGGAATCTCAGAGGGGCGTGGGCCTTCGATGAATCCTGAGCGATCCTCGCCTCCCTCGCCGGTAGTCGCCATGGGAACGGCAGACCCATCAATAACCCCCGGTTCGGGGAGGCGAATCACCCGCGGAGTCAGCATCACCAGCACTTCCTGGTCATTTACCTCTTTGTTATCCTGAGAGAAGAGGTAACGCAGGCCAGGAATGCCTCCCAGCCCGGGTATGCCTTGGACCTGATCGCTCAAGGTCTTTTGAATTAAACCACCCAGAAGGTTTACTTCGCCTTCCTGCAAGCGGAAGTCATCCTCAATAACACGCTGCCCGAAGGTAGGTTCACTCACTCCACCCACGGTGATGGATGCGCCCAGGGACGAAATCTCAATCTTGGCATGAACAGCAATTTCGCCGGTGGAGAGCAGGTGCGGGGTGAGGTCCAAATTCACACCCACATCTTGAAATTGAAACTGTGTGCTGGCCAGCAATCCCACTCCACCGCTTGAACTCGTGCTTCCTCCCAAGGAGGGAAGAAAGCTTCCGGTCGCATAAGGAATGCGGGTGCCGATCTTTAATTTAGCGGTCTCCCCATCCGTAACCCGAATCTGGGGGCTCTGCATAATATGGGTCTTGTTGTCGTTCAGAACTGCGGCCGCCGTTACGCCGGGCAGGATCACCGCAATGTCCTTGTAGGTCAGAGCATTGATGGCCGTCGCCCCAACCGAAGCCGCGGCGGAACCTGTAGTAGTGGTGGAGGTTGAAGTGGGAGGTAACAATGCCGCCTCCACACCAATTCCCGGTGTAATCGTCCCGGAAGAAGAATTGACGGTACCTAATGACAGACCCAAATCGCGGATGCGGTCGCGGTCAGCTTCCACAATGTTGATGTCAATCATGATTTCCGCTTTGGCTCGATCCAATTGCCGCACCAGTTGTTCCGCAGCCACCACCTTTTCCGGAGTGTCGCGAATGATGATGGCGTTGGCGTCGGGGTTATCCATAATCCGCTGCAATCCCAGAACTTGTTTAAGGGCGGTGGTTATGGCGGTTCGGTCAGCGGGGGCCAGGGGGTTGGAAAGGTAAATGGTCTTCAAAACTTCCTGGTCATAGTCGCGGCGATTGTTGGGGTTATCGGGAATAATCAGGATGGTGTTGGATGTGACTACCTTCCAAAACGACTTGCTCTGCATGGCCACAAGTCCAAGGGCATCTTCAATCTTAACGCCGCTCAGGTCTTCGGCAAGGGGCGAGGGACGGAAATCCGGCGTAAATGCCACGTTGAGTCCCGCAAGCTTACCCAGGGTTTCAAATACCCTGCGGCTATCCGCAGTGAGGCGGAAGTGGGCCAGAGGCTCCTGGGGAAGGGCTTGTAACTTCACTTCCAGAGGTTCGTTCTCTTCTGCCCGGTCCTTCAACGCTTTTTGGAGGGCTTCCGTGTGTGACTTCTTGCTCTTTGCCTCTCTTTCCAGAATGACGTTGAGTTCCTGCAACGCCGCCTGATTGGTGGGGTCGATGCGGACGGCCTTCTGGAATTCTCCGGCAGCTTCCTCCTGGCGGCCATCCTTTAACATCTGGTGGCCTGACCTGAGGTGTTGGGCGCTGGCGTTAGTGCGAGCCAATTTCTCGTGGAGGATATACAGGGAGTTGGCGGGATCCGCCTCTCTTGCCTTTTCATAGTCCACCAAAGCCGTATCCCAGTCCTTCTTTTCCTCGGCCTTGTGACCCTCCCGATAGGCGATGGGGTAGCCACCTCCGCAACTCAAGCAAGCGGCCAGCAAAGCCAATCCCCCAACTAACCGGATTACCTTATTAAACATCCGTCTCCCCCATGGCCCGAATCAATACCCATTGTTGGGCTTAACGGCCGTGTAAGAATATTACTTCAAATCAAAACCGGTCGATGACGCGCTGAAAAGGTCCACGCCCAGGTCCGCCAAAACCGGGCTTCCCAACGCATCCACCATGTGGAAGGCGTGCGCATTGGCCAGCCCCGATGCAGCCTGGCGATCCTGCCCATTGCCATCTCCACGTGACGATCCCGCTTCACCCAACGCGGGAACATGCAAGTACCCGTATAGCTTCTTTGATGCACTCCTCGCGCTGGAAACTGCCTGAGCGGAAAGGAAATCAGGAGCAGGCTTCGACGGAGACACCCTAACCGCCAAGACCAAAATCGGATCAACGCTTGTGGCCTGATATCGATCAGCAAAAGTCTCGCCCTGCTTCACCAGGTAGGTCTCTGAACCTTCAGCAACGATGGCCTGCACCTGCCCATCCTGCGACTCAACGTAGCCAAGCGTCTGAAAAATAAAGGTCGCCGTTGAGGGCGCCAAATCCGACGCGGCTGCTCTTGAATGACTGTTCGGCTTCCGGCCATGGTCAGCAACCGACACCGTCACCTTGCCACCTGAGCTTGCCGATGCAGACACTTGCGCTTCCGAATTGCACTCCAAACAACCTTCTGGCGCGAACGTCAACGGCCCTTGCTGCACCGAGGCGGAGAGCAGATCCGGCATGGGCGGAGGCGAGTCAAACGGCAATGGCAGCGCGTGACGCGGCGGATCCTCCACGGCTTCCACGGCGTCGGCGGAAACACTTACGGCGCGAAGGTGTCCGGCAAAACGGTCTCCCTTGCGGACCACATAGACCTCGTCATCCTGAGAGAGGATTGCGTCAAGTTCGCCGTTGCCTTTTTCCACGTAACCGATCGGTTTGAGCTCAACCGAAATTTTTGATATTTTTTCGACCGATCCCCTAGGATCGGCCATGGACGTCTTCCGCGATTGCTGCTGCATCGGGCTTTCTGCTGCTGCAAAATCGTCATTTATAGTCTCGCTGGACGGCGAATTCGCCGAGCTGTCGGCAGCAGTCGAGACCTGATACGATACCTGCCGAAATGCCGACTGGACATCTTGTCCACCTGATTGCTCCGGCTGGCTGACCGTCGATCCCGTGGAAGCCGAAGCCTCGGTGACTGGTGGGATCACTGAAACCGGTTGAGCCACGGTGCTGGCGCTGGCAATTTGAACCGGTTGGGCCGCAGCGTGCGCGCTGGCAGTCAGAACAGTTTGAACCGCAGCCCCCGCGCTGACAATTTGTACCGTTTGCGCCGCAAAATGGTGTTCGACAGCAGGATTTGCCTGCGTCAGAATTGCAATCGCCTCATGGTGTTCAGCCGGAGGCGCGGCTTGAGCCAGTGTCTCGGTCTGCGCCTGGGGAACCAGCTTCACGGAATCCCCGTCGGCCACGATCGCCTCAACCTTGCCATCCGATTTCTCGACGTAACCCAAAGAATTTGAGGCAGTTTCGACTGGGGAGGAGGCAACCATCTCTTCCCTTCCCGATTTGGCGGGAGCGTTCACCTGTTCCGGAACGGCAGCCGCAACCGCGGACGCGGTGGAGGCACCAGCCGACGCCGCCGAAGTCGAAACGACGCCGCTGGCAACCAGAACATCGGATTTTGTCGTCACCCCGCCGGGTTTGGCCATGGGAACCTGCAACAGCGTCTCATCAATGGCACCGACCACGTCAGGAGTAATCCTGGTGACTCGGTACCGGTCCGCAATGCGGTCACCTATATGAACGACCTGAATCTGGTTTTCTTGCAAAATAATTGCTTCGAGCTGTCCGTCAGCCTTTTCCACGTAACCAATCGCCTTAAAGATGGTGGGAGGTGGCGGCGCGAGAGCCACAACCGGAGGCAGCGTTGAAAGCAACGCCGTCGCCACCGGCGCCTTGGGTGCTATGGCGGCAAGCACTGGCGCCTTGGAGGGTGCCGAGGCATTCACTGGCGCTAAGTTTGGAACCGCTGGAACCCGAGCAGCGGCAACCACAGGCGCTGGAACTGGAATGGCAGGGACGCTAGAAACGACCGTCTTGTGCTGCACCGCCGCGGCGGGAACGGTCGGTGCGGCGGGAGCGGAAATCTGGGCCACAACCGGCGCTTCAACCGCTTTTTTAGACTCTTCGGGCGCAGTCGTTTTGGGCGCGACAAAAGCCACCGTCTCCAACCGTGCGTGGACTGGCCGCGCCGGCAACTGGGCATTGGCCAAGGTGGAGCTTAAGGCATGACGATGCCTGGCCAGGTGCAAGCGCACCGGCGCCTTCACCGGGCAAGCAAGGGAGCGCTGAACCCACGTTGGCCTCAAGCCCTGGTTGGGCCGATTCTCACCGGTCTGCGCAGCGCTGTAAGGTCCGCGCCCGGGGGAGAGTGGCCGCAAACGGAGCAGCGAGTACAGGCAAACTCCGACGGCAACACCCAGCAGGAAGCTCACGAGTTGTCTGATCGTTTTCACAGGTAACCTGTTTTCAGGCATGAGTGCCCCAACCGCTGCCTCAAACCCGCACTTCGCAACATTTTAGTATTACTGGAATATCATAACAGGGGTTGGACAAAAAGCAATCGGCGAAAGAGGATCAAAAAGGGTGGGACGTTCTGAAGTTCAGCTTTTTGGCGGGTTCCACCGCCAGCTGTGGCGTGGGTGTCCCCACCCGCGCCCTAAATTGAATTCATGAGTACTCCGATCTGCGCCAGAAATTGGAATCGTGGACTTCCTAATGTGCACCCGAAAGCGAAATCGCGGGTGGGGAGCCCCGCGCTACAAATTTTGCCAGGGCCCAACCACCACTGCGTCACCTACCCGCCGATCACCCGCGTGGGCTTGCAGGATTTTCGTTGGTTCGACCGACCACCAGTCACCAACCACTGCCATTGCGCGTTTTTGTGTTCTACTAAATCCGAATTCCCAAATCCTAAATTCCGGCTCCTGAATTCTGAATGCTAATTTTTAATTCCTGACTTCTGACTCCTGTTTCCCGGCGCATTGTGGCTATTCCAAACTTATCAGCGTCAGAGGGCTCTTTCCCGGAGCAATAGCAGACAATTCGTCACTTTTTGGGCCGACTCAATACTGGCTCTCGAATGCTGATTCCTGGCTCCCGCGTCCTGAATCCCGAATCCTAATGCCCAAATCCTGGTCTTCCCCCCCGGCAGTTTGTAGCGTCGATCTCCGATCGATGCCGGTCGTCTGGGCGCGCGATCGCGCGCCCGGACGGCGGCGTATGCCCTTTCAAACCCTCATTCACGAAATGCTGCAAAAGGCGGCAACGCCCACAGCTTAACCCGCCGGGATACGATGCAGGATTTAAAGCGACGCAGGTGTCTGTCCTCATCTCCCCCCACATCGACTGACCGGTTTGCAGGGCTTTGCTTTGCGCCTGCTCACTGTTTCTGACGCACGGGTTCTGGTGGATTTCATCAACCTTCCAGTGGTACTCTCTGACCGGTAACAGAGCACGGTCAAAGCCTACCCTAAGTGAAGAGAGGCCGTAAAGTCTCTGAACTGCGAGACTCTTACCTGTGGTGTAATATGGACCTAAGAGAATACCTTCGACGCGAGTTAAACTTTATAGAGAACTCGTGCGCTAGCTTCGACCGCGGCTGTATGGACGAGAGCATCCGGATGGCCGTCTGTCTGCGGGTTCTATTCCACGACACAAGAAATCAGAAGTCTCTCCTTACTCGAATGGGCGCGAGGCAATCCAAGGTTTTGTCCACCGTCCCGCCAATGCCCCCCGGCGCAGTGATTTTCTCAGGTATGTTCCGCTTGATTCTGCCAGTCCCCGGGAGCCCTAGGGTATCGGTGCTGCTGGGCGAGGCTCTACACAAGCAGTTTGTGTTGCCGGACCAATGGTGGGACCAAGTAATTTATGTTGGGGGCAGCCCATTCCGAGGCGGCGTTCCTGGGCCGCAGCTCCGGATACGGCGCAAAGATGTGGTACTCTGCGCAGCCGACAGGGACGGCGGAGCACATGTTGACCCACGCTTAACCACAGAATACCAAGCCCTGGTGGAAGGACTCTGGCGGGGCACAAAGGGACCGCCCCAATCGGAGGTTAACGTCCCAGACGATCAATTCGTCCTGCTTAGGCAGATGGGCTATGAGATTTTAAACAGCCCAGATCTCCTGGCACTCAGCAGGCAGCAAGCGCCGCTCGCTGGCGCACAGTGAAACTTTTGCATTTTCGGCAATACAGGATGAAAGCGGGCAGGCCAGAGTGGGGAAAATGGCACCTCGAAGGTGTGAAAAAATCGACTTTACCGATTTTGCCATTATGAGTTTTCAATGGGTTACATCGTGTGGAAGAAAAGGCACCTGGAACCTTTTCCCTCCTGGCGGGGTGGAGCAATTGAAGAGGTCGCTGCTCGACCGGGCGTTTAGCGGAGCACACTGAAATGAAAACTAAACTGAGGCAGGACAAGGCGTGGCTGCTGAAAACTGCCAAAGCTGTTGCCGCCGAATTGAAGATGCATAAAGCGGGGACGCGGATTCGCATCCGCATCCCGAGCGCAGCAATCACGACGAAAACCGGCGGTTGGTCTGCGGTCTTGGGTGATCTTGGGAAGGGGCAGCCGCGACTGGAATTGTGGTTCGATCGCATTACAGGGTATCCTGATCGCAAGTTATATGCAGCCCTTCACGGCTCATCGAGGCAAAAGATAAAAACTATTACTAACCTTGTTGCGAAGAAACTCTGGCCCATTCGCGAAATCGATTCGAATGATACTACCGATGACAAATATCTTGTCTTCACTACGCCCCTGCGAAGTTCTGAGTTCAAGGCGCCCGTTCTCGAAAAGTACCCTGACGGACATACATTCTATGGAATATATGATTCCAATTCAGCCACGCAAGAAGCAGTGAAACATTTCTGTTCTCGGGCAGTAGCCTTTTTTCAGGATGTGGTACGCCCAATGGGACCTACGCGCAAAGATGATCAGCGCGACGTTTTTCCTCGATCTGAAAATCGAAAGCTCGTAGCTTCACACTTGCGACGTGAGCGAAGCCGTCTTCTGGCAACCGAGTGCAAAATTCGCGACAACTACAAATGCCAGGTGTGCGGCATGGTTTTCGAGGAAGCATACGGCAAAATCGGTGAAAAATTCGCAGAAGCGCACCATCACGTTCCGCTAAGCAAGTTGCGGGAAAACGTAAAGACAAAGCTTGAGGACCTAGCAACTGTGTGCGCCAATTGCCACCGAATGCTCCACCACATGGAAGGCAAACGCGGCGACGTAACGAAACTGAGAGCAATTGTTCGCAAGAACAAACGGTAGGAGGAATTCACCAAGTCACTGCGGCACCAAGCATATACCGGAGAGATCTAACCCTATGAGCAACGCAGCATCTTTCATCTCACATATCCTCGTTCCTGATGGAGATCCTGATGGATTGCGGATTGTCGAGCGCTCCAACTGGAGCGGAAAAGCCCTCATGTTCCCTCGCGCGCTCTACACTCCAGCGGCGTAGCGCTTGGTTATTTTTCTCCGGGGAAAGATTACTCAGCGGTACGCCTTCGAGCTGAGAGCTCGACCTGATTCATTTTCGGATGGGGGGGGGAAGTACCGCAGAGTAATTCGGCTCGGAGCCGAACAACTCTTCGCTACCGTTCCCCGGGCTACCCTGCTATTGTGATCGAGGTAATCCTCACTACTTTCGGCCTTCTCCCCCGCGGACGGGAGAATGTGGGGCGATCCGATTTCTTGCGTGTATAATGCTATTGTACGTGGTTTTCCAGCCTCTAAGAGGGAAACGATGGGACCAGAACTCAGTCAAGAACGCCAACAGGCGCACGCCTTGCTTGACATGCTGTCTGCCGACAAACTGAATGCCGTGCGGAGTCTTCTGGAAGTGATGGTGGAACCCCTGGCGCGCTCGCTGGCCCTGGCTCCCACGGAAGATGAAGAGATCACGCCGGAGACGGCGGCGGCCCTGGACCGCTCGCGCGCTTCCCTCGCTCGGGGAGAAGGTGTTCCGCACGAAGAGGTCGGGCGCGAGTTCGGCCTGAGCCGATGAGCGAGGGCGCCACCCCCGAGCGGATAACGGTTATCTGGTCACTTGAAGCCCGTTCTGATCTGCGCGCGATTGATCGCGAACCGGCCTTGCAGATTCTCTACTGTGTGGATCGATACCTGCTTTGTCGCAACGGTGACGTGAAGAAGCTCAAGCCTCCGCGAACAGGCTTCCGCCTCCGTTCGCGGCGACTACCGCGTCTTCTTTGATCTGAAAAACGATACCACCCTCGAAATTACCGGCGTTCGGAACCGTCGCGAAGCCTACCGTTGAAACAAGCGGCGCTATCAGCACTACTCCGCAGCTCTCAATACGACCAGAAAGAACAGTTCAAGAGCAGTAGCTAGTGATTAGTGGTTAGTGCTTAGTGCATTCTGCCTACTGCCTTGCGCCTACTCCCTACTTCCCACTGCCTGCTCCCTGCCGCATCCTGACTCCTGTCTCCTGATTCCTGCCTCCTCCGTGCTATGATTACCAACATTCTTTCATCAGAGAGGGGAACAAGATGGCAAAGGTATTGCGATGTCGTGACCTGGGAATGGACTGCCCCAAGGAAATACGTGCGGAAAATGTAGAGGAACTGCTGAAGCTCGCCGCCGAGCACGCGGAAAA
>Ga0302320_10009601_pt1 | contig 20762 bp, 16 predicted proteins | sample Bog_T0_3_FD_202130 | JGI IMG/M metagenome (GOLD analysis project Ga0302320, IMG submission 202130) | Peat permafrost microbial communities from Stordalen Mire near Abisko, Sweden - Bog_T0_3 | ecosystem: Environmental > Terrestrial > Soil > Wetlands > Peat | place: Sweden: Abisko, Stordalen Mire...
GCTGGGGGAGACGACGGCGTTCAATTACAATGCGCTGGGCTATCTGCTGAGCATCGTCAATGCGAACGGCAAGACCGCGGCCAGTTTCACGTATGACTCGCTCGGACGGATCGCGACGCGCACGGATTCCGAGGGCTGGACGGTCACTTATGCCTATGACGCGGCGGACCGGGTGACGACGGAGACTTATCCGGATGGGACGACCCGGGTTTACAGTTACACCAACCTTGACCTGACCGCGGTGACCGACCGGCAGGGGCGCAAGACCAGCTATGCTTACGATGCCAATCGCGAGCTGATTTCGGTGACCGACCCGTTGGGGCAGGTGACGAAGCTGGGCTACTACGAGAACGGCAAGCCGAAGACGCTGACCGATCCGAATGGGCACGTGACGACCTGGGGGACCGACGTGCAGAGCCGGGTGGTGAGCAAGACCTATCCGGATGGGAAGGTCTTTGCGAATACCTACGAGAATACCACCAGCCGGCTGCATGGTGTGACCGATGCCTTGGGGCAGACGAAGCAGTACGGCTACGCGCTTGATAACCGGCTGACCGGGATTCAGTATCTGCATGCGGTGAACGCCACGCCGTCTGTCAGCTTTGCGTACGATCCGTATTTTCCGCGGCGGACCTCGATGACGGATGGGTCGGGTGTTACGAGCTATGCGTACGGCGCGGTCGGTGCGTTGGGGGCGTTGAAGCTGGCGCTTGAGACTCCGCCGTTTGCCAACAGCGCGATTGCTTATACCTACGATGCTCTCGGCCGGGTCGTGTCGCGCGGCGTGGGCGGGGACCCGGAGACGGTCACTTACGACGCGCTCGGGCGAGTGACCACGCACGTTGACGGCCTGGGCACGTTCCAGCGTGCCTATGTCGGCCAGACCACGCAGGTGACCAGTCAGACCAGCGGCCTGGTCGGCACGCGGTGGTTTTACGACACCAACCTGAACGACCGCCGCCTGACGCAGATCGTCAACACGCCGCTCGGCAGCGGGTTCACCTACAAGACGACGCCGGAAAACGACATCACGTCGATCACCGAGACCACGGGATCGCAGACCTGGAGCTATACCTATGACCTCGCCGACCGGCTGACAAAGGCAACGTCCTCGGTCGGGCCGGTTTATCAGTATGGCTATGATGCGGCGAGCAACCTTGGTTCCGTCCAGCGGCCGAGCGGCACGACGACGGTGGTCACCAACAGCGACAACGAGGTGACGACCGCCGGTGGCAAGGCGTTCACTTACGACGCCAACGGTAACCTGCTGTCCGATGCGACTCGCACTTACAAGTGGGACGCGGAGAACCGGTTGATCGGCATTTCGTATCCTGGGCAGGCGGGTGTGTCTTCGGCCTTCAGCTACGATGGTTTGGGGCGGCGCATCGCTATCGTCACGATGAGCGGCGGGGCCAGCACTCCGGCGCATTACGGGTGGTGCGGGGAGACGCTGTGCCAGGCACGAGCCGCGAATGATGCGGTGACGCGGCGATATTTCGATGAGGGCGAGAAGAGCTTTGCCAACGAGTCGCTGTTTTATTACGGGGTGGACCATCTCGGGTCGGTGCATGATGTGATTTCGCTGCCGAGCGGGTTGCGGTCTAATCAGTATGATTACGAGCCGTATGGGAGTCCGACACAGAACCTTGGGTCGGCAACGACGGGGGCGGATTTCCGGTACGCTGGGTTGTTTTATCATCAGCAGAGTGGGCTGTACTTGGCGACATACCGTGCGTATGACCCGACGACGGGGCGATGGTTGTCGAGGGACCCAATCGAGGAAAAGGGGGGCGACAACCTTTATGCGTATGTTCTTGGGAATCCGCTTCGCAGCACCGACCCTTGGGGCCAAGCATCAAACTGGAAGGTAGTTGCATGCCTGCTGCTAGGCCTCTGTGCCGCCGATCCCAACCCCTCTCAGACCGATCCTGATCAATATCATTGGAAGCCGAAACAGATAACGCAGCAACAGCAATGTAAGCCCTTAGTGGAGCCGAATACGCCGGTTCAAGGGCCGAACCCAACGCCGCCTACAGAGGCTGCACCACCTCCTGAAATCCCGCCAGTTCCGCTGCCGTTGCTTCTCGGCCCTCCACCTTCTTTTTTTCCGTTCATCATAATCAACCCATGTCTCGTAGATCCTGGTTTTTGCGGGTCCGATGGCTCGGCGTGATCACAACAGGGGCAGAGATCAAATTAGCCAAACTTGGATGCTGACGCTGCTCCAAGACCGGTTGCACTCCGCCCCAATCTCGGCTGGGCGCTCATCTTCCGCCAGTGCCGGGCACTGGTGGCCTCCACCGCCGTCCCTCTGCCCGACGCCGGTGAAGTGCTGGAAGTAGCCATGGCGACCACAACGACCAGCAATCCGTGGCCGCGATGCGGTTCACCCTCGAACGCAAGGTGATTCGGCGACAGACCATGACATCTTTCGGTATGTTTAACTCCACAACGAGATCGCTCCCACCGCCGCTCAAATCCCATCCGCCGACCCGGGCTTCCCCAGAATCCAGAGGCTGGCACTTGGCCTCACAGCCCAATGACGACAAGCGCATCGGCAGGCGTGAGAATGCGAATGCCCTGGTGGGTCCCAAGCGCCAGCAAATGCCGGTCGCCGGAGACAACCAGATCGGCCTTTGCGGCGACGGCTGCCGCGATGACGTGATCGTCGTCCGGGTCGGCGGCAATCACGGCCTGGATGGCGAACGGTGTCACCACACCCGCCGCGATCGTGTAATCGGCCAGCACGTCCTGGAGACTCCGGCCGATCAGCGCCAGTCGCCGGGCCGCCATCGGGCGGTTCAGCACGTCGGCCAGTTCCGCCAGGAGCACAGCGCTGGTGAAGAGTTGCACGCTCGGCTGCACGCGGATTGCTTCGCACAGGCGATGGGGTGCCGCGCCACAACAGCGCGGAGACCACGACGTTGGTATCAAGAACGATCCGCACCGGCGCTCTGGTTCCGCCGTGCGGTACGCACCGCTTCGACCTCGGCGAGAATCTCCTCGTCCGTGATCGGTGGAGCGCCGGCCGCTTCGATGGCGGGGGCAATAGCAAAAAGCCGGTCGAGCGCCGCCTGGCGACGGGCCTTGGCGCTCAGAAAATCCACGAAATCCTCGACCTCGCTGATCCGCTCGGGCGGAAGCCTTTGTATTTTCTCCAGCAAGGCTTGAGTATCAGGCATAGGTTTCTCCTCGGTACCAAGCCTGCCGACAATGCGCCCGGCCGGTATCCGATGTCACGGCCTCGATCGGTGCCCGGCCGGTTCGGCCGGTAAGCACATAGCCCGAACCATGGCCGGCTGGCATGACCGGTCTATTGCATCTGTTGGAACCCAGGATGTGTCCCCTGAACTCAATCCGATCATCCTCAACCACCTGACCCCCGCCAGCGCCCTCTCCGCGGCCAGTCTCGACCGCGTCCAACGCCTGGCGGAACAAACCGGCGAACGCCCCGAGCACGTCGCCGTCAAGCTTGGCCTTCTGGCCGAAGCCGACCTCGCCCAGGCGTATGCGGCCGCCCTCGCCCGCCCCCTCGTCACTGCCGAAGAACTCGCCACCGTCACCACCTCACCCGCCAACCTGACCGAACGCTTCCTCCGCCACGCCCGCATCGTCCCGCTGACCGATGACGAGATGGCCATGGCCGACCCCTTCGACCAGCAATCCCTGGCCGCGATGCAATTCGCCCTCGAACGCCCGGTCATCCCCCGCGCCGCCATTCCCGCCGACATCGACGCCACGATCGAACGCCTGTTCGCCCGCGCCCCCTCCGTCACCCTCGAAACCACCGTCGCGACGGAAGACGCCGAGGCCGACCTCGACCGCCTGAAAGACCTCGCCAGCGAGGCTCCGGTCATCCGCCTCGTCAACCAGCTCATCACCCGCGCCGTCGAGGCCCGCGCCTCCGACATCCACCTCGAAGCGACCGAGCACGGCCTGCGCGTGCGCTACCGTATCGACGGCGTGCTGCGCGACATCGATCCGCCGCCCGCGACCCTGAAATCCGCCATCGTCTCCCGCGTCAAGATCATGGCCCGCCTCGACATCGCGGAGCGACGCCTCGCGCAGGACGGCCGCATCCGCCTGGCGATCCGCGGCCGCGACGTGGATTTCCGTGTCGCCACCACGCCCTCGATCCACGGCGAGAGCGTCGTGCTGCGCATTCTCGACCGCGCCAACCTGAAGCTGGAGTTCCCCGCCCTCGGCTTCGATGCCGACCTGCTGTCGAAATACCGGGCCGTGCTGGAACAGCCCAACGGCATCCTGCTCGTCACCGGCCCGACCGGCAGCGGCAAGACGACCACGCTGTATGCCTCGCTCGCCGCCCTCAACACCCCCGACACGAAGATCCTGACCGTCGAGGATCCGGTCGAATACGTGCTCGCCGGGACCACCCAGGTGGAGGTCCAGCCGCAGATCGGCCGCACCTTCGCCAGCGCGCTGCGCTCCTTTCTGCGGCTCGATCCCAACGTGCTGATGATCGGCGAAATCCGCGACCTGGAAACCGCGCAGATCGCCGTCCAGGCGGCGCTGACCGGGCAGCGCGTGCTGTCGACGGTGCACACCAACGACGCCGCCGGCGCGATCGCCCGCCTGCTAGACATGGGAGTGGAGGATTTCCGCCTCACCTCCACCATCAAGGGCATCCTGGGCCAGCGGCTGGTCCGCACCCTCTGCCCCGCCTGCCGAGCCCCGTACGAAGCGCCGCCCGACCTCGTCCCCCGGTTGGGCCTGGCGCCGGACCGGCCTGTGACCTTGCACCGGGCTATTGGCTGCGCGGCCTGCGGCGGGATCGGCTATTCCGGGCGCACGATGATATTGGAACTGCTGATCATGTCTGATACGATACGGGCGCTGGTCCTGAAGCACGCCGACGCGCGCGAAATCCAGGCGGCCGCGGTCAAGGAAGGCATGCAGACCATGTTTGCCCACGGTGTCAAACGGGCGCTGGCTGGCGTCACCACCATCGAGGACGTAATGCGCGCGGTTCGCGACGTCTGACATGCCCCGGTTCCGCTACACCGCCCTGACCACCGCAGGCCGCGACATCAGCGGCCAACTCGAAGCCGAGGACCGAACCGCCGCCATCACCGCCCTGCAATTGCAAGGCGTCCTGCCGATCTCCGCCGAACCCGATACGGCTGCGGCCCGACCCGCGCATCGCCTGCGCTTCCGCCGCCCCCGCACGCTGCCCGGCCGCGACCTGGTGCTGATCAGCCGGCAGTTGGCGCGGCTGCTGCAAGCCGGTCTGCCGCTGGACAGAGCCTTGTCGCTGCTGGCCGGGCTGATGCGCTCGCCAGCCGGGCGGGCGGCGGTTGCCGGCACGCTTGCCCAGGTCCAGGACGGGGCGGGGCTCGCGGATGCGCTGGCGGCGCAGGGCGTGTTCCCGAAACTCTTCCTCGCCATGGTGCGGGCCGGCGAGCGCGGCGCCGCCTTGCCCGGCGTGCTGACCCGGCTGGCCGATTTCCTCGCGCGGATGGAAGCGCTGCGGCAAAGCGTGCTGTCGGCGCTGATCTACCCGGCGATCCTGGCGGTGGTTGCCGGCCTCTCGGTCGGGCTGGTGCTGACCGTGGTGCTGCCACAGTTCGAACCGTTGTTCCAGGAGGCTGGCAGCCGGCTGCCGGTGATCACCCGGCTGGTGATGACCGCCGGGGATATCGTGACCGCGACCTGGTGGATGCTGCCGCCCGTCCTGGTCGGCATCGTGCTGCTATGGCGCGGTGCCATGCGGCGGTCGGGATTTGCCCGCGGCGTTGACGCGCTGCTACTGCGGTTACCGCTGGCTGGGCCCCTGCTCACCGGCTTCGACACCGCCCGCTTCGCCCGCACCCTCGGCACCCTGATCGCCAACGGCGTGGTCGCCGCCGCCGCGCTGCCGCTGGCGGCGGAAGCGGTCGGCAACCGAACGCTCGCCGCGGCGCTGCACGATGCCGCCACCCGCCTGCGCGCGGGCGAGGGCCTGTCCGGTCCGCTGGAACGCACCGGCCGCTTCCCGGTGTTGCTGACCCAACTGATCCGCGTGGGCGAGGAAAGCGCCCGGCTGCCCGACCTGCTGGCCGAAGCCGCGGACCTGCTGGAAGCCGAGGCGCAGCGGACCGTCGATCGCCTGCTGGCGCTGCTGGTGCCGGCGATCACCATCGGTATGGGCGCCATCATCGGGGTGATCGTCGCGGCCATGTTCCTGGCCATGCTGAGCCTCAATGACCTCGCGCTTTGACCGCCAGGCGGGATTCACCCTGATCGAGCTGCTGGTGGTGCTGGCGGTGATCGCGCTGCTGCTCGCCTTGGTCCCGTCCCTGACCGCCGGGATCGGTGGGATGCGCTTCCGAACCGCGGCGCGTGCGCTGACCGCGGAATTGCGGGAGATGCAGGCCACAGCGCTGGGCAGTGGACGGGAAATTACCCTCGCATTCGACCCGCGGGAGCGGTCCTGGCGCTCCAGCCTGGACGGACGGACGCACACGCTTCCGGCGGCGATCGACCGGCTGGACATCCGGTTCCCGGGTCACGCGACCGCGCCGGTGTTGCGCTTCATGCCGGACGGCAGTGCGTCGCTGGCGGTCCTGCACCTCACGGGCGGTGGGCGGCAGGCCGAGATCACGATCGACGGACTGGTCGGCCGGGTACGGCTCAATGACTGATCCACCTCGGCACAACGCCGGTTTCACCCTGATCGAGGTCCTGGTCGCCCTCGCCATCACCGCCCTGGCCTTCGGGCTCGCCATCCCGGCGATCTCGGAAAGCCTCGGCCGGACCGCGGCGATCGCGCGGCAGGACGCGGCCACGACCCTGGCGGAAACCCTGATGGTCAGGGTCGGACGCGACATCCCGCTGATCGACGGCAACATGGCGGGGCAAGACGGCGGCCTGGACTGGACCCTGGCGATCACGCCCTGGGCGAACGAGGGGGATGCCGTCCAGCATGCCGGCGTGACCCTGCACCGCGTGGTGGTGACAGTCACCTGGCCGGGCATCAGCCGCACCCAGACCCAGCGGCTGGTGAGCCTCCGCCTGAATCCGGGGTGGTGAAGGACGTGGCGAATGGGCGCGGCCCGCAGCCAGACCCTCGGATCGGGTGGCGCCGAGCCTCTTCCCCCGGACGCCGCCGGCACCCAGCGGAGGCAAATGCGCACCCGGCTGGCTTCACCCTGCTCGAACTCCTCATCGCGCTGACGCTGCTCGGGCTGCTGATGCTGATCCTGCTGGGGGGCCTCCGCTTCAGTGTGCAGGCGTGGCACCGTTCGCAGACGCGCTCCGACCAGATCACCACCCTCCACAGCGCGGGTGCCGCGATCGAGCGCTTACTCGCGCAGGCCCAGCCCGCCTACGCCGCGCAAGACCCGACCGACCCAACAATCGATTTCGCGGGGTCCGCCGACGCGGTGACCCTGGTTGCGCCCCTGCCGGACGCGATCGACCCGGGGATCCTGGCGCGGCAGCATCTCGGGCTCGCGCCCACCGCGACTGGGCTGGCGCTCGTCCTGACGTGGCGGCTCGACCTGCCCGGCCCCGATGCGGCGCCGCCACCGGCGACGACCGCGATCCTGCTCGACGATGTGCGGTCGTTGCGGCTGCGCTATTGGGGTGCGGTTCAGCCGAACACCGCGGAAACCTGGCAGGACCGTTGGCAAGGGCTGTCGCGCCTGCCGAAGCTGATCAGCGTCGAGATCCAGCGCGGGGACGACACGAGGCTGGCCTTCATGGTAGCGCCTCAGGTGACAAGCTCCCCCGCCTGCCGTTACTATCCAATCGGCCCCATGTGTCAGCGCCCCCGATGACCTCGCTTCTGTCTGTGCACGTCCTGCCGCCGCGGGACTGGTTCGGACGAGCCTGGTCATGGTGGACCGTGGAACTGCGGGCGATGATGCCGGGCTCCCTGCGGCACCGCCCGGATGGTCATACTCACTCGGATTGCTGGCTCCGCGTCGCGCCGGACGGCCTGACCCTCGGCCTGGTCCGGAAGGGGCGGCTCTCGATCCAGTCTCTGGAAGCAACGCCGCAACCCCGGTCCGTCATGACCATTGATGCGCAAGGCAGCCTGCGTCTGGACCCCGCGCTGGTGTTCGAAACCACGCTGACCTTCCCGCGGCAAGCTGAGGCCAACCTGCGACAGATTGTCGGAAATCATCTGGGACTGCTCATCCCGATGGACCCGGCCGAACTGGCGTTCGATCTCGTCGTGCTCAAACGCGATCCCGTCGCGCAGACCCTGCTCGTGGCGGCGGCCGTCACCAAGCGCGCGACCCTCGACCGCGCGCGCAAGGCCGCCGCGCAAGCCGGTTTTTCACCCACCGCAGCGGTGATCGACCGCGGCGGGGAGATCGACGGCCGGTTCGACCTGATGCGGCATGAGCGCCGTCCGTCGTCCGCGACCGGCGGACGCTTCTGGTTGCGTGCTCTGGAGGCGGCGATTTTGCTGCTGGTCCTGGCAACCGCCGGGGTCCAGTTTTACCGGATGGACACCGGTCAGACGCAAGTGGCATCCCGCATCGCGCAGCTTCGGACCGAGGCGGCGACGGTCATGCAGCTTCAGCGCAAGGCACAGCAACTGGCTGAGTCAGCGGCAGCACTGCGGGCCCGGCGGGACGCGGCCTCGCCGCTCCAGATACTGGCTGCCATGACCCGGCTGCTCCCGGACGACACCTGGGTCAGCTTCGTGCATGTGCAGGATCGCACTGTCGAGATGGTCGGCAACTCCCGGCACGCCGCCAGCCTGATCGGACTGTTCGAGCAGGCCGCGGGTTTCCAGGCCCCGCGCTTCCTCTCGCCGGTCACCACCAATCCCGACGGCAGCGAACATTTCGATCTCGCCGTCACAATCCGGTCGCCGCCGCCATGACGTTCATGCGCGGATCGGCCCTGTCGCGCATGGGCGCCCTGGGTCTGCTGGCGGCCTTGGCCGCGCTGACTTGGGCCGCGATCATCCAGCCGACCATCGACTGGTGGCTGGCCGCCCGCGACACAAGTTCGGAGCAAACCGAGGAGCTTCACCATCTGGCCCTGGTGGCTGGACGGAGGGCGGGGATCGAGGCCTCGCTACGCGAACTGGATGCAGCCTTGTCCGATCCGGCCATCTTCTGGCCTGGCCAGAGCGTCCCGGCGGTCTCCGCCGCGATCCAGGGCCGGCTGCGCGAGATCGTCACCGCCAGCGGCGGCACCCTGCGCAGCACGACAGACCTCCCGGCCGCGCCCGACCGTGGGCTGCCGCGGGTCAGCCTGCGTCTGCAAAGCGACGGTCCGGTGACCGCGTTGCAAGCGATGCTGTCCGCCATCGAGATGTCGAAGCCGGTGCTATTTGTCGATGCGATGACCATCAACGCACCAGATGGCAGCACCGCGCTGAATCAGCCGCCCATGCTGTCGATCCAGATCGACGTCATCGGCTATCGTCGGACGCCGTGATGCCCGCCGTCTGGCCGCAAAACCGGCTGCCTCCGCCGCGCGTCCTCTGGCGCTGCGCGGCGCTGGCTGTGGCGGCGGCGTCCCTCGCGTGGAGTCTGCTCGCTAACCCGCCCGATCTTGACCGCACGAGACCCGACCCGCCGGAAGAAAATGCTGCGGCCCCCGCCATCAAGCCCGCCAACCTGCCAGAACCAGCCTTCGGGCTGGCCCGAGGATCCGACATCACCAGCCGCCCAATCTTCCTTGCCTCCCGCCGTCCGTGGGTGGCCCCGCCATCGTTGCCAACGGCGGCGGTGGCGACACAAACCGGTGCCCCGGCGCCACCCCGGCAATGGACCTTGACCGGCACCATGTTCCAGGATGGCGCAGCCGCCGCAATGCTGCGGTCGCCCACTGTTGCCTCAGCGCTCGTGCTGCGCGAGGGCGAAGCGCTCGACGGCTGGACCCTGGTGCGGATCCGGCACGACCACCTGACGTTCGAGCGTGATGGTCAGACCTGGGAACTCGGCTTTCGGGCCGCACCGTGATGACGCTTGTCTTCTACCAACGGCCCCAAAGGTTGACCCTTGAGAGGCCCCCCCCACGTCATGGCGGGCCACCGGGACCAGCGCCCGGGGGCAGGCTCCGGCCCGCCATCCACGACTTTCGTGCTGGCTCCGGCAAAATCGTGGATGCCGACTGCAGCCGACCCCCGGGCGCTGGTCCCGGGGGTCGGCATGACGGTATGGTCGTGCCGCCCAAGAGTCGGTCTTTCGGGCGGTTGGTACTATACAGCCGAGCGCGGGACGTCGCGCCAATCGCCGGCCGCGCCGGGATCCTGGTCGCTGTGGGCACACTTTGGCTGGCCGGCTGTTCTCCGACGGCGGAGCCCAAGACGTCAGACACGCCTCCGCCCGCCCCGATGATGCCGGCCGCCACCGGTCCGGGTCCGGTTGCCCTCGCGCCATCGGCCCCGGCCGTCCGACAGCGGCAAGTCAGCCCTTTCAGCGGCGCCGGCAGCGGTGTGATGATCGGCCGCATCCCGGCACCGCCGGCCCGCGGCGTCACCGAAAGTGCCGACGGTATCAGCCTGAATTTCGTCAACGCCGATGTCCGCGACGTCGCCCGTGCCGTGCTGGCCGGCATGCTGGGCCTGAACTACACGATCGACCCGCAGGTCCAGGGCCAGATTACGATCGAGACCAGCCGGCCGATCGTTCGCGCCGGGGTGCTGCCGGCGCTCGAGAGCGCCTTCCGCTCCGCCGGCATCGGCCTGGTGGAGGTGAATGGCATCTGGCAGGTCGTGCCGCTAGCCAACGCCCCGCATTATGCCGCGCTGGGGCAGCGACCGGGCGCGGCGGGCTTCACGACGCAGATCGTCCCACTCCGCTGGGTCGGTGCGGCCACGCTGGAACGCGCCCTGGAGCCGCTGCTGCCCCCCGGCACCACGGTCCGAGCGGATTCGTCGCGCAACATTCTGGTGGTCTCCGGCGCCAGCCAGGATGTGGCCGAGGTCCTGGATAATGTGGCGGTTTTCGACGTCGATACCATGCGCGGCGCGTCGTTCGCCTTCGTTCCGCTGCACAGCGGTCAGGCGCGCGCGGTCGCCGCGGAGCTGCCGCGGGTGCTGGGAATTGACAGCGGACCGGCCGCCGGGATGCTCCGGGCCGTGCCGATCGAGCGGCTGAATGCCATCCTGGTCACCTCGCTGCAGCCCGCCTATGTCGAGCAGGCGCGCCAATGGATCGAGCGCCTGGATATCGGCAGCGACACGGTCAGCCGGCGCATCTATGTCTATCGGGTCCAGAACGGTCGAGCGGCTGATATTGCGGGCGTTTTGGCCAAGGTGTTGGGGACGGGCGGGCAGGGTACTGCGTCACCGGGCGGCGCGTCGCCCCCGGCCGACACGGCGCCCCCGAGTCTGAACGCGACCGATCTCCCGACCGGGCTGGCGCCGCCAGCGAGCCCGTCGCCGCAGACCCCTGCCCCCGATCCGCTGCTGGGACCACTGACGGGCGGCGGCAATCCGCTTACCTCCAGCAGTGCCAGCCAGCTCCGCATCACCGCCGATGAGACGAACAACGCCTTGCTGGTCCTCGCCAACCCGCAGGAATGGAACACGATTCAGTCGGCCCTCACACAACTCGATATCCCCGCACTCCAGGTGCTGATCGAGGCCTCGATCGCGGAGGTGACCCTGACCGGACAGTTGAATTACGGCGTTCAGTACCTGGTGAACTCGGGCCGCTTCGGGTTCAACCAGAGCCAGAACAGCACCGGCACCCTCGCCAGCAGCTTTCCCGGACTGAACGTGATTTATTCCGGTGGGGCCAATACCAACGTGATCATCGATGCGCTGGAACAGTTGACCACGGTGAAAGTCCTGTCCTCCCCCGACCTCCTGGTCCTGAACAACCAGAAGGCTCGTCTGCAGGTTGGCGATCAGGTGCCGATCGCGACCCAATCCGCCGTGAGCACCCTAACCACGGGAGCGCCGATCGTGAACGCGATCGAGTATCGCGACACCGGGGTCATTCTTCAGATCACGCCGCGGGTGAACGGTAATGGCTTGGTCTCGCTCGACATTTCCCAGGAAGTGAGCGCGGTGGCGCAAACCACGACCTCCACTTTGGACTCGCCCACCATCCAGCAGCGGCGGATCAACAGTTCCGTGTCGGTGCAAGACGGACAGACCATTGCACTCGGCGGGTTAATCCAGGACAGCCGGACGGACAGCAAGGGCGGCATCCCGCTGCTCAAGGACATCCCCTATCTGGGGGTGTTGTTTTCCACCCGGAACCTGACGACGTCGCGGACCGAACTGCTGGTGCTGATCACGCCGCACGTGGTCCGCGACCGCGAGTCCGCGCGCGCCGTCACCGATGAGTTGCGCACCAAGTTGCCGCTGCTGACAGGGCCGCTGCCGACTCGGGTGCGATGACCGCCGGCAACCGCCAGCGCGGTTTCGCTCTGGTTTCGGCGCTTTGGGCGGCGATGATGCTGGCGCTGATCGCGGCCTCCATCATGATCATCGGTCGCAGCGACGGCCGCATCGGCCATATCAGAGCGATCGCCGCGCAAGGGGACGCGCTGGCAGATGCCGGGATCAACACGGCCATCTACCGGCTGCTGGCGCTGGACCCGGCCGGCCGGCCGCCGCGCGACGGCACGCCGTTCGACATCGACATCGAGGGGCAGACCGTCACCGTGCGGGTGCAGGACGAGACCGGCAAGATCGATCTGAACCTCGCGCCCGCATCCATTCTGCAGCGGCTGCTGACCGCCGCCGGCCTGGACCCAGAGACTGCCCAGGCCGAGACGGACCGGATCCTGGACTGGCGCGAGGCCGGTGACCTGCGGCGTCTCAACGGCGCGAAGCGGGAGGACTACCGGCTGGCGGGCTACGACTACGGCCCACGGGGCGGTCCCTTCCCGACGGTCGAGGAATTGCAACTGTTGATAGGCATCACGCCGGATTTGTTCGGGCGCCTCAAACCGGCCCTGACTGTTGTCTCCCAGACCGACCGCGTCGATCGGGACGTGGCACCGATCGAGGCCCTGCTGGCGCTGCCCGGAATCGACGCGGCGCAGACCGAACGCATCGTTGCGGCGCGCCATGCCCCGGAGGCGGCGACACTGGGGCTACTGACCGATTTGACCGGGCGCGCCTTCACCATCCAGGCCACGGTCATCACAAGCGGACGTCCCGTGTCGCGTCAGGCGGTCATCCGGCTGTCGGGCGACGCCACCCATCCCGTCTGGGTTTATGGCTGGACGTAGCCGGTCAGCGGTTCAACCCGTAGCCGAACACCTGATTGGCTTCCCCGGCCGTCGCATTCCGCCACCCCGGTGCGGCCTGCGTGCCGGAGACCAGGAAGAACCCGCTCGACTCAGCCTCCAGCGCCAGGTCGGTGATTTGCCGAGGCGTTTGCCCGAATGCCGGATCGATCACCGAATAATGTCCGGCGCTGCTGCCGACGAGGGCTGCGAAATGGTCGATCTTCCAATGCACGACGGACGGGACCGGCACCGCGGAGCCGGCGGCCCGGTAGATCAACCGATGGGCTATGCCCGCCTGGGTCGCGATCTGGCCCAGTTGCGCCAGCGTCGTCTGGACTGTGGTCGACCGATACAAATTGAGGAAACCGGCCGTCGCCGGCGGTGCCCCGGCCGCGAGCAGCAGGGTCTTCAGCGGTGGTGGGCCGGACAGGCTGGCGACGGCCGGCGGCTGGAGGTGGTTCGCCAGAACTTGCCTGGCCGCGACCAGCATTTCAGTCGCGGGTCCGCTAAGGCTGCGCGTGCCGATCTCGGTCAGATCGGTTTGCAAGGTGGCGGGATCGCCGAGACGTGCCTGCAGGAACAGCAGTTCCCCAACCGCCCGGTCCACCATCGCCTTGGCGTGGGTTTCCGTGGCCGAACTGCCATCCGTCCAGGCCTGCTGGAAGGCACCGATCGCCTTCGACAGATAGCCGGAATGAAAATACAGCAGTCCGAGATTGGTCAGCAGCGCCGCATTCCAGCCGGAATTGGCGTGTTGGGCCAGGAAGGTCTCGAGTGGCGTGAAATTATCCGCGGTTGCGCTGGCCTGATAGCGGATGACGGCGTCCAGCAGCGCGTTATCCTCCGCCGCGGTGGTGACCTTGGTCGGCACCAACGCCTCCGGAAACAGAGCGGACTGAGCGGTCAGTTCCGGCTGGGCGATGGGGAGGCCGGGGATGGCGGCGTGGCAGACGGTGATCGTCGCGCCCGCCAGGAGCAGGCCGGCGAGGGCGACTTCCACACGTCGCCACGAGACCGCAGCCTGACGCATCACCATCTCCGGCACATCGTTCCTGCTTCAGATCACCCGCATGGTGCCGCCGGTGCCGCCGGTCGTCAACATCCTATTCCGGTGGCCGGCCGATGACAGCTGTTCAGAGCCTGCAAACCGGACGACCGGCGGTCTTGCTTCCGGCCACGCTGCAAGTTTAGGTTATCGAGACGATACAATCGCATTCAGGATGAACTGGCTACCAGCCGCGGAATGGAACGGGCATGGATTCGGACCGCAGCGGGACCGGGGAAACGTTCCGATGTCCGGTTGTTCGCGGCATGACCGATCGGAGGGACTGACGCCATGACCACCTACACCGTCTCGGCTGGCCAAACCTCCTCCGGCATAACGCTGAGCAGCGGTGACCAGGCCTTCGTCTATTCCGGGGGTTCAGCCAGCCTCACGGTGGTCAACAGCGGCGGCCAACTGGACGTGTATTCCGGCGGTTCGGCGGTCAGCACCACATTGGACAGCGGTGGCTCCGCGTTTGTCTATTCCGGCGGTTCGGCGGTCAGCACCACGGTCAGCAGCGGCGGCGCCGAATTTCTGTATTCCGGCGGCACCGCCAGCGGCTCTGTGCTGAGCGGCGGCGGCGACTTCGTGTATTCCGGCGGGACCGCCAGTGGCACCACGATCGACAGTGGCAGCACCGAAACGGCCTGGGCGGGGGGATCGGCCGTCAGCGCGACCGTCAGCGGCGGCGGCATTCAGACCGTTCCCGGCGGGTCCACCACCGGCACCATCGTGGACAGCGGCGGGTCCCAGATCGTTGCCGGCGAGTCCGTCCTCACCGGCAGCGGCGGCGGTTTCGTTTCCAGCGCCGTCTCCGGTTCGGCGATCGGCACCGTGGTGAACAGCGGCGGCACCGAGATCGTGTCCTCGGGCGGCGTGACCAGCGCAAGCCAGGTCGGCAGCGGCGGGTTCGAACTGGTTTATGCCGGCGGCACCGCCAGCGGCAGCGTGGTGAGCGGCGGTGGGACCTTGCTGCTGCTGCCCAATGCCCATGCCAGTGCCACCGATGCGCTCACCGGCGGCATCGTCGTGCATCCAACGGTGATGGTGCTGTCCGGCGCCGCCGTGGTGTCCGCGGTCAGCGCCGCGGTCTCCGGCGATGTCGTTGGCCCGAACGAGACGCAGCTTGTCTATTCGGGCGGCAGCACGATCAGCGCGCTGATCTCCAGCGGCGGCACCGAATATCTGTATTCCGGCGGGTCTGCCAGCGCCACGGCGGTCGGCAGCGGTGGCCAACTCGGCGTGTCCTCGGGCGGTACGGCGAGCACGACCACGGTGAACAACGGTGGCTACGAGACCGTTTCCAGCGGCGGCAAGGCCGTCGCCACCACGGTGAGCAGCGGCGGCACCGAGGCCGTTGACGCCGGCGGTTCGGTGGCCAGCACAACGGTGGACAGCAGCGGCACCGAGACTGTTCTGTCGGGCGGCAAGGCCAGTGCGACCACGGTGAACAGCGGCGGCGCCGAATTCGTGTATTCCGGTGGGTCGGCCAGCGGCGCCGTGGTGAGCAACGGCGGTACCCAGTACGTCTATTCCAGCGGCACCGCCAGCAGTACGACCGTGGACAGCGGCGGCACCGAATATGTTTACTCGGGCGGTTCGGCGGTCGCTGCCACAGTGAACACCGGCGGCGGCCTCGCGGTACAATCCGGTGCCGTGGCCAGCGGCACCACGATCAGCAGTGGCGGCGTCGAGTCGATATCGTCCGGTGGTACGGCCAGCGGCGCCGCGGTGATGAACGGCGGGACCGAAATCGTCTCGCGCGGCGGGTCGGCCACCAGCACCACCGAAGACTCGGGTGGGCTTCAGACTGTGGCCTCGGGTGGTGCGGCCAGCAACACCGTGGTCAGCGGCGGCAGCTTCGAGGCTGTGTCCGGCGGCAAAACCGTCAGCACCACGGTGAAAAGCGGTGGCGGCGAGATCGTGTACCCCGGCGGATCGGCCAGCACCACATCGGTCGCGAGTGGCGGCGATCTCGTGGTGGTGCCTGGCGGTTCGGCGAGCGGCACGTCCGGCACAGTGGTTTCCAGCGGGGTCGTCCTCGCGCAGTTCGGCAGCGGCATCACCGTGTACGGGGGCAGCGTGTCCGGCCTTATTGCCAGCGGTGCGGCCTTGGCGATCGTCCTGCCGAGCGGGACGGCGGTGAGTGCGACGGTGGGAAACCACGGCGACCTGGCCGTCTATTCCGCCGGCAAGGCCAGCGGCACGATCGTGAATAGTGGCGGCCGGCTCGACGTGTTCTCTGGCGGTGTCGTCAGCGGCACCGCGGTGAGCGGCGGGACCGAGGTGGTGCATGCCGGAGGTTCGGCGGTGAGCACGACGGTGACCAGCAGTGGCACCGGCTTCGTCTACTCCGCCGGCACGCAATATGTGTTCTCCGGTGGTTCCACCCGTGGCACGACCGTGAGCGCGGGCGCCCGCCAGGTTGTGGAAAACGGCGGCACCGCAACGAGCACAATTCTGAGCAGCGGTGGCTATGAGGTGTTGTCGGCCGGGGGCTCCGCGAGCGGCACGACGGTCAGCGCCGGCGGCATGATCGATCTGACGTTTCTGCCCGACACCGGCGGCGGAGCGGCGATCGTCAATGCGGCTGACCTGCTGACCGTTACGGTCGATGGTGAGACCTATACGCAGCCCTTGTCGGGCAGCTACGCGGCGACGGTCTTCCAGGTCAGCACCGACAGCAGCGGCGACACCCTGGTGACGGCGGTCGCGGCCTCCCCCCGTACCCTGGCCTGGACCGGCGCGCAGAGCACCAGCGTTGCCGCCGCGGGGAACTGGGACGACACCACCGACAGCCTGAATCCGGCGCTGACCGCCCCGGGGGGTTCGGATACCGCGCAGTTCCTGACCGCCGGCGGCACGCTGACCGGTTCGGACAGTGTCGCTGCCTTGCAATTTGGCGGGACGGCGGCGTGGGACATCGCCTCCGGGGCCAGCCTGACCGCCGGGTCGAGCATCACAGTCGGCCAGGGCGGCACCGGTTCGTTGCTGATCACCAGTGGCGCCACTGTCGCCGGCCTCGGTGCCGCCGATCAGATCACTGGTTCGGCCGGCGAGACCGCGTCGGTTTCGGTAACGGGTTCGGGCGCGAGCTGGAAGTCGTCGGGTGAACTGATCGTCGGCAACCTCGGCGCGGGCAATCTGGCCGTCAGCAGCCAGGGCAGCGTCAACGCTGCCGCTGCGGGGACCGTCGTGGCGATGGTTCTGGGGCTTGGTGCGAGTGGCAGCGGGACCTTAACGGTCAGCGGCCCGGGGTCTCAGGCGACATTGACGGGACAGTTGGACGTGGGTCAGGCTGGCAGTGGGGATCTGCTGGTCAGCAGCGAGGGCACCGTCGAGACCGGCGGCAATGCCGCGGCGAGTGCGCAGCAGGGGTTCGATATCGCGGTGACGTCGGGCAGTGACGGCAATGCGACCGTGACGGGAACGAAATCGCTGCTGAGCAACACGGGGCGGTTCGTCGTCGGCGACTCGGGTCTTGGCAGCTTGGCGATCCAGTCCGGTGGGTCGGTCATCACGAATCCCGGTACCGGGTCTCTGTCCGCTGCCGCCGTCATCGCCAATACCACCGCCGCCGGTGGGTCCACGGTCAACGTGACCGGCGTTGGGTCAACGTGGCATATCGGCGGGGTGCTGCAAGTCGGCAACGCCGGCTTCGGGCAACTGTCCATCTCCCAGGGTGCCACCGTCTCCGCCGCCGGCCTCGACGCAGGGTTGATCGCCCAGGGTGCCATCGACCTCTCCGGCTCGGGCACCGAACTTTTGCTGACGGGCAACGGCATCGTCGCCGATGCGGGATCAGCCGAGATGTCGATCCTCAACGGCGCGACCGTCTCGGGCACCAATCTTACGGTCGGTTCGCAGGGCTCCAGTTCCGGCATCCTCACCGTGTCCGATGCCGGCAGCGAGCTGCTGCTGTCCGGCACGCTCTATGTCGGCACCGCCAATGGGGTCGGTGACCTCACCGTCGGCCCCGGCGCCACGATCATCGCCACGTCCGTCATCCAGCAAGGCCAGGTGGTGCTGGAGGGCGGGCTACTCGACCCCAACGTCATCAACGTCACCGCCGGCCAGACCAACGGCGGCTACGGTGCCGCCGGTGGCACCGGCGACCTCATCGACAACGACGGCACGTTGCTGGCCGCTGCCGGGACCAAGCCCAGCCAGAAAGTGATGACCTTCGTCGGCACCATCGTCGGCCAGGGCATCATGCAGATCAATGCCGGCTCGACGATGGAGCTGACCGGGCCGGTGCTGTCAGGCTCACCCGCGGTCGATATCAGCAACGACGGCACGCCGGTCGCGGTGCCCAGCGCGCAGACGGTTCTTTTCGAAACCGGCACTGCGGGTGCGCTGCAACTGGACGATTTCGGCGGGTTTGTCGGGACGATCGGCGCGTATTACGCGAGCGATCTGTTCGTGATCTCGGGCGGGGTGTTGTCGGGGCTGTCCGTGAGCAACGGCGACACCTTGACGGTCAACGACAGCGGCAACGGCGGGGTTGACAGCATCGCCTTCGCTGCGCCGATCAGCGCGGGACAATTCACGATCGTCAGCGGCAACACTATCGAGGTAGTGCAATGTTTCGCGCAAGGCACGCGGCTGCAAACGGCCCGTGGGCTGGTGGCGATCGAGGCCCTGCGGGAGGACGACCTGCTGGTTACCGCGGAGGATGCCCGTCACGAACCCATCCAATGGATCGGCCGCCGCGCGGTGGACTGCGCCGCGCATCCGAAGCCCGAACAGGTGTGGCCGGTGCGGGCGCGGCGCGGCGCCTTCGGCCCGCGGCAGCCGGTGCGCGACCTGTGGTTGTCGCCAGACCATGCGGTATTCGTCAACGACGTGCTGGTGCCCGTCAAATATTTACTCAACGGCACATCGATCGCGCAGGTACCTCGCAAGACGGTGACCTACTACCACGTCGAATTGCCGCAGCACGAACTCATCCTGGCCGAGGGGTTGGCGGTCGAGTCATATCTGGACGTTGGCGGCCGTTCGAACTTCGAGAACGGCGGCAGGGTGGTGGCGTTGTTCCCGAACTTCACATGTTTGAAGTGGGAAACGGAGGGATGCGCACAGTTGGTGGTCACGGGGGCAGAGTTGGAAGCGGCACGGGCGGTGGTAAACGCGATGGCCGCGAGGCTGCAAGGGGTAGGGGCGGGATACGTGTTTATGCCGATCTCGGCATAAACGTTCATGCTGCCATCCGGGTTATGCAGAGCAGGAGCGTTCCGTCGCAGCAGGACGCTCCTTTTTGTCGCGATCAGCGCGTCATAATCAAAGTGCGGCCATGAACGCCAGGAGCTTGTCGTCGGCGCGATAGCAGGCGGGCATACCCGGCATCGGCGCCAGCTTCTCGAGCGGCCGCTCCTTGGTTGCCAAGTCCGCTTCGACATAGGCGTGGGTCGTCTCGAGGCTCTCGTGTCCGAGCCACAGGGCGATCACCGCCATGTCCACGCCTGCTTGGAACGGGGCATCGCCGTACTGTGACGCAGCACATGCGGCGACACCTTCTTCGCCCCCAGGGGCGGGCAGGCCACCACGGCGGTAGCGACGGCGCGGCGAAGCAGGTGATCGACGCCGTCGCGCGATAACACCCGACCGCGGGCGCTGGGGAACGCGACGCCATTGCCATCGTCGCCGAGTTCGCGGAACCACGCCTGCAGCACCTGGGCGGTCTCGGCCCAGAGCGGCGCGACCCGCTCCTTGTACCCCTTTGCCCAGCAGTTCGACGTGGGCCCCGGCGGCGTCGAGCCGTACCTGCTCACGCCGCAGAGCGATGATCTCCGAGACGCGCGCGCCGGTGTTGTGCAGGGTCAGCAGCAAGGCATGGTCGCGCCGGCCGGACCAGACTGTCCGGTCGGGTGCGGCAAGCAGGGCCTTGACCTCGTCACGGCTCAGATAAGGCCTGTGCGGCTGAGAGGAACAGAAAAGTAGCATAAGCCCCCTCATAAGTCCCATGTGGAAGTGGGGAGTCTGAACCAGCCGAGGCCACCGTCCATGGGGCAGCATAGAGCGGGGTACGCGAAACTCCTAAGTTGTGCGAAGCTAATTTCATGCAAGGCGACTCAATGGCTTAGGCCTCGCAAAAATCCTGTGTGGAACGGCATCTTCTTGGTAACGAGAGCCCTTATGCAACCTTTCTGTTCCTCTCAGCCGCACAGGCCCAACTGACCTGGATTTGCCGCTGGGAGTAACGACTGAAACGGCACGTCGGACGGCCAGACCGGCATCACGACCCCTGTTGGCCAATCTTGCGACCGATCCGATAAACGGCCTTGCCGCCTTAGCGGAATTCGCCATACCTGTCCGTTACACAACCGCAGGAGACCCATCCCGCATGTCCCCGAAGCCCGAGCCAATGACGCGGCGCGCAAGACGGGAGGCAGGCTTTACCCTGCTCGAAATCCTGGTCGTCATAGCGATCCTCGGCCTGCTGATTGGCTTGGTCGCACCGGCAGCGCTGCGTCAGTTGGGTGGGGCACGGCTCTCCGTCGCGCGCCAGTCGATCGAGCGGATTGGTGGTGTACTTGATTTGTATAAGCTTGACATC
>Ga0302320_10009603_pt1 | contig 20760 bp, 10 predicted proteins | sample Bog_T0_3_FD_202130 | JGI IMG/M metagenome (GOLD analysis project Ga0302320, IMG submission 202130) | Peat permafrost microbial communities from Stordalen Mire near Abisko, Sweden - Bog_T0_3 | ecosystem: Environmental > Terrestrial > Soil > Wetlands > Peat | place: Sweden: Abisko, Stordalen Mire...
CTCAACCGTCGCACCATGGAACCGGACTTGATGGTTCGCCTGCTGCGCGCCTGCATCTGCACACAAACCATCACTTACAAACAGCTTGTCGCCTTGCCGGAACTAGCTTGATATTCATCTTCCGAAAATGCTATAGGCGGTTTCGGGTTGACTGTTCCAGTCGAGATTGAGGCATGTGGTTTCCCACCCATTTCACAAAGAACGTGAAATGGATGGGGCACGGAGGTTTGTGGGGTGGTCAGCGCGGAGCATGTTAACACTTGAACGGAAAGACTCTAGCGCTTGTAGCCAATCTTGCGCAGGAGATCATGCCGCCAGGCGATGTCGTCCTGACCTTCAACGCCTTTGGGCGATGCGCCGTCAATCACGCCAAGGACTCCCCGTCCCTGCTCCGTGCAAGCAACAATGATTCCGACGGCATTGGCAGTGGCGCAGAAGATCGAGCAGACTTCAGGCACGTTGCGAATGGCATTCAGGACGTTGATCGGGTAGGCAACTGACAGGACAATCACAAAGGTGTGTCCCGCGGCCAGCGCCTGGGCGTTCTTTACGGCAATCTGCTGAAGCGCCGGATCATTGCCGTCGAATCTTGTCAGGCAAGCTCCGGAACTTTCATTGAAGGCCAGACCGAATTTGGCGTGTGGCGCCGTCGTGGCAACCGCTTCATACAAATCTTCCACGGTCTTGATGAAGTGTGACTGGCCAACAATGATGTTGGCATCGGCCGGAAATTCCATGCGAACTGATTTGATGTCGATCATGTTTGAACCCCCTGTTCCAATAGGATAGTTCCACGTTTTGATCGTGCATACGGATGCGGTTACGGCTTGCCAGCGCCGCCCGGCTCTTGTTCTGCCTGAGCCTGGTGTTGGTAGCGCTCGATATTTCCCCGCAGGTCTGTCAGCAGAGGATCGTTCTGCTGCTGGATGGCCAGGTCAAGCGCGTGCTGCGCCGTAACCACGGCCTTCTGATACTGCCCTGTCTCTGAGTACATGGCCGCCAGCATCTGGAGGATCGCCGGCTCGCGTCCGCCAGAGAAATCGGCCGCCGCTTGAAACTGAAAGAGGGCGTCGTCGAACCGGCTGCTTGCCGCCAGGGCGCGCCCCAGGTTGTAGTGGCATTCAGCGGATTGCGGCCCCAGCTCAACGGCTTTCTTCAGTTCGACGATGGCCTCGTCCAGCCTTCCCATACGCCCGTAGATGACGCCCAGGACATTCGGACCCTCCGATGAGTTGGGCGCGAGCTGGATTCCCTTGGTCAACTCTTCAATGGCTTCCTGGCGATGACCGCCCATCTCCTCCAGCATGTGGCCGAGGTTGATGTGGGCCACGCCGTTGTCTGGATTCAGCTCGACAGCTTTCTGAATGTGTGCCAGGGCCTCATCCGTATTGCCGGTTGAAGCCAGCGCGCTGCCCAGATTGTTGTGGGCCTGGGAACTCAGGTCATTCAGGGCCAGAGACTTTCTGTATTCGGCAATGGCTTCGGTGGTTTGTCCCACAGCGGCCAGCGCCATCCCCAGTTCGTTGTGGACGCGGGAGTCTTCCGGGTCCTTGGCTGCCGCCGCTCTCCAGGCCGGGATGGCCTTGTCGTACTGATGGGTCTCCGCCATGCGCACCGCGGCGTCATAGTCCTTGTAGAAATCAAGCGCGGGCGCGTCGATGTGCTCCAGGCCACCGGGGCCAATGTTCATGAACTCTGGAATATTGGCGGCGCGATTGGAAGCCGTGGCGTCTTCCAGCATGATGGCCGGGCTGGCGTTCCCCTGTTCGTCGATGTGCGTGAGGAACAGGTGCGTGTAGAGGAAGGGGCTCTTGGAGGAAAAAACCAGCCAATGGCCGTTGGGCGAGAAGCTGTGCCAGGAGTTCATCACCGGCAGATTCGATTCGAGCGGCCGCGCCACGCCGCCTTCAAAGGGCACGATGTAGAGCTTGCTGTCGGGACGCATCAGCAGGCCGTTCTTGCATTGAACAAAGACGATCCACTTGCCGTCGGGCGAGACCTTCGGGAAGCTGTTGCTCATGCCGTTTTCCGAGGCTCCGACAATCCGCTCCGGCGTGCCGCCCTTGCCGTCGTTAAAGGGAATCCGGTAAAGGTCGTACTGAATCTGCGTTTCATTGGGATCGTTGGCATACGTGGACTTCGGCTGATCCGGCGGATAAGGATCGCGGGCCACGGCGCTCGAATAAATGATGTACTTCCCGTCCGGACTCCAGAAGGCGGCGGCCTGGACCAGGTTGGGGTCGTCGGCTCCTGGCAGCGTCGTCAGCTTGCCTGTCGCGCGGTCGTACCAGGCCAGCACGCCGCGCGTGGGATAGAAGACCTGACCGAAGCCGTAGTGGGCGAAGTAGAAGCCGTTGTAAATCCGCTCGATGACGTGCGCCTTATGGGTGTGCGGCGCATCGATGGAGGTGATGACATATTTGCCATCCGGCGAAACCTGGCTCATGAAGCCGAAGCGCTTCTGCGTTCTTTCATCGGAAAACGCGCTCCAGCGGAGGACGTACTCGTTGCTGATGGAGCTGACCTTCTTGATCGGGAGCAGGGCGTAGAGTCCCTTGTCGTTCTGCGGGCCATCGACATCCATGCCCAGGAACTTGCCGTCGTTCGAGATTGAATGGCAGTTGGCGCAGGTCGGCAGGCCCGTCATCAGTGTTTTGCTCTCGGTGTCGGAGACGTAGCGCAGCTTCCATTTGATTTTGGGCAGCGCGGACTCTGGCAAGGGCTTGATGACGCCGCGCTGCAGAGACTCCGGCGCCGGCGCCAGCAGGGGAACATCGCGATAGAAGATGGGCGCGCCAACCGTATCCTTCGAGGTCTGCACCGTTGCCTGCGCGTGGGAGAGCGGCTCCTTGTCTTTCTGGCTGGCAAAGCCGCTGATGATAACTGTGGCCGGCTGCTCGACGGAGTGCTTCTTGATCTCTTCCCAGGTTTTGGGGTCGGGGCGCCAGGTATGCGTCGCCTGCTGTTCGGGCGAAAGCGTCGGCGGGATATATCCCTCCAGATCGCTGTCAACTGCCCCCAATTGCAGCTTTTCGCCATTCGACCAGGCCTTGATGGAACGCGCGTGTTCGCCGAAGACGACTTCAATGCGCCAGACGGTGGCGGGAGTGCTGTCTCGCCATGCAAATTGGGGGGGGGTGATTTCGGGCGGATAAATTGTGCCGTTCACCGGAACGTCAATTGCAAGCGCCTGCTGGACATCCGTGGCGGCCGTATCCATCGCCACCGCCTTGAGATATGGCCGGAAGCCTGGCGAGATTGCCCTGGATACGGATACCGCCGGGGCTCCATTGCCGGTTCCTCCGGCCAATACAACTCCGGCCAGACCGGCTCCAACGGCAAACATGACAGACACAGCAACCAGGAATCTCCGCCCCATGAATTCTCCCAAGTGGTCGCTCTGGATTTGAAGTTCGGAGCCGCTCTCATAAATCATCTTGAAGAGAAGGTCCGGAGATATCCGCGTGAGCAAATCACGTACTTTGTATTTTAACAAAGCCGATGAACAGTATTCACCGGAAGCACGCACTCTTCGTGGCCAGTACGAAAGTACCGAGGCTCGCCTGAATCAGGCGGCGCAGTATTCGCCTTTTCCTTTTGCCATGAAGGTCAGAGCTATCTGCGGCTTCCATCTGGAATCGTCAATTTCAACGCAGTTCTTGTAAATGGTCCTGGCCGGGCAAACTCAAGATACCCGGAAGGTTGAGGCACGAATCGTCTGAATGCAAGAGAGATATAAACTTCGGATTGTCCTGGATTAAACAGAGACGCGGAAATAATAAAGATGATTACAGATCATGACAAAAAATAGATGATGAGCAAGGGCGCGTAATTCAGATATAATCCCTCACAATGACAATAGGCTTCTTCAGGATAGTCACTAGCGGCTTGAATCGAAAACGCTTTCAGGCAGCGGCAATCCGGAGAGTTGTTGCCTACATTACTGCAAAGAAATCAGGGTTGCGCATGATGCATTCGGGAACGTGTACACGAGGATTGCAGCCACAGATGCGAATCTTTGGCTGGTGGTATGCAGGGTTGCTTTCGGTTTCTCTCGCTTCCCTGGCTTCTGGTCAAGCAGTTCCTGCAACTCCACCCGCTTCCGGGGCCGCCACGCAGGACCCAACCGTGAGCACGGTTGTCAATGAAGTTTCCCTTGACCTGGTCGTTCACGACAAGAAGCACAAGCCTGTTCTCGATCTCAAGCCGGGCGACCTTGCGGTCACCGACAACGATACCCGAGTTACGCTCACCGGGTTGCATCTGATGACCGGCAACGCAGACACCGGCCACCTTATAACGCTGGTCTTCGACCACTTCAGCGGCTCGACGGCAAAGGGAGCGCAGAATGTTGCGGCCAAGGTTCTGAAGATGCTGCCGGCGAAGGGCTATTCCTTTGCGCTGCTGGATTTCACTGGGCGTCTGAGGCTGATCCAGGGCTTCACGGATGATCGCGGCGCTATCGAGAAGGCAGTGGCAACGGTTACAGATATATCTAAAGCAAGGACTCCGGTGGTTCTTTCGGCAACCGGTATGGTCGTGAAAAACCCTAACGATCATTCAGACGACGAGAGGGCTAGCGCGGCTGCGCTGGCGGAGAAGAACCTGATTGCCATCACCCGCACGGGCGCCGATCCCTCGGGAAGGCGTGTGGACGTGAAGGTACGCGCCCAATATCAGACGCTTCTGGCAGCGATTGCGGAGTCACAGCAGATCAGGCAGGATCAACACGCGCAGCCAACACTGGCGGGCTTGCTGGCTCTGGTGCGTTCGCAACAGAAGATCCAGGAAAGAAAAGCCATTGTTTATTTCACGCAGAACATGCAGATGGATTCAGCCGCCAAGGAGATGGTGCAGACCATTACCGGAGCGGCTAACCGGGCGGGCGTGAGCCTCTATATCGTGGACATGAACGCCATGGACGTAGGAGGAGAGCACCAGATCCAGAACGCGATGCTCAACGGAGGACAACCATTCAATCCGACACCGCAGGCTGTCGCGGGCAGCGGTGGACATGCCATGACTTCACCGATGCAACAGGCGTCAGGGTTCGGAGCGCCGGGTGGTGGGGCATCAGGCTCGGCCACTGATTTCATGATGCGGTCCGATGAAGGAAACACGTTTACCGCGATCAAGAGCCCCATGGCGGATCTGGCGAAAAACACCGGAGGCGCTTATATCGACGCTCAGAACAGCATCAAGAAGCCTCTGCAGCAGATGCTGCAAGACATGACGACCTATTACCAGGCCTCCTATGTTCCGCCTTTCAAGGAATATGACGGATCGTTCCGCACGATTGGCGTCAAACCGCTTCGGGCGGGGCTGGACATCAAGACCAAGACGGGATATCTGGCGCTTGCTCCCAGCGAAGAGGGCGGAGTCAGGCCATTTGAGGCGCCATTGCTGAAGCTCCTGAACGGACCGGAGCTGCCGTCGGACTTGAAGTTCCGTGCTACGATCTTGCAACTCGGCGAACTGCCAGACGGCAACACGAGCACGCTCGCGGTGGAGGTGCCCATGGCGGAGCTGCAAGTCAAGAAGGACACGCATACCAATCTTTTCTCGGCGCACCTCGTAATCGTGGCCCAGATCAAAGACAAGAACGGCACTGTCATCGAGCACTTCGGAGAAGACATCGCGCGGCGCGGCGCCCTGGAATCGGTCGATGCGGATAAATCCGCGGTAGTCACATTTCAGCGTCATTTCCTTTCCCTGCCCGGCGCCTACATGATGGAGGTTGCCGTTCTTGACCAGTTGAGCGGAAAGGCTAGCGCAGAGCGCATGAATTTCGAGATTTCTGAACCTCATGGCGGCCCGGCGTTGAGCGAGATCGCTCTTGTCCGCAAGGTGGATACGTTCCACGAAGAAGACGATCCTCTGGAGCCGATGCGGTTTGAGAAGGGCAAGATCACGCCCGATCTTTCCGGCCGGCTGCCCGAGAATGCAAAATCCGTTTCGCTGTTTTTCCTTTTGCATCCTGATCCGAAGGTTTCCGATCCCGTGACTTTGGAGATGATCGTGAACCGGGATGGCATTCCCGGACGCCGCACACCGCTTCCGCTGCCGCTTCGGGAAGGCCTTGCAACGGATGCGATTCCTTACATGGCAAACTTCCGGGCGAGTTCCCTGGCGCCCGGCTTCTACCAGATACAGGCAATCATCACGCAGGGAGGAAAGACCGCGGAGCGCGTTGCCTCCTTCACTGTGGAAGGAACACCCGGTGCTCAGGGCGCGGCCGGCCAGGACGCGAAGCTCGAGTTGGCGGCCGGCGATCTTCACGCACCCGGTCAGCTTGCTATTTCGGCCCTTACCAACCCGATTCCGCCTCCCACGCCGGAGGAGGTGGCATCCATCATCAGCGATGCGCGCATGCGCGCGGTTAGTTACGGCGATTCGTTGCCGAATTTTCTCTGTGTCGAAGTAACCGACCGGTCCGAGGATTCCACTGGCACCGGAAGATGGAAGCACCGGGACACGATCGCCGAGCTGCTCCAGGTTCGCGACAAGATTGAGACCCGGACCATGCTGGAAGTGAATGGCAGAGCGGTGACCGGCGTTGATCGTGAAACGATGAAGGGCATGTTTTCCGCTGGAGAATTTGGAGGCGTTCTGCGCGGAGTTTTTCAGCCCTCCTCAAAGGCGGACTTCCAGTGGAAGGAAACCGATTCGCTGGGAGGCGGAACCGTGCAGGTTTTCGGCTTCCGCGTGGCCAAGGAAAACTCCGCTTGGGGCATTTCAGCTGCAAGCGGCCTGCAGGTATTACCCGCTTACCATGGCCTGGTCTTCATTGACAACTCGACCCACGGCGTTCGGCGCATTACGCTGGTAGCGGACGATCTGCCCAAGGATTTTTCCGTCCACGCCATGAGCATCGCTGTGGATTACGACTATATCTCCATCAATGGCCACGATTACCTGTTGCCAGTAAGCGCGGAGGCCAGCAAGAGAGAATTCAAGCGGCTTGCGACGCTGAACACAATCGAGTTCCGGAACTACCGGCGTTTCGGATCGAACGTAAGGATGCTCCCCTTTCACTCCGAGGATAAAAAGAAGTAGCCGGCTTGCGTGTGGACGGTCCGGGGGCGGGTTTTGCGGGGCGGGCACGGCTTGCCCCGCCTGCACGCCGCACATCGTCTGGACAGCCGCAGGTGTTCTATCCTAATTACTATGAGATTTGTTTGCTTACTGTTTTTTGCGCTGGGCCTTCAGATTGCGGCGGGGCAAAGCGCACCGGCGGCCTCCTCCCCGAAGGTGGATGAACTGCTGAGCCGTGGGGTCGCGGCGCAGCAGCGTCACGACTACAAGACTGCGATCGAGGACTACCGGAAGGTTCTCGCGCTTCGGCCTGGACTATTGGAGGCGCGCGCCAATCTGGGCGCCGCTCTTGCCGATGCGGGAGAGCTTGAGGCAGCCATTGAGGAAGACATTCGCACTCTGGCAGCCGCGCCTGACAAGATCGCTGTCCGAATGAATCTGGCCTTGGCCTATTACAAGACGGGCGACATGGCTCATGCTCGCCGGGAGTTTGAGGCGGTCCATGCGGCCAGGCCTGCGGACATGAAGACAGTGGTGCTTTTAGGGTATGTGTACATCAAGCTGAATAAGGAAGCGGATGCTGTTGCGATGCTGGCGCCGCTTGAGCCAGGGCACGAGTCCGATATGGACTTCGAGTACGTTCTAGGCTATGCGATGATTCAGTCGGGGATAGTCGCTGAGGGAGTTTCACGCATGGAGACCGTGGCGCGGAACACCCGTTCCGCTGACGCTTACGTCCTTGCTGGGAGCGCGCGCCTGCATCGGCGAGAGTTTCATGAGGCGCGCACAGATCTGGACAAGGCCTTGGAATTGAATCCCTCGTTTCCTGGAGCCAACACGCTGGCGGGTCAGGCGCGGGATGCGCTGGGAGATACGGAGGGGGCACTTCCTGCCTTTCAGGCTGCCCTGCGTCAGGACCCCCATGACTTTACAGCCAATCTTTACCTGGGAGCCATGCGATTGAAGCAGCGGGATTTCGAGAGCGCGAGACCTCTTCTGGAGTTGGCCGTCGAGCTTCTGCCGGGTGCGCCGCTGGCTCGTTTTCAGCTGGCAAAACTGAACGGCATGACGGGCCGGTATGCCGAGGCCGCAGAGACGCTGGAAGATCTGGAGAAGACCGACCCCAACTGGCTTGAGCCGCATGTCGAGTTGGCCGCGATCTATTACAAGCTGCAGCGCCCCGAGGATGGCCAAAGGGAACGGAAGCTAGTGGAAGAAATCGAAGCCCGCCAGCAGACGGAAGGCCCCACCAAGTAGTTGAGCATAGAAGTTACTGTGAGATAAGTGCAGCCGAGTCGAAGCCATTGGCAAGATCTGTAGCGCCGGTGTGCCGGATCAAGATCAAGGATGCGTTGCCGTCTCTGCAGGAACGGGCTCTGTGACCTTCAGGATTCGGTCGGCATCCACATCTTCAAGCGTCTGCACAATTCCGCTAGGCCAGGTTATCTCGACCTTCTGCGCTTTGGCTTCCGCGCCGAGGCCAAAGTGTACAGGCCCCAGGCTCGAGGAGGCGTAGCACACGCTCGAGGTCTGGTGGTTGTATTGCGCGCCCGCCTTGGTCACCACCTTGATGCGCGCTCCGATTCCGTCGCGATTGGATTTCACGCCGCGCAGTGCGACATCCAGCCAGTGGTTATGGTTGGGGCTGCGGTTCATCCACAGCTCTGCAGGCCGGTCGAGACTCGTCACGACCATATCGATGCGGCCACTTCCGTCGAAGTCGCCGAAGGCGCAGCCGCGATGGCGTGCTGCTGTTGCTTCGGTGAATCCGGCTTCGCTGGTAAGCGCCTCCCATTTCCCGCTTGCCCCCAGGTTGTGAAAGACGGTATTGGGCTCCGCAAATTTGAATCCGGGAGGCCAAACCGAGGTCACATGTCCTCGCGACACAAACAGATCTTTCCATCCATCGTTGTCGAAGTCGTAGAGCGCCGGCCCGAAGCCCGCCATGGGCTGGGTGAGCTTGCGCATGCCGCTGGATGTCGTAACGTCGGCAAAATCTCCCTTGCCGGTGTTCAGATACAGGGGAAACGTCTGGCTTTTTAGTGCGACATAAACAAGGTCCGGATAGCCGTCGTTATTGACGTCGCGAAAGTCCACTCCCATCCCGGAAATGAATGCTGCGTCTTCGGCGAGCGCGACGTTCGTCTGAAAGGCCACTTCCTCAAACCTGTTCCCCAGGTTGTGAAACAGAAAGTTATATTCCGAGTCGTTGGTGACAAGAAGGTCCGGCTTGCCATCCAGATCGTAGTCCGCCATGCCCACGCCCATGCCCTTGCCCACATGATCGCGGATGCCCCATTCCTTGGAAACATCCTTGAAAGTGCCGTCGCCCTGATTGAGAAAGAGCTGATTGGGCTGTCCTTTGTAGTAGCGCGGATGGCAATACTCCGCCACTGCCTCTGTGATGCATTTGGGCTGGTCCGAGTAAGCCCACTGCAAATAGTTGACGACGAAGAGATCCAGAAGCCCGTCGTTGTTCACATCCACCCAGGCCGCCGCAACGGCCCACAGCGGTCCATATTCCGGATCGTTCCACTTGTCCAAACCGGCCTTTTTGGTTACATCCGTGAATGTGCCGTCGCCGTTGTTGTGGTAGAGCGTGTTGCCGTGAACGCCGGCAACAAACAGATCGGGGAAGCCGTCGTTGTCGTAGTCACCCACGGCGACTCCGATATCGAATCCGGTTCCTTGCAGTCCGGCTTTCGCCGTCACATCTGTAAAAACGCCGTTGCCGTCGTTGCGATAGAGGCGATTGAAGTACTTGGGGGAGGATTTCTTCAGGGTCGCAATGTCGGCGCCATTCGTGAAGAAAATATCCGGGCGGCCATCATTGTTGTAGTCGAATACGGCAGCCCCGCCAGCCATGGTTTCCGGCATGTTCTTGGCCGGGGTCTGGCTGCTGTCCAACTGAAACGGGAGACTCTTGAGTTCGAATCGGATCGGCGAAGCAGGCTGCTGCTGGCCAAACGAGATAGCGCTCATCGCCAAAGCCGCAAGGGCCAGCGCCGGTAGAAACTGGAAATAGGTCAGCGGCTTGCGCATAGCATAAAAAAGAGGGGTGGCGGTATGCCACCCCTCTTGAATTTTACCATCCAAAACAGACCTAGAAGTAATACTTCCCAGCGAACTGAATCCACCGGTATCCGTACTTGTTCAGCGGCTTACCGGTGTTGCTGTCATTGGAGTTCGTGATGCGCCCGGAAGCGGTGCTCACGCCGTTGAAGGTCAACTGGTTATCCGAAGTACCAGCGATGCCGAATTGACCGCTTGGGTGGTTGAGCCAGTTGGTTGCCGAGACGCGAATCTCGAAACGCTGAGCTTCCGTGACCTTGAAGGCCTTGAAGACCGCCAGATCGCTGCCCCAATAGTGCGGCGTACGGATATACGGCCAGATTGTCTGGCCATTTTCACCGATCGACGTAGCTGTTGGCGCAAGCGGTGCAGCAAAGCACTTCGGGTTGTAGTACGCGCCCGAGGTCCTGCCTTTTCTCGGATCGCAGGTAAGTACGGGCTGCAGGCCGTTCTCATACTCACTGCTTCCCAGCCATTGAACATCTCCGACGGAATACGTTGTATTTCCACCGTTGGCGCTCACTGGTATGGGAAGGGTGATGAGAACTTCTTGGGCCTTTACGATATTGCCGCTTGCATCCTCGTACTGGTGATAGTTCATGTTCATGTTCGGCGAGGTGGTCTGGTAGGGAACGCCATCCTGATAGGTGGTGTACCCGGAGATCTGCCAGCCGTTCACAGCCTCGCCCAAGGCCCAGTTGTTGTGGATGGGCTTGGGCAGCTTGTAGCTGAAGGAAACGTTGAAGACCTTGGTATGGTCATATTCCAACTGACCATAGTTGGCGTCGAGGTCGTAAGGATTGACCACGGGGCCGTTGCCGTTTCCGTTGGAGGTGGAACCGTCGCGGGTACCGAGGACCTTGCCAAAGGTGAAGTTAGTGAACAGGTACAGATTGCCGGACTGTTTCTGCGCACTGACCTGCAGGGAGTGGTAGTTGGCATAGCCGCCGTGCGTCTGAAGGAAGACGGTGGTGTAATTCTTCATCGGACGCCAATCGTTCTGAGATACAGAGGTGAACCCAGTTACGGTAGAAGCCAGGTTCTGATAGAGGAAGTTCTGCGGGTCAGGCTGGAAGAACGCTCCATAAGGAATCGCGTTTACGTCCTGAATATGGCCGTTCGCGCCGTTCTCGAGCTGGTTGCGGCTCGCGCTGCCCACATATGAAATCTCGGCAACTGCATGGCTAGGCAACGCCTGCGCCACGCCGAAGCTCCATGTGTCGGCATAAGGAACTCTCTTATCACCTTCCTTATCGGCCTTGAGGCCGGCAGAACCATTCTGATTCAGACCGGAGGGAACCGTCAACTGCTTAGTGGTTGTGCAGCTTCCCTGACCGGTGGTTGTTCCAGCGGTGTATGAAATAGCAGTGCAAATCGCTCCGCTCTGGATGCCATACCCGTAGAAGCCATTGGCTCCGCCCGAGGTGCTGTAGTCATAGGCGCCCAGCGGACCGGACATGGCGCCGCCGGCGTCCCCGGCTGAGACCTGATAGCGGTAGCTGCCGAATCCGCCGCGTATGACTGTTTTGCCTGTGCCGAAGACGTCAAAAGCAACGCCGAGGCGCGGGTTGTAGAAGAACAACTGGCTCTTCCAGCCGGAGGTCGGAATCTTCGAGTCAAGCTTGTGCCACAGCAACCCGGTGTTGGCTGCGGGGGTAGCGGAGTTGTCGTAAGAAGCCTGATCCCAAACCTGCGTGTCGCCGATCTTGTCGTACCACTGTCCTTCATGATCAGCGCGGAGACCCAGGTTGAGGGTCAGTTTCGGCGTGGCCTTCCAGGAATCCTGCGCCCAGATGGACCACTCGTGCTGAGTAGGATCCGGAATAACATCCTTGTTGGTCTCGTCGTAGTTCTGAACACGGCCCATCAAACGGTCAAGGGTAAGGTTGTAAGTGGAAGTGGCGCCCCATGTTTCGAAATCATAGTTGCCGTTGACGTCGCTGCCGTTTGCCTGCAGGTTCTCCTGGGTATCCCAGTAGAAGCCGCCCTTGATGGAGTGCGTCTTGATAATCTTGGTGAAGTTGTCGGTAATGGCAGGAGACTTCGAGGTCTTGCCGAAGCTGTTCTTGCCGTAGATGCCGCTGCTGAAATCCTCGTGGTTGATCTCGGTGAGTCCGGAGTTCCATCCGCCCGTGGAGTTGGGAATCTGGTCAGATGCGCCGGAGGTACGGAAAAGGCTCTCGTCCCCGAGGAAGCCCAACGCGGTGCGGCTCGCGGCCTTGACATCGCCAATGGTATAGTCGTTTTCGAATTTCGCGTACGCGTAAACGAACTCATTGGTGGTAGAGGCGCTGAAGACGTGCGTAAAGTTGACCAGGTACAGGTTAGCGGTCTCTTTAGCTGATGGCTTCGACGGATAGGGAATAGTCCATTCCGGCGACCACCAGGAGTTCAGCGGATGCTGATCGGTTTCTGTCTGGTAGGCATACGAACCCCAAATCTTGTTGTTGTCATTGAAGGCGTATGTCACCTTGCCCGTAGTTTCCCAGCGGTTAACTGGAAGGCTGGGTGAGAACTGGTAGTTATTCCAGCCGTTGTACTGGTTGGGCACTACATATTTCTCTTTGGCCAATGCCGGATTGTTGGTCGAACCAGGCACCGTGAGATTGGAAAGAACGACGCCGTTCGGATCGAAGTAACTCTTCAGGTTCGGAACCGATCCTGCAGCGTTCAATCCCCAGGGAGATGTCGCGATGTTGCAGCCTTGCCATCCATCATCCGTGTTGCAAGGAGTGGTGTAAGCGCTGTTCCACTGGCTGATGACGTGGCTATCCACGCCGGTATTGTTAAAGTCGCCGCCCATCTGGGCTACGGTGGGAGTGTTCATCAACAAAGGAGCGGAATAGGGCGTCTGGTACATCTTCTCGTAGCCGCCCCAGAAGAAGAGTTTATCCCGGTTCTTGTTGAAGCCCTTGAAGAAGATCGGGCCGCCAATGTTACCGCCGATGTAGTAGAAGTGTTCGGGGAAAACCTGGTTGGCCGCTTTGATGGACTCTGGCGTGGCGCCTGGCAGCGCCGCCGCACTGGCCTCCTGGGTCTCCTTTTCGAACCAGTCGTTGGCATAGCCAGCGGAGGTGTTGCGCGCATAGAAATAGGCTTCGCCGTGGAACTTCTGGCCGCCGCTCTTGCTGAAGGCCTGCAGAACCGCGGGACCCTTGGCATATTCAGCGCCATAGGAGGCCGAAGCGAACTTGACGCTGTCGGTCATGTCCTGGTTGATGTTGGCAACCTGCGTTCCGGCATTGCCCGGATCGAGGAGGTTGGCGCCATCCAGAATCACAGCCGTTGAGCCGTAAGGCTGGGTGCCGTTGGCCGAAAAGGCTCCGGCCGGTCCGTTGTTGGTGCTGGTGGTTGTGCTGCTATAGGAGGAACCCGCGCCGCCGCCATTGTTGAACACGACGCCAGGCATCATCTTGATCAGTTCGGCCGCGTTACGCCCTGTCAGAATGGCGGAATCGACCAGTTCATTGTTGAGGGTGGCGCTGACTTCAGCGGTATCCGTCGGTACTTCCGCATCCGCGCCGGAGACCACGGTGATAGCCGTAACGTCCGAGCTCACCTTGAGGTGGATGTTGGCAATCGTACGGGAATCGCCCTGGTTCAGCAGAATCCCGGTCTCCTTCCAAGACGCAAAGCTCTTGGCAGAGATGGTGACTGTGTAAGTGCCAGGAATCAAAGCCGTTACGGAGAAGAAACCTTCGCTGTCGGCCTTGGAGTCGCGGCGGTCGCCGGTTGCGTCATTCACCACGAGAACGGTGGCTCCCGCAATCCGGGCTCCCGACTGGTCCGCAGCGATGCCGCTGAGTGTAGCGGTCAGCTGCTGGGCGTGTGCGATGGTCAAGGACAGCACCATGACTGGGATGAGCAGCCACGGTATCCGCCTAAACCATTGCGATATCGAGACTGAGCTCGATACCGGTTTAATGCTAGCAAACATATTTACTGCCTCCTGAATGCTTTCTGTTTTGGCCCGCCATGCGGATACAGATCTACTTTTCCTGCTGCGCACGGCTGGGTTACGTCATTGTGAAACTGCTTAGGAATACCACACGCGGGATACCGCACACAAGTATTTTTTGATGTAAACCTATTCATTTTGCAGAACATTTTTTGTATCTTACTGATTTATTGACGATTAACTCGGATTTCTCAAAAAGGTCCCCAAACGGCTCTTTTCAGCTCATTTGGAGGCTCTGGCGACCCTTATTTCTGGCTTTTCTATTCTGAGGTTAAGTTGTTTGGGCAGTATGATTTCTCTTCCAGAACGACGGATAACGACACTCAGGCGGCGATCAGCCGGTTCCCATGCCCGCTCCGGCTCTCAGGCGCGGGAAAACGGCCGTCCGGGGACGATTCCGTGGCCTTCCAGGATGGTGACCAGCCGATTGGCGGCCTGCGCAGGGTATTTCTCCACGGTTCCCGACGGCCAATGCACCTCAATATCGGCCGTGGTCTCGGCTCCCAGCCCGAAGTGCAGGCGCGGGTCATTGGAGGAGACATAGCTGGCCTGGCTCAGCACGCCCCGGGCCTGCACCTTGTTGCCATAGCGCACCAGAACGCGCGCCCCGATGGCGCTGCGGTTGCTTTTGGTCCCCTCCAGCCGCACCTTCAGCCAATGATTCTCCTTGGGGGCGTCATTGCGCAGCAGGGAGGGCGGCTCATGCTGGTTCATGATGACGATGTCGAGGTCCCCGTCATTGTCGAAATCGCCGAAAGCGACCCCGCGGCTGACGTGACGCGCGTTGATGCCAGGACCGGCCTCGTCGCCCATGCGCACAAAGGTGCCGTCGCCGCGGTTGCGGAAGAGCACGCGCGGGCCTTTGTAAGGGAACTTGGGATTGATGCGCTCGATTTCCGCGTAGACATTCCCCGTAGCCCAGAAGATGTCCGGATAGCCGTCGTTGTCGAGGTCCACGATGTCCACGCCCCAACTGACGTAGGTGCGTTCGCCGGCCAGTCCGGCTGCCTGCGCCTGGTCCTCGAAGTCTCCCTTGCCAAGGTTGTGGTAGAGGCCGGCGGGCTGGAGTTGGAAATGCGTCTTGACCATATCCAGATGGCCATCCAGATCGTAGTCGCCGACGCCGATCCCCATTCCGGCCATTTCCTCGCCATCGGGACTGATGGCCACGCCGCGCATCAGGCCCTCTTCGCGGAAGGTGCCGTCGTGGTTATTCAGCAGCAGCAGGCTGGAAGTCGTGTCGCAGGCTACATAGAGATCGGGCCAGCCATCCTCGTCGGCGTCAAAGGAAACGGCTGTAAGCCCGTACGAGCCGCGGATCGCCGCGATTCCAGACTCCTTGGAGACATCGGCAAAGGTTCCGTCGCCATTGTTGCGATACAGATAGAACTGCGGCGCCTTCAGGCCCTTCGGCCCGCAAGCCACGGCAACACCCTCGTAAGTGCAGTTGGGCAGGTCCAGAGACGGCTTGGCGGCGGTGGCCAGATCGATATCGACATAGTTGGAAACGAACAGGTCCAGCAGCCCATCGCGGTTGTAGTCTAAAAAAGTGCAACCGGTTCCGAAGCGCGTTCCCTCGTGCAAGAGTCCGGCTTTGGCCGTCACATCAGTGAAGGTGCCGTCGCCATTGTTGCGGTAGAGCTTGTTCTGGCCGTAGTAGGTGACGAAGAGATCCTCAAACCCATCGTTGTTGTAGTCTCCCACGCAGACGCCCACCGCCCAGCCGGCATCCCACAACCCGGCCTTTTTGGTCACGTCGGTAAAGGTGCCGTCGCGATTGTTCTTGTAGAGCCGGTTCGAAGCGCCCTCCGGAATGCCTTCCAGCGTCCGTCCGCCGAGGATGAAGATGTCCATCCACCCATCGTTGTCGTAGTCGAAGAATGCGCAGCCTCCGCCCATCTCTTCGACGATGTAGGTCACGGCTTCGGGAACGCCATAGTACATGGTCTGTGTAAGGCCGGCGCTTTGGGCCACATCGGTAAACCGGGAAAAAGGCTTGGGCGCAGCAGAGGGCGTCCCCGCGGGAGCGGCAGACAGGATGCGGGGAAAAAGCGCCGAAGCGCACAGGGCTGGTGCGGCCTTCAACAGGCTGCGCCGAGTCCATTGAAAAGTTCTCTCTGCCATTACCTTTCCTTGAATCTATCATTCCCGCAGCGGCTGCGGCAATCGAAGCCACCCAGCGCGGACCTGAATACACAGGTCCCGCGTATTCAGGTTCTGTTTGCCTCCTGGGAGTGGAGGCTTTACGGGTGAGCTTGCTGGGCGGCCGGATCGCGCACGAGCATGTCGCTCAGCTCGTGGGCCTCCGCGTTTGCCGGGTCCAGACGAAGAGCCGTCGCCACGGCATCACGTGCGGCATCGAACTGCCCGGCCTCAGCCTGCGCCCCCGCCAAATTGATCCATGCCTCGACCCAGGCGGGAGCGGCCTGAACCGCCAGGCGGAAATGCTCGATGGCCCCTGCTGTGTCGCCGCTTTGCGACAACAGATAGCCGAGCCGTTTCTGGGCGCCGGCCAGTTCGGGGTTCAGCTTGACCGCCTTTTCCAGCTCGGCGCGCTCACCCTCCGTATCTCCGGCCTGGTGGAGCGCGAGGGCGAGCTTGTACTTGTAACCGGCATTATCCGGCTCTCCTTCCGCCGCTTCGCGATAATGCGCAAGGGCTTCCTTGACCTTGCCATCCTCCAGATCCTTGTCTCCCTGGCGCGCGCTGGTGACTGCCTCCAGATTGGCTTCTTCGGCCTTCTTGAGCTGCTGATACTGCTTCATCTCCTCTTGCGCGCGGTCGTTCTCCCCGAGGCCGCGCAGGGCCTTGGCCAGTTCGAAGTGCACCTGCGGCTCTGGCGCTCCCAGGGCAATGGCCTTTTCCAACTGCTCCGCCGCCTCCTTCCATTCGTGCAGGAAGACGAGCACCATGCCCAGGTCGTAGCGGGAGTTGAAGAACTCGGGATCGAGAGACACCGCCTCTTCGAGGTGCGCCTTGGCCTGGGCGTAATCGCCCAGGATGCGCTCCACAATTCCGTTCAGGTAGAGAACCTCGGAATCGTGTGGACGCTCCGCCAGCAACTTGGGAGCCATCGGCCGCGCCTGGTTGATGTGGTTGGTCAGCACCAGAACGCGAAACAATTGCACCTCGGCATCCTGATTTCCTGGGTTCGCCTCCACCACATGCTGCAAAAGATTGATGGCCTCCTGGTGGCGAGCCTGCTTGAACAGGACTACCGTCATGGCGCTGGCCAGTGGCACGGAGCCGGGAGCGAGCTTCATCGCCTCAGTGAGGACGGCGCCGGCCGCATCGACCTGATTGAGCAATCCCAGGGCCCGCGCGAGGTTGATGGAGAGCCTCTCGGTCCGGGGAGCGGTTTGCAGGAGCTGGACGACGCCAATGTAGTCCTTTTCGGCAAGCAGATCTCCGCTCAGGCCTTCGAGCGCAGTCTCCGAGTGGGGATCGATTCCCAGGGCCAGTTTCCACTGTTCCTCTGCCCTGGCGCGCTGCGCTGCCTGCTCGTAGAGATGAGCCAGCATGAGATGAGGCTTGAGAACCTTCGGAGCCAGCCGGGTAGACTCCTGAATGGCGGGAATCGCTTCGCTGACATGTCCCCATCCGATCAGCGCAAGCCCATCGAGATAATTTAGCTGAGCCGATTTCGGATCAGCCTTGAGCGCGTCTTGAAAGGTCTTGACCGCACATTCGAATTGCTGGTGGGTGGCAAACCAGCTACCCAGCACAATGGCGTTTTCACTGGTGGGGTGAGCGCGCTGTTTGGCCAAGAGCGCCTGCGGCCCGGCGCAGGCGGCGCGAGCCGTCGCAGCCGGGGCCATGGCAGCATGAGCCGCCCCCGCGAAAGCCATACAGGCAGCCAGCAGAATCAATCGTGTGCCCCATCCGCGCAGGATGCCCATGACTTCATCTCCCCGCAGCAAGGATACAACAGCCCCGCCGGACCAGTCTCCGCCCTTCGCCATGCCGATTGTGCCGATGCCGGGGCTTATCCGAACGCAGGCAGTTCCCTACTGCGGTTGGGCCTTGGCGCCCTCGCGTTCGTAGCCTTCCAGAACTTCCCGCAGAGCCTGCGCATCCTGCTCGTCGTGTTGCGCCACGGTCAGGCCGAGCGCCTGTTTTATGGCTTCGATTGCCTCGGCGGTACGGCCGGTCTTGTCATAGGCTTTGGCCAGTTCGGCCAGGCCCTGCCAATTCTTGCCTCTGCTCAGTTCCACGGCCTTTTGAAAAGCGGCCACGGTGCCGGCATTGTCCCCGCGCGATTCCAGCAGAACTCCCAGATTGAAGCGATACTCTGGCGCGGCTGGGACAAGCGCGATAGCTTTTTGCAACTGTTCCACAGCCTCATCCGGATGACCATTGAGAGCCAGCGAAACCGCAAGATGGTCGAAGAATGCCGCGTTCGCGGGGGCGAGCGCGCAGGCCTTGCGATACTCCTCCAGGGCTTCGCTTTCCTGGTTGTTTCCACTCAATGCCGTAGCCAGAACGTAATGCGTCACGGCGTCGTCCGGATTCCGTGCGATGGCCTCGCGCAAGACTGTAATGGCTTCGGGGAGTTGGTCGTTCTCCATCAACGCGTAGGCCTGGTCGAACAACCTGTAGAACTCCGTGGCCTGGGGATCGATCTTTTCCAGGCCGTCCATTGGCGCGTTCACAAACTCGGGGATATTCACCGCGCGGTTGGCGGCGGTCGTGTCGTCCACGATGATCGCGGGAGTGTCGTTGCCGTTGGCGTCGATGTGCGTCAGCATGAGCCGCGTGTAAGGCCCGCGGTCTTTAGATGAAAACGCCAGCCAATGCCCGTTCGGCGAGAAGGTGTGCCACGAGTTCATCAGCGACAGGTTGCAATTCATCAGCCGCGCCTTGCCGCCCTCGAAGGGCACAATATAAAGCCTGCTGTCGGGGCGCATCAGCAGCCCGTTCTTGTTCTGAACCCAGACGATCCAGCGGCCGTCGGGCGACACCTTGGGAAAGTCGTTGCTCATGCCATTCCCCGAGGCGCCCTCGACCGGGACGGCCTTGCCGCCCTTGCCTTCGTTAAAAGGAATCTTGTAGAGGTCGTATTGGATCTGCGTTTCATTCGGGTCATTGGCCTGCTCGGGCTTGGCAGCCCCAGGCGGATAGGGATCAACAGCTCTTGCCCTGCTGAAGATCAGGAATTTCCCATCCGGCGACCAGAAGGCGCTGGTATGCACGAATTGCGGGTCATCCGCGCCGGGCAGCGCGCGCATCGTCTTTTCTTTCCGGTCGTACCAGGCCAGGATGCCGCGCGTCGGATAAAAGACCTGGCTGAAAAGGATGCTCTTGAAGTTCGTGCTGTAAAGGCGATCCAGGACCCCGGGCGCAAACCCCGGAACCTCGTCCTGATGAGTGTTTTCCGTATCGGGAGGCCCAATCGAGGTCACCACGTAGCGGCCGTCCGGCGAGACCTGGGACATGAACCCGAAGCGCTTCACGGCGGGCGCGGAGTCCTTGGCCTCGGAGTTCATATGGAAGGAACTCCAGCGGATGACATCCTGATTCCGGATGGTCATGTTTTTTGCCACCGGAACCAGGGCGTAGAGCCCCTTGTCGTTTCGCGGTCCATCCAGATCCAGGCCAAATGTCTTGCCATCTTTTGAAAACGAATGGCAGTTGGCGCAGGTGGGAAGGTTCTCCATCACCACGCGGCTCTGCGGCTCGCCGATGTTCCGGATCTGCCATTTGATGAGGGGAAGGGCGGCCTGCGGCAGCGGCTGAATCGCGCCTTTCTGTCCCGGAGGCGGAAGCATCAGCGGAACGTCGCGGTAAAAAACAGGGGCGCCGACGGGATCGGCCGAGGTGAAAATGCGCACCTTGCCGGCCGATACCGGATTCCTGGAATCACCGTCCGCAAAGCCGCTGATCGCAATCGTCGCCGGCGACTTCACTGACAAGCGTTTGATTTTCGTCCAGGCGGCTTCGTCCGGCTTCCACGTGTGCGTGTCCGCCTGCGCGGGTGTCAGCGGCGTAGCCGGGCCTGCTTTCGGATCGATCTTGCCCATCTGCAGGCGCTCTCCTGCCGTTTCCAGGCGGATTCCATCGGCGCGGCTCGCGAAGGAGACCTCAATCACCCATCGTTTTGCTGTCTCGCTGGGATCGTGCCAAAGAAACGTGGGGGGCGTAATCTCCGGAGGAAAAACCGCGCCCTCGGACGGGTAATCGATCGTGATTCTTGCGGGTTCACCTGCCCGTGGCGTCTGCCCCAGGCCGGAAGAGGAAGGCCGCGCGGCTCCGCACATCAGGAAAATGGAAACAGCGCCGGCAGTGCCCGCAAACAGAAGACCGGCAAGACGTGACCTCATACCCCATACCCCACGAGCGACACCCCATAGAAGGATTGCGCCATGCGAAAAGCGGCGCGATCAAACGAACTGTTCAGGGATTTCCCTTACATCCAAAAAGAATACAGCAGACGCGTCATGAGCCGCCTCGTCCGTGGCGTTGGGCTTCAGCATCCCGCGCTCTCGGCTTTTCCGGATCGCCTCTTGCGTTGGACCTGCAACTATTCCTGGATGGAGGGGTTAGAATTTTGTGTAATCGTACTGTGCCGGACTCTTTGCTTTTTTTGGAGTCAGCCTAGGGAGAAATTGAATGCGTTTTCACATTGAACTGTGTTTTGGGACACTGCTGCTTGCAACCGCAGCCCCCTGGGTAGCCTCTGCGCAATTCCAGGCTCC
>Ga0302320_10009604_pt1 | contig 20759 bp, 15 predicted proteins | sample Bog_T0_3_FD_202130 | JGI IMG/M metagenome (GOLD analysis project Ga0302320, IMG submission 202130) | Peat permafrost microbial communities from Stordalen Mire near Abisko, Sweden - Bog_T0_3 | ecosystem: Environmental > Terrestrial > Soil > Wetlands > Peat | place: Sweden: Abisko, Stordalen Mire...
GCCCCGCAAATGCTTGTAGGGGCCGGAGTTGAAAAGAAAATGTCTACAATTTTGAAACGCTTTATGCAACATGCACTGGCCGGCTTGAATCGCTCACGAGTGGCCGGTTTTGATCCGCTCGGTGACAGTGCCGCCAAACTGGATCCGCGATAACGTCAGAACATCCATGCAAAAATTGTGTCAGCGGAAGCTGTACTTATCAAGCAATGAAAGAAGGCGCGGCCGATGGACATCCTCACGAAGGATTCCAAGCCATATGTGGGGCTTGGTGACTCCTTCGAAATCACCCCAACAACCCCGAATGAAGTTTCAGCCAGCGCTCCGCCGTTTCATGGTCCGGACAAACCTGCGCCACCTCGCGCCAGAATTTGGCGGAGTGGTTCAACTGCCGCCGGTGCATCAGTTCGTGCAGGATCACATAGTCGCGCACGAATTCGGGCGTCTGGATCAACCGCCAGTTGAGCGAGATGGCGCCGTGCCGGGAACAGGAGCCCCAGCGCGTGCGCTGGTTGCGCACGCTCACGCGCGTGACCGTCACGTCGTGCCGGCCCGCCAGTTCCAAGACGCGCGGCGGGAGTTCGCGCGCGGCCAGGCGGTGCAGATGTTTCTGGACGGCCGGACGCAGATCGGCCGCCGCCCCGATTTTGATCCGTTCGTTCCCCAGTTGGACATATCCGGGAGCCACGTTCTGAAGGGCAACCTCCCCGCCCCGGAACCAGATCATTTTGCCCGCCATCCATTCGGCGGACACGGCGGGTTGCTGCTGGAGGCGCTGCCACTGCCGTTCCAGCCAGGGAAGCTGGCGTTGCACAAAATCGCGGGCGGCGGCCGCCGAACCGCCCCGGGGAATGGTCACCCGCGCCGAGCCGTCCGGCAGCAGCCGGAGCAGATAGCGGCGGGCGCGCGGATGGCGCACCAGGCGGAGGGACACCTGGCGCGCGCCGACCGGAATGTATTCGATGGTCGGAGCAGGCGGCGGCGGGCGGCCGGAAAACAAGTTCCACAACACGCCCCCCAGTAAACCCCGGCCCGCGGCGTTTGGCAATGCGCGGCGCGAGATTGAACCGGCGGTACAAGCCAAATCCTGATTACTTTCACCCAATGTTCAACCCACCACCCTTGACCGTTGGCAATTGGGCGCGGACTGGTCACTTTCCGCCGGGGCGTTTCTCAACTTCGACCAACGACAAAGGCGGGTGGCCGGTCTTTTGGGAACGGTTTTCATCCGGGCCTCCCGGCGGTTTAAAACTGATCCGGCGTCCGTTTCAACAACCGCCCGAGGCCGGTCTGCCCCGCAAATTTCCCCGCGCGCACCGCCACGCGGCCACGCACCGTCACCGTCTCCGGACGGCCTTCGATGGGCCAACCTTCAAACGCGCTGTAATCCACATTCATGCTTTGCGTCTTCACCGATATGACGCCCCGGTATCGCGGGTCAAAGACCACGAGGTCCGCGTCCGCGCCCGGCTGGATGGTCCCTTTGCGCGGATACAACCCGAACAGTTTCGCCACCCCGGTGCTGGCGCAGTTGACGAACGTCGGCAGCTCCAGCTTCCCGGTCTTCACCCCATAGGTGTACAGCAGGTTGATGCGCTCTTCCAACGAGGGGATGCCGTTGGGAATCCTGGTGAAATCGCCGCGTCCCATCTGTTTCTGCGTCGTGAAGTCAAATGGGCAGTGGTCGGTGGCCACCGTCTGGATCACGCCGTCGCGCAGACCTTTCCACAATACCGCCTGGTTCCGCCGGTCGCGCAGCGGTGGGGACATGACGTATTTGGCCCCCTCAAAGTCCGGCCGCTCGGCATGGGTCTTGTCCAGCGTCAGATATTGGATGAGCGTTTCCACCGCCACGCGTACCCCGCGCTGCCGGGCCGCCACCGCCTCGATCAGGGCCTCCTCACAGCTCAAATGCACGATATACGTGGATGCCCCGGCAAGCTCGGCGAAGGTCAGCAGGTGATGTACGCCCTCCGCCTCCACGCGTGGAGGCCGGCTCTCGTGATGTTCGCCGGGACCGGTGCGTCCAGCGGCGAGCAATTCCCGCGCGCGTTCGGCGATGAGCGTTTCATTCTCACAATGAACCGCCGTAATCACGCCCAGTTCTTTCGCCAGTTTAAGTGTCCGGTAAAGCTCGGCGTCATCCAGACCGAACGCGCCCTTGTACGCCAAGAATATTTTGAAGGAACTGATGCCGCGGCGCACGATCTCGCGGAGCTGGGCGGCGGTGGCTTCGTCAAACCGGCTCACCCCCATGTGGAAGCTGAAATCGCAGGCGGCACGGCCCTCGGCCTTGGCCAGCCACGTTTCAAATGCGGCCAGCGGGTCATCCTGCCGGGCCGGACAACACATCTCAATGAGTGTGGTGGTCCCGCCCACCAGCGCCGCCCGGCTGGCGGTCTCCCAGGTGTCCTTGGCGAACGTCCCCATGAACGGCATGTGAATATGCACATGCGGATCAATGAAACCGGGGAACACCAGTTTGCCCGAGGCGTCAATGACCTCCGTCCCCGGTGGCGGCGCGAGGTTGCGGTCAATGCGCGTAACCGTTTCGTTTTCGCAATAAATGTCGGCGGTGTAGCGGGCATCAGCGGTGATGATGTCACCGTTTTTGATCAGTAAACTCATAATTGGCGATACATGTTTTCTAAACTTCAAATTTCATCATCGTGAGAGCGCGTCCGACTGTCGCACAAATCCCTCCCCCGTCCACTCCCCATCCCGCTTGACCACGCGCGCCTTCTGTCGTTGGACCAAATCCGCATGCGTCGTGAGGTACTCCAAACTCCGGCCCTTGAAATCCGCCAGCGTCTCAAATTGATGTTTTACCATGAAGGCCAGCAGGGCCGCCTGCATGGGTTTGATGCATTCATGGCCGTGCTTCATCACCCCGGTGCAGACTTGCACCGTGTCCGCGCCCAGCAGGAGGAATTGCGCGGCGTCCCCGCCGGTTTCAATCCCCCCGATGCCGGAGAGAGAGCGCCCCGGAAATTCCCGCCGCATCATAGTGGCGATTTCCATCACCATGCGCAGGGCAATGGGCCGGATGGCCGTGCTCGAATATCCGCCAGCGGTGCTGTACCCCCCCACCGACGGTTCGGGCCGCAGCGTGTCCAGGTTCACCCCCATCACGCAACGGAGGGTGTTGATGGCGCTGATGCCGGAGGCGCCTCCGCGCAAAGCGGCACGGCTGGGTTCTTCGATATGGGTGATATTGGGTGTCATCTTCGCCCAGAACGGCTTCCGGGTGGCCGCCTTCACCCAGCCGCAGACGGTTTCCAAAACCTCCGGATCCTCGCCCATCGCCGAGCCCATGTTGCGTTCAGTCAACCCGTGCGGGCAGGAAAAGTTCAGTTCAAACCCATCCACGCCGGCCGCCTCGCACCGCTGGATGATTTCCACCCACGCCTCCTGACGGTATTCCTCCATGACCGACGCCAGCAGCACGCCCTGGGGGAACCGGTCTTTGCACTGCTTGAATTCCTCCTCCCACACCTTCAGAGGCCGGTCGCTGATCAGTTCAATGTTTTCCCAGCCGATGACTTCGTCGTGGCGGGACCGCAACTGGGCGTAACGCGGCGTGACATTGATCACCTTGGCGGCGTCCAAACTGACGGTCTTGGCGATCACCGCGCCCCAGCCCTCTTGAAACGCCTTGCTGATGACGTTCAGGTTCGTCCCCGGCGGGCCGGAGGCGATGATGAATGGATTGGGCAGCGCCAGCCCGTCAATGGTTGTGGCTAATGTCGGCATAATCGTTTCGCGGGCGCATTTTGACACGTATCGGAGCGCCGGCTGGCAGCCGGCTTCGGACAATCCTGTCACTGGAGACGCTCGTCATGTGCCAAAGCTGGTTCCCGGCGCAGTTTGCCTTGAAAGCCGGTCACAGGCCGGCGCTCCAGAGGCTGCGCCTCGGAACCCCCGGTTTTTATTTTTAACTCGCTTTGGCGGCGGTGGCTACAATAATTTCAACATGAATCCGCAACGGACCATCGCTGAGTTGAAGGAATTGCGGGCGTTGACCGGCAATGCCAATGGAGCGCAACGCGTCGCCTTCACGCCCGTCTGGGTGACCGCACTTGACTGGCTGCGGCAAAAGCTCGCGGCCCTGCCCTTGGAAGTCCACACCGACGCCGCCGGCAATCTCTGGGCTACCCTGCGGGGCGAATCTGAACGCGCGCTGCTGCTCGGCGGTCACCTGGATTCCGTGCCCAACGGCGGCTGGCTGGATGGCTGCCTGAACGTGCTGGCGGGCCTGGAAGTTTTGCGGCGCATCCATGATCAATATCAGGGCCGGCCGCCGGTCACGGTACGTTTGGTGGCCTGGGCGGATGAAGAAGGGGCGCGATTTGGCAAAAGCCTGTTTGGTTCCTCCGCCGGTTCGGGAAACCTGAACCTGGACGAGGCGCGCGGGCTTCGGGACCGCGATGGCATTCCCCTGCCCGAAGCGCTGCGGACCGTGGGCGTGGAATTTGAACGGGTCAAGGAGTGCGGGGTGGAACTAAAGAACGCGGCCGCCTATCTGGAATTGCACATTGAACAAGGACCGGTCTTGCTGGATCTGGATCTGCCCTTGGGCGCGGTGCTGGGCACGTTTGGCGTGGAACGGCATGCCCTGACGTTTCACGGCCAGGCGGCGCATGCCGGCAGCACCCCCATGAACCGGCGCCAAGACGCCCTGCTGGCTGCCGCCAAAATGAGTCCGGAAATTTACGAGATCGCAAAGCGCAACCCCGGCGGCGTCTGCACCATCGGTTCCTGCACCACCCGGCCCGGCATCGTCACCAGCGTGGTGGAGGAATGCCGGCTCACACTGGACCAACGGCATCTGGATGAGGCGGTGCTGACGCGCATGTGGGCGGAAGCCCGGTCCGCCGCCACCCGGTTTGCCGGTGAAGGCGGGGCCACGGTCGCCTGGGAACGGTTGCAGCAGATCGCTCCGGTGCTGTTCCACCCGGAGTTGATCACCTTGGCGGAGGAAGCCATTCGGGAAACCTGCGGGCGGACGCACAGCCTGCCCTCAGGCCCATTGCACGACGCCTCCGAGGTGGCTCGCTCGGGTGTGCCCACTGTGATGATGTTCGTCCAAAGCCTGCACGGCCTCAGCCACAACGCGCTGGAGGACACTCGCGAGGAACATCTGGCCCTGTCCGTGACCGCCTTCGACAACCTGGCGGAAAAAACGGTGCGATGGATTAATTTTCAGCCCGGAAACCTGTTCCACGCCCAGCATTAAACCAGAATCCGTCGGATTTCTTTACAATTCCGGATCAGCCAATCGTAAACTATATAAGGACAATGAGTTGCACTGCCGCCGGCAGCCAAGAACGGCCGGTTTTGTCGAAATTTTTTACAGAACCGTCTTCGGCCCCTTATTCCCGCAAATTCGCATTTAATGTTTATTATATTTTGTATTAGCGACTTACGAACCGTCAGGTTCGATTGGCGGGCTGACGGCATGAGCCTTGCTTTTTATGCACTTTGGCGGAGAAACCTTAATCGGAACGATCATTGTCATAAAACACTGAAGCTAACGTATGAAACAGAAATCACTGGCAATTCTGGGCACCTTGGCTCTTGGGGCGGTTGCCGCCCATGCCCAAACCTATAACTACTCCGGTTCCGTGACCACATGGACGGCGCCGGCTACCGGCGTTTATGACATCACCGCCTACGGCGCACAGGGCGGCGGCAGTTATCTCGCAAACGGCGGGTTGGGTGCTGAGATTGGGGGCGACGTCAGCCTAACCGCCGGCCAGGTGCTGGACATTGTGGTGGGGGGGCAGGGCGGCAATGGTAATTTCGCATCCATTTTTGGCGGTGGCGGTGGCGGCGGCAGCTTTGTTTACACGGCCGGTCTTTCGCCCTTGGTCATTGCCGGCGGCGGCGGCGGTTCCGGTTATTACGGTCTTGGCGTTGATGGCGGCCCCGGCCAAACCGGCTCGACCGGTCAGACGGGTTATGGCCCTAATGGCGGCGCCGGTGGGGGGGGCGGCACCGGCGGCAACGGCGGTGCGTCTGGTGCTTATGAAGGCGGTGGCGGTGGCGGCTGGGCCGGCAACGGCGGCAATGGTTCAAACCCTGGCACCGGGGCCGGCCTTGCCGGCTACGGGGGTGTTGGGGCCTTGGCGCTCACGGGCGGCTTGGGCTCTGGCACGGGTACCGGCTTTTACGATTCCCCCACGGACAGCCTTCCCTATGATAACAGCGGCGGGTATGGCGGTGCCGGCGGCGGCGGTTGGCAGGGCGGCGGCGGCGGCGGCGGTTATTCTGGCGGCGGTGGCGGTGACGGCGGTAATTTTGGGGGCGGCGGCGGCGGCTCTTATCTTGGTCCTTGGTTTACCGACCCGGTGCTAGTGTCCGGTGATAACAGCGGCAACGGCGAAGTGGTGATCACCGCAGTCTCCTCCGTTCCTGATGCCTCCTCGTGCTTGGCGTTGTTGGGCGCAGCCAGCATTGGCTTGATTCTGTGGAGACGGCACGGGCCGGCCGGTCGCTAATATTATTTCGTAAATCAACCGCCCGGCGGCAGCGCCGGGCGGTTTTTTGTCCATCAACCAAATGAAATTATCGCCGCTTCACACCAGCGGATCGCGGTTGGCGTCCTTGTAAAAAATATATTTCGCCGGGGTCTTGCCCATGGCCACGAACCACTGCGGACAATACGGGGCCAGCCAGAGGGCGTCCCCGGCGGTGACGGGATGATGATCCGCATCCAGCCGGAAGACCCCTTGCCCTTTGAGCATCAGCAGACCGTGTTCCATGACGTGGGCTTCCACCAGCGGCAGCGCGGCGCCGGGCGGGCAGGTCAGAATGCTGACCGCCAAGTCGTATTCCAGTTCGTCCGGGAGCAGCCGTTGCAGGCGGATGTCGGCATTGCCGGCCAACGGTGCGCCGTTGATTTCACGTTCGTGCGCGACGACGGGCTGCGGGGCGGCCACCCCGCTGACCGGCTCATAAATTTTTTGGAAGACGAGCACGGACAGGCCCATCCCGCCGCTGTTAATCTGCATGTCCCGGCCCGGCGGCACATAAACATAACTGCCCGCCTCCAGCCGGTGGCGTTTGACATCCAGCAAAATGCTGCCGACGCCGTCGAGCACAAAGATGAAAAACTCTTGAGCGCCGGTGTTGCCCTCGCCGGTTCCGTCCCGGTCCAGGCTGACCTGCATCTGCACGAAGCGTGCGCCCAAGGCCGGAGAGATGTTCACCACGGCCCGGACCTTTTTCCATCCTGGGAGGTTGCTGGGCACCTGGCCGTCCGGGGTGAGCAGGGCGTAACGGCCTTTGACCACGGTGCGCGAGATCCCGAATAATTCAGCCATAGCGTAAAATCATCCACGCTGCGGCGGTTGGGACGGCCCGTTGGCAGCGAAACAAGCGGACCGTCCGTAAACTCATTTTTCCCAGCATGGCCAGCCTGGCCGCCCCCGTCAAGATTCCCCTTGGCCGGTCAGGCGCGGAAGATCGAATAAGCCCAAGGGGAACAGAGCAAGGGGATGTGATAAATGGCCCCGGCATCAGCGATCCCGATGCGCACGGGGATTTGGTCGAGAAGCCGGGTTTTGGGGAGCACGGTGCCTTTGGCGGAGAAATAATCCCCGGCGTGAAACACAATTTCATACTGCCCCGGCTGCATTTCATCCGCGCTCAGGAGCGGTTGCTCGGTGCGGCCCTCCGCGTTGGTCCGGGCGGTGGTCACCAACTGCCGGTCATCCCGCGTGAGGCGCCACAATTCAATTTTCATTCCAAGCGCGGGACAACCATGCGTGGTGTCCAACACTTGTGTGCTTAGCTTGGCTGGCATGTCCGGGAAAATAAAACCACGCCGCCACCGAATCAAATCAAAAGATGCCGGGGGCAGCCTCCATGGTGCATCCCGAGGTGGTTGGCAAGGTTGGACGGGCGCGCCAATGGGGCGGAAGGGCGGCGGGTTGGTCGGCGGAGCGGGAGGCGGCGCGCACCCACACGTTGGCGATCAGGTGCGGCGGTTGGGCGGCACCCCTTGCGCACCCAAAAAAGACGAAACTGTGATTTTGGTTATTTATGGTTGTTGAGCGTTATTTTTATCCCGAATATTGGATGCAACAACTTGTATTACAATAGTTTGCGTTGCTTTTTGGTCTTGCGCGCCGGGCGGGCCTTGATTGCGAGGCCGGCGGTACGAAAAATTCGCCAAAAACTCCGGGCGGCACGGCAGCCTCCCGCCGCCGGCCCTCTGTCCGGGACCGGCGCTTCACAGCCATAAAATCAGCAGAATGTAACTTGTTCGACACTCAATTGTAACCTGCCGACCGCACATTTTAGGTGACGACCGATGCGTCCCGCAAATACAGAAACGAACACCCATGAAAAAAGTGCTCATCTTGACCGCCGGGTTTGGAGAAGGCCACAACGCCGCCGCCCGCAACCTGCGGGACGCGCTGGAGTTTATTTCCGATGAGGTCCAGGTGGAGCTGTTGGATTTGTTTGAGAGCAGCTACGGTTCCATGAACACCCTGGCCCGGAGCGCCTATTTGAGCATGGTTCAGTACGCGCCCAAGTTGTGGGGCGGCGTGTACAACCTGCTGGACAATTCCAAGTTTGTGGAAAACCGCCTGGGCGGGTTCACGCGGCTGAAAAACGCCCTGACCGACATCCTCCACGAAACCCAACCGGACTGCGTGGTCTCAACCTATCCCGTCTATGCGCATGTCATTCAGGAAATCTACCGCGATTACGCCGAACGGCCGTTTGTTTTTATCACCGTGGTGACCGACGCCATCACCGTCAATTCCGCCTGGTACAGCGCCCCGAGCGACTTTTTCTGCGTGGCCAACGAGCCGACCGCCGACGTTATGAAGAAAGCGGGCGTGCCGGCCGGAAAAATCCGGGCTTTGGGCTTTCCGGTCAGCCTGCAGTTCACCGAGGAGCCGGCCCTGCCGTTGCGACTCCCCGTGAGCGACGAGCCGCGCAAGATTTTATACGTCATCGGCACGGGCAAAAAAAAGGCCGGCAAAGTCATCGAACGGCTGCTCGCCCTGACGGACACGGAACTGACCATCACCTGCGGCCGGGATGCGGAGCTGAAGACGGACCTGCTGGAACGGACGAGCGAATATAAAGACCGGGTGCATGTGCTGGGCTGGACCAACCAGATGCCCAAACTGCTGCTCACGCATCATCTGGTCATCAGCAAGGCCGGCGGGGCCATCACCCAGGAGGCCATCGCCGCCCGCTGTCCGATGATTGTCAACCAGGTCATCCCCGGCCAGGAGGAGGGCAACGCGCAACTCATCGCCGATTACAAGCTCGGGGCGGTCGTGGCGCGCAACCGCGAAGTCCCGGAACTGGTCGAGGAGGCCTTGGCGGGCAAGGCGAAGCTCTGGCAGGAATGGCGCAAGAACCTCGCCCGCATCAGCCGGCCGGACGCGGCCCGCGCCCTGGCCGAACTGGTGCTCAACCAGTGCGAAGCCACCGACCCCACGCGGGGGAAAATCAAGCTCTTCCAGCCGGCGGAGCCCGTCCCGAAGCCGGGGACCGCGGACGGCGAGGCCGGCGGAGCCCGCCGGCTGCTGTGCGATTTTCACATTCACACCAGCTACTCGGACGGCAAGCTCTCCGTGCCCGAAGTGGTGGATTTTTACGGCCGGCTCAACTTTGACTGCATCTGCATCACGGATCATCTGGCCGACCCGCGCCGGTTGATCGGCAAGCTCGCCCGGCTGTCCAACATGACGGTGAGCGAGGACCAACTGGACGAGTATTTTGAGGTCATCGAGCGTGAGCGGCGGCGGGCCTGGCGGAAATACAACATGATCGTGATGACCGGCATCGAGTTCAACAAGGACGGCTACACCCGCAAAACCTCCGCCCATCTGCTGGGCATCGACCTGAAAGCCCCGATCCCGTCCGCTTTGGATTTGCCGGAAACCATCGCGCACATCCATGCCCAGGGCGGCCTGGCGGTCGCCTCGCATCCGCACATCATGAAGAGCGAATGGGGCAAAAACACCTTGTATCTGTGGGAAAACCACGAGCAATTCGCGCCGCTGATCGACGCCTGGGAGATTGCCAACCGCCACAACATCTTCGACTGCGTGGGGATGAAACGGCTGCCATTTCTGGGCAACAGCGACTTCCACAAGCCCAAGCACATTTATTCCTGGAAAACCCTTTTGTACTGCGAAAAGAATGCCGAAGCCATCAAGGAATGCGTGCGCCGCAACGAACACGTCTCGATCACCCTGTACCGGGAAAACAACCAGTTGGTGGCCGGCGCCGCGGCCCCCGGGCCGGCGGCCGGGGAACGACGCGAACTTTTCCTGCCGGCGACCGCCCCCCGGCTGGGCGTCCAGCATCACTAACAGCATTGTCTTTGCCCGATTAATGTGTCAGACTGCGGGACGAATTAACGGACGGGCGCGGCCTTTATGACCACTCGATTCGAACCCGGACATTTTCTAAATCGCGAGTTGAGCTGGCTGGAATTCAACCAGCGCGTGCTGGATGAAGCCCTTGACCCCGGCAACCCGCTGCTCGAGCGGCTCAAATTCTTCACCATTGTCAGCTCCAACCTGGATGAGTTTTTCGAGGTGCGCGTGGCGGGGCTGAAACAGCAGGTGGAGAGCGAGGTGGTGGAACGCAGCGTGGACGGCCGGACCGCCACGGAGATTTTCTCGGCCGTGACCCGCCGCGTCCGGCTGATGGTCGCCGCCCAATACGCCTGCTGGCGGGACGATTTGCGGCCCGCCCTGGCCGGCCACGGCATCAGCATCTTTGACGTTTCCGACTTGAAGCGGGCGGACTTTGACTGGATCGAGGAATATTACCATTCCAAGATCCGCCCGGTGCTCACCCCGTTGGCGATCGACCCCGCGCACCCGTTCCCCCAGTTGCTCAACAAATCCCTGAACCTGATGGTCCGGCTGGAGATTAAAAAAGACCGGCAGACCCTCAAGCACATGGCCGTGGTCCAGTGTCCGGCCATCCTGCCGCGCCTCATTCCGCTGCCCCGCGCCGGCCAGGCGCGCAATTATGTTTTTCTCGGCCAGTTGGTCGGGCATTTTCTGGCCGACCTGTTCCCCGGCACCAAAATCATCGGCTACTGGCCCTTCCGCGTCACCCGCAACAGCGAACTGTATATTGATGAGGAGGAGACGGGCAACCTGCTCAAGGCCGTGGAGACCGAGCTGCACAACCGCCGCAAGGGCGACGCGGTGCGCCTGGAAATTGACCACCAGTGCCCCGAGGACCTGCGCAACGCCCTGCTCAAAACGTTCCGGCTGAACGAGGAGGATTTGTATCTGATTGACGGCCCGCTCAACCCCACGCGGCTGATGACCCTGTACCAGGGCGATCATTCGCCGGAGCTGCGCGACCCGCCCTTTGTGGCGCCGGTCGCCCGCGTCCTGCGCGGTCAGAAGGACTTGTTCGCGGCCGTCCGCGAGCGGGACATCCTGCTGCACCACCCCTACGAGAATTTCAGCAGCATCGTGGAATTTCTGGAACAGGCCGCCGAGGACCGGGAGGTGCTCGCCATCAAGATGACGTTGTATCGCACCGGGGGCGATGAGCGGATCATCGGGGCCCTCATGAATGCGGTCAACCAGGGCAAGCAGGTGACCGCCGTGGTGGAGCTGCGCGCCCGCTTTGACGAGGCCAATAACATCCAGTGGGCGCGGCAGCTTGAGGAAAACGGCGTCCATGTGGTCTATGGGCTGGTGGGTTACAAGATTCACGCGAAGGTGGCGCTGGCCGTCCGGCATGAACGGACGCAGATCCGCCGTTATGTTCATCTTTCCACGGGCAATTACAACCCCACCACGGCCCGGCTGTACACCGACCTGGGCCTGCTTACCTGCCAGCCGGACTTTGGCGAGGACGCCACCAACCTGTTCAATCTGCTCACCGGCATCTGCCAGTTTCAGGGGATGCGCAAATTTTTGGTGGCGCCCTTTGACCTGCACCACCGCCTGTTGAAGCTGATTGACCGGGAGATGGCCAACGCGCGCCGGGGCCTGCCCGCCCGCATCCTGGCCAAATTCAACTCCCTGGTGGAACCGGAGTTGATCGAGGCGCTGTACAAAGCCTCCCAGGCGGGAGTGAACATTGACCTGATCATCCGCGGCGTGTGCTGCCTGCGCCCGGGCGTTGCCGGCCTGAGCGAACGGATCACCGTGCGCAGCATCGTGGACCGTTTCCTGGAACACAGCCGGATCTATTACTTTGAAAACGCCTGCCAGCCCGAGGTGTATTTGGGCAGCGCCGACTGGATGCCGCGCAACCTCTTCCGCCGCATTGAAACGGTGTTCCCCATCGAGGACGGCAACTTGCGGGAGCGGCTCATCAGTGAAATTCTCGCCGTCTCGCTGGCGGACACCGCCCGGGCCAGCTTCCTCAGTGCGGACGGCACCTATCACCGGGCCGCGCCGGCGGACGGCCAAGCCGCGCGGCGGAGCCAGGCGGAGTTTGTGGCGCTGGCCACCGCCGAGGAAACGCGGCCGGGCGGCACGGCCCGCGGCCGCACCAAATATCCCCAGGTAAAACTCGCGCCGTCCCCCTTGGGAACGCGCCCCCCAACTAAAAAAGCATGAACCTATTCCTGCTCCGACACGGACTGGCGGTGGACCGCAGCGCGCCAGGTTATAAAAAGGACGCCGACCGGCCCCTCACCCCCAAGGGCAAACAGCGCCTGTGGCGGGTGACCGACGCCATGGAAGAAATGGACCTGGAATTTGACCTGATTCTGGCCAGCCCCTATCTGCGCGCGGCCCAGACGGCGGAGATCGTCGCGGAGGCGTTTGAACTGCGTAAGAAGCTGGCCCTGTCCGACCACCTGACCCCCAGCGGCAATCCCAAGTTGTTGTTGGAACACATCAACCAGCTCGAGCCGGCGCCCAAGAACGTGCTGCTGGTCGGGCACGAGCCTTACCTTGGCCAGTTGATCGGTCTGCTGGTGGCCGGCAACACCAACGCCCAGCTTGACCTCAAAAAGGGCGCGCTGGCGAAGCTGGAGACGGAAACGCTGCGGTGCGGCCGCTGCGCCACCCTCGCCTGGCTGCTCACGCCCAAGCAGATGGCGCTGATGGCGTGATGATTTCTGTTACCTTTTTCCGGGGTGGCGGACATTATCAGGCAAATGGATGAATGGGCGGACATGGAATTGCTGGTGGAATACGTCCAGCACGGGTCGGACGAGGCGTTTGCGGCGCTGGTGACGCGTTATGTCCACCTGGTGTACTCCGCCGCGCTGCGGAAAACGGGCAACCCGGACGCCGCCGGGGCGATGTCGGCCCATGCGGTGCCGGCCGCGCCGGCGGGGCTGGCCCCGGCGGTGACGGCGGCGGTGCTGGCCAAAGGCGCGGTGGCCGGGGGAACCACTTCGGCATTGGTGAAAGGAACCTTAAAACTTATGGCATGGACAAAAGCAAAAACTGGTATTGTGGCCGGGGTGATCGTATTGCTCGCGGCCGGAACCGCCATCGTCGCGGTGAACGCCTATCAAGCGGCACGAACCCGGACGGCCCTGGCGGTCCTGCAGGGGGACTGGCAGGGGACAATGGCCGCGGACCAGGTGCGGCTGCGGTTGGTGGTGCATATTTTTAAAACAAACGACGCCTTTCAAGCGGTGCTGGACTCGGTGGACCAGGGGGCCAAAAATGTGCCGATCACCGCAGTTGCAGCCGGGCCGAATTTCTTCAACTTCAAGATGCCCGCGCTGGATGTGGATTATCGCGGGACGCTGAACGGGGACCGAACCGAGGTGTCCGGCACCTTGAAACAGTTGACCAAAACCTACCCGATGACCTTCACGCGGACAACCGAGGCGGCCCGGGTGGCGGAACCACTGCCGGCGGACGACTATGCGCCCCGGGCGGGCTCCGATTTGCAGGGAGCTTGGGAGGGGACGTTGAAGGTGGGGGGCGCCGAACTGCGGTTGGACTTGAAAATCGCCGAGCCGGCGCCGGGGACGTTTCACGCCCAAATGGACAGTGTGGATCAGGGGGCCAGAAATCTGTCGGTGACGTCGCTGACCTATGAGAAACCGGCGATCCGATTTGAAATGAGCGCCATCAACGCGTTGTTTGAAGGGACGTTGGGCGGTCCGGGCGATCAATTGCAGGGCACCTGGACACAATTGGGCCAGAAGTATCCGCTGACCTTCCGGCGGATGGCGGCGACGGCGGTCGCCGCGGCGGAAGCGGCGAAAGACTATGGTCACGGCGACCTCGAACAGGTCCAGGGCCATTGGAAAGGGGAGATCAAGGCCGGCCAGACCACACTGCCCATCGTATTCCACATCGCATTGATGCCGGATGGTTCGTATTCGGCCACGATGGACAGTCCGGCCCAGGGCGCCAACGGGATTCCGGCGACGACGGCGGCGTTCACCCCGCCCAACATCCGACTGGAGTGGAAGGCGATCAGCGGCGTGTACCAAGGGACGCTCAAGAACGGCCGGTTGACGGGCACCTGGCGGCAGGGGCAGGTGTCGCTGTCGCTAAACCTGGAACGGAGCGCGGCGCCATAGGGGTGGCCTGACGCCGCCTCCGGGCAGGGACGGCGCGCTGCGCTGTCCCTGTCGCCGAGCGGAGCGTCAGGCGACGGAACCGAATCACGCCCAATGAACCACCCACCACGTTCGGGCCGCCCGCTGGAACGCGGGCATACAACTGCCGAACCAGGGCATCAATGAACACATTTGTTACCTGGGGATCAGTTGGTTTTTCTAGGGAATCCGCCCTCTGGAGGATATCGCCTGGCGCATGCGACAAAACAGGCCAAATGAGTCTGACAATTCGGCGTTCCGATTGGTTTATCGGTGACATGGAACCTTGCGCCGCTGGGTGCCAGAGCGAAGACAATATTGGGGCGGCGTGACGCGCCCTACCCTGTGTGCTGGACGAGGCTACCGGAAACGCCGGGGGCCGGGCGGCCGGGACTTGCTCCGGACCGGGAAGTTGCGCTGGCCGCCGGGGCGGGGCGGATATCCGGTCTTCAGCCCGGAGGCCGGAGGTGCGGGCCGGGATGGCAAGGGCGGCCGGACCGATGACCGGATCACCGGCCGGGCGGGCGGGCGGGACGGTGGCCGGGCCGGCGGACGGACCAGCGGCCGGGCCGTGGGCGTCAGCCGGAAATCCACCTGCTTCTTGAACCCGTCCACCCGCGCCACCTGCACCGTCACCCGGTCGCCCAGCTTGATGATCCGCCGCGTGCGGCGGCCGATGAGATGGTTGCGCGCTTCGTCAAACACAAAGAAATCATCCTCCACCGTGGACAACGGCACCAGCCCGCTCATGGCCAGGCCGGGGACATCCACGAAGAAGCCGAAGTTGCGCACGTCCGTCACCTGGGCGGGATACGGTTCCGGCCGGCCGGACTTCAACTGCGCGTTCAGGTAGGCAAACAACTTCAGGTCCTTGCTGTCGCGCTCGGCGTCGGCGGAGTTGCGTTCTGTCACGGAAATATGTTCGGCCGTTTCCTTGAGGTCGGCGGGCCGGCCGGGTTTCTGGTCAAACAGTGCGCGATGCGCCACCAGGTCCGCGTAACGCCTGATCGGCGAGGTGAAATGCGTGTATTTCTTCTTTGCCAGGCCGTAGTGGCCGAGGGGTTCAACCGCATAGCGCGCCCGCATGAGGGATTTCAGAAAACCGATCTTCAGCGCGGGGCCGGCGGGCAGGCTGTTGAGCCGGTGCATCAACCGCTGCACTTCGGCGGGTTGCTGCAGGTTGCCGCAGGGGACGTTCTGGCTCAGCACGTCCTGCCGGTACTCCAGCAACCGCCGCGCGTCCGGCTCCTCGTGGACGCGGTAGATCGCCGGGCGCTGCAGGCTCATTAACCGCGCCGCCACCGCCTCGTTGGCCAGCAGCATGAACTCCTCGATCAACTGGTGCGACACGTCGGTGCTCGTCCGCTCGATGCACCGGATGCGTCCGTGCTCATCGAGGCGAATCTTGGTTTCCGGGAAATCCAAATCGAGCGAGCCGGCCTTGAACCGCAGCCGGCGGATGCGCTGGGCCAGATCGTTCGCCTGGTGCAGCATTTGTTCCATCGGATCGCGGGCCGGCGGGCGTTGCAAAATGGCCAGCACTTCGCCGTAATTGAACCGGCGTTGCGAATGGATCACGGCTTGATAAAACTTCGCGTCCAGCACCCGTCCATCGTTCGCCACCAGAAACTCCACGCACTTGGTCAGGCGGTCCACCGCCGGCTTGAGCGAGCACAGCTCGTTGCTCAAGGCCTCCGGCAGCATGGGAATGACGCGGTCCACCAGATAGGTGGAATTGCCGCGCTTTCGCGCTTCCGCGTCCAGCTCCGTGCCAGGTTTCACATAATGCGACACGTCCGCGATATGCACCCACAACCGCCATTCCTCCGGCGAAACCCGCTCGAGACAGATTGCGTCATCAAAATCCTTGGCGTCGTCCGGGTCAATCGTCACCACCCGGTGCCGCCGGCAATCCACCCGCCCCGCCAAATCCCGCGGGTCCACCGTCGCCCCGATGGTCGCCGCCTCCTGCAACACCGGTTTGGGGAAATGCCGGGGCAAGTCGTACTGGCGCAGCACTGAGAGCATGTCCACCCCCTCCGCGTCCGGCGGCCCAAGCACCTCGATGACCTCCCCTTCGGGGTTCGTGTGGCGCGATTCCCATTCGCGCAGCTCCACCACCACCTTGTCGCCCAGGTGCGCGGGGCGGCCCACATCCCGCGGTTCGGGCACATAAATGTCATGGGGAATGCGCGGATCATCGGGCACGACATACAAGAACTGGCGGCCCCGCTGCAAGGTGCCGACGATCTGCGTCCGGCGCCGTTCCAAGATCCGCACCACCTCGCCCGTGGCGGCCTCGGCCGCCCCCGACCGCAGGCCCTTGGCGCGGACATCGCGCCGGACCAGCACCCGGTCCTCGTGCAGGGCCGTGCCCGTGGCCCCCTCCGGGATGGCAATTTCCTTGAGTCCCGTGTCATCCGGTTGCAAAAACCCCTTGCCTTGGCGGTTCATCCGGATGCGGCCGGAAATCAGGTCCGCCTCGCGGGATTCAATGTACCGGTTGCCCTTGAGCCGGACGATCCGGCCGGCCCGCTCGAGTTCCTCCAGCAGCCGTTGGAGATCCTGCTGGCGCGCCGGCGGCAGCCGCAAGAGGCGCAGCAGCTCCGGTACGTTGGCCGGGACATAATCCTTGCGCCCGAGCGTCTCCACAATTCTTGGTTTCAAATCATTCATAACGGTGATCTTTCTGGTGCTGGGAGGGAATCCGGCCAGGCACCATGGATGGGCGGGCTGACCCGCCACCCCAGCTTGCGCCGGAACGGCCCGGATGGCAACCCTCACTTTGGAAAGAAAAAAGGCCGGACAACCTGTCCGGCCTGTGGTGATGAGGTTTACACGCCTTCACCCAGACGTTCAGAAGTGTGGCGGGCCAACACAGTCGCTGTTCGGACCGCGCCACGAGCAAAACCTCTCTGCCAACCCTGAAACGAACAGCGAAATTTTGATCGTCACACTTATAGACCGGGCTGGCCGGGAAATGTTCAACATTTATTTCATTTTTTGGAGGGGGGAGGCAAAGTCCAAGGTCCCCTGTCCAAGGTCCAAGGTCCAAAGTCGGGGGGGAAGGCATCGGATCAGGATTTGAAATGAGCCGGCCGCCGCTTTTCGCCGGTTGCCATGGGCGCCGGGTTCTTGGTATCGTCTTTCATGCTCGCAAAGGTCTGCTCGGCCGCCGTCAATGGCATTGAGGCGTATCCGGTCGAGGTGGAAGTCAACGCCGGCTGGGGGGACACGTTGGTCGTCCTGCTCGGCCTCCCGGATGCCGCCGTCAAGGAATCGCGCGACCGCGTGTCCACCGCCCTGACCAATTCCGGTTACAATTTTCCCCTGGGCCGCACCACCATCAACCTCGCCCCGGCCGATGTCAAAAAGGAAGGTCCCAGTTTTGACCTCCCCATCGCGCTGGGCATCCTCGCCGCCAGCGAACAACTGGACGCGGACCAGCTCGACAACTTTGTCATTGTGGGCGAACTGGCCCTGACCGGGGCCATCCGCTCGTGCCGGGGCGTGTTGCCCATCGCCCTGTGCGCCCGCGCCGCCGGCAAAACCGGCGTGCTCGTCCCCGTGGAGAACGCCGCCGAAGCCGCGGTCGTCGAGGGCCTCCAGGTCATCCCCGTGCCGAACCTCCGCGCCGCCGCGCAGTTTCTGGAGGGGGAAATCAAAATCGCGCCCGCCCGGGTGAACCTCGCCGAACTCTTCGCCCAGGACCAGGGCGACGACCTGGATTTCGCCGAAGTCAAAGGCCAGGAAAACGTCAAGCGCGCCTTGGAAATCGCCGCCGCCGGCGGGCACAACGTCCTCCTGTTATTGTGATTTTCTATTGTTGCTTCCCCTAATTTCTGCCGGTTTTTAAGCGCTTTCCAGCTAAACCAGTGGTTGCCCTGGCGTCTGGGTTCTTGGTATGGTGCCTCATGCTTGCAAAGGTGTGCTCCGCCGCCGTCAATGGCATTGAGGCGTATCCGGTGGAAGTTGAGGTCAATGCCGGCTATGGGGACACCCTCGTCATTCTCCTGGGCCTGCCGGATGCCGCCGTCAAGGAATCGCGCGACCGCGTTTCCACCGCCCTCACCAACTCGGGTTTCAAATTCCCCATGGGGCGCACCACCATCAATCTCGCCCCCGCCGACGTCAAAAAGGAAGGCCCCAGCTTCGACCTGCCCATCGCGTTGGGAATCCTTGCCGCCAGCGAACAATTGGAAACCGACCAACTCGAAAACTTCGTCATTGTCGGCGAACTGGCCCTGAGCGGGGCCATCCGCTCCTGCCGGGGCATCCTGCCCATTGCCCTCAATGCACGGGCCAGCGGCAAGACCGGCATTCTGGTGCCGGAGGAAAATGCGGCCGAAGCCGCGGTGGTGCAAGGGCTGCAAGTCATCCCTGTTCCCAATCTGCGGGCCGCCGCCCAGTTTTTGGAAGGTGAAATCAAGATTGCTCCGGCCAGGGTGGATCTCGTCCAGATTTTCGCCCAGAACCACAGCGACGATTTGGATTTTGCCGAAGTCAAAGGCCAGGAAAGTGTCAAACGCGCGTTGGAAATCGCTGCCGCAGGCTTTCACAACGTGCTGCTTATCGGGGTTCCTGGTACAGGTAAATCCATGCTGGCTAAAAGATTGCCGAGCATTCTCCCGCCGCTGACGCTGGATGAAGCGCTGGAAACCACCAAAATCCACAGCATCGTCGGCCTGCTCGCCCCCGGCCAGGCTCTCGTCACCCGTCGACCTTTCCGCACGCCCCATCACACCGCCTCTGATGCCGGCCTGCTGGGTGGCAACATCAATCCCACACCCGGTGAAATTTCCCTGGCCCATCACGGCATTCTCTTTCTGGACGAACTGCCGGAGTTTAAGCGCAGTGTTCTGGAAACCATGCGCCAACCACTCGAGGATGGCCGGGTGACGATCTCCCGTGCGGCCGGCACCATGACGTTTCCCGCCCAGTTCATGTTGGTGGCGGCAATGAACCCGACGCCGGACGGCAAAATGCCGGGTGAATCTCGCAGCTCGCCGCGGGAAATCCAAAATTATCTCGGGCGCATCTCCGGGCCGTTGCTGGATCGCATTGATCTGCATGTGGAGGCGCCGCCGGTCAAATTTCGTGAAATGACAAGTTCCGGCACTGGCGAGACCTCCGCCCAAATCCGCGACCGGGTGGTGGCGGCACGGCAGATTCAACTGGCGCGATTCAAGGGCAAGCCCAAAATCACCTGCAACGCCCGCATGGGGCCCAAGGAACTCAAGGCCTTTTGCGAACTGGATGAGCCCACCAAGGAGCTGCTGAAAATGGCGATGACCGATTTGAATCTGAGCGCAAGGGCTTACGACCGCATCTTGAAAGTCGCCCGAACGATTGCTGACCTGGTGGCAGCAGAAACCATCACCGCCGAACACATTTCCGAGGCCATCCAATACCGCTCGCTCGACCGCCAGCTGTGGACGTAACGCGGCGGTTCAATTCAACAATTTCCGTTGGCGTGATGGAAGGGAATCAGATGAACCTTTGGCCCTTTGACGGTGGCGACCAAATGATGGCCTGCGGGCGAGGCCAATTCAATGCAAGCCGTCGGGCCACGCCGCCATAGCCGGGCAGTTCGCTGAGGAGCTTGACTGGAATCAGGTAACCATCCGGCTTCACAGGCGTGGTTTGGGCGGGACGGTGGTTTTGCGCAATTGGGCGGCGATCCGCTCCACTTCCGGCAGCGCGTGCGCGAAAAACTGTTTAAGCCCGGGGCACAGGTAGTTCAGACCCGGTTCGCCGTCCGGCGCGCGGACGAACCGATTTCGCGGACATTCCCCCCAGCAGTCCTGGAGAAAAGCACACTGGCGGCAATACTGCGGCAGCCGTTCGCTCTTGGCGTAACCAAACTTGACCTGTTCCCGGGAAAACACCATCCGCTCCAGACGCTCGGATTTTAGATTCCCGAGGCGGTATTCCGGATAAACGTAATGGTCACAGGCATAGACACTGCCATCCTGTTCCACCGCCACGCTTTTGCCGCACATCTCGTGGTAAATGCACATTTGCGACGGCAGCCCCAGATGTTGCGCCACCAGCGTTTCAAAATGATTGACCATCACTTTGCCATAATCCTGGCTCAACCACCGGTCAAACATCCGCCTGCTCGTTAATGAAGCCATGCGCCAGGAACGCACCCAAGCCCTTCAGGCCCGGCCCTATGAACGCACCGATGCCCGCCTCGGCCACGCCAATGGTTTTAAACCCAAAACGCTCG
>Ga0302320_10009606_pt1 | contig 20758 bp, 15 predicted proteins | sample Bog_T0_3_FD_202130 | JGI IMG/M metagenome (GOLD analysis project Ga0302320, IMG submission 202130) | Peat permafrost microbial communities from Stordalen Mire near Abisko, Sweden - Bog_T0_3 | ecosystem: Environmental > Terrestrial > Soil > Wetlands > Peat | place: Sweden: Abisko, Stordalen Mire...
ACGGCGTTGGTGAGGGCGCCGCAGGCGCCGGTGAACACCGCCATCAAGGTGGGAAAGGAACTGCCCGCCGTGCTGAGGTTGACCCGCTCATTGCTGGTGGTCGTGACCGTGAACCATACCCCGTGGCTGATGCTCGAACCGCAGCCGGAAACCGGATCGCCGTTGGGGGGGGGCGATCGAAGTATTCTCCATGTAATTGGTGCCCGAAAGCATTTGGACGGCGTTGGTGCAATAAAAGTTGTTGGTGATCTGGCTGAACAGATCGTGGGGGACTGAAAAATGGAGAAAGAAGACGACAATTGCGTAAATCGGTTTGGTTTTCATGAAGTTGCAGAGCCTCCGTGCTGGGTTTTATTTTTGGCCTCCGGCTGAACGGGGAACCGCCATTTCAGTTGCGGAATTTTGGCCAAAATATAAAAAGCTTTATTTATCGTCAATATCAAATAATATATTGCTACACGAAAAAGGAAAAACCCACGGCGCGGGCCGTGGGTTTGGACGATAAAACGGTTCAACCTTTCGGGCGAATCTTCTTCCAAAGCCAGGCAAATGGATCGTAAAAATCATCCACGACACGTTCTTTCAGCGGTATGATGGCGTTGTCGGTGATGGTGATGTGCTCGGGGCAGACTTTGGTGCAGCATTTGGTGATGTTGCAGAAACCGATGCCTTGGGCCTGGCGGAGTTCGGGCAGACGATCTTCGGTGTCGAGGGGGTGCATTTCCAATGCCGCGGTATAGACGAGGAAGCGCGGGCCGATGAATTCCTCGTGCTTGTGGTGGTCGCGCAGCACGTGGCAGACGTCCTGGCAGAGGAAGCATTCGATGCACTTCCGAAATTCCTGCACGCGATCCACGTCTTCCTGCTGCATGCGCCAGGTGCCGTCCTCGGCGTCGGGCGCGCGTGGGTTGAATTTCTTGATCTTCTGTTTGACGCGAAAATTCCACGAAACATCCGTCGCCAGGTCGCGAATGCTGGGGAAGGCGCGCATTGGCTCAATGGTGACGGGCTTGCTGCTGTCTATCGTGTCCATGCGCGTCATGCACATGAGCTTCGGCATGCCGTTGACTTCGGCGGAGCAGGAGCCGCATTTGCCGGCCTTGCAATTCCAGCGGACGGCGAGGTCGTTGGCCTGCTCCTTCTGGATTTTGTGGATCACGTCCAGGACGACGAGACCCTCCGTGATCTCCGTGGTGTAATCCACGAATTTGCCGCCCCCGTTGCCGTCGGTTCGCCAGATTTTGAAAGTGACTGTTTTCATTCGTTAGATCGTTTCAACGGTTCACTTCATTTCTTCAATCACTTGTTTCAAATCTTCCCGCATCGCCGGAATCGGTTCGCGGCGTAATTTCATGGATCCATCCGCCTGTTTGGAAATGACGGAGTTGTATTTCGCCGCCGCCGGGTCCTTCTCCGGAAAATCCTCGCGGAAATGGCCGCCGCGGCTCTCCTTGCGGTCAATCGCCGCCACCGTGATGGCTTCGGAAATTGTCAGCAGATGCTTTAAATCAATGGAAGTGTGCCAGCCCGGATTGTATTCGAGGTGGCCTTGCACCGCGACTTTCTCCGCGCGCGATTTTAACTTCTGAATCCCGTCGAGGGCAAATTCCATCTCCTTTTGGAGGCGCACAATGCCGACGTTCGCCTGCATCAGGTTCTGCAAATCGGCCTGCACGTGATAAGGTCCTTCGCTGCCGCCGCCGGCGGGGCGTTCAAAAGGCTCCATGGCTTCGCGGTAAGCCGCTTCGACTTGCGCGTCGCTGATGTTGGCGGCGGGATGCTCCTGGGCGTATTTCACGGCGTATTCCCCCGCGCGTTTGCCAAAGACGATGAGGTCCGAAAGGGAGTTGCCGCCGAGGCGATTCGCCCCATGCAAGCCCGCGGCGCATTCGCCGGCGGCAAACAGGCCGGGAACATTGGTCGCTTGCGTGTCGCCGTTCACGCGGATGCCGCCCATCGCATAATGCGTAGTCGGGCCAATCTCCATCGGCTCCTTGGTGATGTCGAGATTCGCCAATTGAATGAACTGATGATACATCGAGGGCAGCTTGCGCTTGATGTGCTCGGCTGAATTTGGAATTTTCTCCTTGATCCACGAGATGTCGAGAAACACGCCGCCGTGCGGGCTGCCGCGTCCGGCTTTGACTTCGCGATTGATGCAGCGGGCCACGTGATCGCGGGTCAGCAATTCCGGCGGACGTTTCGCGTTCTTGTCGTTCTGGGTGTAACGCCAGCCTTCTTCGGGGTCCATCGAGGTCTGCGACTTGTAATTCTCCGGAATGTCGTCATACATGAAACGCTTGCCGTCCTTGTTGCGCAAGACGCCGCCTTCGCCGCGCACGCTTTCGGTCACCAGCAGGCCGCGCACGCTCGGTGGCCAGATCATGCCCGTCGGATGGAACTGGATGAATTCCATGTCGAGCAATTCCGCGCCCGCGTGATACGCGAGCGAAACGCCGTCGCCGGTGCCTTCCCAGGAATTGCTGGTCACGGCATACGCGCGGCCGAGTCCGCCGGTGCAAACGACCACCGCCTTGGCCTTGAAAATACGGAAGCGTCCGCGCTCGCGGTCATAACCAAACGCGCCCGCCACGCGGTCGCCGTCTTTCAAAAGCGAGACGATGGTATATTCCATGAAAACCGTGATCCCCTGATGAATGCCGTGATCCTGCAACGTGCGAATCAGTTCCAAACCCGTGCGGTCGCCCACGTGCGCCAAGCGCGGATAACGGTGGCCGCCGAAATTGCGCTGTGAAATCTTGCCTTCCTTGGTGCGGTCGAACACCGCGCCCCAGGCTTCCAGTTCGTGGACGCGCGCCGGGGCCTCCTTGGCATGCAGTTCGGCCATGCGCCAGTTGTTGACGTATTGGCCCCCGCGCATCGTGTCAGCGAAATGCACCTTCCAGTTGTCGCGGTCATCCACGTTGCCCATCGCGGCCGCCATGCCCCCTTCGGCCATGACGGTGTGCGCCTTGCCTAAAAGTGATTTGCAGATCAGTCCGACTTTGACCCCCGCGGCCGAAGCCTCGATGGCCGCGCGCAAGCCCGCGCCGCCCGCGCCGATCACCAGCACGTCATATTCGTGAGTTTCGTAATTGGTAGCCACAATAAAAATTGATTCGAAATTTAGAATTTGAAGAAAACAATGTCAGTCAGGTGTCCGCTCGCACACAGCCGGATGTACACATCTGTGAACCCGACCCAGAACAGGCTGATCCAAGCCCACATCATGTGCCGCCGGTTCAGGCAGCTCACACAATTGTAGGCCTTCCCGCAAGTGGGCGCCTTGGACTTGGAATCGAGAAAGCCGCCCACCAAATGCCGCAGCGAATGGCAACCGAACGTGTACATCGCCAGAAACACCGCGTTCAGGATCAGCACGATCGTCCCCACGCCAATGCCAAAATGCTCCTTTCCTTCAAGGTCGGTAAACCACATCCCCAGCCAGGCGTCATAGGAAAGCAGCACGATGAACAGCGCCGCGAGATAAAAGAAATAACGGTGGATGTTCTGGATGATCAGCGGAAAAGAATGCTCCCCCAAAAAAGATTTGCGCGGCTCGCCGACGGCACAGTTGATGGGATCGGCCCAGAACGCCTTGTAATACGCCCCGCGATAATAATAGCAAGTGAACCGAAAGCCCGCCGGCACCCACAAGATCAGAAACGCGGGCGAAAACGGCGCCCAACCTGGCCACCACGCCGGCAGCGTGCCAATGTGGTGCGGCGAGTTGCCCCAAATCTCCGGGGAATAAAACGGTGAAAGATAGTTGGCGCCGCCATGCTCCCCGTGCAAACCTCCATACCAATAGCTGCAAATGTGGTTGTGCAATCCTGTGACGCCCTGAAAGGCCGCCCACGTCGAGTAGATGATAAAGGCGGAAAAGCCGAGAAATACGGCCAGCGGCTGGAGCCACCAGACGTCCGGCCGGGTCGTTTCGCCGAAGCTTCGCTGCTTCGGCAGGGTATCTGCGTAAGGCATAATGGAGGCATACGTTAGTTACTTATCAGCCCCGCGTCAACGGATAGGCGAAAGTATAAGGGAGGATACTATTTTACTTACTATTGGCTTATTTGCTTGTTTGGCGGGGCCGACCACTCGTTCAAACCGCGTTCGCCGGCCCCGGCCGGTGAAAACCCGAGCCGCTCCAGCGCCTCGCCGACCAGATAAAGCGAACCGGTGATGACCACAAAAGGCTTGTCGTTACAGGCGTTTAGCGCGTCCTCCAAGTTTGCCGCCGTGGCCGCCTCCAGCCCGGGGCTGGCGGCTCGGAACGCGGCGGTGAGGTCGGCGGCGGCGGCGGTGCGGTCGCTGGCCACCGGCACCGTCAGCACGCTGGCCGCCACGGGAGCCAAAATCTTGCAAATCGCTCTCCATTTTTTGTCCGCCAGTGCGCCAAAAATGATCACCGGGCGGACTCCGGCAAAATCCTTTTCCAGCGCCGCGCGCAATGCCGCCGCCCCCGCCTCGTTATGCGCGCCGTCGAGGAGAATCGCCTGCCGATCTGTCCTCTGAATCAGTTGCAGCCGACCCGGCCAGATCACGGAGGCCAGACCGGCGCGAACCGCCTCCTCGCTCACGGGAATTTGTGGTTGCAGGATTTCCACCGTTGCCACTCCCAGCGCCGCATTGACTTTTTGGTGCTCGCCTCCCAGCGGCAACACGGCGGCGAGCGCCGCTGAAATTCCTGAATCGGGCGGCGGATTCACCCCTGCCGCCACGGTCGCAAATGGCGCGTGCCGCTCCTCTGCAATTCTCTTAATGACCGCCATCGCCTCCGGGGCATCGGTTGCAGTTATCACTGGCACTCCGGGTTTGATGATGCCGGCTTTTTCGGCGGCGATGGCCTCCAGCGTGTCGCCTAGCCATTGCTGGTGGTCAAAGGCAATGTTGGTGATGACGCTGGCCAGCGGGGTGACGATGTTGGTGGCATCCAGTCGTCCGCCGAGGCCGGTTTCCCAAATCACGAGGTCGCATTCCTGATCGGCAAAGAATCGCAGTGCCATCACCGTGACAAATTCAAAAAAAGTTGGGCAGGCGTCCCGCCTTCCCTTTGCTGGCGCCTCGCCGGCGACGTTTTGAACCGCACGCAACTCTTCAGCCAGCCGCGTAACTTCAGTCTCCGAAATCAACCGGCGGTTGACTTGAATCCGTTCACGGAACGAGACCAGATGCGGCGAGGTAAATAGTCCCACCCGCAATCCGGCCGCGCGATAAATACTTTCCAGCATCGCGCAGGTTGAGCCTTTGCCGTTGGTGCCGGCCACGTGAATGAAACGGAGTTTTGCCTGCGGATTGCCCGCCAGCGCCGCGAGCTTGAAGGTGTTTTCCAGCCCGAACTTCGCGCCGAACAAGCGCAGTCCGTAGAGAAATTGGATCGTTTCAGAGTAGGTCATGCGGTGTTGTGTTCAAATCAATCCATCAAGATCCGACCGGCGCGGGTCCCTTCCCGAATCCCAAAGGGATTCCGTCCCAAAGCCCTGGGTTGCAGCCGGTCGGCCGGCTGGGGACATCCGGGCCACAACCGCGTTGCGGTTGAGGAATGGGTTGGACGGCGACCCAGGGTAGGCTCGCAGACTCGCCAACCCTGGGCCTTGAGCCACAATCCCTTTGGGATTGCCAATACGGTCGCGTACTTGATCCGCAAGCCGCGTGTATGGCGCAGGTTAAAGCATCCGCCATCCAAACACTCCACGCGACCGTCGCACGGGTTCAATTTCGCGAAGCGTTTGGAGTCCGGCGTGTTCACTGCCGCCCTCGTGCGCGCGACCCGCTCACGAACCAAAGGAAACCTTCGCCCGCTCGAAAGCGGTGCTGAAGCCACCGCACTCCAAACGCTGGCGCGAAGGGGTGCAGTTTCCGTGCGCGCGAAGCGTTTTGGAGTGCGGCGGCCCTCCGCCGCTTTCGCACGGAGAACTGGCGCGAGTCCTTTGGCAGGCTTGGCGTGAAAAGACATTTGATCAGCCTGCGGATTGTCATTTTGAAAAATCATAAGCAACAATTCGAGACATGCCTTTTATCGCTCGACTTTGAAGGTAATGTCGTAAGGCGTTTTATCTGCGAACTTGTCGTTTGCCGGATGCTCGCGTCCGCCGTTGTCCTGGCCGTCAGGGCCAGCGCTGTAAATGACGTATCCGCTGTTCAAAAGGCGATAGCGTAATGGCGCGCCATCAAATGGATCGGCGGGAACGCGATCGAGGTATTGTGGCGTGAGTGCCCGCCAGATAACGAACCACGCCAAGAGGAGGCATGGCAGCCATTTGAGAATTCTTGCAAGGCACCGCATCCAAGGCGGGCGCATCGTGGAGGACGCTTTCACTCGTCGGCGCAGGCTTGCCGCAGCGTTTCGTGAATTTTGGCGTTTCCATGTTTGAGGATTATCGCCTGAAGTTCCGGTTCATTCAAGTCCAGATGGTTGCGCGAATACGGCGTATCCTCCGATGATGAGAAAGGGGATTCCGGCCGCCCCAGCTTCTTTGGCAGTTATCTGGATCGGACACTTGGCCATTATATCAGACCGGCTTGTGATGCGCGTGCTGCAGAGCGGCGGCAATGAAGGCTTTGAAGAGCGGATGCGGCTGGTGGGGTTTGCTCAAGAATTCCGGGTGGAATTGACTGGCCAGGAAAAAGGGGTGATCTTTTAGTTCAATCAACTCCACCAGCTTGCCGTCGGGCGACTGGCCGCTGAACAGGAAGCCGGCTTTTTCGTATTTTTCCCGGTAGGCGTTATTGAACTCGTAGCGGTGGCGGTGGCGTTCGTGGATGACGAACGAGCCGTAAATCTGCCCCGCCTTTGAGCCTACGGTCAACTGGCAGGCCTGCGCGCCCAGCCGCATGGTGCCGCCTTTCTTCGTCACGCGCTTTTGGTCGTCCAGCATGGCGATCACGGGATTGGGCGTGTTCGGATCAAATTCGGTCGAGTGCGCCTTGTTCAATTTCAAAACGTTCCTGCCAAATTCAATCGTGGCGATTTGCATGCCCAGGCACAGGCCGAGGTAGGGGATCTTGTGCTCGCGCGCGTATTGCGCGGCGGCAATTTTCCCCTCGATGCCCCGTTCGCCGAAGCCTCCTGGCACGAGAATGCCGCCCAAGCCCGTCAGGGCTTTTTTGACGCCGTGCTTTTCGATCTCCTCGGAATCCACCTGCACGATTTCCACGCCGCAATCGTTGGCCACGCCGCCGTGAATGATCGCCTCATAAACCGATTTGTAGGCGTCCTGCAAGCCGATGTATTTGCCCACCACCCCCACGCGCACGCGATGCTGCGGCGCAATGAGCTTGCGGATGATTTCCTGCCAGTGCGTCATGTTCGGCGCCGGGGTGGTGAGATGCAGCAGCCGGCACACGAGGTCGTCCAGCCGCTCGCGCTGGAGCATCAGCGGGACCTCGTAAATGGAATGGTCCACGTCCTTTTCCTCGATCACAGCCTCCGGCGGCACGTTGCAAAACATGGAAATCTTCTGGCGCAGATCCTTGTCCAGGGGCCGTTCGCAGCGGCAGACCAGGACGTGCAGCGTGATGCCAATTTCGCGCAGCTTGGCCACCGACTGCTGCGTGGGCTTGGTCTTCAATTCGCCGGCGGCCTTGATGAAGGGCACGAAGGTGACGTGCATGAAGATCGCATTGTTATAGCCCACTTCGAGCGCAAATTCGCGGATGGCTTCCAGAAACGGCAGGCCCTCGATGTCCCCGGTCGTGCCGCCAATTTCGGTGATGACGACGTCCGCCTTGGATTTTTCAGCGAGCACATGGATGCGGTTCTTGATTTCATCCGTGACATGGGGGATCACCTGCACGGTCTTGCCTAGATATTTGCCCTCGCGCTCGTTGTTGAGCACGGTTTGATAGACTTGGCCGCTGGTCAGGTTGTTGAGCCGCGAGAGCTTGACGTTGGTGAATCGCTCGTAGTGGCCCAGATCCAGGTCGGTTTCCGCGCCGTCGTCGAGCACATAGACCTCGCCGTGCTGGTAAGGCGACATCGTGCCCGGATCCACGTTGAGATACGGGTCGAATTTTTGCAACGCGACTTTCAGGCCGCGGTTTTCCAGCAGCGTGCCGAGCGCGGCGGCCGTCAGGCCTTTACCGAGCGAACTCACCACCCCGCCCGTTACGAATATGAATTTCATTTTAAATCAAAATTGTTCCTCAACCACAGCTGGACACGATAAAAATCTATTTGGCTCTGGCTGCCACAATTAGCCTGCCCATTTCAGAAAGGGCTTCCCGCACGGGCAAACGCTCTTGAATCTGGGCCTCGGTGGCTTTCATCTGTGTTCATCCGCGGCTAAAATCTTTTCCACCCGGGCCACATCTTCCGGCACATCGACGCCCACGCTGTCATAGGCCACCTGCACGACGGCGATGCCGATCCCGTTTTCCAGCGCCCGCAATTGCTCCAGCTTCTCCGCCTGTTCCAGCGGCGACACCGGGAAACGCACCAGTCGCAGCAGCGTGTCCCGCCGGTATCCGTAGATGCCCAGATGCTTCAAAAAAGGAAACGCCGCCAATTGTTCGGGTGCCGGACGGCTGGCGGCCTCGCGCACATACGGAATCGTGCGCCGGGAAAAATATAACGCCTGACCGGCGGTGTTGACAACGACTTTTACCACGTTCGGGTTATCGTATTCCGCAGGATTGGAGATGGGCGTGGCCGCCGTGGACATTTCGTTCCGCGCCAGGGCGCCGGCCACCGCCTCCACCACCGCCGGATCAATCAGCGGTTCGTCGCCCTGGATGTTCACTACCGCGTCGCAGGAAATCCGGCTGGCCACTTCGGCGATGCGGTCTGAACCACTGGGATGGTCTGCGCGTGTCAGTTCCACCCGGCAGAAGTTTTTCACCGCGTTGAAAATCCTGTCGTCGTCCGTGGCTACCACCACTTCGCTCAGCGACTTCGCCTGCTGGCATTGCTCAACGACTCGCTGGATCAACGATTTGCCGGCGATGAGCGCCAGGGGCTTGCCAGGGAACCGCGTCGAAGCAAAGCGCGCGGGAATGATGCCGATTACCCGGATTGTATTCATGGCTTATGTTTATTCAAAAACCCCCGAAGCTGCAAGCCGTGAAAGAGGGTGTTCTGAAATTCGTAGCAAGTGCTTGAATCTATTGCACTTGACTGGAAAAAACAAACAATCCACGTTTCGCATGCGAAGTTAGTTTTAAACACAGGCATAGGCGCATGTTCGTTGGTTTTTCTACACCGAGACGCCAACCTGGTAAAATCGAGAAAGTCGAAATTCGCGTTTTTGCCAATAAATCGCAATATTGCAAAACGAATTCCAGAACGCCCTCTGACAGGGCGCGGCGCAGAAATTTGGTGGGGGAAGAAGAAGCAGCTATCCGAAAGCCCATTCAAAAGCTTCCGGTCACCTGCATCTGGCAGGCATCAGCGCATTTCGCTGCGCAGCATCAGATAGCCAAACACGGTGGCTACCCCCAGCGGGATTATGAACAACAACGTATCCACGCCTTAAAAGTAGCACAGAAAAGACAATTGCAACAATTATGTTACAAACAGGTGACAAATTGCTTGCAATTGAACATCAAGAGGCCACGGAAGTGGCAGAAACCTGTTCTTCGAATTGATTTACAATAATTTACGCCAGTAATCAACCGGATCGCCGCCTGCGGCCCGGCTCATTCCAATAGGTCAACCTCCACCCTAACGGAGATTTCCGCCAGTGCGGGCCAGAGCTGCCCTTAGCGGCATCCCATCCAGCCCCGTCATTGGTCTGCCCCCGTAATGGGTCTGTAATTGGTCTTGCCGTCGCTGCAAAATACACTATGGTTTTGCCAATTAAGGACCAGCGCTGAGTCGGCCACTTGGTTAATAATTGAGTAGTGAGATTCGCATTTAAACACAGTTCTTGAATATGAACGCGGCCAAGAAACCAACGACGATACGTTCCAACCGCGCTTTGCCCCACCGAGGCCTGGATTGGCTGCACAACCCGGTTTTCAACAAGGGCACCGCGTTCACCGACGCTGAACGCGATCTGCTCGGCCTGCGTGGTCTTCTGCCTCCGCACGTGCAAACCATGGAGCAGCAGGCCCGCCGCGTGATGAATAATTTTCGCAGTAAATCCAGCGACCTTGAGCGCTACATCCAGATTGTCGGCTTGCAGGACCGGAACGAAACCCTCTTTTACCGGGTGGTCATGGACAATCTGGAAGAATTGATGCCCATTATCTACACGCCCACCGTGGGCAAGGCCTGTCAGGAATACGGCCACATTTTCCGCCGCTCGCGTGGGCTCTATATCTCGATCAACGACCGCGGACACGTGGAGGACGTGCTGCGCAACTGGCCTGTGCGCGAGGTCAAAGTTATCGTCGTGACCGATGGCGAACGTATTCTCGGCCTGGGCGACCTGGGCGCCTACGGCATGGGCATCCCGGTTGGCAAACTGTCGCTCTACACTGCCTGCGCTGGAATTCATCCCACACAATGTCTGCCGGTGACGATTGACGTGGGCACCGACAACGCGACGCTGCTTGCCGATCCGCTCTACATTGGCCTGCGCCAAAAACGCATGCGCGGAGCCGAGTACGACGCCTTCATCGAGGAATTCATGCAGTCCGTCGAGAAGCTGTTCCCGGGCGTGCTGGTGCAATTCGAGGACTTTGGCAATCAAAACGCCTTTCTCCTGTTGGAACGTTATCGCGACCGCGCCTGCACTTTCAACGACGACATCCAGGGCACCGGCTCCGTGGCGCTGGCCGGCATCCTGTCAGCGCTGCGCATTACCGGCGCAAAACTCTGCGATCAGCGCGTGCTGTTTCAGGGCGCGGGCGAAGCGGGCCTGGGCATCGCCGAAAATATTGTCAACGTGCTGGTTGGGGATGGTCTTTCGCAGTCCGAAGCACGCCGACGCTGCTGGTTTGTGGACTCCAAGGGACTTATTGTCCAGGGCCGCGAGCAGTTGAGCGGACACAAACTGCACTACGCCCACGATCATGCACCCTGCGCCGATCTGGTCTCCGCCGTCAAACTGCTCAAGCCCACCATGCTCATCGGCGTCTCAGGTCAGGCCAAGGCCTTTTCCCAGGAAATTGTCACGTTGATGAGGGATTGCAACGACCGTCCGGTGATTTTCGCTCTCTCCAATCCCACCTCCAAAGCCGAGTGCACTGCCGAGGAAGCGTACACTTGGACCAATGGCCGGGCGGTATTTGCCAGCGGCAGCCCGTTTGCGCCGGTGACCATCAACGGCAATACGATGGTGCCGGGGCAGGGGAACAATGCCTACATTTTCCCCGGCATCGGGTTGGGCATCATTTGTGCCGGCGCGCGGCGCGTGACCGAACCCATGTTTATCGCGGCCGCGCGCACGCTGGCCAGCCTTATCCGCGAGAGCGAACTGGCTGAAGGCCGGGTCTATCCGTCTCTCAAGCGCATCCATGAAGTATCTCACGCCATAGCGGTGGCTGTGGCCGAAGAAGCTTTCTCCACGAATCTGAACACCCGCTCGCGCCCCGAAGACCTGCCCGCTTTCATCCGCTCCCAAATGTTCAAGCCCGAGTACCCGGATTACACGCTGTAATGAGCGCAGCGGCGTCTCGGCAGAGTGCCGCCACCCAAGTCCGAGTACCGGCGCCAAGCTATCCGCTTCACTTTGCTGGTTGCGGATTTAAAGCTTTGGTTTTGGCTTTGCATGGGAGGGGGAATCCGCCACTTTGCAGTGATTCATGGCGTGAAAACACTTCACAAATACATCACCGGCCAGGTGCTGGCGTCGTTGCTGCTCACGGTGGCGGTGTTTGCCTTTGTCGTCCTGCTGCTGAACGTGCTCAAGGACGTGCTGCCGCTGTTGCTGGGCGCCCACGTGCCGCTGGGGCTGGTGGCCCGGGCGATTGGGCTGCTGCTCCCGTTTGCGTGCGTCTATGCGCTTCCGATGGGCTTGATCACCGCGACCTTGCTGGTGTTTGGCCGCTTCAGCGCCGATCAGGAGCTGACGGCCACGCGCGCCAGCGGCGTGAGCCTGCTTTCACTGATCACGCCGGTGCTGGCGCTGAGTCTGGTGTGCTGCGGTTTGAGCGCCTGGTTTAATCTGGAGGTTGGGCCGCAAGCGCGCGTGAAGTTTTTGAGTTTGAGGTATGAATTGCTGCACAACCTGGCCGATGCGCAACTCCCCGAAGGCCAGTGGATTCCTTTTACCACCGAAGGCAAACATTACCAGCTGTGCGTCGCCAGAAATGACGGTGGCAAGCTGGAGGACGTGAATGTGTTGCGCATGCAAAATGAAACGAATTGGGATGTGCTCATTCGCTCGCCTCATGGCCGGCTGATTGGCAGCAGCGGCACAAACCAGCTGGTAATGGAGTTGTCCGACGTGCTTATTCTGCGCGGTCAGACCGTGACTACCTTCGGCGAACAAACCATCAATTTCAGCCCGAACACGGTGACCAACCAGGTGATCAAACCCAAAATCAGCGACATGACCTTCGGCCAGTTACGGGAGGAATTGCGCGAGTTGCAGCGGCACAAACTGTCGCAGGCCAATCTCACTTCGCCTGCGTCGCTCGCCGACCTGCAACATCTGAATTTGACGGTGAAAACAAACGCGTCGGCGATGGAGGTGAGAACGCTGTTGCTGGAGGCGGGAACCATCCGGGCCCGGCAAATAGGAGAGGTGCGCGTGGCAATGCACCGGGAAATTGCCTCTTCGTTCGCGTGTTTCGGGTTCACGCTGATCGGCATTCCGCTGGGCATCCGCGTGCATCGGCGCGAAACGAACATTGGGATCGCGCTGGCGCTGGTGCTGGTGATCGTGTATTACGGCTTCGCGATGCTGGGCGACTCGCTGGCGGCGCGGCCGGAATTTTATCCGCACCTGCTCTTGTGGCTGCCGAATTTTATTTTTCAGGCCGTCGGCGCCGCGCTGCTGTGGCGCGCCAACCGAGGGATCTGACATCCCGATGTCCGAAATCCGAAATCCAGCCACTTTTCCAGGATCCTCGTTTCGGAAGCCGGATTTCGGTCTGCTTTCGAGTTTCGGGGACTCGGCTTTCGGATTTCTGGACAATCAATCCATCAATCCGGTTGCGGCGTCCGCCGGAAGACCTTCCCAATGTCCGCCTGATCCACCGGTTTGACCAGCAACTCGTCAATGTTGACGTGGGGCGGGCGGGTGGCGACCCAGACGAGAATTTCCGCGATGTCGGCGGCGACCAGCGGGTTGGCGCCGGCGTAAAGTGCCTTCGCTTTCTTTGCGTCGCCCTTGAAGCGCACCAGGGAAAACTCCGTTTCGGCCAATCCCGGGTCAACCGTGCTGACCCGGATGCCCGTGCCGAATAGCTCCTGCCGCAGCACGCGCGTAATCTGCAATTCGCCTGCCTTGGCCGCGCAATAGGCCGCCGCGCCGGCGTAAGCTGAGCGGGCGGCCAGCGAGCCAATGTTGATGATGCTCGCGCCATCGTCGCGCGGGAGGAGCGGCAGCGCGGCCCGCGTCACGCGCAGCACCCCCAGGACATTCGTCTGGAGCATTGTCTCCCAGTCGGCATCCTTGCCATTGGCTACCGTGTCCGAGCCCTGCGCGCCGCCGGCATTGTTGATCAGGACATGGAGCTTGCCGCCGGCCGCCGGCCGGTCGCCGATTTTTTCCTTCACCCACAACAGGAAGGTTTCAACGCTTGCGGTTTGCGAGACATCAAGCTTGTGAAAATGGGCTTCGGGAGCGCCCGTTTTTTGCGCTTCGGCGGCAACTTCCTTCAAACGGTCAAGCCGCCGCGCGCCGAGCAGCAGTTTGGCCCCCTCGGCAGCAAAGGCGGCGGCGGCGGCCGCGCCGAAGCCGCTGGAGGCGCCGGTGATGAGCACCCACTTGTTTTGGAGCGAAAATTTCATGCGCTAAATATAGATGGAACCAATCATTTTTACCACTTCCACCAGCAACGCATTGCCAGCATTGATGTTCCGAACCGTCAACCCTGAATCTTCCCCCCAGCCCGGGCGCGGCCTGGGGGCACCCTCAAATCAACCCAAGCTTTGTCCTTGCCTGTCTGCGCCAATCCAAATCTAATCTCCAAATGAAACCATATGAATTGTTCGGTGTGTTTGTGCGGGCCGCGGGATTCCTCATGGGCATTTATGGCTTGTGGGAGCTGTGGGGAGGTTTGGAAAATGTGGTGGAAAACCTTTTGCCAACCGAGAATGGCGATCAAACCTCCAGCTTCAGCTATTTTGCCGACGGGGTGCCTGCTTTGGCCGCGGGAGTGATTATATTCTTCCTCGCTGATTGGATTGTTCGTCTGGCCTACCGGTCCGCGAGGGAGTAAAGCATCGACACTAAATTGGCAATGGGCTGAGCGGTGGGATTTCTCATTAAATCGTTGCTCATTTCCCTCTGGACCGCAGCGCGGCGGTTGCGCCGCTTTGACCTCTGAAGCCAAGGCAAAATATAAGCTCAAGCGGCGTGAAGGCAGCGCCCAACCGTCCGATTCAAGAACTGGGCGACCAACGCAGGGTGATGATTTGATTGTGCCCAACGGGCAGCGTTGCCGAGTTGCCTTGGATGGTCAGCGGTTGTCCGGCCATGGGTCGTTCCAGTATATCTATCTTCTCGGCGCGCACCGGCAGGCCGAAATTGATCCGCGCCCGGGTGTCCTCCCCGTGCGCTTCGTAGAAACGCAGGATAAAGTCCTTTCCGTCTTCGCTGCGCTTGAGCGCGCTGACTATGAGTTCGCCCCGGCCGCCAAGGTTTTCGACCGAGAGTGAGGGCAAGCGCTGCAGCGGCGGATGCGGCAACGTGGTTTTGGCGAGCAGGGGAATATTCACTGCCAGCGCCTGTTCCTCGGTGTGCGCCGTCCGCCAGCCGCCAGTATGTGGATAAAGGCTGTAAGTGAATTTTTGCAAGCCTTGGTCCGGGTGCGGGTCGGGTCGGTCCGACGAGCGCAGCGCTGTGAGGCGAAGCACATTGCTCGTCACGTCAAATCCGTATTTGCCATCATTCAATACGCTCAGGCCATAAAGGGACGACGCTGCGGGCCCGTCTGCCAGCGTGGCGGCAAAGAAGTGAACCTTGGGATCGCGCGGCAGAATCAAGCCGATGGCGCCTTTCGAAACCGGAACCCGGGCGATCCACAGCTTTGGCGCGTTGGCCATGTTTGCGGCGCGGGCGCGCGGGTACGGAACCATCAGCCCGATTTCGTTGTCCGCGGAAGTGCTCATGGGGGTGTTGTTTTTCCAATCGTTCAAATCGAACGCCCTGAATTCGGTGGTGCCGTCGGCAAGCAGAAAGCCGATGTCCGTCCCGCGAGCGCCCTTGGAGCGGGCAGCCAGAAGATACAGCATGTTTCCATTGGCATCGGCGGGCAGGCGGAGTGATTGGCCGGAGGCAACCACATTGTCGAATTGATTGGGACGGCTGCCCGGCAGGTTGAACGGCACCTGCTTGGAACCCAATCTGCACACGCCGGCAGCCGGCAGGGATTCAGCGGGATACCCATTGCCGCTGCCGTCGAAGTCCTTCGCGCAGTTGGAATTGAACAGCGGCGATAAATCCAAGGTTACTGCGCCTTCTGTCGGCCCGGGGATGGATTGACTCACGTCCATCCACTTCTGGCCGGGACATTCCTTTCCGGTCGTTGGACGGACGGTGCTGCCAAAGGGGATTTGCGCGCTCGCTTCGAGATTCGTGGCGTTAAGCGGCAGGCGGATTTTCAGCAATTCGTGCTCCTCCTGCCAGTCCACGGCGGTCGGAACATCCACGCGCGGCAGCGCGCCATAAACCGTCAAGTCCTGGGTGTACGAGGATTTTCCCAAAGCATGACTCACCCGTACTCGCGCGAACACCGATCCTTTGTCCAACACGGACACGGCTGCGCCTTCGGTCGTGAGGATTTGATCGGCGCCGGTGTACTTGATGGTCCAAGCGCTGCCGGAATCACCCAGCAATTGCAACGCATTGGCATTCCTCGCATTGCCAAAAATATCCCACTGGTCGGATTTTAGTTGGAACCGCGTGAGGGCGCCGGTCGTCTTGTTGATTTGCAGCGCGAGAGCGGGCGTTTGAATTTCGCATGCATCGCTTGACTCTTTAAGCGTGATCCCGTCGGAAGCGCAGGAATTTGTCCTGGGGAAATAAACCGCGTGCCCAAAGGCCGGCACGTCGCGGGCGATGAAGACCAGATTGCTGCCATCCATCGTCTGCGCCGGGAATTGACGTCCCTCGCTGTCCAACACCGAGGGATACAATCCCGCCTCGGCCAGAGCCACCTTCACCACATCCGCGCGCGGAAAGGAGAGGGTGTTCCACACGACGATGGCGTTCGTTCCCGGGCCATGAGTATCGGCCCTGGCGGTCAGGGCGTCCAGGCAGCGTTCGGTTTGGTCCTGTGAGAGTTGAAAGGTGGGCGCCAATTGCTCACGCATCCAGTCGTAGGTGGAATGGATGGCCGAACCCGCCGCGATGTCATGGAACTGGGCGAAGACGACCGGCTTCCAAGCGTCGCGAAGCGCAGCGACGGGATAGGGCCGGCCCAGCATGGCGGCGAGCGAAGCGAGCACCTCCGCCGAGTAGAGTTTATTTTCACTGCTCCGCAGCTCCGCTTTGGCGTCCGCGTGGGTGGTGTAGCAGCCGTCGAAAGTATATTGCAGGTCCGTGCCCACCACCGGCAGCGCGGCGGCAGCGGGCTGTTGCGCCAGTTGCTCAAAAAAGGCGTCCGCGCCGATGAAATGGACGTGCGGAAAAATCGGGTCCCGTTGGAAGGATTGGAGGCGCAGAATTTGCTCTCGCGTTGGGCCGCCGCCGTGGTCGCCCACGCCGAAAATCACGAGCGATTGGGGTAGGCCGAAGCGCGATTCGTTTTCCAGCGGCGTCACCAACTGTTCCACTTGGGGCTTGGTGTCGTAGCTGGGTGTGTTGGCCTTGAGAACCCGCGAGCCGTCCGGAGCTTCCCACCAGGCGAACTCCATGCCGTTGCCGCAACGCATATGATAGAAATTCCGCAGGCCGGCCAATCGCATGATTTGCGGCAACTGCCAGGAATGGCCGAATGAATCCGGCAACCAGCCGGTGACGGCATACTTGCCGAACTTCGACTTGAAATAGCTTTGCCCGAGGAGAAACGACCTTGCCAGTCCTTCACCGCTGGGCAGGTCCGTGTCAGATTCGTTCCACAGCCCGCCCACCAAATCCCATTGCCCGCGGGCGACCGCTGTCTGCATCCGGACAAATTCATCGGGATACCCAGATTCAATTGGCACATAAGCGCCAGGCTGGCTTTGCACAAAGCGGAAATCGGGGAATTCGTCCAGCAGCTTCAGGGCGGTGTTCCACGTGCGATGACAAACGTCAATGGTCTCCGGCCAGTCCCATTGCCAATTCATGTCGATGTGGGCGTGACCGATATAATAAACGTCGTATTTCCGGGTGATGGTGGCCACCGGGGCCAGCGTGGCGCGGGCCTTGGCGAGTTGGGCGCGGAGTGCCTCCAGCGTGTCGGGCGTAACGCTGGTGAAGTGGATGCAAGTTTTGCTGGCATCTAACGCTCGTTCCACGTCCGCCTGCTGGCTGGCTGGCACGCGATCCACCAGCAGGTTTACGAAGGTGAGGTCGTCCAGATACTCATCGAGTTCCGGGAGCACGTTGAAATAGAGGCGCGCCAGATGGAACTGGCGGTTGTGCGGCCCGAGGATGTTCTTTACCGCGAGATTGTAAGTCTGGCCGGGCTGGGCGCGTTCGGTGAGCGTGTATCGGCAATTGTCTCCGCGAAAGGCTTCTTTGAGCTGGCCATCCACATACAGCTCGCATTCGCCGGTCAAATTCAGGTCCACCCGGGCGGGCAGGCCGCCGACGGACCGGCCAGAAACCTGCTCCGGAATGACAAGCTTGGTGCGAAACCAGACCGCGGAGGTCTGATTGGACCACGAAAAGCCAGAAGAAACCTGGGGCCAAGAGCGGTCATCGAAGTCCGGTTTCTCGACGCCCGGGAGGGCGGTCGGTTGGAAACGCCACGTTTTGATCCGGACGCTGTATTGTCGGACCAGTTCCGGTTTGAATTGTTCGAGCCGGTTCGTCAACGGCTCGGCGCCGGCGCCGTGGCCGGCAAAAACCCCGGCCAAGGCAGCTAGAAAGCGAATCGCACGAGTGATTTTTCTGGTCATTCTATGCTTTTAGTCATGTCGAAGCGAGTTTGTGCTGCATCATCTTGCGTCGGGCTGGCCCTCCGAGACGGTATTTCTATCGTTCAACGACTCTCGCACCATGCGTGTCAAGTCGGCGTAGGCATAAGGCTTCGGCAGAAACCGGGCGTGGTTGCGGGCGAGCATTTCCGGGCTGACGATGTCGTCGGAATAGCCGCTGGTGAAGATGACATGCAGGGCGGGTTGTTCCGCGATCATTTTTTCGGCGAGTTCCATGCCCGAAATGCCTTCGGGCATTTTCATGTCGGTGAGCAGCAGGTCAATTTCCGACCGGTATTGCCCCCAAACTTGCAGGGCTTGACGGCCGGAACCCGCTTCCAAAACCCGGTAGCCACAGCCAGTGAGAAAGTCGCGCGCCATCTCCCGCAAGACCATTTCGTCCTCGACGACCAGGACGGTTTCCGAACCGCCGGTGGCTTCGGGAGTGGCGGGCGCGGGCACTCCCGCTTCCGCGACGGCCGTTTCGTCGCTGGCGGGGAAAAAAATAGTGAAGGTGGTGCCATGGTTGATTTCGCTGGCGACTTCAACCCAGCCGGCATGTTGCTTGACGATGCCAAACACGGTGGCCAGGCCCAGGCCGGTGCCTTTGCCGGGTTCCTTGGTGGTGAAGAAAGGTTCGAAAATCCGGGCGAGAACTTTGGGCGGCATGCCGCAGCCGGTATCCGTCATTTGCAGTCGCACGAAATGGCCGATGCGCGCTTCGGGATGTTGCTCCAGATAGTCCGGGCCCACCCAGCATTCGTCCACGCGAATGGTCAGCGTGCCGCCTTCGGGCATGGCGTCATGCGCGTTCACGGCGAGGTTCATCAAGATCTGATCTATCATGCCGGTGTCGCCATAAATGGGCGGTGGTGCCCCCGGGCATTCAAACCGCAGGGCGATGGTCTCACCCAGCAGCCGGCCGAGCATTTTGTTCAAATTGGCCGCGGCCTCATGCAGGTTGAGCGGGCGCGGCTGCATGATGTTTTTGCGGCTGAACATCAGCAATTGACGCGTCAGCCCGGCGGCGCGTTCCGCCGCGCCATACACCGCCAGGGTTGAGTCGAGCACCGCCGGCGTCAGGTCGGGGTTCATCAGCAATTTGCTGGTGTGGCCCTGGATGATGGTGAGCATATTGTTGAAGTCATGCGCCACGCCCGCCGCGAGCTGGCCGATGGACTCCATTTTTTGCGCCTGCAAAAGCTGGCCCTCGAGGTTCAGGCGCGCCGTGACGTTCTCGCCGTAACAATGCACCACGTTGCTGGAGTGCACGGGATGGAATGACCAGGTGATGGTGTGATCGGCGACCTTGATCTCCAAATTGGACCGGCTCGCACCGGATTGGAGGCAGCCGGCGGCGATGTCGCTGACGTCCGGCGGGAGGATTTCACGGGGATGCGACCGGCCCACGGCCTGCGCGAGCTTTTCGGCGGCGGCGTTCAAGTAGGTGATGGAACCGTCGGCGGCTATCTCCAGCGCCGGATTGGGATTCTCCTTCACGAACGAAGCCAGCCGCTGCATGCCCGCCTCCGCGCGCCGCCGCTCCGCCGCCATGCCGATGGTGTTGGCCGCCGTGAGGAGAAACTGCACCTCGTCCGGAGTGAACACCCTGGGTTTGGTCGTAAAAACCGCCAGCACGCCGAAGGGCAGGGTGCGTGTCGGAATCGCCGCAGTGATGCCGCCCATCACGGCGTGCGCGGCCAGGAGCGGCGGCAGCTGATACCGGGATTGCCTCGTGACGTCATCCACGACCGTGACTTCGCCGCTGACCGCGGTGAATCCCAACTGTGAATCATGTTCTCCAAAGGCATAGGCCTGGCGAACAGCGCCGGGTTTCCAGCCGGTTCCCGCGAGCAGCAGCAGGCGTCCGTCAGGCAGCCGTTCAAAGACCGCCGAAAGATCCGCCGCCAGCATCTGCCCGGTCATGAGCGAGCCTTGCGTGAACAGTGTTTCCAGATCATTGATCACCAGCGCACACTGGCCGAGCGCCGCAACTATGGTCTGCTGGTGGGCGTGGTCGCGCAGTTTGCGCTCGGCGGCGTCCCGCTCGTTGGCGCGCTGCTGCAACGCCGCCGCCATTTCGTCAAATTTTTCCGCCAGCTGGCCCAGCTCGCCCTCCACCTGGTGCAATCCAGTGCGCGCCTGCAAGTCGCCGCCCGCCAGCCGCAGCACCGCCTGCGACAAAGCGCGCACCTGCCGCAAGATGAAATGTTCCCCGCCATACCATGCCGCTATCAACGCGAGCATGCCCACGATGAAGCTGGCCCAAGGCACACTCAACGCATATTCCCGCAGCCATTCCGGAGCGTATTCCCAGAACCAGCTCTGATTGACGATAAACGTGAGCAGCAGCGCCGGGGAGATCCACAAAAAGACGCTGGCAACCAGTTGCATTCGCAAACTGGAGAAAAAACGTTTAAGGCTGATACGTGTCATTCAGAGTGGGTGATATTATAGCCCAGTATTGGGCTCGCGGAAACATTTTCGAGCCGACCCGGGCATCAGAGGCAGGGCATTTCATCTGAAGTGGCCGCATGTCTCCTAGCACGCCTGAGCGCCTGACCTTAGAGCCGGTGGCCGAAAGGGGCGTGCCGGAAGGTTTGATTTCACGGCGCCGAGCGTTTTGGCCGCTGGCCG
>Ga0302320_10009609_pt1 | contig 20755 bp, 19 predicted proteins | sample Bog_T0_3_FD_202130 | JGI IMG/M metagenome (GOLD analysis project Ga0302320, IMG submission 202130) | Peat permafrost microbial communities from Stordalen Mire near Abisko, Sweden - Bog_T0_3 | ecosystem: Environmental > Terrestrial > Soil > Wetlands > Peat | place: Sweden: Abisko, Stordalen Mire...
GGAGAGCGCCAGGCGCCGAAAAGGCCGAAAACGCCAACGGCACGCCGGCTCTCCGAGTGGGAGGGTGATTTCAGCCGTTCACAACGGCTGCGCAACCCCATCCCCAAAACCAGATGAATCAGCCGTGGTTGCCGGACGGAAGCGGCAGACCTTTAGATTGAATTTTGGCGGCAAATGCCGATACTGGAGGCGACATGCATGATTTTCGCTATGTTGACGGCCGGTTGTTCTGTGAAGGGGTGGCGGTGGAAACCCTGGCCAAGAAATTTGGCACGCCGTTTTACCTCTATTCGCAGCACACGTTGACGGAACATTTTCAGAAGCTGGACCGGGTGCTGGCGCCGCTGGATCATTTGGTGTGTTTCGCCATGAAGGCGAATTCCAACCTCTCGGTCATGCGGGCGCTGGCCAATCTCGGCAGCGGGTTCGACGTGGTGAGCGGCGGCGAATTGCAGCGGGTCATCGCCGCGGGGGGCGACCCGCGCCAGTGCGTGTTTGCCGGCGTGGCCAAAACCGCGGAGGAAATCGGGTTCGCGCTGCGCCAGGGGATTTATTCCTTCAACGTGGAAAGCGAACCGGAAATCATCCGCATCAACCGGGTGGCGGCAAAAATGAAACTGCGCGCCCCGATCGCCGTGCGGATCAACCCCGGGGTGGCGGCCGACACGCACGCCAAGATCACCACCGGGACCTATGCCAACAAGTTCGGCATTCAATTTGAGAACGTCGAGGGGGTTTACGCCCGCGCCGCCAGGCTGCGGAACCTCCGGCTGCGCGGGGTGCAAATGCACATCGGCTCGCAGTTGACCCACGTGGAACCCTATGAACAGGCGGTGGCCAAGGTGGCCCCGCTGGTCCGGCGGTTGGCGGCCCAATACCAGCTTGAATTTTTCAGCCCGGGCGGCGGCCTGGGGATCGTTTATAATCCGGCGCTGGCCAGCGGGTCGGCCCGCTGGTGGTCCTCGCCGGCGGCCCGCGGCACGCTCACGCCGGTGGCTTACGCCGCCCGGCTGCTGCCGCTCTTGCAGCCGCTGGGGTTGAAAATCCTCATCGAACCCGGCCGTTTCATCGTCGGCAACGCGGGCATTCTCGTGACCCGGGTCGAGTATGTGAAACGGACCGGCAGCAAGAATTTTGTGATCGTGGATGCCGCCATGAACGATTTGATCCGGCCGGCCTTTTACGACGCCTACCATGAAATCGTCCCGCTCACCAAAAAAGGCGGGGCGCGCATCGCCTCGGACGTGGTGGGGCCGATTTGCGAATCCGGGGATTATTTTTGCCACGACCGGCCCTTGCCCAAGGTGGGCGAGGGGGACTATCTTGCGCTCTTGAGCGCGGGGGCGTATGGTTCTGTGATGGCGTCCAATTACAACACCCGGCCGCTGGCGCCGGAGATCTTGGTGCGGGGACGGCAACATGCCATCGCGCGCGAACGCCAGGCCGTGAAAGAAATTTGGTCCGATGAGAAAGTTGTGGCATGGTTGAGGTAAGATTGTGAAAACCGAATATTCAGTCGCGGCGCACTGGCCGGGAAAGTTCGACGAGGACGGCCTGCGGGCTTGGGCGGAGAATCTGCGCGCACAGCTCCTCGCCCCCGAGGTGTCGCTGGGGCTGGTGTTCATGTCGCCCAGTTTCTTTCCGGACGCGGCGCAGGCGCTGGAGATATTGCGGGTGCATGCCCAAATCCCGCTTCTGGCGGGCTGCTCCAGTCACGGTCTGATCGCCGGGACGGAGGAAATTGAGAAAACCACCGGCCTGGTGCTGGCGCTCTACTCGCTGCCGGGCGCCACCTTGAAAGGCGTCCACTTTGCGCAACCCCAGGTGGATGCCGCCACCACCGCCGCTTACTGGCCGCAGACCACCGGCCTTGATCCCCGGCAGATCAATGGCTGGCTGGTGTTCATTGATCCGTTTCATTTGGACTCCGAAAGCTGGATCCGCACCTGGAACGAGTCGTTTGCGGGCATTCCGGTGTTTGGCGGGCTCGCCAGCGGACTGTATCCCGATCCTTTTACCCAGGTTTATCTGGACGGCGAGGTTTATGAGGAGGGCGGGGTGGCCATCGCCGTCGGCGGCGACGTGGAACTGACCGGCGTTATTTCCCAGGGCTGCACGCCCATCGGCGAGACGTGGACCCTCACGCGGGTGGAGCAAAACATGATCCATCACATCGGCAACCGGCCCGCCTATTCCGTGCTGGCGGAGACGTTTCAAAAGCTGCCGCCCGATGAACAACGCAAATCGCAGAATAATTTGTACATCGGCCTGGTGGTCAATGAATACTTGGAAGAATTTCACCGCGGCGATTTTCTGGTGCGCAACCTGATCGCCGGCGACCCCAAGACCGGCGTGCTGGCGGTGGGCGCCACGCCGCGGGCGGGCCAGACGATGCAGTTCCAAAGACGGGACGCCGCCGCCGCCACCGAGGACATGCACGAAATGCTCGGGCACTCGAAGGAAAAACTGGCGGGCGCGACCGTGTATGGCGGCTGCCTGTGCTGTTGCAACGGCCGGGGCCGGCATCTGTTTGGCCGGGCCAACCACGATGTGGAAATCATCCAGCGCAGCCTCGGGCCGCTGGGCCTGGCCGGCTTTTTCTGCAATGGTGAAATTGGTCCCGTCGGCCGGAAAAACTATTTGCACGGCTTCACGGCGTCGCTGGCTCTCTTTGTCCGCAAAGCCGGACCGGCCGTCACCCAATAATTCGCCTTTGCTTTTGACCGCCAGCCCGCCATGCTGTGATTGGAATGTCTTCTGACGAACAACCAGTGGAAAACATACGACCGGAACCTCCCAAAGGAATGGGGGGCGTAAGGCGGCGTGGTCGGCGCGGCGGTCGCGGCCGGTCCCGCGGCCCGCGTCGCCCATCCTTGACCCCGCTGGGCGCGTTGCCGCCGGCCGCAGCCGGGCCCGACCCCGGGGACGGTCAAGCGGATCCTGACGCCCCGGTGGCGGCAGCGACACCGCCTCCCGCGGATGCCCCGGAGCCGGCCAATCCGCCGGATTTCGGCGAAACCGCTGACCTTCGCGAAGCGCCTGAACCCCCCATGTCACCCGAAACGCCCGAAGCTTTTGAAACCGCCCGTCCTGCCGAAGGACCGGAGCCGTCTGATGTGTCGGCTGCGCCCGAGACCCGCGAGGCGCCGGCCAAGGCAACCGCACCGTGGCCGGCCAACCGGCCCGAACCCAGACCCCGGCCGGCTTTCGTTCCCCCGCGGCCGGCCTTGCCGGCCCGCTCCGCCCGGCCCTTCCAACCGGCGGCCGCTTCGGTGGTCAGTCAGGCCATAGACGAAGTCACCAAAGTGGTGGCGGCCTTGCGCCAGGCCCTCGAACAAATGGACGAGGTGTTGGAAATGGTGGAGCTGGCCGACCGCCAGAAGCTCGCGGACGAACGGGAAATTGAATCTCTCCGCCGTGCCCTGCGGCAATTTCAGGGAACTGCGCGCCCCCGGCGCGACGAGCCGCGCGATTTTCGGCGGGATGCTCCGCGCGAGCCGCGGCGGACTGAATTTCGTGAACCCCGGCGGGACGAACCGCGCGAACCCCGCGAGTCCCAGGAAGCGCGCGAGTTCCGTGAACCCCGGCGCGACGAGCCGCGCGAACCCCGGCCCGAGGAACCCCAAGCACCGCACGAGGCTCAAGAGCCGCCCGAACCTCAGGAGTCCCGCGAGCCTCGCGAACCGCAGGAACCAGGCGATTTCCGCGAGCCGCACGAACCCGGCGTCTAAGACGCTGAGGGCCGGGCAGAGGTAGGGACTGGCGCGCTGCGCCGTCCCCGTCGCCGAGCGCAGCGCCAGGCGACGGAACCGGACCACACCCAACAGACAACCCAGAGCCGATTCAAGAACGCGCGAAAATCGGGCGGGGACGGCTCGTCCCCGCGTTATCAATTTTACCCAACAAACGATGGTGACGAGCCGTCCCCACCCCGGTTCTTGAATCCGCCCAGAGTCTTTGATCGTGGACTGTTTCGCAAGTGGCCAGTGATCAATGTTTTACGCCTCATGTAAGCGCCATTCCCATCTAACCTAACTTCCTAAAAATCTTCAAAAACGCCAATAAAAGCGTAAATGTGTAGCAAGTAATAATATCATTTATAGTAAAATAAGTCTTGTAATTGCCAATTAACTGGAATATGCTGTAGCCCGTGTTCGTGCAAGCCACCAAATCCACGCGCGCCGGCAAGACGTATGTCACCTATCTGGTGCGCGCGTCCTTCCGCACCCCCAAGGGGCCGCGCTCCCGCACCCTCTGCAACATCACCCATCTGCCCGAAGCGCTGCGCGAACTCATTGCCACCAGCCTGCGCGGCGGGGCGTATGTGCCGGTGGCCGACCTGAAACTCCACCACGCCCTGGACTGCGGCGGCCTGGTGGTGCTGGCCGACGCCTGGCGGCGCTTCGGCCTGGATCGTTTTTTGGCGGGGTTGGGTACATCGCGCCAGCAGGGCTTGCTCCAAGCCATGATCTTCGGCCGGCTCCTCTTTCCGTCGGCCAAACTGGCCTTGCGCGAACAGGCCGAAGGCACGGCCCTGGCCCCGGCCTGCGGCCTGCCCGCCGCCGAGGCCTTTGATGAGGACGAACTCTACGCGGCGATGGATTTGCTCAACGGCCAGTGGGTGCCCTTGGAACGCAACTTGTATCAGGCGGCATTCCCCCAAGGGGTCCGCCTCATCCTCTACGACCTGACGAGCACCTATTTTGAAGGCCATGGTCCCGACCACTTGGGCCGCTTCGGCCACAGCCGGGATCATCGGGGCGACCGCCGGCAGGTGATCCTGGCCGTCGCCACCGACCCGCAGGGCATCCCCCTGCATGTGGAAGTCTTGCGGGGCAACCGGGCCGACAACAGAACCCTGCGCGGGCTGCTCGTGGCCGTGCGCCGGCGGTTTGGCATTGCCCAGGCGACGTTCGTCTTCGATGGCGGCATGAGCCGCCAGCTCAATCTGGAAGCCCTGGATGCGGCGCAAATGCAGTATGTGACCCGGCTCTCCAACGCGACGATGGAAGCGCTGCTGGCCGACCGGCCGGAAAACCAGCAGTTGGAACTGGGGGATCGCAACCTGGTGTTGGAAGTGACCCACAAAGACCAGCGCTATGTGATTGGGGGCGGCGTGTGGCGGCAGGCGCGCGATCAGGAACGGCGCACGGTGCGCCTGGCCAAGGCCGAGGCGGCGCTGGCCAAAATGGCGCGGGTCAAACGCCGGACGGTGGACCCGCAAAAACTGGCCAGCCAGGCGGGGCGGCTGCTCGACCGGCTCAAAGCCCATAAATACTTCACCTATCACGTCAACCCGCAGGGCCAGTTGGAATGGTCCCGCAAGGCGGAAACCATTGCGCGGGAAACCCAGCGGGATGGTTGGTATCTCCTCCACACCAACTGCCCGGCGGCGACGTGTGGCAAGGAGGAGGTGCTGGCCCATTACAAAGGGCTGCTGGAAGTGGAGGAGGCCTTTTGCCAGTTGAAGAGTTACCTGGAGGTGCGCCCGATTTTTCATCGCCGTCCCGACCGGGTGCGCAACCATGTGCGCCTGTGCTTTTTGGCCTACTGGTTGAGTGCGCGCCCGGGTGGCCAATGGCGCGACAGCGGGGAAACCGGTGAAGTGCCCCGGATCTTGCGCCAGCTCCAGACCATCCGGGTGGGACAGTTGCAGGTCGGCGGCCAGGCCACGCGCTCCGTTATGACGGACATCCCCAAGGAGATGGGGCAAAGGCTCGAGAAGCTGGGCCTCAGCAATCTCTTCGCCACAGTGCCCGCTTGGGTTTTGTAGCCAGACAAAACTCGGAAAACCATCAGTTTATTGGGGAATTTTCAAATCCGAGAGGAAGTTAGGCTAGGGACGCCGGAGGGTTTTTTAGCCGGCGTAGCTCGCGGCCAGGATACGATTCTTGCATAAAGGGCCTGAAAAACATCCCCTGGAAGAATTTTATCTCACACCCCACTTTGGTAATCGGCCTTTTCCTGGCTTTACGGAAGGGCCTCGAGCTTGGAAAGCTGATTGGGATCGGTAATGTTGAATTTGCTTTCCAAGAACTCACTTATCACCACCGCAGGCTTTTGCCGGGTGATTTCCTGCGCGTCAAATTGGTATTGCCAGAAAAAGTCGGTTTCCCCGAAGTGATTGCCCATAAAGGGGAGCCAGAACCGCGCAAACGAGTCTTGATAAATCATGGCCCGCGACTGAAGCTGCGGGGTTTTTACGAAGGCCATTTCCCGAATGTGTTCTCCACCGGGCAGAAAGGTTTGACACCCCGCCAAGGTTGGTCCGGGCACCATATAGACGGCATTGCTTTCGGCCATTTTCACACCCAGCATGTCTGCCAAATCACTGTCCCAGCGGGGGTTTCCCGCTTGGTCGGTGTTCTCGGAAGGGTGATTCGTCGCGAAATAGGCATCAAGCGGAACCGGCGTCATGCCGGGCACTTGCTGCTTCGCCAGAGCGTGAATGATGGCGTCGTATCCAATGAACGCGCCATATTCATTCCAATGAATGTCCGTCATCTGAAAAACCGGGGCGTGCTGCTTGGCTTCCATCAGGGCGGGACGCAAATCAATGATTGGCATGGTGGAATGCGTCTTCATGTATGCCACAAACTGGTCCAGCTTCGTCTGGCGATGCGGCGGGGTGGCGCGGAGCAGCCAGACCGGCAATTTGTCGGGATACAGGCTTTGTTTGTCCGGTGCGACGACCAACAGGTATTGGATGCCACGTACCGCCAGCCACTGGCGGCGGCGTTCCAAGAGCCGCTGCCAGTCCTCCAAATCGCGCTCCGAAAATTGCAATATCCCGCAGTAGTGATCGATCATCCGGTCACCAGCGAAAACAGCCATCCATCCGAACCCACCAGCACCTGCGGAGTGCTTTTTTCCTTGAACCCGTACCACTTGAGTTTGTTATGCCAAAGAATGAGACAATTTCGGAAGCCAAAGTGATCGTTGAAAAAAGCTTCCCAGTCCGCCAGGTATTTTTTGACATCCTGCAGGCGGACCGGCGGTGGCGGGCAGTTCGCGAGCAGGCGGTTTTCACTCTGCGGTTTGGTCGGGTCAAAATGAAAGGCCCCGTCCAGCAGCGGCAGTGACAGCACCCCGAAGAACAAGCCGATCAAGACGTAGTCCGGCCATCGGGGTTTTGGCGGGGGGTGGCCGGCAAGTTGCATGCGATTTAAAACCCGAAATAAATGAACGGGTTGTAGGTTCCGCCGGCCAACCAGATCGCGGAGATCAAAAGCAGACCGAGCACCAGCAGGATTTCAACCGCCTGGCCCAGCCCGAGACCAAGGGCCCGGGCCGGGAGGGGGAGTGCCTGAACCAAACGGTGGCCGGCCGCCTTGAGGCTGCTCCACAATGGCAGGCTGAACGCAGTGCCGACGCCCAGGGCCCAGATGACCTCGCCGCCGGCATAACGGCTCCAACTTTGCGCCTGCATGGCGGGATGCGCGCCGGATAACGCGGCAAAAAAGTCCGCCGCACCGGCGAATGTATTCGACCGGAACAGCACCCAGCCCATCGTCACCACAAGCATGGCATAGGCATGCCGCAAGGGACGCGGCATTTTTTCCAGCATGTCCCCCCACACCGTTCTTTCCAGCACCAGGAAAAAACCATGGTATAGCCCCCACACCACGAACGTCCAACTCGCGCCATGCCAGAGGCCGCAAAGAAAAAAGACCGCCACCAGGTTCAGGTGGTTGCGCGCGGTGGAGACCCGGTTGCCCCCAGCGGAATATAAACATAATCGCGGAACCAAGTGGACAGGGAAATATGCCAGCGCCGCCAAAATTCCCGGACCGATTGCGAGACGTATGGAAATTGGAAATTTTCCAGGAATTGGAAGCCAAACATCTTGCCCAATCCCACCGCCATGTCTGAGTAGCCGGAGAAATCAAAGTAGATTTGGATGGTGTAGCATACGATCCCCAGCCAGGCCACCGGAGTGGAAAGTTGGCCGGCCGGCAAGGAGAATATCTGGTCGGCCGGGACCGCCGCCGTGTTGGCGACAAGCATTTTCTTCGCCAGGCCGCCGACAAAACGACGCACCCCCTCGGCAAAAGTGGTGGCGCTGGAAAATCGCTTTTCCAATTGCGGGGCGATGGCGTTCCAGCGCAGAATCGGTCCGGCCACCAGTTGGGGAAAAAAGAAAATATAGAGCGCCGTATCGCATGGGTTGCGGGCCGCGGTCCATTTGCGGCGGTAGATGTCAATCACATAAGACAGGGCGTGAAACATAAAAAATGAGATGCCGATGGGCAGTTCGATGTGCGGGACCGGCAACGCCCTCAGACCCGCAAAAACAAGGGGAGCATTCAGAACCCCCACCGCAAGCCCGGCGTATTTGAAGAAGGCCAGAAAGCCGACGTTCACCACCACGGCGGTGCCCAGGAGGGCCTTTCGTCCTTCGATACGGTCACAAGCTTCCAGCCTTCTTCCCACCCAGAAATTGATCAAGGTGGACAACAACAAGAGCAGGATGAAGCCGGCTTCGCCCCAGGCATAAAACAAAAGGCTGACGACCAACAGCCACAGGTTTCGTGCGCGCAATCCCGGGAGGAGATGATAGCCCGCCAAAACCAACGGCAAAAACAGGAAAATGAATATCGGTGAACTGAAAACCATATTTTAAGCTCGCGCTCACAACCGGCCCCTGGCTGGCATCCGGCTGGCCGCTGGATGCTCATCAGGCCGGAAACCTTATTCAAACTCGCAATGGGCCGTCAATTTAAATCAAGGCCGGAAGCTGAAAGACAAAATGACTGGAAAGGGAAAGGGGTTCACCCATGGTTTGGCTCATTTTTGTGGTTTCAAGATTTTTCCCTTCTGCCGTCGCACCGTGCGGCTCGGCGGCGGGGTGCCCAAGAGCACCCTCGCCAAGGGATGCAGATGAGGCGGGCTGGCAATGCCCGGAAAATCGGGGCCTCAACGGGTTCATGGCCAGGTCCAGACCGGAGCAAAGCCTCCTTTCGGTTTTTATCTGCGTCCATCTGCGGCTAAGTTCTTTTTCAACTGCATGGTTACGGACGGGCACAGGCATTGGGGAGAGAATTCCCCGAATCAGAAATTCGCGCATGGATACGGGTAAGCCGGCGCCCGCGGGACTTCTTTTGGAGTGCGGTGGCAGATCCCGCAGTTGCGGGAGCCGACACCGCTTTCGTATGCGGTTGACCTTCCCCAGCCAAAACGGTGTCGCGCTCTGCTTGCCACCGCACTCCCAGGCTCAATCTATTTGTAAGCCTCTTCCTGCAGATACCGGATGCGCTTGTGGACGTCCGTATTGATGGAATGGTACGGTTGCAAGAGGTTGCCCGGCGCAAACAGCGTGTGGCGCTGGTGTTCCATGTCGTCCAGACCGATGGCATCCGTGAAAATGGGCATGAGGTATTCCATGCCCAGTTTGGAGGGCTTCATCAGCTTTGGATCGTACAGCGACGGGTGCATCTTGCGCGCATGAATCAGGCCCCAGCGGTCCCGGAACCGGTTCGCATCATAGCCCTCCACGTAAAAGCCCCGCGTGGTGTTGTATTGCAGCACCGAAACCGCGTTGTTACGGCCCTCGATCAGCAAATCCACCGCTTTGGCGCCCTGCAGGGCCGCGTAAAAACGGTCGAATAAAATGGGCCGGCCGCCGCGCTGCGTGTGCCCGACTTTGCGGGTGAAGATCGCCTCCTTGGCGGAATCGCCCCGGCGGTACATCTGAAAATATTTGTCCCCGATCATCTGGATGAGCCGGGACCGCAACGCCTCGGCCGCCCCGCTCAGGACCAGGTTGCCGGCGGGGTCGGTGGATTTGGATTCCGCGCCCAGTTCCCGGCCCTGCTCATCCACAATCCCTTCGCCGCAGACAATGACCACGTTCTTCTGCAAATCATATAAATGTTTGACCTGGTCCACGAGCAGTTCCAAATCCGGCGCGATTTCCGGCACCAGAATGAGATCCGGACGCCCGTAAGCCGAGCCGAGCGCGATATACCCGGAGTGCCGCCCCATGACTTCAATGATGGCGATGCGCCGGTGGCTTTCCGCCGTCGTGCGGATGCGTTCCACGCCGCCGGCGGACACAAACACCGCCGTGGCATACCCCGGCGTGACGTAGTTGATGATGTGATTCAGATCAAACACCGCCCGGGATTCGGTGAGTTTGTAACGAAAACCGCCCTTGGCCGACGACTCGGCGACGCGCACCCATTCATCCGGTTCGCTCGGGTAATTCAAGCCCAGATCGTTGTCAATGGTTTTGGGGGCCAGCACCACCGGCAGCCGCTCCGCCAGCGGCTGGAGACCGTTCAATGTCCCGTCGCCCCCCACACAGATCAGCCCCTCAATCCCCAGTTTGTTCAGCCGCGAAACCACCATGTCCAGTTCCGCACTTTTTTCCGGGTCCACAAAATCCCGCGAGGAGCCGATCAGCGTGCCGCCCTTGGTCGGGTCCAGTTCGGGGATTTCCTGAAACAGCGGGTTGAGCTGCAAATGGGGCACCCGCGGGTTGAACAGACAGTTGAAGCCCTTGATCAGCCCGGTCACCTCCACCTTGATCTGGTTGGCGCGGGTGACCACCCCGTGAATGGTGGCGTTGAGGGCGGGGGTGTCCCCGCCGGCCGTGAGTATGCCGATGCGTTTCATGTTCAATAGTTCAAATGACTTGGCCGGACAAAATCAAAAGCCCGGACCGTCTTGCCGGTCCCTGCTGGTATTTTATGTTCATTTCCTTCAGCCCGATCAGTCTTTGCTGGCCATTGATTTCAAGTCAACTGATTTATTGACCGTTCACGCAACCCTTGTGCCAACGGAAAGCCCGGCGGATGCCCGGTTTTTTGCGATTTGGCCCGCCCGGACGATCTATTTTTGCCCAGAGTGCCCAGAACGCGACACCGGCTGCGGCCCCATCACCCCTATCCATGAACCATGGACCCTCCAGCCGCTGGAATCATTGGGTGACTTTGCGACTGGCGACGATTCTCCCTCCTTGTCCGCCATAGCTTCAGCGACGGCGGATCCCAGGGGAGAGGGCCGGGGTGAGGGGGAACAGGTGCCAGCCATGCCGGATCAACGTCCCTTCGCCTTGATCCAGGGGTTCAATGGACGAATTTTTTATTCAGGGAATTCTCTCCCGCCGCCAGCTTTTCCGGGTCGGCCGTAGGTGGCTGACAGGCCGTGCCGGTGCATACATAAGCCAGCGGACCATCCGGAGCGGCGGCCAGGGTGCGGGCAAACGGTTCCACCGGCCCGCGGTTGCCCAGCACCACCTGGTTGGGCTGATACGCGGAATGCGCGGCGCGGATCAACGCCCGCGCCGGCGGCGAAGCCGGATCGCCCGCCAACACAACGCGCCGGGGCTCTTCCAGCCAAAAATCCAGCGCCTGCAACAGATACGGCACCGCCTGGGGCGTTTTTTCCAGCCGGGCGGCGAACCGTTCCAGCGTGGCCGACGCCGCCTGGCCAAACTCCTTCCGGCCGGTGATGGCCGCCAGCTTGAGCAGCGCCAGCACGGCCACGGAATTGCCCGCCGGCTCCGCGCCGTCGTAGTCCTCTTTTACCCGCAGGATCAAATCCGCCGTCCCGGCGCTTTGCCAGAACCCGCCGTCGGCCGGGTCGTAAAACTTCGCCAGGAGCGCCTCCGCCAGGAACACGGCAAATTCAAGCGTTCCCGGCGCCAGCGTGGCTTCATATAAATCCAGCACCCCGGACAGCAGGAACGCATACGCCGCCAGCAATTGCACCTCGTCATGCTCCCCCTCCCGCCAGCGGTGAAACAGTGTGCCCGTGCCCGTCCCCTCCGGCTGCGTCCATAACCGCGACCGGATGAACGCCAGATTCTTCTCCGCCGCCACCCGATATGGTTCATCGCCCAGCACCGCATAGGCGCGGGCGAAGGCTCCGAGCATCAGCCCGTTCCAGGAGGCCAATATTTTGTCGTCCAAATGCGGCCGCACCCGGCCCGCGCGCGCCGCCCGCATTTTTGCCTCGGCCGACGCCAGGAGCTCCCGCTCGGCGGGTGAAAGCACCGGATCCGTCACGCTCAACACATTCAGATGGGGCAACGGCTCCGGGTGGCTGTGATCCCGGAAATTCCCCTGGTCTGTGACGCCAAAGTACCGGTTCGCCACCTGGCTTTCCTCCGGCGTCAGCAACCCGGCGAGTTCCGCCCGCGTCCAGCAATAAAATTTCCCCTCCTGCCCCTCGCTGTCCGCATCCTCGGCCGAATAAAATCCGCCGTCCGGATGCGTCAGGTCGCGCAACACATAATCCAATATATCCCGGACCACCGCCGCATACGGTGATGACCGGTCCCGGATACCATCGCCTGGTAATGAGTCGGACAAGGATTCCCCTGTCCTGTGAACTGCGGACCCTCCGGCCACTGGCATGAGCGGATCCCATTGCGACTGGCGGCGATTCTCCCCCCTTGTCCGCCATAGCTTCAGCGACGGCGGATCCCAAGGGAGAGGGCCGGGGTGAGGGGGAACAGGTGCCACCCATGTCGGCTCAACGTCCCTTTTGCTCAGCTCAGGCGCAGGAGAGGGCGGAGGTGTTTGATTCCCGCCGGGACTGAACCCCCTTCGCACCAGATGCGCGTCCAAATAAAGCTGCACCAGTTGGGCATTGTCATAGAGCATCTTCTCGAAATGCGGCACCAGCCACGCCGCATCCACCGAGTAACGCGCGAACCCGCCGCCGAGCTGGTCATGGATGCCGCCGGCCGCCATGTGATCGCACGTTTGCAGCACCATCAGCCGCGCCTCCTCCTCCTGAAACCGGCGGCCGTAGCGTAACAACGCCAGCGGAATGCTGGGTTGCGGAAATTTCGGTGCGTCCCCGAACCCGCCGTGCCGCGCATCGAACATCTGCATGAAACCCGGCCCGGCCCGGCGCAACACGTCCGCCGTCAGCGGTCCGGTTATCGCCGCCGCCGGTTGCACGGTCAGCTCCAGCCGCGCGTGCAGCTCCGCCGCCGAATCCCGCACCTCGTCACGGCGTTCCCGCCACACCGCCACGATCTGCCCTAGCAATTCCAGAAACCCCGGCCGGCCGTGCCGGTTCGCCGGCGGGAAATACGTGCCGCCGAAGAACGGCTTCAGGTCCGGCGTCAGAAACACATTCAACGGCCACCCGCCCCCGCCCGTCGTGGACTGCACGAACGTCATGTAAATCTTGTCCACGTCCGGCCGCTCCTCGCGGTCCACCTTGATGCTCACAAAATGATCGTTCAGGAAGCGCCCCACCGCCTCAGCCTCAAACGACTCGCGCTCCATCACATGGCACCAATGGCAGGTGGCATAACCGATGCTCAAAAAAATCGGCCGCTGCTCCCCGCGCGCCTTCGCGAACGCCGCCTCCCCCCACGCAAACCAGTCCACCGGATTGTGGGCGTGCTGGAGCAGGTAAGGCGACTTCTCCCGGGCCAGATGATTGGTGTGAAATTCAGACATCGCCGACAACATAGTTCGCGCCGCCCCAGGGTTCAAATGTTAATGTCCCTCCCCATGAACTGTGGACCTTCCAGCCACTGGAACCATCGGATAACACTGCGACTGGTGACCATTCTCCCTCTCCCTTGGGGAGAGGGCCGGGGTGTGGGGGAACAGATCCCAGCCATGTTGCATCATCGCCCCTCCGCCTCGGTTCAAGGGCTCAAAGCGCGAATTCCTGATTCAGGGAATCCTCTCTTGGAGGACAGGGCCGGCTTGTCGCGCCATAGCGCCAGCGAAGGAGGGTCCTCTGGCGCTATATACGCATCTTGTGGTAGCGGCGGGCATCCTGCCTGCCGTAGAGCCGGGCGTCCCGCCCGGCGGAAAAACGCACCCCGGCCCGGGAAGGTTGAATTATTTGCGAGCCCGATTGAAACCCGGGCGTTGGACCAGGCGGCAAGATGCCGCCAGCTACGGCAGGCGGGACGCCCGCCGCTACAAAAATGCCGGCCGGCATATTAAATCTTCGTCATAATGCAAAAAACCATTGATCCGGGCCGGGCCGAAGGCACAATCCTAAGGCTTCAACAACTTTTAACTGATCATACTTTATGAAAAAACTGCTGCAATTGCTGTCCGTCACGGGGCTCGGCCTGCTGGCCGGGCCGGTCAACGCCCAAACCGCCGCCCCCTACAAGGTGCTCGACACCACCCAGCTCATGGGCAACGGCGGGATTGATTATGTCACGGTGGACAACGACGCCCGGCGCGTCTATGTGCCGCGCGGGTCAACCTATGTCTTCGATGTGGACAGCCACAAATACATTGGCGCCGTCACCAACGTCACCGGCCATGGGATCGCCATTGACACGGCCTCGCATCACGGGTTCTGCAGCGGCAACCAGGTGGGGATGTTTGACACGGTGACCCTGGAGAAGATCAAGGACATCCCGGTGCAATCCCGGGCGGACGGCATCTTGTTCGAGCCGTTTTCGGACCGCGTGTTGGTGTTCAGCCACGGCACGCCCAGCATCACGGTGATTGATCCCAAGGACGGCACGGTGGCGGGCACGGTGGACGTGGGCGGCGCGATGGAGCAGGCGCAAAGCGACGGCGCGGGCAAATTGTACGTGGACGTGGAGGACGAGAAGAAAATCGCCGTGGTGGACGTCAAAACGCTCAAAGTCCTCACGAAATATGATCTCGGCGACACCGCCGGCGAGCCGGGCGGCCTGGGATTGGACGCAAAGAACCACCTACTCTTCGCCATGTGCGCCAATCCCAATGTGTGCGTGGTGGTGAATGCGGATGACGGCAAGGTGCTGGCCACGCTGCCGATCGGCAACGGCACGGACGGCGGCGGTTTCAACCCCAACACGCTGGAGGCGTTCAGCTCGCAACGCGACGGCACGCTGACGATCATCAAGGAAAGCAGCCCCACCAGTTTTGCCGTGGAACAGACGGTGCAAACCAAGCCCGGTTGCAAAACCTGCGCGCTGGACACCAAGAACAACGTGATTGTTCTGATCTGCACGGAACGCGCGCCCCAGGCCGCGCCGGCCGCCGCGCCGGCCACCCCGCCGCCGGTGCCGGACGCCCAGGGCGGTCAACGCCGTGGCGGCCGCGGCGGCGGCCCCGGCAACTTGGACGTGGTCTTCGTCGGCCATTAAATTAGACAGATTGTCAACCAATCCGCCCCGCCCGTTGTGGCCGGGCGGATTTTTTATGGCCCCGCCGCTCTGCACATCGCCTGGCATCTCAACGTTGCAACCCCCAAGGCTGAAAGCCTGTCATGTGACAGCCTGGGGCGAAACCCCAGGTATCATGTCAATAAAAATCCACCCGCCCTGTAGGGCCGGCACAAATGCCCGATCCAGCCCCGTCTGCCCCCCAAAGGCTGAAAGCTTGTCATGTGACAGCTGGGGTGAAGCCCCAGGTAGCTTGCCAATAAAAACCCACCCCGGCCTGTAGGGCCGGCATTCCTTTCGGGGGCAGCGTCAAAATGCGCCCGTCTGCCGGCTTGTACCAAGCGGGCGGGTTGGGTAGGGTGGGGGCGAAATTCCGCATGCCACGATCCTATGAAAATTGAACTGCGGGGGGTTTTGAAAACCTATCCCACCGGCCGGGCGCTGGATCATGTTTCCTTGACGATCGAGCCGGGCCAGATCGTGAGCCTGCTGGGCCCCAATGGCGCAGGCAAAACCACGCTGATCCGCTGTCTGGCGGGCATCGCCGCGCCGGACCGGGGGGCGGTGTATTTTGACGACCAGGAGTTCCAGCGGGACCGGCTGGACCTGCGGCGGCGGCTATACATCATGCCGGACTTCCCCTTCATGTTCTGGGACCAGTCCATCCTCCGCAACCTGGCGATTGTCCTGCGGTTGTATGAGGCGGACGGGGCCGGGGCGGAGCAGCGGGTACTGGAGCTGCTGCGGGAGTTTGACCTGCTGCCGCTGGCGTTGCGCCCGGCGCAATCGCTGTCGCGCGGCCAGCTTTACAAGGCGGGACTGGTGGCGTTGCTGGCGGTGGACCGGGAGGTGTGGCTGCTGGACGAGCCGTTTGCCTCCGGCATGGATCCGCACGGTATTGACGCCTTCAAACAACACGCCCGGGCGGCGGCCGGGCGCGGCCGGACGATCCTTTATTCCACGCAGATGCTCGATGTGGCGGAACGGTTTTCCGACGCGGTGTGCGTCCTCCACCAAGGGGCGATCCGGGCCTACGACACTCTGGACCGGCTGCGTGAAGGCGCCCGGGACAAGGACAACGTGCTGGAGGAGATGTTCCGGCAGTTGCGGGAAAGCGGCACATGAAACTGCATTCGCCCGCGTTTGAACAGGCGCTGCGCCGGGGCGTGAACCGCGCCGTGCGGAATTCCCCGGAGTTGCGGCGCGAACGCCGGCTGGCCAAACGCCGGCGCCGCGCCAGCCGGCTGCTGTGGCTGGGCTACCTGGTGTATGTGTGGTTCGCGGGCCTGGCCGTCTACGCGGCCGCCGCCAAGACCGGGCGGGTGGCGACCGGGCTGGCCGTGATCAATCTCCTGATGCTGGGATCGCTGCACCTGCTGGCGCAGGCTTTGTGGAAGCGGCTGCACACGTCGAGCGACAACGCGGCGCTGGTGTTGCTGCCCATCCCCCGCGAACGGTGGTTCCGTTGGCAATGGCAAAAATTCCTCCGGCAATCGCTGCTCATGCTGTTCGTGCTGCTGGCCGGCTTTGGCACGCTGGCCGGTTTTCTGGCGTTGCCCCCGTGGAAATGGGCCGCGGCGTTCTTGGTGGCGCTGGTGTCTTGGACCGTGGTGCTGGCGTTGGCGGCGTTTTGCACCGCCCGGCAGATCCGGGGACCGTTGGCCGCCATCACTTCCGGCCTGATCTTGGTTGTCTTCGCTGCTCTTTTCGGTCGCCAATTTGTGCTGCCGGTGGTCCTGCAAGCCTTGGATCAGGCCGCGCCGGCATTGAACCTGTTCCTGCCCACCGGCTGGCCGGTCTCCCTCTTCCAGACGTTGACCGCCGACGGGCCGCGATGGCCGCTCCTGCTGCTGTTGCCGGTCGGACTCGTTTTCTGGACCGTCCGGGATTCCTGCCGGCGGCTTTGCGACGGATTTCACTATCAGGAAGTGATCCTGCCGGATTTCGCTGATCTCGCCCCGGAAACGGTGGCGGCAACTTTGCCAGCCGACCGGCCGGTGCAACTTGGCCCCACGGCCATCGAGGAAATCATCCAGTCGCGGACCTTCCTGGCCCCGCCCGTCTGGCCGCAGCGGGGCCGGTTGGAGCTCTGGTTGTGGCGTCGGTTCAGCCCCCGCGAAAGGGCGCTGGCTGATTTTGTGTTCCCGAACGGTTACGCCCTCACCGCCCGGTGGCTCCGCATCGTCAAGGTATTTGCGGTGGTTTCCGCGCTCGCCTTGGTGGCCGGCCTGATCAGCCCGGGCTCCCAGGAGTGGACGCTGGCCGTCGGGATGGTGATCACCGGCTTCCTGACGCTGGGGCAGATGATCAATCATGGCCGGGCGTTTCACCTGCTGCAGTTCGGCGGGGTGAACATCCCGATGCATGCGGGCTACGGGGTTGGTTTCGTGGAATTGTCCCGGCTGTTGTCCAAATGCGCCCTCCTCCAGCTTCCGCTGCTGCTGGCCTTTGCCCAGACGGCCGGCGTGACCGCGGCGTTGATCGCCGGGCTGCCGCCGGTCACCGGGTGGGTTTTCGGGCTCAAAGCGGGCGGCCTGCTGTTCGCCAGCCGGTTCATTTTCGCCACGCTGGGCTTTAGTGCCGGCACCAATGATACCGCCGGATTCCGGTTTCGCCCGCTCCTGCTGCTCGGGACAATTGTGCTGGTGGGGGTGGCGTTTGCGGGGTTGGGCGGGGTGGGGCTGTTTCTGCGGAATGATCCGGCGGTGGCTTGGGGGTGTTGTCTCGGCGCGCTGCTGGACGCCTATGCGCTCGTCTGGATCTACCGTTGGTTTCTCCAATTCGGACGCTTTGATCTGATGAGCCAGGTCCGGCGGTGATGAGGCATTGGTTTTACAACCACGCCAGGGTGCGTTCGAGTTCGGCGTCGGTGTTGTAGTAATGGGGGGAGAGGCGGATGAAGGTCCGCCCGGCGCGGTCGGTGCGCAACGAGGTGGTGATGCCGGCGTCGGTCAGGAGCCGGTGGGTGCCGGCCATGTCCTGACCGGGCTTGAAAAACGAGGTGATGCCGCTGGCGTTTTCGGGGGCGGCGTCGGCGCTGAGGACGGTCCAGCCTTTGGCCTGAAGGGCGGGAACGAGGAGGGCGCGTTTGCGGAGGAGTTCGGCGGCGATGGCGTCCACGCCGATTTCCAGCGCAAGTTCGAGGGCTTGGATGAGGCCGACGAGGCCGAGGAGGTTGTGGGTGCCGGCCTCGAATTTGGTGGCATCGGTGCGGAAGGTGATTTGATCCTGGGCGACGAAGTTGGGGCAGCGGACGTTGTGCCAGCCGTAGATGGGCGGGTTGAGGCGGTCCTGGAGGTCGCGGCGGACGTAGAGGAGGCCGGCGGCACAGGGACCGAGCAGCCATTTGTGGGCGTCGGCGGCGAGAAAATCCACGTGCTCGACCGTGGTGGGAAACGCGCCGAGGGTCTGAATGGCGTCGAGACAGAAGAGGATGCCGCGCTGGCGCAGGGCCTGGCCGATGGCCGCGTGGTCCAGGCGGTAGCCGCTGATGAAGTGGTTGCTGGCGAGGGCGACCAGGCGGGTGTTTTCATCCACCTGGCCGATGACATCACGCGGCCGGATTACGCCCAGACCGCGGGTGTTGAGCAGGCGGACCTGGACGCCGCGCGCGGCCAAAGCCATCCAAGGATAAACGTTGGAGGGATAATCGTCGTGGTAAATGAGGAGGTTGTCGCCCTTGCGAAAGGCGAGGCCGGCGGCGACGTAGCTCAAGGCGAGCGAGGTGGGGCCGACCAGGGCGATTTCTTGGGGCTGGCAGTGGAGGAGTTGCGCCGCAAGCTGGCGGGCGTGGTCCAACCGGTGGAGCATGAACGACTCCTGGTCGCCGAGCGTCCCCTGGCGGGCGCATTCGGCAACGGCGTCAGCCACGCGGGCGGGCAGGGGACAAACGCCGGCATGCGCGAGGAAGACTTTGTCGCGGGTGACGGGGAATTCGCGCCGGCGAAGGTCCTCCTGGGCAAGCAGGTCCGGGATGGAATTCAAGCGGCCGCGCGGTCCAAGCTGGCTTTGAGGTCGCGCTTGCTTTTGCCGCCGACCATTTGTTCGATGACCTGGCCGCCCTTGATGATGAGGAGGGTGGGGATGGCGGTCACCCGGTATTGAGCCGCCAAGCCCTGGTGCTGATCCACATCCACCTTGCCGATTTTGACTTTGCCATCGTATTCGGCGGCCAGTTCATCCAGCAACGGGGCGATCTGCTTGCAAGGTCCGCACCATTCAGCCCAAAAATCCACGAGGATGGGCGTGGGGGAGTTGAGGGCCTGGGCTTGGAAATTATCCTGCGTGAGGGTGACAATCAAAGGCGACGCCATAGTTGGTCAAGGTGTGAAAGTGGTGATGGAATTTTGGGAAACCAAATAACCCCACACAATGATGCCCACGGCGGCCAGCGCAAAAACCGTCAGGGAAAAAATAAGCACCTTGTCCAAGGTCTTGATGGTGGGAATGGGCGCGGCGGCGGTCGGGCGGGGGGCGGGGACGCCCGTTCGGGGCTGCGTGGCGCCGGCGGCGATGCGGGTTTGCGGCGGGGCGCCGGTCGGGGGAGCGACCGGGGCGGCGGCGGTGATCCGGGGGGCATGCGGGGCGGCAACCGGAGCGGCGGCCTGGGCCCCGGTGGGCCCGCCGGGCGGCAACGTCGGCAGTTTGATTGTGGGCGCCGCCGACGGTTTGGGCGGCAGGCTAATGCGGACGGTTTCCTTTTTGGGCTGCACCTTGCCGGTTTCTTTTTTTGGCGGCGGCGGTACGGCCCCGGACGGGATATTCGGAGGAAGTTCAGCCATAATCTTTAAGCATTAAGATAAACGGCGGGCAGGACGTGTCAAATTTAATTCGCAAAGAAAATGGCCGGGGTCAGGGCGGCAGGGCGGATTCAAGAACCGGGGTGGGGACGGGCTCGTCCCCCTCGTTTGTTTGATAACATTGAAAACGCGGGGACGAGCCGTCCCCGCCCAGATCTTCGCGCGCTCTTGAATTGGCCCTTGTGGGCCGGGGATGCGAGGGAAAATTGTCGCAACCGGGTTTGGACACAGCCTCCACGTCCTCCCCCCAGCGGGCGGCTGTGGCTCAAGGAGGCGCGCACCCCCCGGTGCATCCCGGAGTTGTTGGCAAGATTGGACGGCCGTGCCAATTGGGCAGACGGACGGCGGGTTGGTCCGCGGAGCGGGAGGCGGTGCGATCCCACACGTTGGTGATCAGGTGCGGCGGTTGGGCGGCACCCCTTAACACCCAAAAAAACGAAACTGTGATTTTGGTTATTTATGGTTGTTTTTGGTTATTTTTGAGCTCAAAATAAAGTACAACATGCTTATCATGAGGTGCTTAAGCCATGAAACGACTGGTGTGCATCAAAATCCCGACGATGGGGCCATTCCTTTGGTGAATACAAACACAATGGGTGGTGTGCATGGTGTGATTTTGGCCAGTTTTCCACAACTAATTGTGGTATAGCAGTCATACCAGCCAACTGGGTAGCCACATCACACTTAACAGATCAACCTTGGTGGCTGGTGATGATTCCATCCGCTTTCCCTCCGGTAATCCCAGGCCCCGTCAGTCCGGCCTGGCCGGGCCGGGGCCTCACGCAAGGCTATCGACAAAGTCGGAACATGGGCAAACACTACGCCGGGTGGTGCCCCAGCCTGCAAGCCAGGCATAGGGGGTAGA
>Ga0302320_10009610_pt1 | contig 20754 bp, 16 predicted proteins | sample Bog_T0_3_FD_202130 | JGI IMG/M metagenome (GOLD analysis project Ga0302320, IMG submission 202130) | Peat permafrost microbial communities from Stordalen Mire near Abisko, Sweden - Bog_T0_3 | ecosystem: Environmental > Terrestrial > Soil > Wetlands > Peat | place: Sweden: Abisko, Stordalen Mire...
GTGTGCTGGTTGCCATTCAGGTCGGCCTGCTTCACGCCGCCCTGCGTCACCACGTGCTCCGGCTTGATGATCACATCCGCGTCAAATGTGACCGGCTGCACCTGGATGCTCATCGGCTGCGGCGGCGACCCGCCCGCGCCCGGCGCATCCGGCGATCCCTGCGTGAACATGGGCAGGCCCAGCTGCTGAATATTCTTCACGTTGATCACGCCGCCGATCAGCCCCGCATGCACCTGCTCGGGCGTAATGCCGGTGGCCGCGGGAAACTGGAACAGCCCATCGCTGGCCGCCTGCCAGCCGCTGTCGTACCGCTGCACCGATCCCGATGCCTGCCGGTCGATGGTGATCGTCCGCACCACCTTGATGGCCCACGGATACACCACGCTCTGTACCTGGATGACTTCGTGGCTGGTGCGCCCCACCAGCACGTGGAAGAACGTCTTGATCACATCGGTTGGCGCCGGATTGGTGTTGGTCCATTCGCTGAACGTGCTGGCCCCGTAGCCGGTCAGGTCATAGCGCCGCACCGGCACGCCGGTCCCAATCGCGCTGCCCTCGGGCGGATCGAACCGCGAGCTGAAGATGCCGGATACGTCCGTGCCCAGCACCATCTCGCCGTAGGAGAGCCCGCTCGCCGGGTTGTCGTCCGGCGTGCGCAGATAGGTGCGGCCGGAGAGCACCGGGTCCGGATCGCTTGGGTCCGGCGCGGAGAAGCTCAGCTGCCATGCGCCGGTATACGGAACGCCGGTCGGCGTCAGCGTCGCTGAAAAGCTGGGCTGCACCAGGTTGATGTCGGAAAGAATCGTGCCGTTCTGCGGGTTGGTATCGAGCGCAGCCACCATTCCGAACGGCAGCGTCAGTTGCGCGTTGAATGCGCCCGGTCCCGCATCCAGCACCGCTTGCAGCGATTGCAGCGGCGCAATCGGAATCAGCGTCGCCGTCGTCGCCCGCACCTGCGTGAACGGCCCGTCGTTCGGCGGATGCAGCAGGTCGGTGTTCTTCACGCCGCCATCGATCGCCGTCGACAGGTTGTACATCGGCTCCCACGCAATGGCCGGAAGCGTCGTCAGCGGCAGCAGGTGCGCCGGCCCGCGCACCGACAGGCCGTCGATGGTGTACTCCAGATTCTGCCGCTCGCCTGTCACCACCTCAACACCCAGCTGGCTGGCGCGCGTCGACAGATCCAGCAGCATCACGCCCTCAGGCGGCTCAGGCAGCGCCGGTGGCGTGGGCGGCGCTGCGTACTCGGCCTGCAACGCCTCGGGCTTGGCGGCTTGCGCGGCCAGATCAGTAATCTCAAGGCCCTTGACCGGCTCCGCCCCGAACTGTGCTTCGCCGTGATAGAACGAAAACCCTAAGTCCGGATCGGAGCTGGCCTCGCTCGCCGGCGGCTGCGCCGGATGCGTATGCGCCGTGTCTGAAAGCCGCAGCGCGACATTCTCCGGCGTCGTCCAGTTCGTACTCGACAGCAGAAACCCCGCTGCCGCGCTCCCACCCTGGCCCGTCCCCGCAAAGCTTGCCGGTGCGTCCTCAGTCGCACCCGCCGCCAGGCCACCTGTGTACGGATCGGGCAGATACAGCTCCGCCAGCAGATAAGCAAAGAGCAGATAGCACAATCCGTTCTTCGCGTTGAAGTCGGCATCCGTGTTGGCGAAGACATAGAGCGCCAGCGGCTCACTCACCTCCAGCAACGCATTGTCCAGAGCCATCGGGAATGCCTGCGGCACCGTCTCGGGCAGCGGCGCGGCAGAGAACGCCATCAGCCGGTTGATCGCACCGGCGTGCCGCAGCATCACAATGCCTTCTACAAAGACCGCCGGCACCCGCGCCCCGCTGGCCAGCAGCGGCCTGTCCACCTGCGCTTCCAGAATTGCTCCCAGCTCCAGAATTTCCTCCGTGCCAGTCAAGGCATAAATCAGCGTCTGCCCCGCCTGGCGGGCGGCCACCAGTTCGCAGCTGCGCCCGGTGAGCGAGTCCTGATCCTGCCACAGCGCAAATTTCTGCTCCACCAGCACGCCCGCCGGCGAGCCGCTGATCAACTCAATGGCGACGGTCGTGTTATCGGCGATCAGGAATCCGCCCGCCTCGGCCTCGGGCCCGCTCAGTCCCGTCCACTGGGCTGCAACTCCGGGCCCGAACGCGATAGCGAACTCGCCCGGTCCATATGCGGTGCCCAGCGTGAGCGGTGTCGTCGACTGGCTCACCATCAGCGCCCATCCCGCGCTCAAGATCTTCGCCGTCCCCGACAGCTCCACCATCTTGCCCGCAACCGCGTGCGGCTTGAAGTCCGCCGTGGACGCGTGGCCGGGAATGTAGAGAAACCCCAGCGTCGAGTTCACCACCACGGGAAGATTCGCCGGCGAGCAGCCGATGTGTTCGCCGTACAGCGTGGCGGAGCAGCCGCTGAACGTCGCCGTCGGCGTTCCGCTGGCGGGAAAATGGATCGAGATCGACGCCGGCGGAGTCACCTTCGCCGGAAAGCCCGCCAGCCCCGGTTGCACCGGCACTGGAACCAGCGTGATGCTCAGGCTCGCGCCCGCCGGCACCGTCACCACGTCCGACGCGACGGAAAACGCCTGGTCGCTGGAGATCGTGCCCGACTCGATAGCAATGCCCGCAAAGCTCCCGGCAGGAGCAGAGGCGTCAAACGGATTTGCCGCAATCCACGCCGAGCCGGCGTTGACGCTGGCCTCGGTCGGTGGGCCAAACGAGAGGATCGACACCGGCACCACGCACAGCACCGTGCCTCCGCGCACAAACTCCACCGTCCCGGAAAAAGTGAAGATGATAATCCACTTGAGCGTGGTGACCTGCAAGGTCGGCGTGGTCACCGTGATCGGCCCGATCGTCGCCGAGGGCTTCAGCGCCCGCGCCCACGAGGGCAACTCCAGCCCGCCCAGCGCCGAGGGCTCCTGATCCAGAACCACCACGCGCGTGGTCACGTCTTTGGCCAGCGCCAACGGTATAATCGCCGCGGCCCAGTCCGGTGGCGGCAGCACCGTTGCCCCCGCTGGCTTTGCCACCAACTCTTGTGTCGTTGCGGGCGCAGCAGGAGCAGGCGCGTTGGCCAGCCTGATGACCGGCGGATTGCTCAGGTCAATCCCCTGCCACACAGCGGGAACACTCAGGTCCGCGGCAATCTGATCGGCGCTCTGGCCGGAAGCGATGGCACGCGCTACAGCGATGCGAACTGCATCGAGCGTGGGTGCAGCGGTGGTGTTCAGAGAAGGGAGCTTGGCGAGCTCAGACGCAAGAGCGTCTGCGCCGAGGCGCTGTGAGGGAGGCATGGGGGTGTTCTCCTCAACTTCGGTCAGGTTGTTGTTGTCCGCCCGGCGGACAGGTCAGATGGAGCCCGGGAGCGGCTCCGTAACGTGCGTGTTCCTTGCAGACCAGCGAATGGTGGATTTTTCCCGTGAAAGCAGCAACGCGAATAGAGTGGTTGCGAAAACACCGTTTGTGACAGCGATGTCCGTTTCCGGAATGCTCCAGTGCCTAGTACACGCCGCGTGAAAAAATCACGTCAGCACAGGGGCAGCGCAATCAGCAGCAGGGAAGTTGCGCCGCAGCAATCTGCTTCAACCATCGGTCCCGAGCCGCATCAGGCGGCGCAGGCCATCTCTCTGAATGAGTCGACAGTCTGCGCTTTGGAGCGCGCGCTGTCAAATAAATTTTTGCGTGTTGATTTCTTGATCAATAGCTGCATGTGCATCATCGGGGTGGTACCTTTGCCCGCAAAGCGATGTGCCTGGGATCCGCCGCGGCTATCATGTCACTGTGGAAACTCATGCCAATCTGGGCGATATTCTGGCCAACGCCATCACCCACGGCGTGGGCGCCATTCTGGCCATCGCTGGCTCGGTCTTCCTCATCGCCGCATCCACGCGGGGATCGGCCTGGGTGGTCGTCAGCTGCAGCGTCTTCTCGGCCACGCTGGTGCTGGTCTACCTGTGCTCCACGCTCTATCACTCCCTGGTGCGGACCCGGGCCCGCCACGTTTTGCGGGTGCTCGACCACTCCGCCATCTACCTGCTGATCGCCGGCACCTACACCCCATTTACCCTGGTCTCTCTGCATGGAAGACTGGGCTGGTCCGTCTTCACCGTGGAGTGGGCGCTGGCCATTGCCGGCGTCCTCTTCAAGAGCTTCGCCGTCGAGCGCTTCGCCGTGGCCTCGGCTCTGGTTTATCTGTTTCAGGGTTGGCTGGGCGTCTTCGCCGCGCGCATTCTCGCGCAGTCCATCGGCTGGCACGGCGTGCTCTGGCTCGGCGCCGGCGGCCTGGCTTACACGCTGGGCATCGTCTTCTTCGCACTCGACCGGCGGCGCTACTTTCACGCTGCCTGGCACTTGTTTGTCCTCGCCGGCAGCGTCGCTCACTACTTCGCCATTCTGTTCTACGTAGTTCCTCCGCGGCCATTCGTGAACCTTTGACACCAGCCCGCGCCAACCCTATGATTCCATCTCGTGAGGCATTCAGGACACACCGGTCAACAGAGCAATCCAATGCCTCCGCGGCCGTGCGCATGAATGCGAGCGCACCTGCCGGCGCGCGCTTTGCCGTGGTGATTGTGAACTATAACGGCGGCGCAATGCTGGAGACCTGTGCCCGCTCGGCGCTGCTCGAAGGCGTCCCCGCAGCGCAGATCATCCTCATCGACAACGGAAGCTCCGACTCCTCCGTGGAAGCGGCGCAAAGCAGCGTAGTGGGCCTCCAGTTGATTCGCAACAAGTGCAATGCCGGCTTTGCCCGCGCCGTCAATCAGGGCATCGCGCTCGCCCTCGGCGCGCCATCGCCGCCCGAGTTCATCCTGCTGCTCAACAACGACGCCCAGCTCGAGCCCGGCGCCCTCACAGCCTTCACGGATGGCTTCGATAGCCTGCCCAATCTCGCCATTGCCGGCGGCCAGCTTCGCTATCCCGATGGCCGCCTGCAAAGCGCTTTCGCCCCGCTGCCCGCGCCGGCCGAGGACCTGCTCCCGCGCTTTCTGCTGCGGCTCGTCAATCCCGCCCGCTTCCGCCGCAAATCCCCCAGCTCCACGCCCATGCCGGTCGAATGCGTGCTCGGCGCCTGTCTGGCCGTTCGCGTCTCGGTCCTCGGCCGCCTGGGCTTGCTCGATGAAGACTTCTTCTTTTACTTCGAAGAGATCGAATGGTGCCAGCGCGCGCACCGCATCGGCGCAGAGGTCTACTATCTGCCCGCTGCCCGCGCCATCCACGGCCAGGGGCAAACCGCCAACCGTTTCCGCGGCCCGGCGCGCGTCGAGTATCAGCGCTCCCGGCTCACTTTCTTCCGCAAAACGCGCGGGCAGTTTTCCTACGCAACGGTTTCCGCCGCCCTGACCTTCAGAACGCTCATCAACGCCGTCTCCTGCGCAATCGCAGTTGCCGCCACGCTGGGCCTGAACCCACGCCTGCGTTTCAGAGCGCGTACCTACTGGTATCAGCTCTCGTGGCACGCCTTGCTGCGGCCCGCGGATTGGGGCCTGCCGGGAAAATGCTCTGCCGACGAAAGCACCCGGAAAGAGGTGAACCGTGGATGAACACGAGCGCCAGCAGCTTCTCACTTTGCTTGATGAGAGCCGCGCGGCCCTTGAGTCCGCCGTCGCCGGCGTGGACGACCAGACCGCTCGCCGCATTCCCGGCCCCGGCCGCTGGTCCATCCTCGGCTGCGCCGAGCACATCGCCTTCTCTGAGGACTACATGTTCCGGCAGATCGGCATCGCCACCACGCCGGAGAAGCCGCTCATCAACCGCGAGCGCGAGGCCAAGATGCTGGCCCGCGGCGCAGACCGCTCCCGCCGCATGGAGTCTCCGCCCCAGGGCCATCCAGTGGGAAAATTCCCCACGCTCGCCGCGGCGATGGCGCATTTTCTTTTGTGCCGTGAGCGGACCATCGCGTTCGTGCAGGATTCCCACCAAGATCTCCGCGCTCAACTTACCTGGCATCCCATCCTGAAAGATTGCAACTGCCATGAGATGCTGCTCAGCATCGGCCTCCACGCCCTCCGCCACGCCCGGCAGATCGAGGAGATCAAAGCGGAGCTCGCGTAAAACCGCAAATAGTCGCCCCGCAGTCCATTGCTATTCTGGATTTCCGAATGAAGACCAGCGCAAACCGCCGTGCAATGATCGCGATGCTGCTCTGCGCTCTCGTCACACCCGCAGCCAGCGGCCAGAGCCTTGCTCCTTCGCCCACCAAAGACAACGCAGGCGCGTCGCCGAAGTTGACCTTCGCATTCGCTGGCAACACCAGAACCTGCTACTACTTCTTGCCCGATGCGCAAGGCCCATTGCCGGCGGTCGTCCTTCTCCACGGCTCCGGCCACAACGGCCAGATCATGATCGACGCCTGGAAAGATCTGGCGGCGAAAGAACACTTCATCCTCATCGCGCCCGACGCCTACGACCCTGCGGGATGGGGCGTCAAGATGGACCCGCCCGCGTTCCTTCACGCCGCCGTGGATCAGGTAAGGGCAAAGCACGCAATCGACGAGCGCCGCGTCTCCCTTTTCGGCCACTCCGCGGGCGCTGTGTTTGCGCTGAGTCTTGCCGTCATCGACTCCCGCTACTGGGCCGCCGCCGCGCTGCACGCTGGCGCACTTCCATCTGGATACGAAACCCAGATCCTCGCCCGCGCCGACCGCCGCACTCCGATCGCCATCTGGGTCGGGGACAGCGATCCGCTCTTTCACATCGAAGCCGTCAACGCGACAAAGACTCTTCTCGAAGCGAATGGCTTCTCCGTGAAGCTGTCCGTCATCCCCAACCACGACCATAACTACTACGCAATCGCAGACAGGGTGAACAAACAAGCCTGGGGCTTTTTGAAGAAAGCTCAATTGAAGCCATAGCTCCAGCGCGCTTCGCGGCCCGCGAAGTGCGACTCGCAACCAGGCTCCGCTCACTCCATCAGCTTCCTCGTCAGGTAGGTCAGGTATTCGGCATACGTGCGCGCTTCCTGCTTGTTATCCACCCCAGCCGCGTGGCCGCCTTCAATCACTTCGTCATACAAGAACGGCTCGTGAAACTCCTCCATGCGCGCCGCAAACTTGCGCGCATGCACCGGCCCCACCCGATCGTCCTTGGTGGTGGTAAAGATCAGCGGCTCCGGGTAATGCACATCCGGCTTCAGCTGGTCGTAGGGAGAGATCGAAGCCAGAAACGCGCGCTCCTCGGGAATCGTCGTCGAGCCGTATTCACCCACCCACGACGCGCCGGCCGACAAGTGCTCATAGGCCAGCATATCCAGCAGCGGCACCTGGATCACCACCGCATTCCACATCTCCGGATGCTCGGTGAACTCAACGCCCATCAGCAAGCCGCCGTTCGATCCGCCCACAATGCCCAGCCTGCGCGGCGCAGTAATCTTGCGCGTTACCAGGTCCTCGGCCACTGCATAAAAGTCGTCGTAAATCCGCTGCCGATGCGTCTTGAGACCGGCCTCGTGCCAGGCCGGACCAAACTCGCCGCCGCCCCGGATATTGGCCAGCACATACACGCCCCCATGCTCCAGCCACAGCTTGCCGGTGATTGCCGAGTAGTGCGGCGTCATCGAGAGCTGGAATCCTCCATACGCATAGAGAATTGTCGGATTCGACCCGTCATAGGGCATATCTTTGCGGTGCACAATGAAATACGGAACCCGCGTTCCATCCTTCGACGTCGCCTCCTGCTGCTCCACCACATCCGCACTGGCGTCGAACTGCGGCTTCTCTTGCTTGGCAGCACGGAGTGATGAGTCCGCCGCGTTGCCCAGCATGAGCGATGGCGGCGTGAGAAAGCCCGACACGCTCAGAAAGAATCGATCATCAGCGTGGCTGGTCGTTTCAATCGCTACCGTCTCGTTGTCTGCCACCGGCAGCTGCTTCCGTGACCATTGCCCGTCCTTGCCGCGGCTGTACACATAGGCGCGGCCCTGCACGTTGTCCAGCGTCGTCACAATGACGTGGTTCCGTGTCGTGTCCAGGTCCTGCTCAAACTCCTTAGCCGTTGGCGTAAACACGGTCGTTGGTTTCAGGCGCGCCGGGTCCGCAATCGCCGCATCCAGCGGCACCGCCACCACAGTTCCCTGGACAAACACTCTGGTCTCGCCTTCCGGCGTCCAATTCTCGTCGAGCGTCACGATCAGCTGCCCATCCACCAGTCCGCCAAGATTTGCCTTGAGCGGCAACCCCAGCTTCTTAAGGCCACTGGGCAGCACCAGGTAAACCTCGGTCTCAAAGAAGCTTCGGTTCAGCTCCACAATCTCCGCGCGGTGACCCTGGGCGTCGGTCAGCACATGGGGAAGAACACGTATGTCTTTCGTTGCTCCGTGAGACACCTCGTGTGCGCTCGCAAGCGGCTTGCCGCGCTTCCACTCCCGCACCGTGATCGGGTAGCCGGACTCGCTCATCGTGCCCGCGCCCCAGTCGCGCGCCACCAGCAGGGTGTTCTTGTCCACCCAGGCAACATTCTGTTTGCCGCTCGGCAGTTCAAAGCCGTTGCTCACAAACTTGCCCGTCTTCAGGTCCATTTCGCGCATGGTGACGGCGTCTTCGCCTCCGGCAGACAGCTCCACCATGCAGAGCTCTTCGGCGGGTTCCAGGCAGCTCAACCCGTGGGCGACCCAGCTTTGCTTGTCCTGTTTAGCCAGCGCGTCGTAATCCAGCACCGTCTCCCACTTGGGCTCCGCGGTCAGGTAACTCGGCAGTGTCGTGCGCCGCAGGATGCCGCGCGGGTGATCGGCATCCCGCCAGGTGTTGTACACCAGGCCGTTGCGAAACTCGGGCGCAGGCAGCCGCTCTGGCGAGTCGAGGATCTTGAGCGCATCTGCTGCGTAGGGGGTAAAGTGGCTGTCGTTCTCCAGGATCGCAGCCGAGCGCGCATTCTCTGCGGCAACCCAGGCCATCGGACGCTCGCCGTGAATGTCCTCGAGCCATGTGTACTTGTCCGGCTGCTCGGCGGCCGATTGCGAAACCGCTATTTTCGGTACCCCTGTCCCGATCGCCGCAACTGCCAGCAGCGTCAGGAACTTCAGTTGTCCGGTCAAAGTCATCCCCATCTCCTGGCCGGCACGGGCTTGCGCCACGCCGATTGTCTACGCTTTGAATGGGAAGAGTGTAGCTGTTCCCGGGTTGTGATTGCATCTGGAAACTGGCATTCCCTGCGACTTAACGGGCAATCAGCGGATTTTGCGGCCGCCAGGTGATTGACCTTTGGGGCGCAAAACCGGTACACTACCCTAGTTTGGCGATTCCTGCCTGTCGCCGTGGAGATCGGACGTTCGCCCGGAACCAGGGGCTTGAGCGTAGATCCGCCCCGGACCAGTAGTTTCCGCCCGAGCTATTTTTCGTTGATCAAGTGCGCACCCCGCAGTTGCGGAGCTGCGCTGGAGGGTTTATGTACGCAGTGATTCGTACCGGTGGCAAGCAGTACCGCGTTGCACCCGGCGATGTGGTCAAGATCGAGACCGTCGTCTCAGAGGACAAGACCCTCGAGTTCAACGACGTTCTCGCCGTCTCCGCCGAGGAGGGCACCGTTGCCCGGCCCGCCGCAGCCAAGGTTACCGCCGAAGTGCTCGGTGAAGGCCGCGGCGCCAAGATTCTGGTTTTCCACCTCAAGCGGAAGAAGCAATACAAGAAGCTGCAAGGGCACCGGCAGAACTTTACCGAGGTGCGCATCAAGGCCATCGAGGCCGATGGCGTGACATACACCGCGGCGAGCTAGCTCGCCGTTACCTGCTGGCTTTTCGAAGCTTGGAAAATTCGGCGCTTTCGGCGGAAATATGGGCTAGACGCTCATGGCTAGAGGCTGGGAGCTGATTTTGAGAAGGAGATTCGGCAATGGCACATAAGAAGGGTGGAGGCAGCTCCACAAACGGACGCGATTCCAATGCACAGCGGCTGGGCGTGAAGGCCTTCGCTGGTCAACTGGTCACCGGCGGCTCCATCATCATCCGCCAGCGTGGCACCCCCATCAAGCCAGGCCTGAACGTCGGCATCGGTTCTGATGACACGCTCTTCGCCAAGGTCACCGGCCGGGTCAAGTTCCAGGACCGCGGCAACCATGGCCGCTTCGCCTCGATTGAGCCCGTACCCGCCGAGTAATCATGCTCTCCCGCAAGCACAAAGGCCATCCGCCGCAGCGGATGGCCTTTTGTATTTTCTCTATTCCCTATTCCCTATTCCCTGATCCCTGATCCCTGCTTTTAAAGTTCCGATTGCCGCTTCTTCAGGCTGCGGTTCAGCACCTTGTCCACCACCTTCTCCACATCGGTGAGAAAGAAGCTGTTGGCAGGCTGCTGTACCGCCACCTGTGTGCCCGTATGGCCCAGCGCAGAGGCAATCTCGTTCCAGCGATAGATGGTCGAATTGACCGGCAGCATCATGGGTTTGCGGACCGGCTCAGGCAGGGCGCAATAGGCCACCCAGGTGCCGAGCGACAACAGGATCACCGACTCATACACAAACTGCAGCGGGGCCGTCAGCGAGGCCAGGCGCGCCGTGAGGGAGGCAAAGATGAAGTCATTCGCAGACATGACGCCAAAGCCGAGCGAGATGCCGAATGCGAGGTCGCGGACAGAAAGCCGGAGTGCGTTCATGCACAGGCAGAGGAAGGCAAGCAGGCAAAGCTCCAGAAGGCTCACGGATCGCATCAGGGCGATTCCGACATCGGGCAGGATGAGCAGGCCGCGATTCGCAAAGGTAATCGTGGACAGCGTAACAATCACTGAGACCAGCACCGCCCAGCGGAAGATCACCAGGCCGAACTTCAGCAGGCCAGGAAGCGAGGAAAGCGCAGAGCGGAACACTTCCATGCAGACGAAGTAAAGGACCACCGCACTGACGATGTAGTCTGGCCAGAACACAAAAAAGTAGGCTTGCGCAGCGCTTCGTTCAAATTCCGCTGTCGCCACCAGGCGGCCGGTCTGTCCCAGAATCAGGAAAGCCAGCACCGGCGTGGATACGACCCGCAGCGCCAGGTACGCACTCATGGCTGGAAAGCGGCGATGCAGCGCCTTCCGCCAAAACACATAAGCGAGCACCATCGACAGCAGAAACTCCGCCGCGCCCATGAGCGTCATTGCCAGTTGAGAAGACATGAGGGGCCGCTCACCAATCTGATACCAATCTCAGAATAGTGCCGAATACCCTTAAATCACAACGGAAAATCGGTCTAAACTAATGGCACTTTTGGGCCATTACCTTGAGGTTACTGGGGAGGGGGAAGGGTGTTGGGGCAGGTGGGCAATCCGGGCGCGCACAGAGGTACTGGCATCTTGGCCGTTGCTGCCTGCGAGCTGGCAAATGGATGCACTGCGGACGAAGAAACAGAAGCGGCGGCGACACCGGCGAAAACGACCGAGAGGGCAGCGATGCGGACGGCGAGTTTCATATTTGGTAACTCCTCATGAATTTAGATTGGCTGAAGACTTGTCTCCATACCACCAATAGGGTAGTCTGTGGATTCGCCTAAGTCTAGCAATTTCATGCGGTTACATAGTTAGTAACGAGGCAGGTTACCGGAGTCACCTTTTCGCGCCTTCCGACCCGCTTCCCGCGCTTGCGCTCTTTCCTCCCGCCAGGCCCCTTCGCGTGGTAAAATCGAGGCAGGCAAACGCCTGTCAAGCCCTCGTGTTTCAAGTGGTTAGTCCTTGGAACCGCATCCCGGAAAAGCTCCTGCGGGACCGCGTGCCCGTATGAAACTCAAAGCGAAAGCCTTGCGAACGGAAACCTATGGCGACTGAAGTACCCCCTGGCGACAACGGCGGCAACGGTAACAACGGCAGTTACACTGGCGAAAACATCACCATCCTCGAGGGCATGGAGCACGTCCGGCTCCGCCCGGCCATGTACATCGGGTCCACCGGCGAGATGGGCCTGCACCACCTGGTCTACGAAGTTGTGGATAACTCGGTCGATGAGGCCCTGGCCGGCTTCGCCACCAAGGTCGACGTCATCATCCATGTGGATAACTCGATCACCGTGACCGACGATGGCCGCGGAATTCCCGTCGACATGAAGACACTGGTCAACGGCGAGCAGATGCCGGCGCTGCAGGTGGTGCTCACCAAGCTCAATGCCGGCGGCAAGTTCGATGCATCCAGCTACAAAGTCTCCGGCGGTCTGCACGGCGTGGGCGTGAGCTGCGTGAATGCGCTCTCGCAGGAGCTGAACGTCGAGGTCTGGCGCGATGGCCACACCTGGGAGATGGACTTCAGTTGCGGCGTGGCCACCAGCGAACTGCGCCAGGCCGGGACCAGCAAGCGCCGCGGCACCAAGGTCCACTTCCTCCCCGACAAGACCATCTTCACCGCCACCGAGTTCAACTACGACACGCTCGCCCAGCGCCTGCGTGAGCTGGCCTTCCTCAACAAGGGCCTGGAGATCACGCTCACCGACGAGCGCACCGCCGACCCCAAGACCGGCGAATCCCGTCATGCCGACTTCCGCTACGCTGGCGGCATCGCCGAGTTCGTCAAGCACCTCAACCGCGGCAAAATCGTCCTGCATGAGAAGCCCATCGTCATGGAGGCTCTCCGCGACGGCGTCGACATCGACATCGCGCTCCAGTACAACGACAGCTACTCGGAGACCGTGTTCAGCTTCGCCAACAACATCAACACCGTCGACGGCGGCACGCATCTCTCCGGTTTCCGCACCTCGCTCACCCGCACCATCAACGCCATCGGCCAGCAGCTCGGCCTCTTCAAAGACATGAAGGAGAACCTCAGCGGCGACGACGTGCGCGAAGGCCTGGTGGCCGTGGTCAGCGTCAAGCTGCCCCAGCCGCAGTTCGAAGGCCAGACCAAAGGCAAGCTCAACTCCGACATCGCCGGCAACGTGCAGGCCTTCGTCAATGAGCGCCTGGGCATGTTCCTCGAGCAGAATCCGCAGGTGGCCAAGAAGATCATCAACAAGGCCATTGAAGCCGCGCGTGCGCGCGAAGCCGCCCGCAAGGCCCGTGACCTGACGCGCCGCAAAGGCGCGCTCGATGGTGGCGGTCTGCCCGGCAAGCTGGCCGACTGCTCTGAGCGCAACCCGGAGCGCTGCGAGCTCTATCTCGTCGAGGGCGAGAGCGCAGGCGGCACCGCCAAGCAGGGACGCGATCGCAAGTTCCAGGCCATTCTGCCGCTCAAGGGAAAAATCCTCAACGTCGAAAAAGCCCGCTACGACAAGATGCTCGGCCACGAGGAAATCCGCGCCATGATCACCGCGCTCGGCTGCGGCATCGGCAAAGACGACTTCGACGCCACCAAGATCCGCTACGGCAAAGTCATCCTCATGACCGACGCCGACGTCGACGGCTCGCACATCCGCACCCTGCTGCTCACCTTCTTCTTCCGCCACATGACGGAGCTGATCAAGCGCGACAACATCTACATCGCCCAGCCCCCGCTCTACAAGATCAAGAAGGGCCGCTTCGAGCAGTACATCAAGGACGACCGCGAGTTCGTTAAGGTCATGGTCAATCGCGCGTCAGAAGGCATGATCGTGCGCCACGGCGAGACCGCCAGCCGCATCGAAGGCGCTGACCTCACGCGCTTCATGGCCACGCTCAAGGAGTATCTCGACTTCGTCGAAAAGGTCGACAAGCGCATCCGCAGCGAAAAACTCACCGAGCTGCTGGCACGCCTGGAATTCGTCCATCGCGCCGACTTCGCCTCCAAGGCCGAAAGCGAAGTTCCGTCCAAGCTGGTCACGCTCCATGAGCAACTCACCGCGCTCAAAGACGAGCTCCAGCTCAAGTCCATCAGCGAGCCCGTCGAGGACGAAGAGCACCACACCTGGTCAGTCTCGTTCACGGATTCACAGGGCGCCAACCGCTCCATCGACTGGGCGCTGGCCGGGAGCCCGGAGTTCAAGGGCATGATGGCCAAGTTCATGCTCATCAAGGAATTTCTCGAGCCGCCTTTCCTGATCGAATTCGCACCCAGGGGCGGCGCCGTTGAAGCCGCTCCTGAAGAGGCCGAAGCCGCCGCAGGCGAGGGTGCCGAGGCCAAAGCCGAAGCCACGCAAGCCCGCCGCACCGCCCGCATGCTGCGCGAGCCGGTCGAGAAGCAGACCGCCCGCGAGCTGTTCGCCTACATTGTCGAGCAGGGCAAGAAGGACTACTCCGTGCAGCGCTACAAGGGCCTGGGCGAGATGACCGCCACGCAGCTCTGGGAGACCACCATGGACCCCGAGCATCGCACGCTCTTGCAGGTCAAGCTTGAAGACATCGCCGAGACCGAGGCCATCTTCACCACGCTGATGGGCGAGGACGTAGAAGCGCGCCGCAAATTCATCGAAGACAACGCCCTCGACGTAAAGAACCTCGACATCTAGGCTCCGGTCCTCAGTGTTCACTCCTTAATGCTGGTACCAAAAAATGACCTGTCATCCTGAGCGACCGGAGCGTAGCGCAGGGAGTCGAAGGACCTGCGGTTGCATTTCGGAATCATCGCAACGAACTCCAAAGCCCGGACCCTGGGATTGAAACATTACCCCTTCAGCGGCCAAGCCGTCTGCCCGCCGTGATGAAACGCATAATTGGCAATATGCCCCGCCCGCGCCGCGGACACTCCAGCCTCCACCGGCGCATTCGGCTCGCTGCGCGTCTTGACGCAATCAAAGAAGTTCTCCATATGCGCAATGGTCCCATCGCGATAGCTCTTCTCCTCGAGCACCGGATTCTTCTCTCCGGGAACGCCTTCGCGATAGACTCCGAAGCCGCTCCGATCGACCTTGAGCGTTGCATCCATCCCACGAAACTCGATCCCGCCGTCATCAATGGACGAGCTCATCATCCCCGAATACACAACGTCGAATCCGGGATAGCGGAACGCCGTCTGCACTGTGTCCGGGCAGTCCCACTGCTCAAAGATGTATTTGTCCGCCAGCATCTGCGCGGCGCGCGGCGTGTCTTCCTTCATGGCCCAGTGCACCACATCGATCCAGTGGGTGAGCAGGTCCGTCATCGCCCCGCCGCCAAAGTTCCAGAACCACCGCCAGTTTTTGAACTTCTCTTCGCTGAACGGCTGGTCCGGAGCCGAGCCCAGCCAGCGCTTCCAATCGAGCGCCTGCTGGTCAGTGACTACCAGCGGCCGCTGCCGGCTATAGTTCTGCCACCAGAAGGTCCGCACCTGTGTTATGCGCCCCAGGCTGCCGCCCTGAATCACGTCCACCGCGTCGCGAAAGTGCGTCCAGCTGCGCTGCTGCATGCCGCACTGCAAAATCTGCTTGCTCGAACGCACCGCATGGGTCAGCACCGCGCCTTCTTCAATGGTGTGCGTCACCGGCTTTTCCAGGTAGATGTCCTTGCCTGCGGCCAGCGCATCCACGGCCATCTGCACGTGCCAGTGGTCGGGCGAGGCGATCAGCACAGCATCAATGTCCTTCAGCTCCAGCACCTCGCGATAGTCGAGGTGCGTGGTCGCCAGCCCGTTGCTGCGCTCCTTCACCGCATCGCGCCGCGGCCCGTACACATCGCTGACCGCAACAATCTGGTACGGCACAGCGGTCTTGTCCGCGGCGTTGAGCAGGTCGCGCATGCGCCCGCCCGCACCCAGGACGCCGATGCGCAGCGTGTCGTTGGCGCCCAGCGCCCGGGTTGATGCCAAAGCGGTCAGCGAGCTGCCAATAATGAAACTGCGGCGATCGAGCATGTTGGTCATGGGTTCACACTCCGTTTCTTCGCGCGAAGATCGCTCCTTCGTGATCCGGTTCTTGCCCGCCGTGCTGCAAGACTCGACCGGCCGCCACGATGCGGATACGACTCAATGAAAGTGCGCGATTGCGATGCCACGCAACTATACGCTCGCGCCCCGGCGCCGGGAAAGTTCAACGGCAGCCGGACTTCGACGCCAGCCCGGAGCCAACAACGCAGCCTTCACACACGCGTGATTTCCGCCCCAAAGCTGTTGCCCGCTCCATTTCTTCGTCTGTTCTCGATCATCTCTGTCACGAAAGCCACGCTCCCGTTACTACGTCATCAAGCGGACACGCCCGGTTGAGGCCCCCGCACCCCCAGAGCGATCCCACTCTTGGCCCGCGGCCAGATATCTTCCCGAAAGAGAGGCCTCTCTAATGACCGCAACACTCCGCCGCAAAATCACCGGACTCGCCCTCTGCGCCATCCTCACCGTCACCGCAATCCGGCCCGCGATGGCTGACCATCCCCGTCCTGAAAACACCATCCCCACCAAGAGTGACATCGTATGGATCGGCGTTGCCATTGCCGCCATCGGCGCTGGCATCGCCATTGGAGTCGTACTCGCCGTGGGCCATCACGACCACAACATGACCGGCTGTGCCGCCACCGGACCCAATGGGCTTGAGCTGCTGAGCGAGAGCGATCAGCAGACCTATGCGCTGCTTGGCAACACGGCGGACATCAAGACCGGAGACCGCGTTCGGGTTTCCGCCAGGAAACAAAAAACAACTGGCGAAGGGCCTCGCATTCTGGTCGTCAACAAGCTGGGCAGGGATTTCGGCGCCTGCGCTGCCTCTCCTGCTCAACCCTGATGCTGCCGAGCTCGCCTGCGGTTCCCCTCTTCAGCGCCACTGCAGCATCGTCGATTGAGCTCGTTACAGAAAGGTTGACGCCAAGTGGCTTTTTCTCAAGAAAAAGCCATCCAGCACGCGCCATGGCAACAGCCCGCACCCTGATCGACGCCGCAGGAAAATCATTAATTTCCGGCCTGCACCAGGTGAATTGGTAGGACCCCTTTAACAGAGCGCGAGAAGCCTTCCGCAAAGGACAAGAAGCGTCTCAGGGCACGACCCTCCAGGCTGCGGGAAAACTCATCGGCAGCGGCAAGAAGTGTCAGGGCACGACTTCAGTCGTGCCGAAAGATCAAACAAATGAAGATGGGCTTCAGACCCTGAGGGAATTGTTTCGGATCGATCCCGCGAAACCCGGCCTCATTCGCAGCCTGCTACGCGTTCATCAGCGCCGGGCTGGGCAACGCGCCGCCCGGGAGGCGGGTATTGGCCGCTTCCTCGCCGTGCGCCGTCTCCACCGGCACATGCGCCAGCTCCCAGGCGGAGCGGTCCTTGAGCAGCCGCGACACCAGCGCCGTGTGCATGGCGTGGCCGGCGCGCTCGGCCACCACATGGCCTTCAATGCGCCGCCCGGCCAGCGCCAGATCGCCAATCAGGTCAAGCACCTTGTGGCGCACGTACTCGTCGGCAAAGCGCAGCGGGCCGTTCTCCGGGCCGTTCACGCCCAGAATAATGGCGTTCTTCGCGTTCGCCCCACGGATCAGCCCCATATCGCGCAGCCGCTGCTCGTCGGCCTTGTAGCCGAAGGTGCGCGCCGCGGCGATCAGCTCGCCGTAGGTCTCGGCGGCAAGGTCCACGCTGGTGCTCTGCCTGCCGATCGGCGGGGGAAAATCGATCGTGTATTGAATGCTGTATCCCGAGCCGGGATAGACGCCGATAAATTTGTTGCCCTCGCGCACCTCAACCGGGCGGAGGACGCGGATGGTTTCGCGCCGCCGCCGCTGGGTGCGGATGCCGGCCTGGCGAAAAGCCTCGACGTAGGGCAAGGCGCTGCCGTCCAGGATGGGCAGCTCCAGGTTGTCGAGCTCAATGATCACGTTGTCGACGCCCATGCCGATCAGCGCGGAGAGCAGATGTTCCGTCGTCGAGATAAGCACACCCTGGCGCATGAGGCTGGTGGCGTAGCTGACCTTGGCCACGTTGCGTCCGTTGGCGGGGATTTCAAAGTTATCCAGATCGGTGCGGCGGAAGACGATTCCCGAGCCGGCCGGCGCGGGCAGCAGGCGCAGTTTGACCGGCGCGCCGGAATGGAGACCAACGCCCTCAAAAGCAATGGCTTCGGCAATCGTCTGTTCCAGGTGGGCGGGACTCGCCAAGCAGCACTCCAAATGCCCTTCAACCAGAGCACTGGATAGATTAGACGCGAGTTCTTCTTCCTGTCCTGTGGCAAATTTGCAACACTCTGCGCTTCCCGAACCACCGCGCATACCACTGCCGGGGTTGGTTCCAATTCCGATTTGGTCGGTGTAATATCCCGTAACCATCGTAGAATCAGAGAATCACCGGGCCTGCGGACGAGAATTTGCCCGGGAAAGGAGCCCTTTTTTTCATGAACACACTTTCCGATTTGCCCGTCTCCATGCGCGCCCTGCTGGCCGGGGCCCGGCGCAGCCAGCCCGCGCTGCTCAATCTTGTCCGCAAGCTGGTGCTGGCCGAGTCGCCCACTGACAACAAGACTGCCGTGGATGCCTGCGTTGCCCTGGCCACAGCCCACGCCCGCGAGCTGGGCGGACGGGTCAAGCTGCACCGCCAGCGCCAGGTCGGCGACCTGCTCGAAGCCCGCTTCGGGCCTGGAAGCAGGAAGGCCGCCGCCAAGCCCATTCTCGTCCTTGGCCATCTGGACACCGTCTGGCCCATCGGCACTCTCAAAACCATGCCCCTGCGCGAGGCCGATGGCCGCCTCTGGGGCCCGGGCACGCTGGACATGAAGGCCGGTGTTGCCATGGCCTTCACCGCCATCGGCCTGCTTGCCGAGATTGGCCTGCTCAACCGCGAGGTCGTCGTCCTGCTCAACAGCGATGAGGAAGAAGGCAGCCTGGCCAGCCGCCCGGTGACCGAGCGGCTGGCGCTCGAGTCCCAGGCCGTCTATGTTCTGGAGCCGGCGCAGGGCCTGGCCTACAAGACCGCGCGCAAGGGCACCGGCAACTGGCGCATTGAAGTCCAGGGCGTCTCAGCCCATGCCGGAGTGGATTTCACCAAAGGCGCAAGCGCTATCCGCGAGATGGCCCGCATCATCGAAAAAGTCAGCGGCTGGACCGACCTGAAGCGCGGCCTCACCGTCAGCGTGGGCGTTGCCGGAGGCGGCAGCAAGAGCAACGTGATCCCCGCACATGCCTGGGTCGAAGTGGATGCCCGCATCGCCCGCAAGCCCGACGGCCCGCGCATCGAGCGCAAGTTTGCCGCGCTCAAGCCCACTGACAAGCGCTGCTCGCTCACCGTTACGGGCGGCATCAATCGCCCGCCCATGGAGCGCAAGCCTGGAACCGTCCGGCTCTATCAACGAGCAAAGCTTCTCGCCGCAGAGCTGGGCATCGAGCTCGGCGAAGCCGCGACCGGCGGCGCCTCCGACGGCAACTTCACCGCCGCGCTGGGCATTCCGACCCTCGACGGCATGGGCGCAGTGGGTGAAGGCGCGCACGCGCAGCATGAGTCGATTGTGCTGGAGCATCTGGCGCCGCGCACCGCCCTGCTCGCTGGTTTGCTGGCCGAATAGCGACTCGTCATCGATCCAGGGCGGGAATTGGGTTTTGGAAATGCGCAGCTTTGCCGGTTACGGAAACACTGAATCGAGGGGTGAGTGGAGGTCGGCGAAATGGTAACTGCCGAGTAGCCGGTGATTCGGGCAGCACGCCGCTCTGCGCAGGTCGGAACTATTGATTAGCGGGACGGAATTGCCACCACAGCTTTAGAAATAGCCAGATCATGCCGAACCTAATCGCAAATCCCAGAACCACTAAAAAGGCCATCCATTGGTGTGGTTTTACAAGGTGTATTGCATTGATAATGGCATTCGGGGTTTGCAAAATCCCAACGACAGCAATCGCAAACCACAGCCATCTCACTCGTCTCCATTTGGGCTTCTTCGCTCTCTCCGCTTCCGTTGATGCATCACCTGAGAGTGATGTCCCCATTTCATTCCATTGTGCGCGGCTCCAGTAAACGAACGCGATGACAAGGAAACCAAAGAGTTGAATTGCTGCAAGGGCTGGAATGATTCTTTCCGTCCAGTCTGGATTCGCGACCATTGTGACGAGGCCGAGAATGTCGAGGATGCCCAGTGCAATGAATCCGACGACCAACGGCTTGAACTTAGAGTTCAACATGAATCTTCCCCAAAGGGTTCTTTAGTTGTTCAGAGGAATTTTACGCGGCTTGGTCAATTCTGAGCCTATTGTCGACAAACCGTCAGTAACGGAGGAGTAACTGCCGAGACCGAACAGCCCTGATCCGTGGGCCGAGGTTCATCCCCTTCGCATCAGTATCAGCACCTGTGCGAACACCTGCACCAGGGACAACGCGAACTGGAGCATCAGGACCACTCCAATGATCGGTCCGACCGGGTAAGCCGAAATGGGGGTATCTGTATCTCCGAATCTCCAAATGCCTATAACAATCGGCAAAGCAAGCAGGAGCGCAGCAAACGACAACAGAAAGAGCTTTGTCGCGGGTTCCACTCCGGGAACTGTCATCAATCCGCTGACAATGAGCAGGTACACAAAGGTCGCGAAACCAGAAAGCAGCCAGTACAGATTCGTCCGAGTTTTCTGATGGGCATTTCCGATTTCCATAGGTCTTTCACTCGGCTCGAATTCTAGCATTATCGTTCTGGAACACGGATTGTGCCTGGATTGTCGGCTATCCGTAAGTTTCGATGCAGTCACCCCAGTGCAGAGAAGGCGGAGATTGAGGGCGCAAAAAGTCAGCGTATTGCCCAGAAACGCCGGAAGAAATTGAGCCTTTTCAGCAAAGCCCCCCTGAGGCGTGCTTTCGCCCGCTACGACGTTCTGCAATTCTGCACAGGGGTGCTTATGGATGCCGCATATAATTCTGCACAAAGAAATACCCCGCCGTCGCAAAGCCGATCACCGCAACCGACCAGCGCATGGCGCGCTGGTTCATCTTGCGGCTGTAGTGAGCGCCCAGATAGCCGCCCAACGCGGCCAGAACGGCCATTACCAGGCAGAGCCGCCACTCCACGCGCCCCGCTGCAATGAACGTGATCGCCGGTATCCCA
>Ga0302320_10009611_pt1 | contig 20753 bp, 15 predicted proteins | sample Bog_T0_3_FD_202130 | JGI IMG/M metagenome (GOLD analysis project Ga0302320, IMG submission 202130) | Peat permafrost microbial communities from Stordalen Mire near Abisko, Sweden - Bog_T0_3 | ecosystem: Environmental > Terrestrial > Soil > Wetlands > Peat | place: Sweden: Abisko, Stordalen Mire...
CGGCGCGCAGCTCGCGGGCGGGACGCCCACCCGATCCCGCGATGCGGGCTACGTGACGAGCGCCGAACGCTACGTCCGACTCGTTCTCACGCCCACAGATCCTGCGGAAGAGCCAATAATACGTTAGCATCACGCGCTGTCGCTCGGTTAGCGATGAGACTACTGCAGTGTCCATATTCCACACCGCCGCCTCACAACAACCTAGTGACCGACTCTACGGAGCCGACACGACGATACGAACCGTGTCGGGTTCCGACGGGTGATTCGTCCACACACGGACGCGAGTTCTTTCGCTCGCCACCTTGCACTCGATGATAGGCGAGAGCAGAACTGAGCAGACGGACAACGTCTTTCTCGGCGTATCGAGCACGCCATCAAAAGCGGGCGCTTCGTCTGGTGCGTCTTCGCTCGCAAGCGATACGAGCGTCTCTCCGTCCTGTGCCGAACGAGTACCGATAGCGATGCACGAGCGCGTGCCGGCAACGTTCGTGCGCCCTCTTACGATACGTGGCACGTCAATTTTTCCAGGATCGTCCACTACAAGAAGCAAGGAATTAGGCGGGGCGATACGAACCGTGGACGTCATTGACTCCTCCTCAGCGCGGCTTGCGCTTGCGCGACAGCAATGCCCTGATCACTACTGCACTGTAGACACTGGGGATATAGCCGCTGAGGTGCATTGGAGAAATTCAGCGCGCTGACGGGTTGATGATCCAGCACCGCATTCCCGCTCAATGTAGCTGGATTCCTCGTGCCGCAGGTGTGGCATCCGCTTGCTTCCATGATATCATTCCCAGCGATTCGTTCGCCAGTGGTGAAAATCTGCGCCGACGATCGCGCTGGGATTGAGGCACCGGCGTATGGCCCAGGAGAGAACGTGGGATGAGCATCGGCTGCAAAACCGGCTGAGCTCGCAGAGTCGATGGCACCGTCGGCCTCCAGAAGCTCCGCGACGTTGAGTCCTCCGCGCGTATCCGCGATGAAGTCGCCGAGCCCGCTCCCGAGCGCAGATGCCGCCTTCCCGAGCCCCGCGAAGGCCTCGCCCAGGTTCGCGCCCTCCGCGGCCGCGCTGAGCCCCTCGAACGCCACTGCCCCCCCGACCGCACCTCCGGCGCCATAGGCTAGAGCGTTGAAGATGTTGTCCGAGCTCGCCCCCGGCGCTGGCGTTGGAAGCAGACTTCCCTGAGCGCCCATCCATTGAGCGAACCCGTTCACCATGTCCGAGACGGAGTTCGCGGCCCCGTCGAGCGCGGCGGTTCCGCCGGCCGTTACATCAGTCGACGCCCACTGCATTTGCAGCGCGGCGAACGTGTCGAATCCGGGGACGGTGCTCGCGAACTGCGCGGCCGCTCCCGCGGCGCCAAACGTGTTCATGACAGGGTCGCTTGACCCGTTCAGCATCGCTCCGTTGTCGTCCATCAATCCTGTCGGGTCCGTAACGCGGAAGACTCGACCGCTCGCGTACGCGTAAACGTTGAGATTCCCCTTCTGCGCATGCACGGCGACCGGGTCCGGACTCATCCACCGGCCGAGACTCGGCGCGTAGTACCTCCCCCCGAAGTACGTCACCCCGACCTCGATATCGTCCTCCTTCCCCGTAAACTTGTACTGCTCGCGGAAGTTCCCCCACCGGCTTGTACGGAAGTCCGACTCGAGCGCTCCGTACGGTTGGTACGCGGAAGCCTCGACCACCTCGCTCGTATCGCGGTCGATCACGAACGACGTCGATCCGAGTGCGTCCGTCAGTTCGAACAGCACGTGCAGATTGTCCAAATTCCCGCTGTTCACTACGGCGGGGTCCGTCGTCGAATACTCGACGCGCGCGACCGGCCCTCCTGCGCCGACGAGGTACGCAGACTCTGTCGTCACGTCGTCTTCGTACTCCGACGTGGAGGAGTTCCACGTGGCCCCGTTCAACCGAAGCGTCGGGAAGATCTCGGCGCTGTAGAGAGGTGTTCCGTCCGTCGTCACTGTCTTCAGGACACGTTGTCCAGAGCTGTCGTAGGCGTAGTCGGCCCCCGTGAAGTGAACGACGTGCACGAGCTTGCCATACTCGTCTTCACGCTGCGCGTGGGACATGCGCCCAAGCTCGTCCCACTGATACGTGAGTGTTTGCGAAGTGCACGGCGAGGTGCACGGCTTCGACCTCGAGAACCCGACGGCCGTCACGTCGCCCTGTGCGTCGTAAGTCACCGCGAGGTTGTCTTGCGGCGTCGTGCCCGCCGCCGCCGTGATGCGATTCGGGTAAACCGGGTCGTTCGTGATTTGACCGAGCGAGCGGTCGTAGAACGTGTGCAAGTCGTCATCTGACGCCGTCGTGTTGCCGAGCCAATCGTAGTTGAACGTCTGCCATGCGATGCGGGACGGTGAGGTCGTGGCAGGCACCGGAGAGACCGTGCTTCCCGCGAACTCGGGCCCGTACGGCTGCACGTACGTATCTCCGCCGGTGTTATCGGCGACCGACGTGACGTGATAGAAGTCGTCGTAGAGAATCTGGCGACTCATCCTCTGCGCGCCCGCGGGCCAGATTGTCGGCCCACTAGCGTCCGTGATGAGCCCTGGGTTGCCTACGGCGTCGTACGTGAACGTCTTCGCTTCGAGCGTCGTTTCCATCGTCGAGCCGTCGGCGGGCTGCGTGTAGATGGATCCGTTCGACACCCAGTTGGGTGACCGCGTGACGTTCGAGTGCCAGAGTCGGCGAAGCGTGTCGTAGTCCCGCTGCGCCAACGTCTGGGCGTGATCGGCGTAGCGGTACTTGAGGAGCTGGCCGTCCGAGTCGAACTGGGTGGACGTGATGAGGTTGCCGTAGCTGCTCGTGACCCCGCCGATGTTTCCGCGCTCGTCGTAGCTCGTCGTGACGGTGCTTGCGCCCTCGATGGCGAGCGCCGTTGCGCCGGTTCCTTGCGTGACGACGCGGTCCGCGTCGTCATACGCAATGTTGAAGCTGTACGACGAAGCCGCGAACCGCTGGTGCCAGTCGTTGGCTGGCGTCCCCGGCATTGCGAGCGCGCGCGTGACCGTCTCGACCCGACCGCGCTGGTCGTACGCGAACTGCGTGAACTCGCCGCGGCTGATGGTCGCATAGAGTCGGCCGTTCGGACTCGTCGGTGTCGTTCCGACGGGCGCGTCAAACACATAGAGCGTCTCATAGCCTGCGCCGGTCGCGATGACCGGCGCCGTATACGCGACGTGATTCGCTTCGCAGGGCGAGTAGTCCTCCGAGACCTCGCGGCCAGCGGCGTCATAGGCCATGTTCACGCCGCAGCCGCGCGGGTCGCTCGTCCCAACGAGCTCGCCGGAATCGTTGTAGACGTAGCGCCAATCGTTCGCGCCGGTCGTCGAGTTGGGCTCGCGATTCTCGACCATCCGCCCGAGCGAGTCGTGCGCGGTGCTCTGCGTGACCGCGGTCCCGCCACTCGAGCGCGACAGGGTCGTCAGATTCCCGGTCGACGTGTATCCGTAGGTGGTCTGTACCGTCGTTAGCGCGGTGCTCTGGCCGATCCGTCCACTCACGGTGGAGAGCACCACGCGACCGTGTCCATCTTTCTGCGTCGTCGCGGGAAGGGCGTTGTTTCCCTCCGGCAGGTGAAGCGCGTCATACACGTCGGTCGAGATCGCGTGGTAGTGCGTCTCGCCGTCCTGCGCCCCGTCGTAGCCGTATGTACGCGTGGCGCGCCCGAAGCCGTCGTACACGGTCTGTCGCGACGCGCTCGTCGGCTGCATCGCACTCAGAGAGAGAGCGCTCGGCTGAATGCTCGAGATGAAGTACGGCGCGAATGCACTGACGACGTGTCCGCGCCCGCCGCGCTGAGCAATACCCGACGCGATCCATGTGCCGGGGTCCGACGAAGCGGCCTGCTTCAGCGTGAGCACGGCGCTCCCCATCCCGTCGGTGTAGGCCCACGTCGCGCGGTACGCGGTGCCGTCCCAGGTCAGCGTGTTCACGGCCTCGTAGGGCGCGTCGGCGTAGTTCATCTGCACCGCGGCTTCCGGCGAAGGCTGCGTTGCGTTGGAAGGGCTGCTCTTTGTGATGGTCGAGGTGCGGCCGAATCCGTCGTAGGCCATCATTGCGAACGGGCCCCCGGGATCGGTCTTCAGCGTGGGCTCCTCGAAGCCGCGGTTGTAGGCGACGCTCGTCGTGATCCCAGCGCCGGAGCAGGTGCTCGGGGATGCCGTATAGACGACGTCGGTGATTGGCAGCTGAGCAAACTGCGGGTCGTAGGTCACCTGCTCGCAGCTCACGCCGTTAGGACCGATCGACTGGATCGGGTTCCCGTACGGGTCGTATTCGTGGTGCGTCACCTCGACGAGCGCTCCGCCTCCCTTCGATGCGTCGGTGGGAGTCGGCGCGGGCGTGCGACCGAGAGCGTCGAACCGATTCAGAGCGACGTTGCCTGTGAGCGCGACCTGTACGATCCGCAGGTCGCCCTCTGCGTCGTAGGTGTACGTCGTGCTTCGCCCTTGGTCGGCAAACACTCCGGTCGACGTGAATGGCGCCGTCACGGACGTCTGTTTGCACCATAGCCAGCCCGTCACGTCGCCGGGCGCGCGGCCCCACGTGGACGCCGTCGTGATCGTCTGATCGGCTCCACCCACGATCCCGACGTCCTGCGACGTGAGAACGTTTCCGTAGACGTCGTAGCTCGTGCTGCGTTGCACATGCGTGGCGGTGCCGCGAAGCGTGATGGTTCGCAACAGCTGGGCGTAGGTGCTCGAATCGGGAAACTGCGCGTCCGCGAGGATGGTCGAAGACGTCGCCGTGGAGGGCGCCGACGTGTCGTACAGGTAGCTGTCCACCGACGTGGGGAGCGAGAAGCGAACGAACGTTCCGTCGGTGCCCGTCTCGACCTCCTTCACCTCGTAGGTCGTGTGAACCGTCGAGAGATAGTTCCCGGAGTCGTCGAACGTCTCGACCAGGACAGGTGCACCCGTGAGCGGAAGGAACGGACGGTCGGCGGCCGCCGCCGGGCAGGTGGCTGCGGGATTGTCGAGCGGGCAGAGGCCAGTGAGAAACGTGGTCCTCACGCTGCCCGAGGGGTCGTTGCCCGCGCCAACCTCGCGCTTCACGACCTGCTGAAACCCGACGAATCGCTGGTCGCGGGGATCGTAGACGGGATTCGTGTACGCGTAGTCGGTCTCGCGCGTCTGGGCGTAGACGCCCGGCAGGCTGTTCGTCGTCACCGTCGACGTGACGTGGTGGAGGACTTGCGGCACGTGCCGCACCCACGGCAACCCGCTTGCCTGCGCGGCAGCGTCGAGCTGCAACGTGCTCGCGTAGTTGATCGTAGTCGCGGCGCCGAGGCCGTTCGTGACCATTGTGATGAGGCCGGGACGGAAACCGTCGCGGAGGTCAACGTAGTAGGCGTTGTCACCGCTTCCACCGGTCTGAACGACGACGACGTCATCGACGCCCGAGCCGTTCATGTCTCCGAAGCTCAGGCGTGTGTTCGCGGCCGTGAGTCCGGCCAGCGGTGCCGGCAAGTACTGGCCTGTATCGAACTTCTCGCCGTTTTCATTCAGGAAGAACTCGACAGCGTCCGTGCCGCTGCTCGGGACTTGCAGGATGTCGGCGAGACCGTCGCCGTTGATGTCGTGGACGTAGATCTTTGAAGGATCTGTGATCGTCAGGCCCGGCACGTCGATGACGATGGGTCGTGTGCCACCGCCATTGTTCAGGCCCCCAGTGTACGAGAGCGTGCCGTCGCCCATTCCGTAGGCGACCGCGATGCCTTGCGTGGACACGGCGAGAAGGTCTGGCAGTCCATCACCATTGAGATCTTCCGGAATCAGGCGCGCCGTGAGGTCGGTCAGCGGAATCCACTGCATGAAGGTCGGTCCCGTAGGAAAGCCCGAGCCCGGAGTAGCCGTTCCGTGGTGGAGTGCGAACGGAGAGAGGGATCCGTCTTGGTTCTTGACCGTCGTATAGAGGCCGACGCCGACGTAGACCCCAGTGACCGTCGGAGCCGGGCAGTTATTGGATCCCGGACTCGGCTGGCAATTCTCGAAACACGAGACATACGGCGCGTACGTGAGCAGATCCGGGTACCCGTCACCGTCGACATCTGCCGAGCCATAGGGCGTTTCGGGACCCACCGCGTACGCAGCGGTATCGACGCTGCCAGGCGCGCACGCGTAGGCGTTCTGTCCCCCGAAATACCAATTGTTCGGAGGATACAGAGCGACGTTCGTCGCTGCCTGCTTCTGCCACTGCCAACCACCGCCGCCAGGTGCCGGTGCGTAGGCCGTAAAGGGATACGTCGCGCTCGAAGAGCTCGATGCACCGCTGAACCAGCCGGCGTTGATGCTTCCGGTGCCCGTGAAGCTCCCTGCCGTGAAGTTGAACGCGGTCGCCGTCGGCGAGGGAAAGAAGTTCTGCTCGGTGGCTCCGCTCGCGAGCACGTCGACGGAGAGCGGCTGTGGCGCAAGTAGGGTGACACTTCCAGGCTGTCCATATTGGCTGATCTGAACGGATCCCGCTTTCCCGGAACTCGCGGCTGGCTGGGCGAAGTCCGGCAGCCCGTCGGAGTTGATGTCGATGAGATACGCGTTCGAAGGAACGTTGCCCGACAGCGGCTGCTCCAGCCACTGGAGGGACCCGATGGCGGCGTCGGCGTACGTGAACTCCGTCGGGGGACGCGTCGGGCAGTTCGTGGTGGGCAACAGATTGGTCGTCGGCGACTCAAAGGTCGGCGCCGTGCACTCACCCTCCAACGTAACGCTCGAGAGGAACACGCGCTGTCGCGTCGTTGTGTACCCGAAGTGGTACCTGCGAACCATCTCTCGCTGGCCCGGAGAGTCGTTGAATCGAGCGCTCGTGATATCGACGCCGGTGAGGTACTTCTGCGGGACGGCCCGCCAAATCGGGGACTGCACGCCCGGCCACTCGCTCCCCCAACCTTGGTACTGAAAGGCGATGTGGTGAGCGAATTCCGAGAAACTGAGGCCACCGTTGGCGGCCGCACTGACGTTCGGAGTGTCGTAGATATCTGTGAGAACGAGTCGCGTGCCTGGCGCACCAGACCAAATGTAGTAGACGATGTTCAGCGGACCGGTGGCGCCGGAGTGGGCGTCGTACTTGCGCACGAGAGACCAGCGAAAGGGGACGTTGTTCTGCGCGGTCGGCGTCGCTGTCGTTTCGGTGGCAGCGGGGACGAGTGACGGCGAGATCGTGCTCCCCAGCAGCGGCTTGCCGAGCTCCATGAAGACGCCGCTCTTCGACTGAACGAGCCATGTCTGCTGATCGGGCGACAGGAAGAAGCGGTCGAACGAGGAGTCTTCTGCGAGACGGAAGTACCACCAACCCGCGGTCACGCTCGGAAAGATCTCCTGCGTGCCCAGGTTTCTGCATTCGGTTTGCTGGACCATGCAGATGGGCACCAGTCGCTTGCCGCCGTAGAAGAGTTGGTCCTTGGGGACCCAGTTGGTCGTGGCCGTGGCCGGCGCGGGATCGAAGTTAGGCGGCCCTGAAAGGGGACGCCGCTCGATCGACGGGATTGTCAGGTTCCATCCCCAACCCGCGTAGCCAAGGCCAGCCTCGGAGCTGTACGAGAGGGAGACGCCCGGCTGCGCAAGTCCGCGAGCCTTCGGCGACTTGAACCCGATCGAGATCTGAACGATTCCCGTCGATGGATCTACTGAGGTCGTCGAGAGTTGCTCGCTCTCCGATTCGCCGGAGGTCTCGGGAACGCCGATGCTCGGATCCACGATTCCCGGCTGTGTGGCCGGAGGCGGTGCGGCATTGCTGTCCGTCTGCGCCAGCGAGGGGATCGTGAGCGCAGCGGTCGCGAATAGCGCGAGCGACGAAACGAGTCTGCGGTGCGAAGCGATCATGAGGCTCTCCGAGCGTTCAAGGGCAGGCGTTGCGAAGTTGCGTTAGATCCGACGAACATCGAGCGCTGAGCCCGGCCGCGTCGGTCGCATGCGCGAAGGAGTCACGGGCCGAGGCGACGCGGTCGTCGACCGCGGCCTTGGGCTGTCCCAGGTGCTCCATGCAGTGGCTGTAGTGGGCGAGGTATCGCTCGCACTCGTCGGGAATGGCTCCGGCGTCCGCGGAACTGGCGGAGGTCGCGCGCGCGCTGCATCCGAGCGCGAGCGAGAGGGCTGCGAAGAGCAGCCCGAAGGTGACGTATCGACGACCAAGAACGAGGCGCATGCAAAGACTCCCTCCGAGAGCGCAACTCGCGCCCCCTACAGACCCATTCGGTACGTTCACGAAAGGTGTTGCTAGAATTCGACCGTCCGTCCGATCAAGCCGGACCATCCGCTGGTCGACGACCGCTCGGCTCCAAGCGCAGGCAGGGCATGTCGAACTGGCGACGTCCCCGAGCAACGCGCGTGCCACGAAGGATCCGCGTGCGCTCGCGGGCTCGGCCGGCGATCCCCTGCCGAAGTACCTGGCCCGCGTGGGTTCCCCTACAGACGGTGTAAGGGAACCCTTACGCTGCTCATCCCGCTTGCCTGCTGGTACGTGTGTCCCGCTCAGGACGCCCGGTGATTGCCCGTGTCGTTGCCGCTCTCCGGATCTTCTCCTCGGCGTCTCGCGCCGATAGACGCCCGCCCGCGACGGCTTCCAGCACGCTACCGTGCTCGCAGGTCCCGTCGGCCGGCGAGTCGAGGCGCCCGATGATCCGTGTCAGCCGGCTACGCACGGTCGGATAGCTCGTTCCACCCTTGGCGGCCATTGCCTTCAGGCTTCCCGACGAGCGAAGAAACTCCACGACGAACGTGAGGTCATCGTGAGGCAGTTGGAGGAGAGAGGGAGTTTTGAATTGACCCTCGAGCTTCGTGCCGCACAGCTCGCAATCGACGCACACGGCGCGAAGAAAGCCGTCGCAGCTCGGACATACCACGACGATTTTTGACATGATGGGGCTGCGTCCGTCTATTGCATCGAAACAGATTGTTGGCCGACTGAGACTGAGTGCGAACCGACAAAGATCGACACGCTTCCCGTCTTGAGCCCTGCGCGGACATTGAGCTGCCTCACGGTGATTTTCTCGAGTGTCAGCTTCTTGAGGGGCGCGACGGCTATCTTCTTCTTCATGTGAAACTCCACCATCCGGAGGCGCGCAAGTCGCGCCCCTACAGATCCCATCGGTACGTTTGGCGACTGCGTTGCGTGAAATCGACATGCGGCGATTCGCCGCACCAGACCTGCACTCGGTGGCCGACGACCGCTCGGCGCCAGTTGCAGGGCATGTCGAACTGGGGACGCACCTGAGCAACGTGCGTGCCGCGAAGGATCCGCGAACGCTTGCGGGGAATGCCGAGGTCGCGCGCCGAGCGAGCTCCTGGCCCGCTCGGATTCCTTTACAGACGGTGTAAAGCGGCCCTTACGGTCACCGCCGCGCGTTCGCCGCGGGGACCGCGACGAACCCCCTCGTCACATCTTGCGCAACTTGTTGTACAGCGTGACCCGGCTGACCCCGAGCAGCGCGGCTGCCCGCGTGCGGTTGCCGCCGGTAGCTCGCAAGGCTTCGGCGATGGCGATCCGCTCTGCGGCGTCGACCGCGTCGATGAGGAGCGATGCGGAACCGCGATCCGGCGGATCGCTCGGGCGGGCGAGAATGCCTCCGGGGAAGTCCGAGGACTGGATCAGAGGCTCGTCCCCGAGGACGATCGCGTGTTCGATCGCGTTGCGGAGCTCGCGGACGTTGCCCGGCCACGAATATTTGCGGATGACGTCGGTCGCCTGATCGGAGAAACCATCGATGCGACGGTGCGCGCCTTTGGACGCGTCGGCGAGGAGCTGTCTTGCGAGCAAGACCAGATCCTCACCTCGCTCGCGGAGCGGAGGGATGGCCAGCTTGACGACGGAGATGCGGAAGAGGAGGTCGCTTCGGAAGCCGCCTTCCTTCGCCATCGACGCGAGATCGCGATTCGTCGCGAAGAGGAGCCTGGCTCGAAGATTGAGTGTGCGGTTCGAGCCGAGTCGCTCGAACTTCTTCTCCTCGATGGCACGAAGGAGCTTTGCCTGGCTCGCGGGCGAGAGCTCGCCGATCTCGTCGAGAAAGAGCGTCCCTTCGCCGGCGGATTCCAACGCGCCCGCGCGGGCGGACGTAGCGCCGGTGAACGTTCCCCGCTCGTGCCCAAACAGCTCGCTTTCGAGCAGAGACTCGGGAATCGATGCGCAGTTGATGACGCGCAACGGCTCGCGAGCTCGCGGGCTCTTCTCGTGAATCAAGCGCGCGAAGAACGTCTTTCCAACGCCCGTTTCGCCCTCGATGAGGACGTTTACGTCAGACGCGGCCAAGCGGGGCACGAGGTTCGAGAGCTGTTGAGCGGCCGCCGAGGTGCCGAGAAAGGCGCGCGCCGTCCCGAAGCGGAGCTCACGGAGGGCTTCCCTCTCTCTTGCGCTTGCTTCGATGCGGCGCACGCGCTCGCTAGCGGAGCCAAAGACACGTGCCGCGACGACGAGCAAGCAGCGATGTGAGTCCGTGACCGCACGAGGGGCAAGAGCAAACGAGAGCCGCGCTGCCGACTCGGACATTGTGGGGGCCGAGAGGATGACGACATCGGCGCTCTCGCGGCGCTCGTTCACTCTCGCCTCGGAGCCCACCCCGCGGATTTGATCCTGTTTCGACTTTGGCGCTTGCGGGTCGACTTCGACTCGAGAAGCAACGCTGTGCTGCGCTGCCCAGTGCTGAACGTTGGCCAGCAGGGCGGAGGTGTCCTCGGCGGCGTCGAGGCCCTCGACTAGAGCGAAGAGGGTGGCGAGCGCGCGAACATCCAGCGCCGCGCCCGTTAGCAAGGTCTTCACGTCGGACGAGGCGGAACTCGGGAGGTCGGCTTCTTGCTCCGCTGGTGCCGACTCGACGCGGAGCCAAGTCTGCCCGAGAAGGACGCGAGCTCCGCTAACGAGTGTGGCTCGCTCCGTGGCGCGCCCGTCGACCAAGAGGGGAGCGGCCCCCGAGAGGGTGACGACGTGAATCGCGCCGTCCTCCCTCCGCACCTCAGCGTGCCGACGTGACGCTGCGGGGTCGTGCAGAACGAGATCCGCATCGCGCCCGCGTCCAACGATGCGTGGCTTGTCGTCGAGGAGCAGCCTCAGGCCACCATCGGGCCCCCCCTCGACGACAAGAAACAGGCGCTCATCGCGCTGCGCGGGCCCGTTCACGACGTTGTCCATCGCACACGGTCGGAGCTCGCGCCAGCGCTTGACCTGGTGCCTGCGCTGGGGCCACCATTTGCCGGCACGAGCGCGGGAAGCTGCAACTTTGTCCAGCTCTGAGAAGGCAGCTCCGACCCGCGACCCCGTTCGCGAAGGCGCGTTCCGACGGATCGGGCAGACATTACGGGGGAAGTTCCACCTCGACGCTTTGCTCGGCGTAGGCGGCATGGCGAGCGTCTATGCCGCGACCCACCGCAATGGGAGCCGCGTTGCGATCAAGCTCCTCCACGATCACGTCTCCCGTGATCCCGATGTGCGCCGCCTCTTCCGGCGAGAAGCCCTAGCGGCCAACCGCATCGCCCATCCCGGTGTCGTCCGTGTGCTCGATGACGACGTCGCGGAGGACGGGTGCGCATTCTTGGTGCTGCCTCTCCTCGTTGGCGAGACGTTGCAGGCGCGGTGGAAGCGCCTCGGAAAGCGCCTGCCGGCGCGAGAAGCGCTCGTAGTCGCGTACGCCATCCTTGATACGTTGTCTGCGGCGCACGCCGAGGGGATCGTTCATCGAGACATAAAGCCCGACAATCTCTTCGTCACGTCGGAGGGAGACGTACGGATCCTCGATTTCGGCGTCGCGCGTCTTATCGAACAGTCGGACGCTGCCGCGGCGACACGCGCGGGGCACGCGATAGGTACGCCTGCGTTCATGCCGCCAGAGCAGGCCCTTGGACGCGTGCGCGAGATCGACGGGCAGAGCGACCTGTGGGCCGTGGGCGCAACGATGTTCACATGCCTTTCCGGTGACTACGTCCATGGCGCCAACACTGCGAGCGAACTGCTCGTCTACGCCGCTACGCGCCCGGCTCCATCGCTGGGCGCGGCATTTCCGGAGGCGGGACCGGAGTTGATGGCTCTCGTGGACAAGGCGCTCGCGTTTGAGAAACCCGCTCGGTGGCCGAACGCGGACGCGATGAAGGCCGCCGTCGAGTCGGCGTTCACGTCAATTTTTCATGAGCCGATGCCTGATCCGCCTCGACTGGCGCCGCCTCCGCTAGAGCAGGTCGCGCGCGCAAACGCTCAACTAGAGCAGGGGGACGTTCATTCCGATGTAACGCGGGCTCCCGCCATGTTTTCTGGGGCAACGCTCCGTCCCGTCGGCGCGATTCGCGGGCGCGCGCTTTGGCTGCGGGGGGGCGCCGCCGGACTCGCGGCTGCAGGCGTGATAGCGGCGGCACTCTTCGCCAGTCGACTTCTAGTTTCCCGCGTGCAGCATGCCGCCGCAGACGCCGGACCTCAGGCGACACCGAGCACGGCGGAGGAATCCGCCGCGTACCAGTCCTGGCGAGACGCCGCCAAATCTCTTTCGGTAGCTCATGCCGCGAAAGCTGTTGCCGCGAACCCAACATTGGCCAGAGTGTACCTGCTACGTGCAATCGAGGAGTACTACAGCAACGCCACGTCGCAAGAGTCGCTCCAGCGCGCATGGGAGTACCAGTCTCAGCTTAGCGAGAGAGAGAGAGCGGTACTTGGCGCGTATCAGCCCGCGGTGGCGGTTGTACCCGACATCGCGTCGGCTGCTCAACGCCTCACGGCCGTGTATGCTCAGTACCCAGACTATGACTTAGCTGCCTATTCCTTAGCAGCCGTTCAAATCCGCCTCAGCAAGTTCGTTGAAGCGGAAGCGGCGATGGCGACGTACCTCCGTAGGAACGACGCGTTTCCCGCAGGATGGAGCATCCTTGGAACGGCACGCGTCCTCCGCGACGATGTGGAGGGCGCGCGAGACGCCTACCACACGTGCCTCAAGCTTTCTCCCGCGGCGACGAGTTGCCTCGCTGATCTGGCCCTCCTCGACGAGAGCGAAGGATCATGCGAGGAGGCCGAGAGTCTCTCGCGCACATGGCTTGCTGTGGAGCCGAATTCTGCAAGGTGCTTTCGCTCCCTCGCACGAACCGTCTTCCAACGTGGCGGCTCACTGGAAGCCGCCAGCGAGATTCTCGATCGAGGGCTCCTGGTCACCGATCCATCTGAGCGCGAGTACTATCGTGTGAAGCGTGATCTCTCCTTGGCGGTTCTCCGCGGTGACTTCGACGCGGCCCACGGGATAGCGGTCACTGCCGAAGACACTCTGCAAAAGGTGACGAACGAGGACTTCCGCGAGGATGTCGCTCAGTTCTCGATGCGAATCGAATTAGAACTAGGGCACATACGGGTCGTCGACGGGATGGCGGACGCGTTCGGTGCGCATCGCGACGCCTGGAACAAGAACGATTTTTTCGACTACCACATCATCCCTGCGCGAATGAAGTACTTGGCTGGCACAATGAGCCGTGACGCCTTTCGTACCGAGAGGGATACATGGTTGGCAGCGCAAGAGACCGCATCTGGTGCGGAATTCCCAGGATATCGATGGCTAATGGCCTACGCCGATGCTGTCGTAACGGATGCCGATGGAATTGAAGCGATAGAAGCTCTGCCTCGCTATCTACCCCACGTCAATCGACTGGACCGCGAAGCCGATATGGATACGTCTATCGGACATGCTTACTTACGCGCGGGGAGATTGGATGAGGCTCGCCCGTTCCTCGAACGCGCGACTCACACCTGCTACACACTAGATCTTCCTCTATCACAGACAATTGCCCACCTATACCTGGGCGAGCTCATGGAGAGGACAGGCGACCGTGCCGGCGCGTGCGCCGCCTACGCTGTCGTCTTGTCACGTTGGGGCAACGCCCGCGAGAGCCGCAGTGCCGAAAGCGCGCGCGGTCGCTTCGAGCGACTAGCTTGCTCGCACAGCCAGCGTGACTCGTCAGCGCCCTGACGGCGTCGACGGGGGGATAGGTCCGTCGATGCCCATGGCGTGCAAGCCAAACGCGTAGGCGTCCGCGTAGCGTTCCACCCGCGGTTCGACGCCATCGGGGCCAGTGTGTCCGCCGTTCTTTGCGACCGCGAGCACAACGGGTCCCCCGGTTGTGGCCCATTGGAGGGCGGCAATGAACTTCCGCGCGTGCATCGGGTCGACTCGATCGTCGCTGTCCGATGTGTAGATGAACGTGGAGGGGTAACGAACGCCCGGCTTTACGTGGTGATACGGGGAATAGGATAGAAGGGCCCGCAGATCGGTCGGGTCATCCGGATCGCCGTATTCGTCGAGGTACTGCTTACCGTTACCCACGAGCGGGTATCGGACCATGTCGAGAAGCGGAGCCGCGATGAAGGCCGCGCCGAAGAGTTCGGGCCGCTCGGTGATCGCAGCTCCCACAAGAAGTCCGCCATTCGAGCCACCACACGCCATGATGCGGTCCGGACGTGTCCATTTCCAGTTGACGAGGGCCTCGGCGCCGGCGAGGTAGTCGTCAATCATGTTTTGCTTGCCGGCACGCATCCCGGCCCGGTGCCAGTCCTCTCCGTAGTCCCCTCCGCCGCGGACTGCCGCTTCCGCGTAGATACCGCCGCGATCGAGCCAAGCAAACGAATCAGGGTAGAACTTCACGTCGACTGGAATGCCGAAGCCACCATAACCCCAGTAGAGGGTTGGAGCGTCACCGGACGGCTTCACATCGCGACGGTGGACGATGAACATGGGGATTCGCGCGGCGCTCTTGGACGCGTAGAAGAGCTCTTCCGTCACGTAGTCATCAGGGTTGATTGGAGACGCTGCGCGTCGCCATACGATCGACGTGGCGGAGCGGGGGTCGATCTCGAGGATCTCAACAGGAACCGTGTACGATTCGAATTTCGCAATTACGCGATCATCGTCCATGTTTCCGGAGATGCTTGCGACGCCGACGCCGGGGAGAGCCACGCGGCGACGGTCCGAGCCGTCAAGCGCACAGGTCTCGATCTCAGAGATGTCGTCCTTTAGCCAAAGCAGGACGAGTCGACCCCCGACCACGCGGACATTGATCAGAGTTGCGTCTGGGCGCTCCGGCACGATCTCGCGCAAGTCCGTCTTCGTCGGGTGTGCAAGATCGACGCTGAATACCCTTCCGCGTGAAGCGCCGCGATTGGTCTTCACGTAGAGGGTGTCGTTGGCCTCGATCGCTTCGCTAGAGACGCCGTTTTCGGACAGGATGGATGTCCATGTTGCGCCAGGCTTTCTCAGATCGAGGACGAGGACGTCTTGTCTCGAGAACCCACGCTCGACATGCATCACGAGCCAATTGCCATCCCGCGACGCGGAGGCGTATTCGATCGTGCCCGGGTCCCCGGTCCCCCCGCGTATCGTACGATCACTCGACGGTGCGAGACCTAACTTGTGGAAGCGAATTTCTGCATGACCTGGCAAATCGGGGAAGGGAATTGCAGGATCAGAAGGAGACCACCGGTAGTAAAAACCGTCGCCCGAGGTGCTCCACGATGCAAACGAGTCGTAGACGCCGTCAATAACGTCGGAAACGGCTCCCGAATCAACGTCCAGCACCTGGAAGGTCTCACGGTCAGCGTTGTTGACGCTCGTTGAGAAGACGAGCTTCCGACCATCCTTCGAGGGCCAAAAGCCGACCAGCGCGCGTGGCTGCGCCTCGGACCAGAGATTTGGGTCAATCAGCGCGCGTTCGGAGCTGTCCGCACGTTCGCGCACGTAGAGGGCTTCCTTTTCCTGGCCCGACTTCTGGAGCATGAAGAAGGACCGTGTTCCTCCGCGTTTCGGCGCCTCTAATCTCTCGGCGTAGAGGAGCTTTCCCAACTGTTCCCTGAGTGGCTGACGCAAAGGAATGCCGGAAAGCACTTCTCGCTTCAGCGTGTCTTGCCCAGCGAGCCAGCGTTGAACCTCCGGATCGTCGGCGCGCTCCAACCAACGGTAGGGATCCGCGACGACCACACCGTGGAGGTTTTCCGAAACGGCGTCCCGTCGGGTAGGTGGGTACGAGACCTGCGCTATCGCCCGTGAGCGGACGGCTGCACTGGGAGGACCGGGAGGCCCGCCGGCGTGCGGCCCATCCGCTGGGACGCACGCCGTCAGGAGGAACCCACTAGCAAGAAGAACGAGCTGAAGATGGTTCATGAGCCCCGCCGAGGTGAGCCGTGGGTGCTACGGGTGGGTAGAAGCTCCCGTGCACTTCCCGCCCGCCATAGTTCCGGCGCGCATCCCGCTCCGCACATGAAGCGTGAGCGTGAGGTTGCGAACGGTCTCGCGGCTCGCCGCCTTCGGATCGTGCATGCTGGGAACCCCATCGAGCACTTCGGCAAAGTCGTGGCTGTGCTTGGGCGGCATCATGTGCACGGGCAGCCCCAACGCGTGGCACTGATGACGAAGCGCGTCCCCGTACGTCCCCGTCGGTTCCATCACGACGACCGGCTTGCTCAGCAGGGCGCGTGCCGAAGGGCTTTCCCGCGTTCTTCGAGGGCGCGCGCGAGGCGCGGTTGCGTTTTGCGACTGGGCGGTTGCAGTTTGCTACTGGCGAGTGCGGGCGGCCTCTTGGTGCGTGTCCGTCACGAAAGTGGATGCGGTGGCCTTTGCGCGAGGGAAACCGGCTTAACCGCGAGAGTCATGGCTTGATTCCGGCGACGAGTACACGTTCTCCGCAGGATGGTATGCGCCTTGCTGAGGCATCTTCTCGATGGAACGATCGCCGGCAGTAAATCCGGCCACGCTATCCACATTGAAGGCTCAACCCATGATTCGCATTTCTGCAATGCATTCCCTCCTCGTGCCAGTGCTCCTTCCCGCGATGATTCTCTCGCAGGTCGGGTGCTCCGGCGCAGCTCCGGGATCCGATGACGGCCAGTCTGCATCGGACACCTCGTCTACGACTGCGACGACTCGATACGATGGACAGGCTTTGTTCCGTGGCATCTTCTTTGGAAGCGGGGAGGTCGGGCAGAAGTTTCCGGAGGTCTGGGGGAGCGTTCGCCAGGGCCCGACCGATATCACGATGTCGCAGGAGCAGATCGAGACTGCATTGTCGGGCCAGATCGATCGCCTAACGAGCACTGGGAACGCGCAAGCCGTCGCGCAGCTGTCGGCGATCCGCGACCAGGTGCGCAGCGGGACGCTGGGTACGCAAACCACGAACTCGATCGACTTCAGCTCCATGGCGTCCGACGCGAAGATCGGCACTTTGCTCGATGCAATCTCGGCTTCCGATCCGACGTTCTTCGACACGTTCGCGGCCGATATTCAGAGCGGCGATCACGTTAGGATCGATGCAGCGCTGGATCGCTCTGCAACGAAGCTCCTGAGCCTCTCTGGGGGCGTGGACAACGGAGGCGCGTCCAAGATCACGGGAGAGTGCGCTTTCATCGCCGTCGTTGTTGCAATCGTGGCTGTTGCAGCGATTGCAATCTGGGTTGCGACGAAGCAGGCTCCGAAGCAGCAGGTCGCCAACGCAGATGATCTTGGTCACGACCAATTCGTCGACGCGATTGCTCATAGGCTAGCGCTCTAAGACGATTTCGAGCGGAGGGGTCTTCTACACGGCCCCTCTCTCGTCTTTCTACCTCATTTTAATTCAAACTTTAGGAGAGCCATGTGCGCGCGAGCAAGAACGCGAGTTTGCGTCGGAATATGCGCGATCGTCAACGGATTGTTGTGGGCCACGTTTGTCTTGTATTCAGTGCACGCCAATCTTCCGCACAACACGATCGCGCTTCCCTTCGAGAGTAAAGTGGACCTTCGGATTGTAGCGCCGCAAGGCTGGGCGTTCTTCACGCGGGACGCCGAGGAGGAGCAACTAACGACCTACGCGCTTCGGGACGGAACGTGGCAGCCGCTGAACGCGGAGCCAAATGCGTCCGTCGCCAACCTGTTCGGAGTATCGCGTCGTGGGCGCGCGCGCTCGAATGAAGCCGGCACGCTGCTTCAGACGATTAGTAAAGGCGACTGGACGGATTGCTCAATGGCTTTGAATGATTGCTTCAATGCTAGTCATACGAGCTCTCATGTCAGAAACGCGATCCCGGAGCCTGCTCTCTGCGGCGACGTCGGTTTCGTCCTTCGGCGCCCGGTTCCCTGGGCATGGGCGTCTTCGAAAAAGCCCGTGGTCATGCCGGCCCGCGTGGTCCGAATGGAGGTTCGGTGCTAACCGCAGTTGGAGTCTTGGCTGAGCGCTGGGTGCGCGCGCGCCATCCCTGGACGAACATTGTCGGGCTCGCTCGATCTGGTCTAGCGATGGCCACCGCGATGACTCTCCTGCTCAATCGACCGGGAACGCTCTTCAGGCCGCTCGCGGGCGTTCCTCAAGCTGAGTTTTGCGAAGGACTTCGCGCCGGAAGCCCGTTCTGCGTCGGCGGAGGTCACCTTGCCCTCGTCAGGTGGCTCGCGGTCGTGGGCCTGCTTATCGTCGCGTCGGGCTGGCGACCTCGCTGGACCGGGATCCTTCACTGGTGGATCACTTTCGGATTTCAAGCGACCGCAGCGACGTTAGACGGCGGAGACCAGATCGCGGGGCTTTTGACACTCTTCCTAATCCCGGTGACGCTGACCGACGATCGCCGCTGGCACTGGGCGATAAGGCCCATCGCGCCGATTTCGCTTACCGAGTCGTTGAAGCGCGTGACCGCGCAGTCGGCGATGTGGATGATCCGGATCCAGGTGGCGTTCATCTACTTTCACGCGGCAGTCGGAAAGGCCTACGCTGGCGCATGGCAACAAGGAACGGCGATGTACTACTGGCTGACCAACGTTGACTTCGGTGCCCCAGGATGGCTCGCGCCGCTGCTTCGCCCGATCCTCGTGAACGGAACGTCGGTCGCGTGTCTCTCGTACGGCATCATCGTCCTCGAAATTACACTTTGCGCTGGTCTCCTGCTGCCGCGAGCATTCCGGCGACCGCTTCTGGTCGCAGGCATTGCGATGCACGTCGGCATCATCGTCGTGCACGGGCTCGTCACCTTCGGACTGACCATGATCATGGCCCTGATTTTGTTTCTTGGCGAGACGGGCCGTGGGCTCTCCTTCTTTGGGAAGACGGAAGCTCGCTCGACGATTCAGGCAGCGCCGTCTAAGCGCACGGGATGCCTTGCCGAGGCGATCGCGTGAGCGCCACTACAGCCACCTCAGGTCATCAGGCCCCGCGTCCCTCCGTGATCGTAGAGGCCAAATGTGCGGCCTGGCTGGGCCTGGCGTCAGCCCTCGCTTTCGCCATGGCATTCCCGTACTTCCTCGCCATGTTGCCCAAGCTGGCCTCGGCAAAGCTACCGCTCGGAATACTTGTGCCGGTTGGCGCTCTTCAGACCGGCGGCGTGGCGTTCGGACTGGCTTGGGCTGGTCTCTGGTTCGGCGGCCAGCTGGGGCTCACCATGCCCTTTCTGCGCGCCGCGGTGATGCGAGAGCATCTGCGCGCCCCGAGCCACCTACTCGCCGCCGCGGCGGCCGGCGCAACAGTGGCGACGCTGGGGGCACTGCTCGACAAGTACCTCTTACTCCCCCTTCAGCCCGATGCAATTCGCCTGGCCGGCGCTGCCATCGCGCCGTGGAAGGGACTGATGTCTTCGTTCTACGGCGGGATAGTGGAAGAGATTCAGATCCGTCTCTTCTTGATGAGCGCCTTGGCGCTGGTCCTTCGGAAGTTCGCCAGGCTTCGGGTAGACACCGCGATTGTCATCGCGATTGTGCTCGCTGCGCTCCTGTTCGGTCTTGGGCATCTGCCGGCGGCCGCGCAGATGGCGCGGCTCTCGTCGATCGTCGTTTTTCGTGTGGTACTTCTTAATATGATCGTTGGATTGGTGTGTGGGGTTTTCTTTTGGCGATGGGGGCTTGAGCACGCGATGCTCGCTCACTTTGCGGCAGATATCGTGTTTCACGTCGCCTTCGCAGGCTGAACGGCGCATAACCCTTGCGAGCAGCGTTACTGGCGGCGCAGTGCTTGAGATGTAACCGTACGGGCGAGGACCTGAACGGCGGATCTTCGCGTGCCGCGTGAGCTACTCGTCGAAGATCGTGTTCGCGGTCGGTGCCGCCGTGGGCGTCCATCGGTCGGGGAGGAGCTCGGCGAGATCGGCGGTCTTGTCGATGCGGTCGAGAACGTCGGCGATGTACTCGAGGGGATTCACGCCGACGCGGGTGCACGACACGACGAGCGAGTAGAGGAGCGCGAGCTCCTTGCCGGCATCCTCGCTGTGAACGAAGAGAAAAGTCTTGCGTCTATGCGGAGCTCCGCATAGAAGAAATTATGCCGAGCCGCGGATTATGCACAGTCGGGAGGCGGCCCCCGCTCGCGGCCGCGTAGAGTCGGCTTCCGCGCCACGGCGTCGCTGTGCATGATCACAGCCCGTCCAGGAAGGCGAGCAGCGCGTCGGTGGGAACGAGTCGCTTCGTGCGGCTCCGCGGTTCGACGAGCTTGTCCAGGGCGCGCTTCTTCATCGCGATGTCCGCCTCGATGTACATATGGGTCGTCACCGGACTCTCGTGCCCCAGCCAGAGGGCGATCACTGTGATGTCCACGCCCGATTGCAGTAGGTGCATGGCTGTCGTGTGCCGCAGCGTGTGCGGCGAGCGGGTAGGCGTTCTTTGCCTCCCTCGCCGAAGAAGACGGGTCCCCATCCCGTCCGCCGTCACGCTTTCCTCGAAGCGTTACGCTCTGGACGGAATCGCGGACCAACGTGGTGCTCGATGGAGTCTTCACGCGAGCCGCGGACGGGGCGCCGCTGTTCCACCCGGCCCCGACGCCGACGCGCGACGAGCTCGAGTCGGCCGTGCTGC
>Ga0302320_10009612_pt1 | contig 20752 bp, 20 predicted proteins | sample Bog_T0_3_FD_202130 | JGI IMG/M metagenome (GOLD analysis project Ga0302320, IMG submission 202130) | Peat permafrost microbial communities from Stordalen Mire near Abisko, Sweden - Bog_T0_3 | ecosystem: Environmental > Terrestrial > Soil > Wetlands > Peat | place: Sweden: Abisko, Stordalen Mire...
CGAACAGCAAAAATATAGAAAAAGAACCACAACGAAGTCCACCAGGGCCACGCCAAGCGACGAAAGCGGAATGATTATTCTGGGGAAGTAGACCTTCGAGATGAGGTGGGCGTTTGAGATGAGGCTCACGCTTGAACCTGTAAGAGCGGCCGAGAAGAGCTGCCACGGCAGGAGACCCGCAAGGACAAGCAGCGGATACGGCACGCCGCCCGCTGTCATTCCCGCGAGCTTTCCGAACACGAAGGTGAAGATGATCGTTGTGACGATAGGCTGGATAAGCGCCCATCCAACGCCAAGCACGGTCTGCTTGTAGCGCACTTTTATGTCGCGCAAGGTTAGGAAGACCAGCAGATCGCGGTAACGCCACAGATCCCACCAATAGTTCTGTCCTATCCGTCCCGGTTCGATCACGAGCTCCCTGAGAGGCGTCAATTTCGCGACCGGGCTAGGGCTCTGGGGATGACCGCTCATATGTCCAGTAATGAGGCCAGGCGCTCCTTGAACCGCAAATAGGAAAAGGAATGCGATCGTCTTGCGAGCGCCTCGAGGCTCCAGTCCTTTCGGATTGACGCCACTATTGCCGCTCCGATCCCTTCAACATCGCCGTAATCTACGAGCACCCCAGTGTCCTCATCGATGACCTCAGGCACCCCTCCGGAACGCGCTCCCAGACAGGGGCGGCCATTGGCCATGGCCTCCAAATAAACCAAGCCGAAGCCCTCCTTCTCGCTTGGCAGCGCGAACAGTCGGCAGGCCGCAAACTCCGCGACAAGGTCATGGTCGCTTACATAACCCGCAAATTCGACGCCGTCGGCCAGATTAAGCCGGCTCGCCTCAGCCTGAAGGCCCGGGAGGGCGTCCCCGCGCCCAATGATGCGCAGCCTAGCGCCCGGGATTTCGGCACGTATCGCAGGCATCGCCGAGATGAGGTGTCCAATGCCCTTGTAGTTGTCGGCGACACTGAGGCGGGAGACGGACAGTATTATCGGGCCGCCTTCGGCGGGCCGCGCGGCCGATCGCTCCTCGATGAATGGATCGAGCGCGTTGTATAACACCGAGGATTGCTCCTCGGGCAGGGGGCAACGGGCCAAGAGTTGTGTGCGGGTGAAGTTGCTCACGCAGAAGATACGCCGTGCTCCCCTCAGCGCCCTGCGCTCAAGCAGGGTGTACGGGCGCCAAACCTCGATGCCGTGCGCGACAAGGTAGTAGGAGAGTCCGGGCCGTAGCTTTGAGGCCATCCACGCGACAGGCAATTGGGCCAAGTGGCCGCAGATTATACGGTCCGACCGCCTAGCCATCCTCAACGCTGCGCTGACAAATCTCAGCTTGCTGCGATTGCATGCTTCCCACTCGAACAGGGATGAGGTCGAGTACCGGCGCAGCTCCTCGGAGCCGACAGCCCCGTCATTTAGGGTCACAAACCGCACCTTATCGTCACGATGCGCAAGCTCGCACGTGGCCTTAAGGTAGAGCCTCAGGATCCTGGGTATGCCACCTTCGCTGGAGAAGAGCTCTGGTGCGAGAAGGAGGTAATTCACGTGGATCTATGCTGCGGTCTACCCGGCCGAGCCGCGTGACTTATTGCGGTTCGTGAACGCTACCAACATCGCGAGGCTCCAGACGCGCGACCACTCGCGGGCATCATTGCCTTTCAGGAACGATTTCCAAAGTGCCTGGACGGGCTTCGGGGAAAAGAGCCCGCTGTGACCGATACTCGACGGTGATAGCGTGTCCTCGATGAAGGGGCGAAGGTCCTTTCGCATCCAGATGGGGAAGGGGAGCGTGAACCCCCGCTTCTTGCGATTCATGAGCCCGGGTGGAAGGATGTCTACGGTTGCCTCCACGAGGGCTGACTTCGGATGTCTCCGGTCGCCTTTGAACCGCGAAGGCTGGCGCCAGAGCCACTCGATCAACGGACGGTCCACAAAGGGGACGCGGAGCTCGATCGAATGCTGCATGCTCATGACGTCGCTGTCGCGAAGGAGCACGTCCGCCATGTAGGTGCGCAATTCCCATGCGCTGACCACCGAGAAGAGGTCGCCAATGCCTACGTCCGCGCGGATCGAATCGAGCCTCGGATGAAAAGGTGATGTGCTCACCAGGTTGTCCACAACATCCGCGGCAAGTACGGAGAGGCGACTTGATTCCGAGAACACGCGGCGATTGAGGGCACCTAATTCATGAACGTCGCGAGCATTGGCGAGGATGTCGGAGAGCTTCCTCGAGCGGACACCGCCGTGCCGCAGGCATTCCGTGACGAGGGAACGCAGTGGTCCCGGCACTCGTCGCCACATTGGAAGCCGGCGCGCCAGCGCTGGGAGCGAGCGGAACGACGGGTAACCGCCAAAAAGCTCGTCTCCGCCTAGGCCCGAAAGCGCTACTTTAACGCCGCCTTGCTGTGCCGTCTGGCTGGCATAATAGGTGTTTACGCCGTCGCCGGTGGGTTGGTCGCAAGCGTCGATGAATCTGTCGATATCTCGCGCGACCTCGTCGCCGGTGACGATCCGCGTGTGGTGCACCGCGCCGAAATGCCTAGCCGTGGCCTCCGCTTCGTCGGCCTCGGAGAAGCCATCTTCCTCGAATCCGATGGAAAACGTCTTCAGCGCGTCTCCCGATGCCTTCGACATCAGCCCGGCGACGATAGCCGAGTCGAGCCCTCCTGAAAGGAATATACCCACCGGGACATCAGCGAGGACGTGCGCCCTGATGGAATCGTCAAGGCGCACGCGCAGGCCCCTCACGAAATCCTCCCGGGTGGAACACACCGCCGAGTCGGACGCGATCGCACTGAACGACCATGACGCCTTTACATCGAGTTTGCCTCGGCAAAACCGCATGCTGAAGCCAGGCGGTAGGCACTGCACGCCTCGGAATATCGTGCGCGGGGCGGGAACCGAGAGCCATGCGAGGTAGTCCGCGACCGATAAGGGGTCGATCTCGCCCGGGATACAGCCAGATGCGAGGAGTGCGCCGATCTCGGATGCGAAGAGCAAGCGCCCCCCTTCTTGGGTGTAATAGAGAGGCTTGATGCCAAAGGGATCTCTAGCGACGAGCAGCGTTTCCTCCGCCGAGTCCCATAACGCGAAGGCGTACATGCCGCGAATCCTGTTTAGGGCGGCTTCGCCCCATTGCGCCAGAGCGGCAAGCAACACCTCTGTGTCGCATCGCGTGCGAAAGATCCAGCTGTGGGACTCCAATTCGGTTTGAAGCGAATGGAAATTGTAGATGGCTCCGTTGAAAACAATCGTATGGCGACCATCGGGGGTCGTCATTGGCTGGTGACCGTTGTTTGGGTCGAAGATCGCAAGTCGGCGCATCCCCAATGAGGCCGGTCCAACCGAAACCATACCGTCGTCATCCGGACCCCGATGGACCATTTTGAGGCACATGGCGGCGACAGCCTTCTCCCTCGCCTCAAACGACGCGGAGGGGTCTATGAATCCCGCTATGCCGCACATGGTTGGGTAGAAAGCTTCGCCCGGTCGCTTCCGTCGCGGACGGGGCCGCGAAGCAGCACTTTGATTCGAATTGGGGTGTACAAGGGGTGTACCGGCCTAATCACGATATCATCAACGGCGGCCCGTTTGTTTCGCAACCCTGCAGCGGAGCGCATTTTTACGCAGATATGGACTTGGAAACCTCTTCCGCCTTTTCGGCGGAGAACAGCTGCCCGACAATCGCCAACCCGAAATCGACCGAGGTCCCAGCGCCGCGGGATGTGATGATCCTTCCATCAACGACTATCCGTTCATCGAGTTGGGCTTCGGGTAGCTCGGCGGCGACCGAAAAATGTGCCGTGTACCGGGACTTTCCAAGAACGCCCGCGTCTTTGAGGATCGTTGGAGCGGCGCAGATGGCGGCAATCCACCTGTTGGATTGATGCTGGCGGGCGATGATTGCCGCGACCCTCGGGTCGCCGCGCAGGTGCCTAACTCCGGGACCGCCGGGAAGGAGAACGCAATCAAAGTCCACCGCCTCGACGGATGAAAGCGGGGCGTCGGCATGCAGCGTGATTCCGCTCCTCCCTGTCACGTGGATTCCCTCGGCAAGCCCCGCGACAGTGACCTTCGCACCCGCCCGGCGCAAAAGGTCAACCGGGGTGACCGTCTCTGCCTCCTCGAACCCATCGGCTATGATCACAAGCACGGATGGAATTGGCATGGGCAGGAGTAAACATGCTTGGGATCAAGACCTCACGGAAAATGTTACAAAAACACCTCGTTTTTTCTCACGGGAGCGTGAAGATGTCAGCCCATGGCAGGCGTCGGCAAACTCCTCAAAACCGCGCAGAAAATGCAGCGGTCCATCGAAACCCTCCAAGGACAGCTGGAGGCGAAGGAGATCGAAGTGGTCGCGGGTGGCGGAGCAGTTAAGGTCAAGGTGAACTTGGCGGGCAGGTTTACAGCGCTTTCGCTCGACCCCGAGTTCCTAAAGGAGGACCCGAAAATGGTCTCCGAGACCATCCTGGCAGCGATCCAGGATGCCGGTAAACAGGCCAAGGATTTGAATGAGAGTGAGATGCAGAAGGTTACATCGGCCTTCCAGATGCCTGGGCTCTTCTGACAGGCGTGATAACCGCCTTCGAAAAACTTCAACAGGCCCTCCGAAAGCTTCCCGGTGTGGGATACCGCTCGTCGGAGCGGATCGCTTTGCACCTTCTCCTTGGGAAGCCAGAGCAGCTAAAGGAGCTGGTTGTAGCCATGGAGGAGGCGGCCAAGGCGATCCGCCGGTGCAGCCGATGCGGCAACCTGAGTGAAGGTGATCTGTGCCCGATTTGTGCGGATCCCAGACGTGAACACCGAGTGGTCTGTGTCGTGGAGAATGTGCCAGATCTGGTAGCGATCGAGCGAAGCGGATCGTGGCGCTCGGTGTACCACGTGCTGCACGGAAAGCTCTCCCCGCTTCGGGGTGTGGGGCCAGAGGACCTCACGTTCGCGATGCTCTTTTCCAGGATAGCTTCCGGCGAAGTCGACGAGCTGGTGCTTGCCCTTTCAAACGACGTCGAGGGGGAGGCCACCTGCCATTACCTCCAAGAGCATCTGCCTGAGGGCTTCGGCGTGAAGGTGACGCGGATTGGCTTCGGAATCCCGAGCGGCGGCGGCGTCCTATATGCCGATCCGGTTACCCTAAAGAGTGCGCTCGATAGCCGCCGAACGTTCCGCTAAGCGCACGTGGCGGCTCCCATTTTCGGGGACTAAATCACGGCGCACGATCTAAACCCTACGTGCGCAATTGCCGTGGACAGGCGCGCTTGGATAAGGCGATGATGGGTTGAGAATGAGTTTGTCCGGCGAGCGTGTTAATCCGAAGTCCGGCGCCCTTCCGGAGCATAATTGGCTGGGTTCCGGGGCAAGAATGTTCTCGGCGGCTCTGGCGCTTCGAGCCTTCCTTCTGGCTTCGTTGTTCCTGTTCAAGCGGGAGAGTTGGCCCCTTTTCCTATCCAATTCAGATGCGGGCTCCTTCATCGCTGTCGCCAAGGTTATTTTCGGAATTAGCCCGGTGGGCTCGCTGACAACCTACGATACCCGTGTTTTTCCGGGTTGGCCCCTGGCCTTCGGCTGGGCACTTAAGCTCGGGCTCCCAGACCCCACGGTGCTCGTGATTTCGTGCAGCCTAGCTGCTCTTGTCCCCGCGCTGTTCCTGCGCCTTACCGGGGACCGCACCCTGTCATGGTACCTTGTCTATTTTCCGCCGGCCTGGCTTGTCGCCAGCACGCACCCAATTAGCGAACCGGCCTATCTTGTAGTGGTCTTGCTTGGGCTGGTTGCGGTGAAACAATCCCGTCATGGTCTCTCGGGCGCCCTTGGGGGCTGTTTGGTATTGTTGAGAGCGTTCGGCGCAGCTTGGGCTGCGGCATTTTTCGTGTCACAGTTCTCAAAGAACAGGCGGTCAAATTCACCCGTGGCCGCCTTCGTTTTCGCGGCGGCCGTTCCCGTTGTCGGGCTCTTCCTTCTGAACTGGGTGGTCTACGGTAATCCTGTTCAACAGGTTCACACCTACGGACGTCCTCTCGTAGCGCTGAATATCCCGCCCGCGATAGCTGTGGACCTAAACAACCCCTCCGGTCACTGGGGATGGCCCTTTGAACACCTGCTGCTTACGCCCTGGCGCACTCATGTGCCGCTCTGGAAGACGGCCTATATCTACGCGCACGTGCCGGTGTTGCTGTTGCTCGTGTGGAATGCGGTCGCTTCGCTTCGCTCGAAGGTGCCCGTGGAAGCATGGAAGACGGCATTGGTGCTCGGATTCCTCTACAATTCAGCATTGATCGTATGCACGGGGCCCTATTGGGGATTCGAGAGCTTTGACCGTTATTTTGTATGGGGACTCCCAGGGGCGCTGTGGCTTTCACGCCGATGGCTTTCAGCCCAGTCTCGCTGGCACTGGATCCTTTTTCCCGTGAGCGTGGCCCTGAGCCTGCGGTCGCTTCTGGGTCACGCGGGCTGACCCGCTTCAACGCCCGTTGCCTCGACCGGGCGGCCTAGAATTCTGCACCGAAGAGCCCCTGGCGACGCAGCGCATCGGTCAACGCGCCGCGATAGTCTCCCCATTGCCAACTCTCTGCCGTGTCGAAGGCGCCCTCCCTCATGTCGCGAACTGCGCTTCGATTGGCAACGCACCAATCGATGGTGCTTGCTATCCCCCCTGCATCGCCCGCGGGTATGGCCAAACCGTTCTGGCCCACCTTCAGGAGATCGAAGGCCCCTGCGCAGTCAGTCGTGATCACCGGCAACCCGCACGCCCACGCTTCCGTGGCCACCATACCGAACCCGTCGCCTAACGTCGGGAAGATCAACGCGTCGCTGGCCTTGTAAAATGCCATCAACTCCGCCCTGGACACCGACCCGCACAATTCGATGCCCTCTGGAAGGGGCCTGAGCACGCGCTCGGGAAGGTTGACCGCGCCGAATACCTTCAACGTTGCGTGCCGGCCGAGGGATTCCTTTCGCCACGCCTCTAGGAGATAATGGGCCCCCTTTCTTATCCCGAAGGTCCCAGCCCATAGGAGCTTCAATGGGCCGTCCGGGCTTATCCGGCCACCCAGTGCCTGATCTCGCGGGAGTACCTGGGGGGAGCCGTAATGCACCACCCGAACCTTGCCCACGTCGAAGCCGGAAGCCGCAAAGCTGCGCTTTGTAAACTCGGAGGCCGCGATCACGACATCTGCCATACCCCATTCATCATGACGGCGGCCAACCCTGCGCCCCTCGATCCTCGCTGTATGGCGCTGGAAAGCGGTCCTAAGCTCCGGGAAACGGTCCAGTTCCGCGTCCAGTATTCGGTTTAGGAAGATGGGTTCGATCGAAGGCATGTCGTATGCGATCTTCAGGCCAAGCTCCCTCGCGCGCCTAAACGTAGCGCGCGAGCAATGCTCGTAGCCGTATACGCCGGTAAGGCCGTGGCTTAGGTGTCGAGAGACCGCTCTATCAAATGCCATCTCGGACCTTTCCCAGACAAAGTCTGTGGGCCTTCCGTCCGGGTCGACGGATCCCACGGCCAGCCGAAGGATTTCCCCAATGGGATAGGTCAGCACCTTACCAAGGGGCACTTCAGTGACCGCTCGGCGCCTGAAGAGCGCGTCGCCGTCGCGTCCCGCGATCCGAGCAATCCGTGTAGCCACCTTTTGTACAATGCTCTCAGGGTTGTCGCGGACCGTAGTGACAAAGCTCTCCAGCTGCCTGGCCTCCAGGAGTGCCCGTGCTGCTTGCTGGACAAAAGGAGCAACGCTCGGGTGGGAAATTAGGACGCTCACAAACTTAGGTTAGACGAGCCGGATCGCTCTTCCTTGAGCGATGATCGACCCCCGAAGCGTCTTGACGACGGCTTCCAATTTGACGAGCACTTTCTCCTGCGTTCGCGGGTGTAGTATAACGGCTATCACGTGAGCTTCCCAAGCTTGAAATCGGGGTTCGATTCCCCGCACCCGCACCATTTGCCGATTAATTCGTTAATTGCCGGTGCGACGCCGGGCCACGAAATTGACAAGTCGATGCCCCGAGCTTTCCTGCCGGGCCAAGCTCTCATACCTGAACCCTGCTTCGCGAAGGAGTGCCTTTGTTCTGGTGCCGTCATCGGGTGAGTCCTCGAACACAACGGTTCGTAGCGTTACGGAGCTAAGGATCCTCTTCATTCCCTCCAACACCTGGTGTTCGTGACCTTCGACGTCTATTTTCATCACGGTGGGCACTGGAATTACCCCTTGGGCGACGAGGTCATCGCCCGTTGCAACAGCGACTGTTAGCTTGCCCGAATATTGGGCCTCCGACCAGGGAGACAGTGTCGACATCCCTGGATTGCCCGCGGGTCCGAGGAAAAGGGTCTCAATTCCCGGACGATCCGAGAGGCCGATCCCTAAGATCCCTATTTCTAGGCCATTTAGGTCGCGATTGCGCGAGATCCGGATGAGCATTTCGGGTGACGGCTCGAATGAGAAAACACGCGAGCTTGGCCTGAGGAACTTGGCTGTGATCGCGTGCAGTCCGAAGTTCGATCCCACATCCCAGAACACACCATCTCCGAGATCGGAGACGATTGCTTCTACGACCTCGGATTCATAGTACCCTTCGCGCAGAACAATTGAATCGATGTGCGAGAACGGCGAGAGATTGAACACAGGACCCTTTTCCACTGCCGCGCGAAGGGTCGATTCCCAATTGCGTCCGCTGATTGCCCACAGTCTGAAGAACCCCCGCCAGCCGAGCTTGAAATAGCTGCGGAGGAATCGGTCGACCATGCTGGGGCTTGTTTTCACGTTGAGGAGCAGAAGGCGAAAGGCATGACCGGTTCAACTAAGGCCAGTCTTTGAGATTGATCCCACTCTCCGGGATCGGGACCACCCCCCGAGGTGCTTCACGGGCCATGGTAAAATGTCTGGGTTCCATCACGCGGGGAAGGATATACCCGGCTTCGCCCAAACGAGCCCGCTGAATCGGGGAAGTTGCTCGTAGCCGCACGCCCTGAGCAGACGGGGGACCGCCTCAATGTCCAGCTGTCTCTTCCGAAGCATGTCAACGTGGATTTCCAGGATCAGGGCCCGCACGGCGCCTTCCCTGAAAACGGACTCGCTCCCGTGGATGGCCTCGTGCTCAAAGCTTTCGATGTCCATTTTCAGCACGGGCGGCGGTCCGGGCGGCGCCAGAGCCAGTAAATCGGCGAGTGTGATGAGCGGTGTCGGTTGCGTCGCTATCCGATAGCGTGTCGGCGCAGCGAGGCCGGATGCCGCATTGTTCATGTCTGGGGTAAGGTGCAGGACGGACATGCCCCGGTGGTCGGAAACCGCGGCGCGGATATGGGTCACGTTCGCGCATCCATTGAGCAAGAGGTTTCTTGAAAGCACGGGCTCTAGCCGTAATTGCGGCTCGACGGCCAAGACACGGCCCTTCGGGCCGACCAGCCTGCTGGCCACGACCGTAAAGTAACCCTCGTTTGCACCAAGGTCGATGAAGGTATCTCCGGGGCCGAGCAATCGCCGGATCGCCCCGAGCGTCGCCGGATCGTAAATGCCAGCTGAGGCCAGCGATATCCCGGGGTCACTTGCCGGATCGACCCAGAATCGGCCCTCCGTCGTCGTAATCTCGACGCGTCTAATCCGCAGCAGCCTCTTTATGAGCGAGGCGACTGGGGCGGGGCGCACCTTCATCAAGAGGCGACCCAGTGTAAAGCTAAAGGGCAGCTCCGTTTTCACTAGTTCAAACTGGACTCGGGGCAGGTGCGCCCATGCCACAAACATCACGTTTATCTGTGCGACGGTCTGCCTCGCACCACCAATGTTCCTCGTGGTCGGTGCCCAGGACGGTCCAAAGGTAATTCTGGCTGCGGAGAAATTCGGCAACATCGACGGTGGACTGCCCGAACCTGGGTAGAAACTGAGGATGTACACTCAAAAGTATCGAGGGGCGGTCTCGCTGAAGGATCTGAATTGCTCCCCGTAATACGAGCAATTCGGCTCCTTCGACGTCAATCTTAAGTAGCGTCGAGGCGTGGGCACCGGGCAGCGCCAGCAAGAGCGAATCCAAGGTGAAGTGCGGGATGGCCTCTCCCTCGACCGGGGATTCCAGGCTAAGGTAGCGAATCGCCGTCGGATCTGATCGCAGTCCGGCTACGCCGAGGGTTTTACGAGTGGCATCGAGGCGCTCGGAAAACCCAAGCGGGCAATCGACATGATCCGCCGCGAACCCTTGGACCAGCGAAAGCCTCCGCGTATCGGCGAACCGGCAAAATTCGGTCGTGGTCTTTAGCGAGATCCTGTCGGGATCGACGGCGATGACCCGCGCGCTGTCCGACGCCTGAAGCGCCATTAGGCTGTAAATCGCAACCGAGCAACCCACATCGACCAGCAGCGGGTTTGGGCTAGAGCGTACCCAGTTTAGGCAGGCGTTCATGGCGACCGTTTCATAATCATGCCAGGCCGTCGTCGAGAAGTAGGTCGGCATATGGAGAGAGATCCCGACCGCGAGCGGCACATGGCGGCCCTTTCCAAGGGGGTCCCTAATTCTGCAGTAGGCGCGTTTTACCGCCGCGCGGAGGCGCGGGTGCCTCCCTAGGATCATCGTGTCAAGGGCGTCGCGCGCCGAATCTAGCACGTTCACAGATTGGTGCCGTCAACCGGCATTTGGTGCGAGGCCACATCCTGCGCCCTCATGCAGCATGAAAAGATTCTCACGTTAGATTACGTGCTATCCGTTTCGCCAGTTTCCATCCTACAAAACGAGCCAAGAGGGCCTGCCGACGGCCCATCTGCGGGGGAAGCTCCGAACCGCCAAACTCTTTCACCCGCACTGCCGCGTTGCTGGAAAGATCCGGCGCTTCAGGGTAGACCTCATATACCAGCCGCTGAAAACAATCGGCTAATGCACGGTGGACCCGCGGAGAGTTCTCCGCGCCCGATAGATGATGTGCTACCAACTCGAACGACCGATACAGCGAATCGAGCGATCGACGGTCCCGACGGCCGCTTAGGCTATTTGGGACATAAGAGCGATAGAACGTGAGAGAATCGGGCGCGTGAAGAATCCTCTTGGAAGCCATTACAACGCGTGAGAAATACTCGCCATCGTCGTTGAGCGAGAGCGACTCGTTCCAAGGGCCCGCATTCTTTGCGACCGATGAGGGCACAAGCCATGCCGCCGGGTGCATCATGTGCCCCCCTGCGGCATACAGCAGCAGGAAATCGACTGGAGACAGGTCACGAAAAAGGGGAGATTCCGTTGTATAGGCGTTGGCGGGGTCCCGGGTGAATCTAGCCCATCGGGTGGTGGCCACAGCTTCGGTGCCCTGTGACTCTAGGAGCGCGACCTGCTCCGCAATCTTTCCTGAGGTCAGGAGATCGTCGGCGTCGAGAAACTGAATGAAGGCGCCTCTTGCCTCCCTAAGCCCCGTGTTACGGGCGGCGGAAGCGCCCCTGTTGGGCTGGTCAATCACTCGGACCCGCGGCCCGGAGATGCGCTTAAGCACCTCCAGGCTCCCATCGCTTGAACCGTCATTCACCGCAATCACCTCGATCTCGGGCCAAGTCTGCGCCAGAGCCGAGGCCACAGAATCAGCGACCCAACGCTCGGCATTGTAGCAGGGGATAATGACGCTTACCAATGGTTTCATTCGAGGATCTTTAGGGCGCGGCGCCAGTTCCGCTGAAAATACCACCGTTTCGACTGGGCGACATAATGGTGCATGACCGCCCGACATTCCAGGGCCTCGGGCGGCAGCGGCAGGGTCACATAATCCTTCGCCGGGGCGACGGAGCACACCCGGCCGGCAACGAGCATCGCCACCAGCGCCTGCTCAAGATAATAGCTGTTTCCCTCCCGCTCCACCAGGGTTTGGCACCAAGTCTCAATCCGGGGCCAGTCGAGCGCACCGCTGTCTAGCCCGCATAGTCCCACGTTCACTAGGTCCGGGATCCGTGCTCCAGCCAACTGGCCCATGAGGTCGGGCGAATAGCCGTAGGAATTTGCCGCATCGACGGCATGGAGCGGGGCTCTCGGCGCATCGATCCAGGAAATCAGGAATTGAGGCTCCCGGAAAAAGAGGAGATCAGAGTCGATCACGAGCTTCCAGCCTTTTGCGTTGAGGTGGGGGTCGATTAGCTTCCGGATATTGGGGTAGTGGTCCCAACGGTCCCGAAGCGCAGGGAATCGCGCGCGGGGGAGGTGGGTGTCGAGGCGCTCCCTTGTCTCGGTATTTGCCACGATTCGTGTTCCAGGGAAAAGGCGTCGCAGATGGTCTGACTGTTGCGGTTGCAGCGAGCCGTCATCATAGATCACGGGGCAGACACGGCGCCGGGACTGGGTTGAAAGGGTATGGAGGCAAAACGCGGTCTGGTACCAAAAGCTCCGGCCAGTCAGCACGTAGACCGTTAGGGAAGCCGGGCCATCATGAACTGATGGTGGTTGGAGCCTGGAGACCGAGTCCTCCATTTCGGTGCGTCCCTTTGCGGTGCGACAGGCTTGCAGGGGGCCGCCCGCATGAAGCATTTTAAGGACGGGGCCGGCGGGCAAATGGTACCCGTAATATAACAGTCGGCCCAGTCCCAATCGTTTGATTAGGCCACGCATTCTTCAATGTCTTCCACCGTCGTCACGGCGGAGGTTCACACCGGCCATGTCCGCCGGACTGGCCAAAGTTGGCGAAGATGTATGGGAAAATAATACATGGGTCAAAGCTCTGGGCCGGACCAAGCAACGCAGCCAAATGGATTTTGGTCTGCAGCTTGCCCTGGGGATGAATTGGAGGCTTGGCATCAACATTAGTCGGATGGGTTCAGGTATCCAAGCCCAGCCTATGAATTTTCAAGCAGAGCCCGGATTCGCGGGGTCCGGTGAGCCCAACGTCCCCCCTTGGGTAGAGCCACCAGATTGTAAAACGTAGCGTCGTCAAATCGTTCGCCGGGCCCCAGAAGGCGCGGGGCTGTCGATTGGCCCGGGGCCTTCGGGTACTTGGGAACCAGCCAATGTTCAAACGTCTCCGGCGGGAATCCTTGAAGAAGCTCGTCCGGCCCTGCGCCAAATCGCTTAAGTGCGGGCAGGTTGATCTCGACGATCCAAAGGGCGGGATCCGCGGATTTGAGAAGCGTGGACGCGCCTCCGAGCGCCAGGACCTCGGAGCCCTCGATATCGAGCTTAACCAGGCACGCGGTGCCCTCGTGCAGATGCAGTTCCACAATCCGGTCCAAAGTATCGATCTTCACAGTGATCTTTTGGTATTTGTCACGGCGGTTCGGATCGACCCGGCTGGATTGTTCCGCCGTGGTATCCCGGCTCTCCGCGACGTAGAACTCTGTTTCACCGGAATCGGGACCAGCGCCAATCTCGAGGATTCGCACCGATTCAAGGGCCAGAAGCTTTTTAGTTTGTGCCAGACGGGCTGAGAGAAATGGCGATGGTTCAATGGCCAACACGACACCTTTGTCTCGCCCCGCAATTGCTGCGGCGACGCCGTAAAACCCAAGATTGGCGCCCACATCTATCGAAGCATCACCGGGCTCGAGCCACGCCTTAACCAGGGATAGCTCTAGCATATCATGGCTATCGTGGAGGTACAGGTCCACCGAGTCGGCAATATCGGGATAGCAGGGAAAGGCGAAGCCCAGTCGATGGTGGACAAAGGGGCGGCCACGGTGGTACGCGATCCGAAGGCGCCTTAGGTTTAATCGCACATTGAGGGCGAATTCGGATAGCCGCCCCCGGGCAAGTAGCGTTCCCGCCGTCTTAATTTTGCTCGGCAAGTTTAGATCTCGGTTGGGCCCTTAATCTGCCCAAGGGCACCCAAACGACGGAGCCACCGCGTTTCGGGCCTTCCCCTTGTGTGAATGCGCTCGCAGGGCAAAATGGCAGCGCAATCTCCAAACTCCCGGGAAAAGCGGGGCATGCGTTTGGCAGACTTGGTTGGCTTCGCTCCGGCGCGCATCATGATCCTTTGAAGTCGGAAAACAGCTGGCCATACTCGTCATCGGAGAGTGTGCGGGTTTCGGAGTAAGGCCGGGACCTCAACAGGCGCATGAGCCGACCAGCATTCAAGGGTCCTAACAGGCGGGCAAGCCGCGCAAGTTTGGGTGTGCCAAATTCGATTGCCGGGACGCGTGGCGCCTGTTGGAAGATGGCCAGCATTCGCCTTTCAAATTGGTCGTTGAAATCGCGGGGCAGGCCGCGCCAGGTACGGAACGCGGCCGCGCCAACCTGCTTCCGGGCAGCAAGGGTCGCGTCAGTTTTTGGACACTCGGCCATGAACCGTTCCATCACCAGCAGCGCGGCAACGCCAAGCCTCTCCCAGTGCCGGCTGAAGCGGTCTTCCTGGTGGGGCCCCGGGGCGCTCAGAGGCGCGCGCACCTTGACGATCTTCGCGGGTTGTATTGCCAGGTTGTAGAAGAGCCAAACGTCGCCGGAAGGGTCCATTTGCCTCGTTGCCGGCACAATCGGGTTCTCGAGAGCCCCGATGAGGTAAGGGCGACTGTAGATGGGATTATGCGGGGCGGGTTGCACCCCGATGAAGAATCCTGCCGGATCATTCACATCGGCCATGAGGTCCGCGGCGTTGAAGGTGGCGACCTCATAGTTGGCCCCTAGGGTGGCAACAGCCATGTCGGCGTAGCTGATGTCAGCCTTCGCTTGGTCCATGGCGCTCAGCTGCATCCGGAACTTGTCGGGGTGCACGAGGTCATCTGAGTCGAGAAAAAGGATACAGTCGCCGGTTGCTGCCCTGAGACCCGCAAGGCGGCCCTCGATTGAACCCTTGTTCGTCTGGCGTAGGTGGGTCAGGCCTATCCCTGCGTCGAACCCATCCATTTGTGTCTCAATCGATGGGTTGGACCCGTCATCAACGAGCAGGACCTCTACGGGCCCCTCCAGGATGGCCGCGGCTCGGGCCGCGCTGCGCAGGGTGTACTTGAGCGGTTCGACTCGGTTGAAAGCCGGTATCACCACCGATAGCAGAGGCGCCCTTGAACTCATGTGGCTGCAGGTGCCTCTGGATGGACCTCGACTGGGCGAGCCACGTGGGACGCGAAGCCTTCCCTAGGGAAATGCGAGGCAGCCGTTCTTTTTTCCCCGCACATGGTCAAATTGAGGCTAGGCCCTCGTTCCGGCCACAAATGCCATGCCAGCGGACTCGAGTTTCTGGGGACTGCCACGCCCTATGATGAAAATAGGCCCTAGCATTTCGCAAGGGTACGGTCCATCGCGGTATGGGTTTCCAGGGATTTGCCCCATGCAACGCAAGGACCTGCACCCATGACCGTTGGATTGCCCGATTTAATCTCGCAAGGTAGCTCGTCTCAAGCCGCGTGCGGGGTACGAGATGTTTCAGGCTGAGTGAGGGAAAATAGCCGACGGACCACCCGTTCTCCAAGATTACCATGACGATATCGTTATCTCCGCCTGAAACAAGTTCGGTCCCTGTCCGGTCGAATTTAAGACGACTAGGCTCCCTTTGAATGGCTTCGACCCATGCCAAAGCCGCCTCGCGCCGCAGGGCCATACCCGCACCGATCGGGGCACAGGAAGGGTACTGGTTTTGGCCCATGCCCTCGGGGCGAAACGTGGTAGCCACCAATTCCGCTTCACCCAGGTCGCGCAGCGCAAGCAGGTCCAAAAACTCCTCCTGCCACGCAGCGACAGGAATCTCGAACACGGGTATCGATTTTCCACCGGCAGCGCCCAACCTCGGATGAGTTGAGAACACCCGCGCGACTTCTTCAAGATAGGTTGGAGACAGAACATTGTCGTCGTCTACGAAAACAATTGTCGACCCCCGCGACGCAAGAATCCCCGCGAGGCGGGCCGATGTAAGGCCAAGCCGCGGCTCCCGGATGACCCGCAGGCCCTGCGGCGCCGAAGCTGCATAGTCCGACCCGGATGGAAACGCTGCCGAGGCATTGTCGACCAGGAGCACCTCCCACAAATTGGGCCCCAGCGTTTGCACCTTCAGTCCACGGAGCGTCTCCTGGAGGCGCCCCAGGTCGGGGTTGTGGCTTGGTATCACTACCGTCACAGAAATTGGTTTTGGGCTCGCCATTGCGTCAGTAGCGGTGCCGATGGCCCCACGCCACAACCGGACCCTCAAACCACTTCCACGACCCGGAGGCCGCGAGCCAGGTCGCTCCGACTGCGATAGCCACGATCCCGATCCCGGCCGCCGAATTCAGGGAGAAGTCGGACCCCCCCAGTCCCCTGATTATCGAACTCCCGATAAGACCATGCCACAGGTAAATGAAGTAGGAGTGCCGGCCCAAGTGGACAAGGGGGCGGAACTCAAGAATATGGGTGAGTGTTGGCGGTTTAGGGACGGAAACCACAAAAACAATCAATGAAAATAGGGCGGCGATTGCGAGGTATCCGAAGCAATTGAGACTCGGCGCTCCCTCGGCGGGACGCAGAAGAGCGAGAGCACCCACGGCGCCCGCGCCGCAGCCGGCCAAGACCGGCCAGCGTTTGCCAAGGAACGCTCTGAATGGGATTGTCGCGTCGCAACGAGCAGCCCAGGCGGCAAGAAATCCAAGTGCCAGCCCGTCCACGCGAAACGGCGGGAGTACAAATGGGAAAAAGTGGCCGGTTGGCGACGCGATGACGAACGCTACGCGCGCAGCCTCAGCAAACGCGACAATGCCCGCCAACACCCAGGGTAGGCGTCCGGGCCGCAGCAGACGGACGACCCAGGGCGCCGACAGGTAGAACTGTTCCTCGACGGCAACGGACCAAAGCACCGATAGCGGTAGCCAGTCCCAAATGCCTGAGAACCCGATCGCGAAATTGGTCAAAAACAGGGCATAGACCCATGGAGGGAAGAGATGAAAGGATCCGGGAATGCGTAGGGTCAAGGAGAGGCCGACCACGGCCAAGGTCACATAATAAAGAGGCAGGATACGCGCCGCGCGCCTGAGGTAAAAGATGCGGGCGAAGCGCGGCGAATCTCTCTTGTCGATCAAGATCCCGCCGATCAAGAACCCGGACAACGTGAAGAACAGGTCAACTCCGCACCAAGAAAGGCCGGTACCCGCACGCAGCCATCCCAGCCACGATGCCCTTCCCGGGGGTAGGCTCTGCTCCACAAAATGGTGCCAGAGGACCAGGGCTATCGCGACCCCGCGCAGCCCGTCCAGGGCCGCTTCACGCGGGGCGGCGGGGACCGAAGGTTTGTCGGGGCTTTCCGGCGTGTTCACGTACACCGTGTTCGATGGAGAAATGACTGCACCTTCGCGAGCCTGAACGGAGTTTTGGGGAGCCGCCGCGTGGGGGGCTGACGCTGCGTTTTTGAAGCGGGAGAATTTTGCTTGATTAAGGCACGTAGTTAGACATGTCTTACCACATGCACCTATTCCAGCGCGCCCCGCTCCTCGCGTCGGCGTTTCAAGCAACCGACGTCCTCGGCTGGCTTTTTACCCTAGGCCTTGCCGGATCCGTCTGGCAGGGGATTAAGCACGCCCAGAAGGCCTACCGGGCCCAGGACAAGCAGGACAAGCTCGAGGAGGCGGCCTGGGCCATCGGGATCCCCGCAATCTCCGCGGGAGTCTACTGGTTCTCGATCCGGATCGGGATCATTAACCCCGTGTGGACCCTTGGGAGCCTTCCGGCCTGGTAGGACAAAGCCCCATGCTGACCGAAGCCGACGAGCCCGTGCTTCCCTATACCCCGAGCAACACCGGGCGCAGGGCCCGGGTGGGCTACCTCGGATTGGACGGGGTGGGATTTAACGACCTCTGGCCGCTGTTCCTGGGACTCATATTAAGTGTCGCCGCGGCGCTAAAGCTCTTCATCGGCGAGGGCTCGGGGGCTGGGCACTGGCTTGAAAAGACGATCAAAGCGATCCTGCCCGCCTTGATCGGCTTCGGCTACCTCCGCTTCCTCGTCATGGGGAGGCCCCCCCACTTTAAGGGTGACCTCTGCGCGACACTGCTCTCCCTGAGGCTCGATTTCACGGACCCGCCGCTCCGTAGTTTCCCCCTGATTCCGCGCCTTTTGATTGACGGAGTTGCGGCATCCGGCCCAGGGCGCCCGGCCGACCAGCGGAACCCGGCAAGGGCCGGCGTCGTCCCGCAAAGGTAAAGGACGCGCCCGTGGCCAGGTCGTTTCCCGACGGGTGGTTTGAGCGCGGCATGCTCTGGTGGGGCAGGGCCCTTGACGCGGGCACCTGCCTCTCAAGGGGGGCCCGGGTCGAGGTTCCCGACCTGCGGAGCGCGGACAACCGGACACTCCTTGATCTCCGTCGCCAGAACGCCCACGCGCTCGCGCTTGTGGGGGGTTCCTCGTCGCTCCAAATCCAGTGGACCGTCGAGGATGACTTCGGGCCGGCGCTCGAGGCCTATTCGGGGAGGAAGGAGCAAGGGACGCCGTGGTGCCGCAGGGCCTGCGCTATAAGGCGTGCCTACTACGATCGAAGGATCGCCGAGGGATCGCTCCGGAGGGAACGCGTCCATGTGTATGTCGGAAGGCGCTGCGAGGGCCTTAGCAACAAGGACGTGCGAACGCTCGGGGCCTGCGATGCGTTTCTGCGGCAGGCCGCCTCGGGGCTCGACTCACAGCTTCGCATGCTCGCCATGGTGCATCCGCTCGGCCGTTGGTCCCCAATGGACGACGGCGACCACGCCGTTCACCTTCGGAAATTCCTTAACCCGAGCCTCGCACGGGTGTTCTCCGGGGGCCGCGAGCGCGGCCTTGAGGGTTTCGACCTCACGCGGTCGATCCGCGCCAATTGCATGCGGAGCGACGTGGATGCCTTCGCCTCCCACGCCCCCGACCACGGGGCGCTCCTTCACTTTGATGGCAACTACCATGCGCTCTTCGTCATGCGTGAGCTTCCCCGTGGGACCCGGCCGGGGATGCTCCTGCCCGTGTTGGATGCCGTGGGCGACGGGGCCTGCATCACGCTCGGCATCCGGCCGCTCCCGGTGGGAGAGGAGATCGACCGGCTGAGACGGGAGATCGACGAACTGAGCGCCTTCCTCTCGGACCGCCGCGCCGCGGGAGTGGAGAACGACATCCGGCTGCGTCATGGCCGGATCGATTCCCTCCTCTCCTCGGTCACGATTCCGTTCAACCTCCTCTTCACAGTGCGCGTATGGAGCCCCACCGCCGAGGGGATCGCAGCCAAGGCCCTCGCGATGCGGACGGCCCTCCAGGGGATAGACGGGGCCGAGTTCATGCAGGTCAACAACGCGGCCCAGGCCAGGCACCTCTTCTACGAAACCCTGCCCGGCAACCTGGGCGGCACGTACCGTGGCTGGGACATCTACGTGGAGAACCACAACCTGGTCGACCTGATGCCGCTCTCCTCGACCTTCACGGGGCACCTGGACGACGCGCAGGCGCTCTATGACAGCCCGGGCAACAGCGTCGTGGGCGTCCGCCTGGTGACCCCCAACGGGACGCCGCAGCATTCAATCGTCGTGGGGGTGAACGGGTCCGGGAAGTCGGCCTTCCTGATCGACCTGATGAGCCAGACCGACTGCGAATGGGCCTACCGGTTCTACCAGGAGGAGGGGATGTCGCTGGTCACCCAGGCGCAGCTCTGCGGCATGAAGAGCCTGGTCCTCAGGGAGTCGGGCGACGTCACCCTAAACCCGTTCGACACGCTCGGACTCCCGCTTTCCTCGTCGACAATGGCGCGGGTGGTGCGCACCTGCATGAAGCTCGTCGGCCTCTCCCGGGACGAGGACAGGAACCGGCGGAGGGAGGGCCTGATCGGCGAGTACGTGAGGAGCCACTTCGAGGACTGCGCCGAAGACTGGAGGAACGCCGACCCGGCGCGCTGGGGCCGGATCGCCCGCCGGGCGCTGGCGGCCGAGCGGGCGCGCCGCGGCGACGACGACTTTGTCGACGCGTGCCTTGCCCTAGCCGAGCTGGAGCGCACGGATCCGGCAAGGGCGGCCGAGCTGATCGCTGCCCCCGCCGAGGAGGAGATCGCCCGCAGCGAGATGACGCCCCAGTGCAGGCGCAACACCCTGGCCATGGTGTTTAGCAGGTTCAGCGCGGAGGACTATCCGCGGTTCGACGGGCTCGTGGCGCTCATGAGGCATGGGCGCCTGCCGCACCACCGGAGCGCCGCGGTCGCCTCCGAGCTCGACTTCCTTTCCTCTGAGCTCGCCAAGGGGCTGCGCGCAGGCGGCGTGGTGGGTGCCTTCATCGACGGCCCCACCAATGTCGACGTCCGTGGGGCGGGCCTGCACTTTGACACGAGCCGCCTGCCCGACGGGACCTTGAAGGAGCTCTCCGGCTACGTGGTCTTCGACCATGTGCGCCAGCACATCCTTACGCTACCCCGGGCGTCCTCAAAAGTGATGCTTTTGGACGAACTCCGCCGGATCCTGCTTATTCCCGGAGCCACCGAGTTCGTGAAGGAGCTCCTGGCGCAGATGCGCAAGTACCGGTGCGTCTTTCTGGGAGCGTTCCAGGAACCCTCGCAGATCGACGACATCGACCCCTCGCTCACCGACCTCCTTCTCGGTCAGTGCAAGCAGCACTTCCTGATGCGCCAGAACAACGCCGAGCAGGTGGCGAGGGTGGGGCGCGTGATCGGCCTTCCGGCCGCGGCGCAGCGCGCGGTCCTGCAGCATCCCCTTGTCGAGCACCAGCGGGAGGCGCGCCGGGCGTCGTTCTTCACGTATTTCTCAAGCGAGGGAGCCACCCCCTTATGCGGGACGGTCCGGGTCGAGATCGACCCCGCGATGCTCTATGTCGCGGAATCCTCGGGCGCGGTCTTCGACCGCAGGATGCAGGCGCTCGGGAAATACCCCTCGGTCTTTCACGGTGTGGTCGCCGAGGCG
>Ga0302320_10009613_pt1 | contig 20747 bp, 18 predicted proteins | sample Bog_T0_3_FD_202130 | JGI IMG/M metagenome (GOLD analysis project Ga0302320, IMG submission 202130) | Peat permafrost microbial communities from Stordalen Mire near Abisko, Sweden - Bog_T0_3 | ecosystem: Environmental > Terrestrial > Soil > Wetlands > Peat | place: Sweden: Abisko, Stordalen Mire...
GTTTCCGAAGCGGCATAAAGCACCACTCCGGAGAAACCCCCAAAAGTGGTGGCGCATTGCGCCGATCCGCACTTTCCGGGATTCCATGTTTCCCTCGTCTACACCCTTAAACGTCGTTTCCTGCCAAAGGGTTACGATTAATGTGCATAAAACCCAAGAGGCAGATGTGCGCGCTTGAACCATCATCGGGCCATCCTGACCGCAGAGGTGACCGTTGACAGGTGGCAGGGACGAGAGCGGAGAGGGATGGACGGCGGATCCGCATGGCTCGCTACTCAGACAAGGCACTGATTGCGAAGATTGCTGATGGAGGCGAAGACGTACGCGGAAGCACTACAGTACGTGAAAGCGCAGGCGCCTGATCAGGCAGCTCAGACTGATGCCGAGCTGTTGAAAGGCGCTGTCGCTTACGCTGAAGAAATGGCCGGGATGCCGGGCATGACACGCTTGAGACATAGCAGCGAGGGTACGCGAACTGGAGTGACACACACGAAACCGTGGGGAGACGAAACTCGTCCAGGTGTATGTATTTTCCTAGGAGCGTGAAATTTTGCGTGCTCGCCGGAACGAATAGATACCCAATCCCAACATCAGCGCTGTGAGAAAAATCGCCGAGAGGAACTTGATGAGGTTGACTGCATCGCCGTCCAGTTCCTTGAATCCGCGGCGCAGGGGACCGAAGCCCACTGCGGCTGCTAACGTCAAGAAAAGGAAGGCTAACAGCTCATTCCAGAGCGCATGGAGAGGCTTGATGACCCCCGGCATGAAAGACGCGATAAAGGCTTTAATCAGGCGCATCATGAATGGTATCGGCGAGCAAGAATCAGGGGGAATCGGCTCACAATCCATCGTACCAGCCGGGAGGAAGCTCTAATGCTGGCGCGGAATATGCCGATCATAAGGTGTGCGTGGGTCATAACCCGCGGGCCAGAGCCTAAGGTGGAACATGTCGATATTATCCTGGCCGATGGTATCCTGAAAGCGTGGTGGGAAGGGAGATTCCTTGGACGAACGCCTTAAGCTGCTGATGCAAGAGCTAGGCAGCGCCATCAACGACTCGCTGGCGGATTCGGATCGAATCGCGTCAGCAATTGGTGACATCCGTAAGGCTGGCTTCGACGTGTTCCTGATTCTTGAAGCGACGATCGGCTTCAACAAGCGGGATGAAAACGCCGAAAACGAGGAAGTCGAAGCGGGCGAAACGGAAATAGAAATTTCCGATGAGAGGCCTACTCGGAGCAAGCGCGGCGATACGGGAATCCGGCTCAAGTTCACGACGCAGGATCAGAAGTTCCTGCGCGCGCTGAAGATTTCTGTCGAAGACGAGTCCGCACAGTAGCCGCATCGAACGGCAAAGTTAGCTTCCGGGCGCGCGGGGACCAAATCCCCTATTTGCGAGCCTCGCCATAATCCTGCCTGGCTATTCACTGAAAAAATTGCCCATGCGCCGGAAGCGTGTGTAGCGATCTTCAACCAATCGCTCCGGACTCATCCCACTCAATTCGTCCAATGCCGGGAGCAGCGTGCGGAGAAGGTATTCGGCGGCCAGATCGGGATCTTCCTGAGCCCCCCCTGCCGGTTCCGGCACGATGCCATCAATCAGTCCGAAGCGGCTGAGATCCGGCGCGGTAAGCCGCAATGCCTCCGCGGCCAGCGCGCCTTTCGAGGCGTCGCGGTAGATGATGGCAGCGCAGCTTTCCGGCGAGATGACACTGTAGACCGAGTTTTCGAGCATATAAACCCGATTGCCAATTCCCAGGGCGAGCGCGCCGCCGCTGCCTCCCTCACCGATGACCACGACGATAATGGGAGAGCCGAGACGCGCCATCTCCCGCAGATTCCAGGCGATGGCTTCGGCCTGCCCGCGCTCCTCGGCGTCGATGCCAGGATAGGCCCCCGGGGTATCCAGAAGGGTGATGATGGGCCGGTTGAACTTCGCGGCCATTTCCATGGCGCGCATCGCCTTGCGATAGCCCTCCGGCTTCGGCATGCCGAAATTCCGAAGCAGCTTCTGTTTGGTGTCGTGGCCCTTTTGCTGGCCGACGAACATCACCGGCCGGCCGCGCAGGTGTCCGAAGCCTGACACAATCGCCGCGTCATCGCCGAAGCAGCGGTCGCCGTGGATTTCCGTGAAATCGGGAGCGAGGCGGAGGATATAGTCGAGCGAATGCGGGCGCTTGACGTGCCGCGCCAGCTTCACGCGCAGCCAGGCTGGGTTCTCGACCGGCTCTCCGTGTAGCAACGCGAGTTCGGACTGCAGTTCGACCAAGCGCGCGCGCGCCTCAACAGTATCAGGCTGAAGCGCGGCAATTTCGCCTTCGAGCTCCTTCATGCGCTGCGTGGTGGACTCATCTGGCATATTGATCTCCCCCGCTGGGCCCTCCGGCAACTGGCTGTGGAACCTCCCTAAGAGGCTAGCACTTCAATCGACTCGGGTCCGCAGATCCTCTCGATCTCCGCCTTGAACTCCTTGTCGGGCAAGACCCGGGCCAGTACGTCGAGATGCAGAGTAAAGTCCCTTGGCTTTTCGAGTTTCAGGCGCACGCCCGTCTCGCCCTGCTTACGATCGAACAAGGCCTTGAGCTGCGCGGCCCGATCCAACTCCTTGTCAATGCTCACGCGGATCGAGATCAGGCTCGGAAGGTTCACCCGCGCCTGCTCGAGTGGCACGATTTCCTGAACATTGACCTTCGTGGAACCATCGTCGTCCGGCATCGCTTTGCCGTAGATGAGGACTGGGCGATCCTCCTGGATCTCGTTCTGAAGAGTTTCGTAACGCGTCGCGAAGATGAGAACCTCGGTGGAGCCGGCCCAGTCTTCAAGCTGTGCGATCGCCCAGGGCTTCTGTTCCTTGTTGCGCTTCTTCGCGATCTCGGTCAACACGCCGCATATAGTAACTTCCGCCCCTCGCGCCACTCCTGCGAGGCTCTCGCTGTTGTGCGTGGAGAGTTCCTTGACCTTCCAACGATATTCGTCGAGCGGATGCCCGGTAACGTAGTAGCCGATGGTCTCTTTCTCGCCGCGCAGACTCTGGCGCGAATCCCATTCAGGCACGCGCGGGAAACTTCGCGGCGGCGCCGTACTGTCGTCTCCGCCCATCAATTCACCAAACAGCCCCGCCTGGCCGCTCTCGCGGTCCTTGCGAGCGCGCTGGCCGGTCTCCATGGCTTCGTCGATGATGGCCATCTTCTGCGCGCGGGTACCCGGTAACGCGTCCATGGCCCCAGCTTTGATCAGGCTTTCGATGACCCGCCGGTTCACCGCATTCAGATCGACTCGCTCGCAAAAATCGTCGAGCGTCTTATAACGGCCGCCCGATTGGCGTGCCTCGACGATGGTCTGCACCGCGTTGGAGCCGACGTTCTTCACCGCGCCGAGACCGAAGCGGATGGCGCCGTTATCGGGCGTGAAGTTCAGATCCGACGCGTTGACGTCGGGCTGAAGAATTGAGATGCCCAAATCGCGGCATTCATTGATGTACTTCACCACCTTATCGGTGTTGCCCGTTTCCGAGGTCAGCAGCGCGGCCATGAACTCGACCGCGTAGTGCGCCTTCAAGTAGCCGGTCAGATAGGCGAGATAGCCGTAAGCGGCCGAGTGCGATTTGTTGAAGCCGTACTCGGCAAACTGCGCCATCAGGTCGAAGAGTTTCTCGGCCTTCTTCTCGTTAATGCCCTGTGCACGCGCACCATCCATGAAGTGCGTGCGCTGCTTGGCCATCTCCTCAACTTTCTTCTTACCCATCGCGCGGCGCAGCAGGTCGGCTTCGCCGAGACGATAGCCCCCAACGCGCTGCGCGATCTGCATCACCTGTTCCTGGTAGAGGATGATGCCGTAGGTCTCCTGGAGGATCGACTCGGTCTCGGCGACATCGTAGGTGACCTTCTTACGCCCATGCTTGCGGTCGATGAAGTCGTCGACGACTCCGCCCTTAATCGGGCCCGGACGATAGAGCGCATTGAGCGCGACCAGATCCTCGATGCGTTCCGGCTGGTAGCGCCGCAGAACGTCCTTCATGCCCGAGGACTCGAACTGGAACACGCCGCTGGTCAACCCCTGCGAGAAGATGCGCTGGTAGGTGTCCGTGTCATCGATGGGCACGTCGTCCAGGACGAGATCTTCGCCACGCGTCTTCTTGATAAGAACCAGTGCCTCGTTGACGATGGTGAGCGTCGTCAAGCCCAGAAAGTCCATCTTGAGAAGGCCGAGCTTCTCGAGATACTTCATGTCGTACTGGGTGACAATTTCGTCCTTGTTCGTCTTGTAGAGGGGAACTAGCTCCTTCAACGGCCGTGGCGAGATGACCACGCCGGCGGCGTGCATGCCGCAGTTGCGCGCCATGCCCTCCAGGCGCAACGACGTGTCGATCACATCTTTGACGCGCGGATCTTTGTCGGCCGCTTCCTTGAACGCCGGTTCCTGATCGAGCGCTTCCTGCAGCGTGATGTTCAGTTGGTTGGGAACCAGTTTCGTCAGCTTGTCCGCTTCGGAGAAGCTCAGCTCTAGCGCGCGGGAGACGTCCTTCAACGCCTGCTTCGCGCCGAGCGTGCCGAAGGTGATGATCTGTGAGACCTGCTCCCGGCCGTACTTTTGCGTTACGTACTGGATGACTTCCCCGCGGCGGTTCGTACAGAAGTCGACGTCGATATCGGGGAATGAAACGCGCTCCGGATTGAGGAAGCGCTCGAAGATGAGATCGAACCGCAATGGATCGACGTCGGTAATGCCCATGCAATAGGCCACCAGCGATCCTGCAGCCGAGCCGCGACCGGGCCCGACCGGTACGCCGATCGATTTTGCGTAACGAATGAAGTCCCACACGATCAGGAAATAGCCCGCGAACTTGAGCTTTTCGATGAGCGCGATCTCGCTCTCCAGGCGCTCGATATACTCCTCGATGCGGTGCTTCAAGCGCCCCTGCGCGGCCTGCTGCTCCAACCGGACTCGTCGGCGTTCGAAGCCCTGGCGGGCAACCCAGGCGAAATAGCTGTCGAGCGTGTGCTCTGGAGGAACGTCGAACTTCGGGAAGGGATCTTTGATCTTCTCGATCTTGACGTTGCAACGTTGGGCGATGTCCCAGGTACGGTCGAGCGCGTCTTCCACCTCGCCAAAGAGCTGCATCATCTCGGGGCGGCTCTTGAGGAACAGCTCCTGCGTCGACATCCGCATCCGCTTCTCGTCCTGGACGGTCTTGCCCGTCTGGATGCAGGTGAGGATATCTTGCGCCCGCGCGTCGTCTTTGCCGATGTAGTGGGCGTCGTTGGTCGCCACCAGCGGGATGCCGGTTTCCGACGAGAGACGATAGACGCCGGGCATCGCGATTTTGTCCTCGTTCAGGCTGTGGTCCTGAATTTCCAGGAAAAAATTGCCTTTGCCGAAGATGTCCTGAAACTCGTATGCGGTGCGGCGCGCGTCGTCGTAGCGATCGCGCAGCATGAGTTCGGTGACTTCGCCTTTCAGACAGCCCGACAACGCAATCAGTCCTTTGCTGTGCCGGGCGAGGTAATCCTTGTCGAAACGCGGTTTGTAATAGAAGCCTTCCAGGAAGCCGGTGGACACCAGGTCGATTAGATTGCGGTAGCCTTCCTGGTTCTCGCACAGCAGAACCAGATGGTTGTAACGATTGGTCTCGTTCTTGATGTTGCGGTCCTGCTGCGAGATGTAGACCTCGCAGCCCAGGATGGGACGAATCCCCTTGTCGTTGGCCTTGGTATAGAACTCCATGGCTCCGAACAGGTTGCCGTGGTCGGTGAGGGCGATGGACGACATGCCCTGCGTCTCGACCTCGCGAATCATCTTCCCGATTTCACAGGCTCCGTCCAGGAGCGAGTAATCGCTGTGGCAGTGTAGATGGACGAAGGGCTTGTCGGACATGGCAGGAGATCAGTATACGGGGAATGCGGCGCGGAGTAGATGTGGTAGGGACGGGCAGAGTCGAACTGCCGACCTACCGCTTAGGAGGCGGTTGCTCTATCCAACTGAGCTACGTCCCCACACCCGCTCACGCCGATGACCTTCTTGATTGTAACCGGGAACGGCCCGGCGGTGACTGCGCCGTGGAAAGTGAGGGCTATTGCCAGCGTTTAAGCCCCTTGCGCCCGATGTCCCGGCGGATCTGCATCCCGTCGAAGTGGATCTTGTCGCAGGCCGCATAGACGTTAGTGATCGCTTCCTGCAATGTCGCGCCGGAATGCGTCACACCCAGGACGCGCCCGCCTGAAGTCTCGATGCCGTGAACGCCAACGCGCGTGCCTGCATGGAAAACCGTCGCGCCGGTCTCGGCCGCTTCCGCAAGACCGAAGATCGGGTCGCCCGTTCGCACCGTGCCCGGGTAACCATGCGCCGCGAGAACGACGCAGATTGATGGCTCTTCTTGAAACTTGAGCAGGCCCGGATGGAGCTTGCCGCTGGCCGCCGCGTGCACCAGCAAGCCGAAATCACAATCCATGCGGTGCAGCAGAGCCTGAGTCTCAGGGTCGCCCAATCGCACGTTGAATTCCAGCACCTTCACGCCATCTCTTGTCAGCATCAAACCGGCGTAAAGGAAGCCTGCGAAGCGCATGCCTTCGGCCTTCATGCCATCCAGCACCGGCTGCATGACTGTGCGAACAACTGCCTCGCGCTCGGCTTGATTAAGCAACCGCGAATCCGAATATGCACCCATGCCCCCGGTGTTGGGACCCCGGTCGTCTTCAAAGATAGTCTTGTGATCCTGTGAGGGTTCCAGCGGCAGGACCGTGTCGCCGTCGCAGAGGCCGATGAAACTGACCTCTTCGCCCGTGAGGAATTCCTCAATCACGATGTTGCGGCCGGCGGCGCCTACGAGGTGGCCCGACGCCATATCGTGCAGGACGCTGAGCGCCGCGGCGCGGTCCTCACAGATCACTACGCCTTTCCCGGCCGCCAGGCCATCTGCTTTTAAAACCACAGGATAGATAAATTCGCCAAGCTTTACTTTCGCCTCTTCTTCGCTATGCGCAACCGCATAATGAGCGGTGGGAATCCGGTGGCGCGCCATGAAGTTCTTCGAGAAGATCTTACTGCCTTCGAGTTGAGCGGCGGCTTGCGTGGGACCGAAGATCAACTGGCCCTTGGACGCGAAAAGATCGACGACTCCATCGACGAGCGGCGCTTCCGGTCCGACAATGGTGAGATCGGGACGGATTTGAATCGCGAGCGCCAGAAGATCCTGGGGCTTGTTCGAGGCCGGACGGACGCACGTCGCCACTTCGGCGCAACCGGGATTGCCGGGCGCGACGACAACCTCCTGCACCGAAGGGCTGCGACGGAGACTCCATGCAATTGCGTGCTCACGTCCGCCACCGCCAAGTACGAGGACTTTCATTGAGGTCGTCTCCTTCTGCCAGTAATTCTTTAGGATATCCGCCATACGATGCCGCTGCCAATGCGACAACTTAGCTACGACGTAGTGGTGATCGGCGCGGGCCATGCGGGCTGCGAGGCTGCGCGCGCCTGCGCCCGGATCGGGCTCAAGACGGCGATGGTTACCATGAACGTCGACCTGATCGCGCAAATGTCCTGCAACCCCGCGATCGGGGGTATCGCCAAGGGCCACCTGGTGCGCGAGATCGACGCTCTGGGCGGCGTGATGGGCGAGGTCGCAGACGCAATCGGCATTCAGTTTCGGCTCCTGAACACGAGCCGCGGCCCGGCTGTGTGGAGTCCGAGGGCGCAGATGGACAAGAAGCAGTATCGGATCCGGATGAAGGAGGTCCTGGAGGCCGAACCGAATCTGCGCCTGCTGCAGGCGGAAGTTGCCGGGATGGACTACGAAGACGCCGGGAATGGGCGCCGGCGCGTCAAGAGCGTCCTTCTGCGCGACGGCAGAAGCCTGCAAACGAGCGCGGTTGTCGTGACAACGGGGACTTTCCTGAACGGGCTGGCACACATCGGAGAATCCAAATCGACCTGCGGCCGGAGTGGGGAAGCCCCAGCCAACCTGCTCGGCAACCACCTGCGAACGCTCGGGTTAGCCTGGAAACGATTGAAGACCGGCACGCCTCCGCGCCTGGATGGCCGCACCATCAACTGGTCCGCGTTCGAGCCACAATTCGGAGACCCTGTTCCAACTCCGTTCTCATTCCTCACGGGGAAGATCGAGCGGGAGCAGATTCAGTGCCATATTGCCTATACGACCGAAGCGACGCACCGCATCCTTCGCGAAAGCATCTCCCGGTCTCCCCTGTATAGCGGTCAGATCGAGGGCATCGGGCCGCGCTACTGCCCTTCGATCGAAGACAAGGTCGTGAAGTTCCCCGACAAGACGCGCCACCAGATCTTCCTGGAGCCGGAGGGTTTGGACACGTACGAGGTGTACGTCAATGGCATGAGTACCAGCATGCCCATCGACGTTCAGGAGGCGATGGTCGCGTCCGTTCCTGGCCTCGAGAACGCCGAGATGATCCGGCCGGGGTACGCGATCGAGTACGACGCGATCGACCCCCGGGAACTGTCGCACAGTCTGGAAGTGAAGTCGATCGAGGGCCTGTTCCTGGCCGGTCAGATCAATGGGACTTCGGGGTATGAGGAGGCGGCATGCCAAGGTTTGCTCGTCGGGTTGAATGCGGCGGCTCGCGTGGGCGGAGGCGAACCGGTCGTTCTCCAACGTACCGAAGGCTATGCCGGCATTCTTGTGGATGACCTGATCACCAAGGGCGCCGACGAACCCTATCGCATGTTTACCTCACGTGCGGAATTCCGGCTGCATCTGAGAATTGACAACGCCGACGAGCGGCTGACGCCCCTGGGACGCAAAGCAGGCCTCGTCTCGGACCAGCGTTGGGAACTCCTTCAACGCAAGCTGGCTCAAAAGGAGCGCATCCTGGACATCCTCTCCAGGACTCGGATTTCGGCCGAACTTGGGATTCCCGCCTTTGCTGAAGGTGACCGCCCCTACCTGAACGTCTGGCTCAGGAGGACAGATGCCCGCCTCTCACAGCTATCCGGCTGGCTGGAGGCACAACTCGGCGAGGCCGTGATCCCGCACGTCGTGACTACGATCGAGACGGAAGTGAAGTACGCCGGCTATATGGATCAGCAGGACAAGCAAGTCCAGCGGCTTAGGGACTCGGAGGATCGGAAAGTTCCGGCCGGACTGGACTATGCGGCGATCCCAGGCTTGAGCCGGGAGGTGCGGGACAAGCTCATCCGGGTGTGCCCGGAGACTCTTGGGCAGGCTGCAAGGATTCCAGGCGTGACGCCTGCGGCAATCGCCATACTGGATATCTATTTGAACCTCGTGCAGCGGGAGACAAGATGACAGAAAGCCAGCGGTTTTCCAGCATTTTGCAGGATAAGCTGTGTGGATTGTTAAGCTTAGCTCCTGTCCAGCTCGGACAATTGTGGGCGCACTATGAACTGTTGCGCGCTTGGAATGGCCGCCTCAACCTTACTTCCGTAATCGAGTTGGACAAGGCTGCGGTTCGTCACTATGCGGAATCGCTCTTCCTGGCGAGCCTGCTGCCTCCTTCCGCTCTCCGGATCGCGGACGTGGGATCTGGCGCGGGATTTCCCGGATTTCCGGTGGCTGTCGCGCTACCCGGCACCGAGGTGTTTCTGATTGAATCCGATCAGAGAAAGGCAGCCTTCCTGCGCGAGGCTTCGGACTTGAGCCGCAATGTCCGGGTACGCTGCCTGCGCGCTCAGGCCCTCAAGAACAATCTAGACGTCGTGGTGGGCAGGGCAGTGCGTCCCGCTGAGATCCTCAATACCGCGAATCGGCTGGCAGATTGCTTCGGGATTCTTATGTCTCGAAAGGATGCGGATCTGCTCGCTGCGCGTTACTCTGCCGAGGTCAAGCCTCTCCCTTGGGACGAAGAATCCGCCGCGCTGATCGGTCTGGTTCCACGTGGAACCTAGCGAGCACGCCCATCTCAAGCTCAAACGTTTCACGTGGAACGTCCTGATCGACCTGCCGTGATAGCATAGACGTTTTCCAGGGCAACCCTTCATGGCCCGAGTCATAGCTATAGCAAATCAGAAAGGCGGCGTCGGTAAGACCACGACCGCCATCAATCTCTCCGCGTCTCTCGCGGCGAATGAATTCAGTGTCCTGCTGGTCGATATGGATCCGCAGGGCAATAGCACCAGCGGCTTAGGCATCCCCAAGCAGGATGATCTCCTGACGATTTACGAGGTCCTGACTGGACGCGCCAGCCTTCGCGACATTCTAGTGACGGTGCAACCGGACGGCATCATTGTCGCACCAGCCGATAAGAATCTGGTTGCCGCCAATATTGACCTCGTCGCATCGGACCATCGCGAATACCATCTCCGCAATGCGCTTACGGACGTGCGCGATCAGTTTGATTTCATTCTCATTGACTGCCCACCAGCCCTCGATCTGCTGACGGTCAACTCCTTGGTCGCCGCTGATTCGGTCCTGATCCCCATTCAGTGCGAGTTTTTCGCGCTCGAAGGCATCTCCCAACTGATCGACACCATCGATCGCCTGCGAGAGAGCCTTCAGCCCGCTCTCTCCATCGAAGGCATTCTCTTGACCATGTTCGATGACCGGACCAATCTCACCCGCCAGGTCTCCTCAGACCTGAAGGACTTCTTCCAGGGCGAGGTTTTCCAAACCGTGATTCCCAGAAGCATCCGGCTCGCCGAAGCCCCAAGTTTCGGCAAGACCATACTCTCCTACGATCCGCGATCAAAGGGGGCTGAAAGTTATATCCAACTCGCCAAGGAGATCGTCGCTAATGGCCAACGCCGACAGTCGCAAAGCGCTGGGTAGAGGTCTCTCCACCCTCCTCCCGACCAACCGTCCAGCACCCGCGCCGCCCGCCACTGCCCCTCCTCAAACCTTATCGGCGCCTCTCAGGATTTCCATTGGCGACATCGATCCCAATCCGCTACAGCCTCGCACCGTCTTCCAGGCCGAGCGACTCCAGGAACTCGCCCAATCCATCCGCGAGCACGGCATCATCCAGCCGCTGATCGTCCGTGCTGCCGGCTCGCGCTATCAACTCATCGCAGGTGAACGACGTTGGCGCGCAGCCAAGCTCGCCGGTCTCGCAGAGGTTCCCGTCATCGTCCAGGACTATGCGGACGACCGCCTCATGGAGATTACCCTCATCGAGAACATTCAACGTGAGGACTTGAACCCCATTGAGGTCGCTCAGGCCTTCGACCGGCTCGCGCGCGAACACCAGTTGAGCCACGAGCAGATCGCCCAGCGCACTGGGAAAGACCGAACGACGGTCACCAACATGCTCCGTCTGCTTCGCCTGCCTGGAGATATCCAGATGCTTCTGGCGGAGCACCGCCTTTCCATGGGCCACGCGCGTGCGCTGCTCTCATTACCCACCCCGGAGATCCAACTCCAGCTCGCAGAGCGCACTGCGGCGGAAGGCCTCTCCGTCCGGCAGGTCGAACGCCTCGTCCAGAAATCGACCGAAACCCGCGAGACCAAGCCTGTCCAGCAGGTTGAGCCCGACCCGAACGTCAAGGCTGCCATCCTGGAACTGGAGCGCGTGCTTGGAACCCGCGTGCACATGGTGGAGAAATCTGCCCAGCGCGGACGGATCGAGATCGAGTACTACTCGCAGGACGACCTGCATCGGATCTACGAGACAATCGTCGGGGACAAATAGAAGAAGGTGGGGTGGTGCCGGCGGGAGGAATTGAACCTCCGACCTACGGATTATGAGACCGTCGCTCTAACCCCTGAGCTACACCGGCGCTATAACCCAGACTAAGGGCTCCCATTCCGCCTGTCAAATCCGCTGATTTCATACCCTCCGGTCTTGTTCCGCGGACCGTCAGCTAACCTCTTGACATCGATTCGAAACGGATCCATAGTTGGGCCAGAGATGGCTCCTTGGCGGGGTTCTCTGCCGTGGCGGCCAGCGGGCCGGCGGCCAAATTACCCGGTGTCGGTGCCGGGTCATCAGGAGGCTGACTCATCAAGACAGACCACCTCAATTGGGCGGCTTCCACTCACCTGTTCTGTCTGGTTGTGCGCCTCCAGCGTCCATCCGGTCTGCATTAGACCCAGACGCGCGGATTAAGCACCGCATGAAAGAGGCTCAACACACGCCAGCCCGCTCGCTACATCAGGTGGCGCGGGACGAGCGGGACTCGGGAAGGGTGGCCGCCCATTCGCTTCTGAAGTCCATCCATTGACACCTGTTTCTCCCCTCCAGTAGAGTCGGAGTAGCGCTCATCCGAACGCTGCCGCCGGTTTGTAACCTCCAGCATGAGCGTGGTTGAATTCAGCGCAGTCTCCAAGTCCTACCCGATCCTGGGTTCTCCGGGTCGAAGACTCGCTTCGCTTCTCGCTCCTACGCTCGTTACGTCCACCCGCTTCACTGCCCTCCAGGATATTAACTTCGATGTGCGCCGCGGAGAGACTTTCTGCATCATCGGGCGTAACGGCGCTGGCAAGAGCACGCTCCTTCAACTTGTTGCACGGATTACGCAACCCACCTCCGGTTCGGTCTCCGTCACAGGGCGGGTATCCGCTTTGCTTGAGCTTGGTTCCGGGTTTCATCCAGATTTCACCGGCCGACAGAACGTTTTTCTTTCGGCTTCGATCCTCGGCTTCTCCACCCGGGAGACGAACCTGCTCTACCCTCGCGTGAGCGAGTTCGCTGCCATCGGCGACTTCATTGACCGCCCGATCCGTACCTACTCCAGTGGTATGCTTGTTCGCCTTGCATTCGCCCTTGCCATTCATGTCGAGCCGGAGATCCTCATCGTGGACGAGGCCCTCTCCGTCGGTGACCAGGCGTTCCGCCAGCGCTGTCTTAGGAAAGTGCACGAATTGCGTACGCGCGGCGTCAGCATCCTGTTCGTCTCACACGCCATTGGCGACGTAAAATCGCTCGGAGACCGGGCATTGTGGCTCGACCATGGATGCCAGCGCGAGCTCGGACCCGTCGACAAGGTCGCCTCTGCCTATCTGGCATCGCTCCAACCCCCTGCACGCCCCCAGTCCCTGCAAATCGGAGAGGCCGCCTCAGACGATCAGGCCGCAGCCTGCGATGAGGCGCATTGGATCGAGAACCTGCCCGCGGGCGATGGGCGCACTGGCGATGGCCGCGCCCGCATCCGCGGCTTCGTGCTCCTCGATCAATTTGGACGCCAGGCGACTCACCTCGCCCCGGCAGGGTGCTATGTCGCCCGCATCAGCTTCCAGGCAGACGGCACATTGGTCCGCCCCGAGGTAGGGCTGCTCATTCGCAACCATCTGGGCATCTCTTTTTGTGGGGTAACCACCCGGCACGCGCCCACTCCCATTCGGCCGCTCGCTTCCGGTGAACGATGCACCGTGGACCTTGCGTTCGCTCTCCCTGAGTTTTATCCCGGCTTCTTTTCCTTCTCACCTTCGATCAGCGATCGGAAGGAACAAGTCGGCGAAGCGCAAACCTGCGATTGGGTGGACAACGCGTTGACGCTGCAGATGGAGAGGAGCGCGGGCGACGTTTACGGCTGCCTGCACGTGCCGGCGCACGTTCGCTGGTCAACCCCTCCCATGTATCAGGAGGCCCGGCATGCTTGAGTTCACCGGTGAGCGAGTGGTCCCTGGCCAGGTCGACGTCGACCTGTGGAACGAGCATCTGGCGCGCTACCTGTTCGCCGCCCGGTTGGCGCGCCGCCGGCGCGTTCTGGATATCGGCTGCGGCGCGGGCTACGGATCCTCGGAACTTGCGCAAACTGCCGCCGCCGTTACCGGACTCGACGTCGCCCCCGAGGCAGTCGCCCTGGCGCGCAACTCCTACGCCGCGCCCAACCTGCAGTATCTCGCCGCCTCGGCCACGTGCATACCATTCGCGGACGCGTCGTTCGGCCTCATCACATGCTTCGAAGTGATCGAACACATCCACGATTGGCCTCTCCTCCTCAATGAAGCGCGTCGCCTGCTCGCGCCTGGCGGGCAGTTCATCGTCTCCACGCCAAATAAGTCCTATTACGCGGAATCCCGGGCGCAGATCGGCCCCAACCCGTTTCACGTACACGAATTCGAGTACGACGAGTTCAAGGCCGCACTCGAATCCAAATTCCCCTCTGTCACGCTCTACGTTCAGAACCATGTTGGAGCACTCAGCTTCCAACCCGCTGCGGCGCCAGTCGCCCACGTCGCGCAATCCGCCGAGCTTCACCTGGAACCGTCGCAGCCGGACCCCGCCGCGGCGCATTTCTATCTCGCCGTCTGCGCCGCCTCCCCGCAAACAGGCGCTCCCGCGTTTCTTCACGTGCCCGCGACGTCGAATGTCTTGCGCGAACGGGAGAGCCACATCCACAAGCTGGAGCACGAGCTCAGTCTGAAGGACGTGTGGCTCCAGGATCTCCAACGGGACCACTCCTCCCTCGTGGAGACGCACCGTGCCCAGACTGCCGACCTGGAAGCCGCACAGGCCTGGGCGGCGGCTTCGCACAACGAGTTCGAGACCGCACGCAAGGAACTGCTCGAAGCCTGCGAACGGTACGAGAATCGTCTCGCGGATTTGGAACGTACCTATGCCGCTCACCTCGCCGAATTGAACCAGCGGATTGAGACGACCGAGGCGGCGCGCGATGCCGCATTAGCGGAGGCCGAACGACTCCGCCAGGTCCTTGCACTGGTGCGTGAATCGCGCTGGGTGAAGCTGGGCCGTAAAATAAACATCGGCCCCGATCTCCAGGGCATTTAAGACATGCCGGTGCTTTTTCGATTCCTGGCCGCATTACCCTTGGTTCTGCTGTCGCCCGTGCTCGCCGCCATCTCCGCCCTGCTTCTGCTTGCGAGCGATCTTGTCTGGCGTTGGTCCGGGCATGTGCAGCCTCCTGAGAACTCACTCCCCGACAACTCCGCGGCCACGGTTGTCATCCCGAACTGGAATGGCCGCGATCTGCTTGCCAGATATCTGCCCTCTATCGTCGAGGCCCTCTCCGCTAATCCCCGCAATGAAATCCTCGTCGTGGACAACGCTTCCACGGACGACAGCGTGCAGTTCTTGCACTCCAACTTTCCAAAAGTGCACGTGCTCGCCCTCGACCGCAACCACGGCTTCGGCGGAGGATCGAACCGCGGCTTTGCCGCCGCCAGCAACGACATCGTGGTCCTGCTCAACAGCGATATGCGCGTGGCGCTGGACTTCCTGCAGCCTCTGCTCGATGGCTTCACCGCCGCCGATGTCTTCGCCGTCTCCTGCCAGATCTTCTTTAGCGACCCAGACAAGCTGCGGGAGGAGACTGGCATGACCGAGTGCTGGTGGCATCGCGGCATGCTGCGTGCCCGCCATCGCAGCGACGCGAGCGTTGATTCTCTTTGGCCGTGCTTCTACGCCGGCGGCGGATCGTCCGCCTTCGATCGCCGCAAATTCCTGGAACTGGGCGGCTTCGACGAGCTGCTGCGTCCTTTCTACATGGAGGACAGCGACCTCAGCTTGATGGCCTGGAAGCGCAGTTGGCGCGTCCTCTATCAACCTCAGAGCCTGGTCTGGCACGAGCATCGCGGCACCATCGGCAAGAGTTTCTCGCGCGCTTATATCGATGGCGTCATCGGGAAGAATACGATTCTTTATGCCTGGAAGAACGCCCACTCACCCTCCCGGCTGCTCGCCCACTTCGCCTGGATGATGATTGGTGGGGCCTACTCCTGGTTTGCGGGCAACTCCCTCCAGCGGATGAACTTCGCCGCTCTCGGCCGGGCCTTTGTCCAGTTGCCGGGAGCCCTTCGTTCCCGCGCGCGAGCCCGTACTCTCGCCGTGCTCGACGACAAGGAGGCCTTCCGCCGCTCCAGTCCGATCTTCTACCACGACCGCTTCTCGCCCTTCGACCCACAGCCGGACCGCCCGCGCGTGCTTTTCGTCTGTCCCTATCCGCTCTGGCCGCCTGTCCACGGAGGCGCCATCTCGATCCATGGCACCGTCACCCACCTGGCGCGCTTCGCCGAAGTCCACCTGATCGTGCTCTGTGAAACGCCGGCCCAACTCATAGAGCAGGAGCGGCTTCACGACGTCGCTGCTTCGGTCACGCCATTGTTGAGGCGCACCGCGGTCCCACCGCGCATCGGCTCGCTCCAGCCCCACGCCGTCCGCGAGTTCCGCGATGAGGGAGTTCAGTACGTTGTGGAACGCGAGATTCTGCGCCGTTCCATCGACATCGTTCAGCTCGAATACACCAACATGGGGCAGTATCTCGCGACGGGCTGCAAAAGCCTGGCCTGGATTCTCTTCGAACACGATATCTACTTCCAGTCTGTTCAGAGCCGCATTTCGGCCTTGCATGGCAGTGCGCGCGCCAAGGCCTTTTTCGAATATCTACGCGCCCTGCGTTTTGAGCTGCGCCTGCTCGGGCGCGTGGACCGAGTGCAGGTTTGCACGCCCGACAACCGGGATTACCTGCTCTCGTTTCAGCCCCGCTTGCGCAACCGCATCGACTGCGATGTTCGAGCCGGGATGGATCTCTCCCGATTCGAGTTTCGGCCTGACGGCCGGCAGCCTCGTACCATGCTCTTCCTCGGCAGCTTCCGCCACAAACCCAATTTCGAAGCGCTCGATTGGTTTCTCGAAGGTGTCATGCCACGCGTGCTGGCGTGTTGCCCGGACGCCCGGCTCCGCGTTATCGGTTCCGATGCGCCTGCGTCCGGGACCCTGCCCAGTTTCAACGGCGCGGTGGCTTTTGAGGGTTTTGTACCGGACCTGGCCGCGCCTCTTGCGGAATCGGCTGTTTTCGTCTGCCCCATTCTTAGCGGGTCAGGCGTAAGGATGAAGCTGCAGGAGGCCTTTGCCGCCGGCATCCCTTCGGTTTCGACAACCTTGGGCGCTGAAGGACTAGGTTCCGAGGATGGACGCTATTGCCGCTTGGCGGACGGCTACGACCGCTTCGCTCAGGCGATCATCGATGTTTTCGGGGACCCTGCAGAGGCCGCGGAGATGGCGCGCCGTGCGCGTGGATTCATTGAACAGTCGCGCGGCCTTGTTGCCATGACTCAGCGCCTGCTGGCTACTTACCGCCAGGCGTTGTCGGAGAAGCGGGGTTTATAGCCTTTTTCAGTCCATCTGCGATCTTGCCCGCCGTCCGGTTCAGATCCTTCGGCCGGCGGATCGCCGGGTCGTTATAGGCGGACCAGAGAACTTCTCCGGTTCCACGCTTCACCAGGAAAACCGTGCCGCGACTGCGAGCAGGCACCGGTGCGTGCTCCGGGCCGGATGATTTCAGCTCCAGTTCATCCGACTTCGTTTCCGCCGCAGGCTCCTTCGCGTCCTTCTTCTTCTGGTCAGCACTCTTCGCGGGTACCACCACGGGCTTTGGTTCCGGATACAACTCTTTGACGTCCGCCTCGAAGGTCGCACCCAGATGATCGGTCAGCAGGGCGTCCGCCTTGGAAGGATCGGTTACCACTTGCACCACTCCACCGTGCGTCAGCCGTTCGGCCAGATATTGATCCATCCCATGCGACATCGGCAGAAGGTAGACGGTCTTTACTTGCGACAAGGAGACTGCGCTTGCCGGTTGCCCGATTCCCGCCAGGGAAAAAGCGGTCATCAGCATCGCGCAGGCAATTAACTGTTTCACAAGCCCATCATAGCGGCCCGGCAAAGCCTTTGCCTGCCGGTTTCGCTCACCGGGAGCCGCATGATACCATTCCGGATGCCCTCGCTAGCCGCGCATGCCCGCGCCAGTTACTGTACTGATTCCGAACTTCAATGGGGAGAAACTCCTTGAAGACTGCATCCTTTCGGCGCTCCGCCAGAGCCTTCCTCCCAGCGAGATTCTGGTCGTCGACGACGCTTCCACGGATCGCAGTCCTCAACTTGCCGCAGAGCTTGGAGCGCGCGTTCTAGCCTTGCCAGAGAATCGCGGCTTCGCACACGCCGTAAACTTCGGCGTTTTGCAATCGGCCACCGAATGGATCGCCATAGTGAACAGCGATGTGACGCTGGCCCGCGACTGGCTCGCCCAACTGCTCGATGCCGCAAGCTTCAACCACGCCGGTTATGCCTGTGGACCCATCACCCGCCGCGACCAGCCGGACATTCTCGACGGCAGTTACGACCTCCTTTCTCGCGGCGCGTGTCCCTGGCGCGCCGGGTCTGGGTTTCCCCTCGCCGCGTTGCGTCCGCCGGAAGGCTTCTGGCTCCCTTCCTTCACCGCTCTGCTCATCCGCAGAGACCTCTTTCTCGAGGCCGGATCCCTCGACGAAACATTCGGCTCCTATCTCGAAGACGTCGACTTCGGTTTGCGCATCAGCAAACTGGAGCAGCGCGGATTGTTCGTGCCCACAGCCCTGGCCTCCCACGTCGGCAGCGCCACTTTCGGAGTCTGGAGCTATCGGGCCACCCGCCTTTCATCCCGAAACCAATTGCTGCTGGTAGCACGTCACTATCCCAATGGGTGGTTCCGCCGATTCGGCCGCGCCGTGGTTGCAGGGCAGCTTCTTTGGGGCCTGCTCGCGCTCCGAAATGGCGTTTTTCGAGCTTGGCTCCTCGGAAAACTGGATGCTCTACGCATTTGGAATGTCGTCCGCGATGGCTTCACGCACATGGATCCAGCGAGGCTCGATTTGAACCTCGCGAACTGTGAGCTCGGAATTCTCAAATGGCAAGGCAATCCCGCACGAAGCCCATATTGGCGCTGGTACTTCCGCCTCGCCGGCAGGGGGAAATCCTAAGTGCGCGTTGGAGCAGTGATCGTTTCGCACCAATCCGCCGGCTGCCTGCGCGCCTGTCTGGAAGCCTGCCTCCTCCACGTCTCCCCGAGTGAAGGGGTCGTAGTGGTCGACAATTCCTCCACCGACGACTCGGTCCGTGTGGCATCGAGCGTTCCCGGTGTGACGGTCCTCCCCAATCCAGACAATCCCGGCTTCGCCGCCGGAGTCAACCAGGGCATCCGCGCATTGCCTTCCGCCGAGCTGGTCCTGGTGCTCAACCCCGACGCAGTTTTGCAGACCGGCATCACGCCCCTGGTCCGCTGTTTCGATGACCCGCTCACCGCCATCGCGGCTGGCGCGCTCTGTGACCAGAACCGTCAACCTCAGCGCGGCTTCACCTTGCGCCGCTTCCCCACGCCGGCCGCGCTTGCCCTGGAAACACTTACCATCAATCGGGCCTGGCCCGGTAACTCTGTCAACCGGCGCTGGCGCTGTCTCGATCTCGATTTAACCCGAAGCCAGGATGCCGAGCAGCCGGCGGGTGCTTTTCTTCTCATCCGGCGGGAGGCGTGGAAGGCCGTTGGCGGCTTCGATGAGGGCTTCCGGCCGGTCTGGTTTGAGGATGTGGATTTCTGTCTCCGGGTCACTCAGTCTGGCTTCCGAATCCGCTATGAACCATTGGCCCTTGCCGTGCATGAGGGAGGGCACTCGATTCGCTCCGTGGACTGGGGCGAGCGACAGGTATACTGGAACGAGAATCTTTTACGCTATTCCGGCCTCCACTTCTCTCTGCCGGGTAAGTTGATTACCGCGCTGTCGGTTGCAGCCGGCGGGGCGGTCAGGGGAGTGGTGGAAGCGTTGCGGCGGGGCTCTCCCGGCCCGTTGCGCGTGGCTGGTCTGATTCTTCGAGCAGCGGTGACAGCCATTGCGGTGGCTGTTCGTTCCGCTATTGGAAGAAATTTGAAGGGCACCCGGGAGGAGAACTCGGAACGGGGATGATGGCCTGATCGGATGGCTTCACGCGATCTCGTATCTGTCACGATAGTGACCTACAACAGCGGGCGCTATATTAAGCGCTGCCTCGAATCCGTCCTCGGTCAAAAGGGGCCGGACATCGAGGTAATTGTTGTTGACAACAACTCGACGGATGGCACCAGCGACCTCCTCGAACAGTTCGAGGATCGTTGCCTGGTTGTGCGTAATCCCAAGAACCTCGGCTTCGCGGCCGCGCAAAATCAGGCGATTCTGCGCTCGCGAGGCAATTGGATTCTGACTCTGAACCCGGATGTCCTGTTGATGCCTTACTTCATCCAGGCTCTGGTGGAAGCCGGCCGCAACGACCCCGGCGTCGGCAGCGTTTGCGGAAAGCTTCTGGCCATGAGTCCGGATTTCGACATTGACGCGCGGCCTCGCGTTGACAGCACCGGCATTTACTTCACCCCGAACCTGCGTCACCTCGACCGCGGCAGCCGCGAGATCGACAACGGCCATTATCTGAAGCGCGAATACGTTTTCGGCGCGACGGCGGCGGCCGCTCTCTATCGCCGGGACATGATCGACGACATCTCCGTCGATGGAGAGTTCTTCGACCCCGATTTCTTTGCATATCGCGAAGACGCCGATGTCGCCTGGCGCGCCCAATTGCTGGGCTGGCGCTGCTTGTACACGCCTTACGCTCGCGGCTATCACGTTCGTGCCGTGCTCCCGGGCAATCGCCGCGCCCTTCCGCGCGCGATCAACATGCACTCGGTCAAGAACAGGTTCCTGATGCGAATCAAGAATATGACCGGGCACCTCTACGGCCGGTGCTGGCTCGCCATCACCGCGAGAGATCTGGTCGTTCTTGGCTGCTGCGTCCTGTACGAGCACTACTCACTGAAGGCGTTTGTAGAGATTTGCCGCGCCTGGCATGGTGTTTGGATCAAGCGCCGTTGGATCATGCAGCGCAAGCGCGTCAGCGACGAGTACATCGCCGCCTGGTTCCGCTACCACCCCGTCAGCCGCCCTGCTCACAAGAGCGCACGTGCCGTCGCCGCTCCCGGCAACGAAACTCAGGTCGTCGAGGGCTGACCGGCAAGCCATGCGCATTGCCATCCTCGGGACTCGGGGTATTCCCGCGCACTACGGCGGGTTCGAGACATTT
>Ga0302320_10009616_pt1 | contig 20746 bp, 10 predicted proteins | sample Bog_T0_3_FD_202130 | JGI IMG/M metagenome (GOLD analysis project Ga0302320, IMG submission 202130) | Peat permafrost microbial communities from Stordalen Mire near Abisko, Sweden - Bog_T0_3 | ecosystem: Environmental > Terrestrial > Soil > Wetlands > Peat | place: Sweden: Abisko, Stordalen Mire...
AGCTGAAGAACTACGAGGAAATGAAGACGCTCGTGGACCGCTGGATCGAGATGGCCACCGAATTATCCACCCTACGCCTGGCCAACAAGCACACCTGATTCCAGCCGAGAACTTGGCACTCTCCAGTATAGCGGTTGGGATCGAGTTTCTCCGCTTGCTCCAGATGCTTGCGCGCGGTGACGAACTGGCCCATGGCGCGCTCCACCACGCCATTCAAATAGAGAAAATCCGCATCGTGCGGAGCCTGCGCGAGCAGCCGTTGAGCCAGCGGCAGGGCGGTCTGGTTCTTCCCGTTGAACACCAGCTCCTGCAGGTAAACGCGCTGCGCCTCAATATTGCGAGGGTTGCGTAGGGCCAATTGCGATGCAACCATGTCGGCCTCTTCGAGGCGCAGTTGCTTGACGTAGACGGAAACCAGTGACGAGGTCAGCGCAACCGAGTTGGGTTGCGCTTGCAGGCCTTGGTTCAGCGTGTTGGCGGCGCTGTCGAACTGCCCTGTCCTTCCGTAGGCAATGGCCAGATCGAGGGTGAGATTCTCATCCAGCTGCATGTCGGAGAGTTGGGCAATGACGGATTCGTTATCACCCGCCGCGAGCAGAATCTTGGCGATTCCATCCAGCGCCAATTTTGAATTGGGATCAATCCGGAGCGCTGCTTGCCACTCCGTGAATGCATCTTTGCTCCTGCCCAATGCAGCCAATGCCGAGGCAAGCAAAAGATGCGCCTTCTCATCTTTCGCATCCAGTTCCACTGAATGCGAAAGGGGAATCACAGCCTCTTGCGGTTTTCCGGCAGTATAGAGGCTCAGCCCGAGCAGGTAAGACAGCCGCGACGAGTCCGGTTCCAGCTTGAGTCCATCTTGAAAGGCCTGGGCAGCGCATTCGGATTGATGGTGGTTGCCGAACCACTCGCCCAAGGCCGCATAAGCATTGGCATCCGGGTGAGAGTGGACTCGCGCCTCCAGAGGAGCCGAGCCAACGCACGAAGCGGACCAAAGAGGTTGCGCGATGGCCAAAGCAACCACCCATGCGAAGGCCGGCATTCTCAAACGCCGACCGGCGCTGCTTGGAGGGTGAATCATGGTTGTTTGCTCCTCGGACCTATCAATCGGATGGTCCCTGGCCAGAGAGTCCAAGAGTCGAGTATAGAAGGGTGTCTTGAGTCATCACAAAGTGGGTAGGCCCATCGCGAAGAGTGTGGTGTCATGAGATGCATCGCATAGAGCACCACGGACACCAAGGGGACCCGCTTCAGGGTTTCACGAATCGCGCTTGGCGGCAGGATTGCCCGTAACGAAGGCGTGATTGGCCCGCGCTTGGACATTCTGTTTACTGGTGCGGTCCCAATTCCACATCAGCCCGGCAAAATCTTGAAACAATATGCATGGCGGCAGGGCGGACCTTGTGGAACCTGAATGCTTAGTCCTTTCGGCCCCCTCGTCCAACGGACATCGCTCTTCGCGCCGAGCAATTCCACCTTGCGGATCTGGCGGTCATAGAGCGGCGCGCCACTTGCCAGGGACTTGATGAGCACCTGGTTGTCGGGTGGCCAACCAAGGGCGATCGCAAACAGAACGTCGCCTTTCGTTGTGAAGCGTATGTCCGTGTGATCGAATTTGTACCGGGAGAATTGATACGCGGGGACATTCTTGATCTCGGTGGCCGGTCCTTCCCCGAAGATCTTCCAGGGACGGGTGCCTTTGATTGCCTCGCTGTTGATCTCCTGCCATTGGGCGAACTCTTCCAGAAATGCGATCTCATCGCTGTCGGGTTCTCCATGGCCAGGCAACGGAATGCTCAACAACAGGTTCCCATTCTTGCTGACAATATCCACGAAGAGAGGAATCATCAGCGAGGCCTTCTGGTAAGTATGGTTCTCGAAGAGCTCGCGCTTATAGTGCCACTCCCCTATGCAGGCCTCCGTCTGCCACGGGCTCACTTGCAGGGTGTCTGTCAGGCCGCCCTCCAGGTCGCGCGTCAGCGTGCTCCAGATCGGCTCTTCAACCTCCTTCAGATCCACGACCCCCTCCAGGCGTCCCCCGTGCGCCTGCGCGTTCTTGTTGTAGAAGTAAGCCATGATCTGCGGAGCAAGGTCGGGAATGCCCAGCCAAACTTTCAAGTCCGGTGCGCCGGTCCCTCCATCGTCAAAAGTAAATTTCGTTCCGTCGTCGAAGTTGAGAACATCCGGGTTGTACTTATCGATCACGTCCTGCACGCGCAGCATGAACTGCTGAACAAACTCCGGGCAAGGCGTGTTCTTCTTGTGAGGCTTGCCATTGAGCAACTGCGGATCGATTCCCTCCCACCACTTGCCCTTGCCGTCGGCGATTGTCTGCATTCCGTCGTACGGAACTCCGGCCAGCGGTCCCGTCGTGTCACTCTTGTAGCGGACCGGTAGAAACTCATCCCAGGTCCGATGCGGGGTTCCATGATAGCTGACCCCGAAGCGCAATCCGTTGGCGCGCGCAGTCTTTGCCCAGGTGCCCACAATGTCGCGCTTGGGGCCGATGTTCACCGCGTTCCAAAACTGATGTTTGGAATCCCAGCAATCGAAGTTGTCGTGATGCGTCGCTAATGAGACGAGATATTCCGCGCCCGCCCGTTTATAGAGCTTGACCAGTGCATCCGGATCCCAGCGCTCCGCTTTCCACAAATGACAAATATCTTTATAACCAAACTGCGACGGGTGCCCGTATTGCTTCACATGCGACTCGTATTGACGAGTGCCCTGAATGTACATATTGCGCGCATACCAATCGCCCTGCTCGGGGACGCACTGCGGACTCCAATGCGCCCATATTCCGAACTTCGCATCCCGAAACCAGTCGGGGCAACGATAAGCTTTGAGAGACTCCCAGAATGGCAGGAATGGACCTTGCGGGACATCGCCTTGAAAGAACTGGGAGTCTCGCACAGCATGCGCCATGCGAGCCACCGCTAACATGGAAAGTCCGCCTGCAAAAAACGACCTGCGATTCATGGATGACCTCGCTCAAAACTACGGTTTGTACTCCCCTGTGCTCTCAATCTGAAAGTCCGCCTGGACCGGAAGTCTATCGCTCGACCCACCAGCCAGCACACGCACCTGTTCTTTTTCGATGCGCCACACATGGCTCGCTTGATCCCAATAGGCCAGGTCATGCGGCTTGAGTTCAAAGACGACATTCTTCTCCGCGCCCGGTTCGATATGGACGCGCTCGAAGCCCTTGAGCTCGAGCTTCGGACGTTCGACGGCAGAGCCAAGATGTTGCACGTACATCTGGACCACTTCGTCGCCTGCGCGTGTGCCGGTGTTCTTCACCTTGACGATCACTTCGGCCTTGCCGTTAGCATCCGCGCCAGGCGTGCTCAGATGCAGATCTTCATAAGCAAACGAAGTGTAGCTGAGTCCATAGCCGAACGCGAAGAGTGGCTTATCCTTTGCATACATGTAGGTGCGGCCGTTGCGAATGTTGTAGTCCAACATGGGCGGCAGCTGCGCGTCGCCTGTGGGCCATGTCTGGTTCAAGCGTCCTGCCGGCGAGTAGTTACCGAAGAGAACGTCCGCAAGTCCGTGACCCTCTTCCTCGCTGTTGTGGGTCATGTGCACAATGGCCGGCAGATTCTGCTCGCTCCAGACAATTGCATACGGGAAGCTTGAACGAAGCACTTCGATGGTATGTGGATTGACGGCGAAGATCTGCTTCACTAACTCTTCCTGCTCAAGCACGATCGTCTTGCGGTCGACGTCTTCCTTGCCGTTCGAGGGCATCGGGCACTGGTCCCATCCACCATTGCAGGTTGGATGATTGCCGACAACCACAAGGGCAACTTCTGCCTTGCGCGCCAGATCCTGCGCCTCGGCTACATTGGAACCATCGGCAAAGAGCACTTGAGCGCCCTTGGCAGCTTCACGAATCCCTTGCACAATGCTGACACTGAACGGAGGCGTCCCACTGTACCAGTCAAGCAGAACTTCGTTTGTCCATGGGCCAATCACCGCGATGGTCTTCAGTTTCGCGCGATTGAGCGGAAGTGTGTTGTTGTCGTTCTTGAGCAAAACAATAGACTCGTCAGTTTCCTGGCGCACGAGTTCCCTGCTCGCCGGACGATCCCAGGGCGGAATCTGGCCGCCCGATTCGCGTCCGATCTTCGCGTATGTATCCACCTCACGAGGATCCAACTCGCCCAAGCGGAGATGCACGCGCAGCAGATTCTTCAGCACAGCGTCCATATCGCCTTCGGTGAGGAGGCCGTCTTTAAGAGCTTTGCTCAGGTCCGGCTTGTATTCGTCGAGGAAGCGATTGATCCCCGCCTTGACCGCCGCAGCAGAGCCGTGTTCCTTATCGGCGAAGGTCTTGTGGTCGGTAATAAGAAGCCCGAGCGCCCCTCCATCCGTACAGATGATTCCATCGTTGCCCCATTCATTCACCATCACCTCCTTGAGGACGGGATGGATCATCATGGGCGTCCCGTTCCAGGAGTTATACGCAGCCATCGCCGCTCGCGAGCCGCCTTGCTCAAAGCCCATGCGGAAAGGGACGGAATAATACTCGCGAAAGAGCCGCTCGTCGAAGTCGGACGAAGTATAGGTGCGGCCGTTCTCGTTTTCGTTGGCCAGAAAGTGCTTCATGAGCGAAGCCGCCTGCCAGTGTTTGGGATCTGGCCCTTGCAGTCCGTGAATGAAGGCTACCGACATGGAGCCGACGAGGTAGGGGTCTTCGCCCATCGACTCTTCGGTGCGGCCCCAGCGCGGATCGCGGCTGAGGTCGGTGTTCGGCGCGCGCACTACGATTCCACCGAAGTCGAAGATTGGATTTTGAAAATAATAGCGCGCCTCTTCGCCCTCCAGCGCGCCCACCTTTTTCATCAGCGCCGTATCCCATGTCGCGCCGAGACCCTTCTCCTGCGAAAACGTGGTGGTGGGCAGTGGCTGAAGACCGCGCGGGCCCCACCCGCCGGGTCCGCCAAGCGCAAGCCCGTGCAGGCCTTCCGCCTCGTCGGATAGCACCAGGTGGAGGCGGGGAACCTTGGCGTGCCCGTCCATGAGCTCGACCTTTTCATCGAGTGTCAGGCGATGCAAGAGATCGGCAATGCGCACATCGTCGCTCAGCTTTGGATCGCGAAAAGGTTCATTTATCTGCGCGGATGCACTTATTGCAACCAAGGCAAGAAGAAAAGAAAAGGAGAGAAGGAATTTGCTAAACCTGCTTTGCCGCATGATCTTGATCCTTACTACCGCCCAGGCGCGGCGGCTCTATTCCACAAGATCGGCCTGATAAGGGCCGAGTTTTACTTTGCCATCGTAGGACTGATGGGAGAGAACGCCGTGCACTTTCTTGCCGACAGAGACTTCCCTCTCCTCCTTCGTCGTATTTACGTAGAGCGTACGCCCGTTTACTACGCGCGCATACACGCCGTCGGGTGTCTTGGGACCCGGTTGTATGCCCAGTTGCTCATAGAGCGTGCGAACAATCGGCCCAATCAGGGTTGCTTGCGCAGGCGCAGCCAAATAGATCGCCTGCCCCTTGCCAAACTTGTTCACCGTAACCGCCGGTGGATGACCGGCAATGTTCGAAAATGTAGCCAGTGTTTGTGCGGTCTTTGGTTCCAGCACCTCGTAATACGCGATGCTGGACTTGACGGTCTCCCCCCCCAATTCGAATTCCGGCTTTTCAGTCGGCGTATAGAACTCGGCGGTTCGCAGCCCGAATACATCGCTCAATCTTCCCGGCAACGGAGTGTCAAACCACTGTCCATGCTCATCCACTTTCGCGGATAACGCCGTCATCAGTACGGTTCCCCCGCCACTCACATACTCCCGCAGTGCATTCGCACTGGCTTCATCCATCACAAAATCGGCGGGGACAACAACCAGCTTGTAGGAGGCAAGATTTTCGTGTCCGACATTGATGATGGCGGTGTCGATATTCTCCCGGAAGAAAGTTTCGAAAGCTCCTTGAACCTGATCGGTGTAGGGGGTCTTGAAGTATTGAAGAGTGGTATTGGACGGGCCGTTGGGATGAGAGTCCACGAGCGAGTCGAAAGAATAGGCGATGGCGACCTGGGGATGAGTGTACCGCGGGAATCCGTACTTTGAAAGCTCCCGGAAGTCGTCTGCGATGTGCTTGAACTCATCCACCTTCCACGACGCGGTCCCGTCATGATCCAACAGCCCGAACAGCGCTTGTTCTTCGCCGCCCAGGTGGGTATTGAAGGTCCATGCAAGCAGCCCCTGCGCGCCCATCATGAGCCCAAGGTGTGCATACATGCGGCTTCGGCCCGGCTCGCCGTACCAGCCTCCACCGCCGGCGGTGAACTCGTTGAACCAGATGGGTGTATCCAGAGCGCCTTTCGCCATGATCGCGGCAAATGCGCCACCCACGGGGTCGCCGGGGTAGAACCCCTCTGCACCGTAGGACACATAGGTCTTGTATGTCGCGAGATAATCGAAGCCACGTCTTGGCGCATAATCCCACAGGTTGGAGAGCGACGGCAACTCCGGCATATTGCGACGGCGAATCGCTTCCAGCTCTTCAAGCCGCGCAACGGTCACGTCCGACCAATAGCGATGCAGATCCAGATAGCGCTCGGAAGGACCGGGCCCATCGGCAAGAGGTAGATCCACGTCTTCAAAGCGGTTCAGCCGGCGTGACCACCGTTGGGTCGCCCACGCCTTGTTGAGTTCTTCGATCGTTCCATATTTCTTTGTCAGCCACGCGATGAACCGCTGCCGGTCGGCCTCAGAGTACGACATAAAGCCGTTTCCGATTTCATTGTTGTATCCGATTGCGATGACGGCTGGATGATGGGCGTAGCGCGTAGTGAGCGCCTCCGCCATGAGGCCCAACTCGCGCACATAGCCCGGATCGCTGATGTTGTCCATGTAGCGCTCGGCTGGTGGCAGGCGTGTGCCATTCTGGCTGGTGAGATCGACACCTGGGTAAGCCCGATGCAGCCATATGGGCGCAGGCGCACCCGGTATGTCCAGAATCACCCGGATCCCGTTGGCCTGCATCTTGTCCATGATCTTGTCGAACCACGCAAAGTCGAACTTCCCTTGCGATGGCTCGAATGAATCCCAGGAAAGGTCTCCCATGCGCACAACATTGAAACCAGCACCATGCATGATGGCGATATCGCGATCGATTTGTTCCGGCGAGCGATCGATGGGCTGGTAACACGCACCGACGAAGAGTTGCCCTGGCCCCGGCCAGGATCGATGCGAGGAAGCGTCCTGAGCGACGCAGGCTGCACACGCAAGAACCACGGCTATACCAAGCGCTGTGAATTTGTTGATGAAAGCACGCCATGCATCTTGATGGGTGAATGAATTGACTGGTTTGCTCATCGATCCTCTCGTACCATGGATAAAGCAGAATGTAGATTTCTCACTTGCCCGCCGGATTGTGTGTCAATCTGACCAACACAATATCGTTGCTGTTCATTGGGAATGTGAACTCGACCGCTCCGCCGGATCCGCTTTTCAGGATCTTGTCTTCCTCTGGCACATCTCGCGTGAGTTCGTTCAGATGCACGATCTGTTCCGCGGTGAGGTGATTGGGAGACCCCATATCGATGTAGGCAGAATAAGCATCGTTCGCACGATAGCCTGTCCGCAGAACCTCAAGCCGAAAGGACGCGACGGGAATCAGGTGAGTGATCTGCATCCGTACCGGCGCAACCGAATGGGAAGGCACAATCTTGGTGTAGAAGGATCGGTTGCTCACTTTCTGGTCCGGCTGCTCGAAATCCCAGATCACAGTGGTGAGATCGTCCCCCTTTGTAGCAAGCATGGCTTGAGGGTCGCTCGTAGCGAGGCTCTCACCCTGTAGCGCATGAAGATATTTGTACGCGAAATAGGCGGGCTTGCGGATACCTTGTGGATTCAGAAGTCCGAATCCGCCTTGAAACGGAGCTGTCGGTGGGCCCGGCTCTTCAAACAGATCGGTGTAAGTCCAATAGCTCATGCCCTGCACCAAACCGCGGCAGGCTTTCAACTTGGACAAAATGTACGGTGCGCTGATATACGAATCGTGCACTGAGTCGCGCGGCGTATAACTTGTGCTCCATTCAGAAAAGTAGAGCGGAAGTTTGGGAAATGCCGAGGCCGCGATCTGTTCGCGCACATGGCGGACATCCCCGACGATGGCGTCTGGGGACCGATCGAGCTTGGTGTCGGACTTTCCTTCCTCATCCAGGAATCCGCCTTGCACGCCGTAGGTATGCGTGGTCACGAAGTCGACGCCCGCGCCACTTTGCTTTACATGCGCGAGGAACTCGGGCACCCATGCTGCCCCTGCCGTGCTAGGGCCACCGACGCGCAAGGCCGGGTCAATGGCCTTGATGGTTTGCGCGGTGAGGTCGTAAAGCTCGAAGTACGCTTTCTGATCCGCTCCCTCCCAAAAGCCGGAGAGGTTAGGCTCATTCCACACCTCAAAGAACCAGGTGCGGACTTCGTCCTTGCCGTAGCGTTGCTCGATGTGATGAACGAAAGCACTCATGAGTTCGCGCCAAGCGTCCGGCTTTGGATGCGAAGTGTTGCCGTTCCAATAGAAGATGCTGTTCTGCGAAGTGGCAAGCGCCTTGGGCGTGAAACCAAGTTCGACAAAGGGCTTGATATGGCGAGCCAGCAAATCGTCATAGAGCTGGTCGATCTTGGACCAGTTATAGACGGTGGCGCCGTTTTCGATCCGCACTGTACCCAGCACGTCGTGAAAAATAGCATGAAATCTGAGGTAGCGAAATCCAAGCTCGTCTGTCACGAGCCTTAACTGCGCCTGACTGTCGTCCCGAATCAACGTGCCCGGATAGTCCGAGCCGACCGAGAGATCGAAGAAGCGATCAACGGGGCCCGTGGAGTTCTTGATGTCTACGCGAATGAGACGAGGAGAGACGTCGCGCTCCTGAGCGCGGAGGAGGCCCACAGGGGCGATCGTGAGCAAGGCAAGGAAAATGAGTGAAAACTGCCGTGGTACCGAGCTAAGCATTGGGTTGCACTTCCCTCAAGGGAACACAGGTAAAACCGGGTCTGACTTGAAAACTCTTGCCCCAGTTCGCGCTGAAGTGGTTGTTTTCTTGCCCCAAGAATTCTACAGGAGGGGCTCAATCGACATAAGTTGGAAAGAAGTGGCCGGTCCCGGGTCACATGCGGGACCGGCCTGAGTTACTACCAGCTCAACTTAGCTGACAGTTGAAGATACCGCGGTGTGTTGTTCGGGCCACTGGGTCCCTTCCCGATGGTTCCGAAGTCGATGCTGGTGGGATCGGTATTGTAGCTTTCGTCCCAGGCTGCGTGATTGAATGCGTTGAGAAAGTCGGCACGGACCTGCAGCTTCGCGTCATTTCCGAGGACCTTGGTGCCCTCGGGAATGCCGAAACTCTTGGACAGTGCCAAATCGAATCGGTATGCGCCTGGCTGGCGGACACCGAAATCGACATTTTGCCTTCCCACTGCATATGCGTTCGGTGCTCGCACAAACTCAATGTTGGAGCAGCCGGCAGCGGTGGCCGCGGGACTGGGAATGATATCGCCCGTGTTTGTGTCCTTGTAGCCGACGCAAGGCGTCACGCCGCGGATTCTGCTGTCTTTGTGACTTCCATCGGGAGGCAACGTAGTGTGTTTGACTCCCATGGGTCTGTTAATCGCTGTGCCGGTGGAGGCCATCTCCCAGTTTCCAGCATGCTCAAAGAGCGTCGAACCGCTGCCACCGGAATTCGTGGGGCGCCACGCAAACCCGCTGTAGTAGGTGTACAGCGGGCTGATCTGCCAGCCATTGACGATCTGGTCCACCACCCGGTTTGCATTTGAAAGCAGAAGCCGGTTTCTGCCGAACGGCAGAATGCCAACTCCAGACAGGGTTATCGAGTGATTTACGTCCGCATAGGTGCTGACCTCGCGGGCAAACACGTGGTTGAGTTGATCCACCCAACCAGTCTGTGGATTGTTGTTTGGGGTCCACCCGTTGCCGGGAACCCACCCACCGGAGGACATGGCCCTTGCATGTGTGTACGACGCATGCAGAGACAGGCTTCCGGAGAGCTGGTGCGATCCCACCGCCTGGAAGGAGTTGTACCAGGTCTTGCCGTCGTTTGTGGCTCCGTTTTCGGTAATGTCTCCGAACTCAGGAAACGGACGGGTGAAGTTGGACTTGGAAAGAGTCGAGGAGTTGTAATATCCCGAACCGCCGAAGGCAGCGATGCCCAGGAATGGGTTAGCCACTTGCCCGGCAGAGCCGTCGCAGAGTTGACGGTCACCGCCACGCTCCACGTCGCACTGCGCGTTCCACTGGGGCGAGATTTGGTTGATGTTGTCGTTTTCCGGGAGGTTAGGAGTCCGGTTGCCCACATAGCTTACCGAAACCACATCGCGCTTCGACACGGCAACCTGATAGGCCACGCTCCAAGACCAGAAGGAGGGGATGTGGTAGTTAGGGTTGAAGAAGGAGAACGACTTGCCAAGATCCTGCAGCGCGCCGAGGCCCGCCCCACTGGGCTGAGGCACGACCGGGATGGGGTTGCTGAGACCTTGCCCGGTTGTCGCCGTGTAGGGCGTCAGACCATTGTTGAGGGAGTTGGTATAACTGGTGGAGCTGCTGAAGCCGTCCGAACCGTTCGTCGACTGATCGGCCACGACATTTTCGCCGATTCCACCGCGGAGCGTCATTCTATCGGAGATCGCGTAGGCGAAGCCGAGGCGCGGCTGGATGTCCAGCTTGTTCATCTTGTAGGCGCCCCTCGACTGGCCGTTGACGCCGGCGAACGTAAGGCCGCCTTGAACGTTGTTGTTGCTTCCCAGAGCGGCCGATCCGGCAGCGATTGAGGAGGACACTGGGTTCAACAGGGTGGGATCGAACGCCCCGTTCATCTTGTTATGACGCTCCAACGCTGGCGTTGTGAAGTCCCAACGCATGCCCATATTCAGCGTCAATTTGTGCGATATCTTCCAGTCGTCCTGAATCCACGGAGCGAAGTAGTGCTGCGACCAGAACTGGTAAGCGGTCCAGTTTGCGGAACCGCTGTTCGGATAGCCAAGCAGCAACGAGGCAATGGACATGCCACTGGAGTAACCAGGCGCATCCGAGTTGTTTGCCGTACCGCCGCCGAATTCATTGGTGAAATTCGAGCTGAAGTTGAAGTTGTCGGCATTGCCTCCGACGGGATTCATCCACTGGCTGAAGTTCACGTTGATTCCGGTGCGAATCGTGTGCGTCCCTTTGATATAGGTCAGAGTGGGAAGAACATCGAGAGCGTGCCTGTCTCCGGAGAATCCGAGCCAGTTTGGTCCGAAGTCAACAAAGTTGGCCGCGTTCGGAAGGCCGTTGGAGGAGATGTTCAAGAAGCGGTTCTTGCTCTGGATCTGGTTGTAAAACCCGGCGGCAAATCCCAGCTTCGCAACCTCGTTGTCTGGAAAGATTGTGCCTTCGACCGCTTCGTTGGTGTAGACAACCACGGATGTGCCTACGTTTAACAGAAGGTTTGGACCGAAAACGTGCGTCCATTGAGCGCTGCCGGTATGAGTTTTCGGCTGCGTGCCGATACCGTCCGAATTGGCAGGGTCAGAGGGCGAAACCACTGTGTTCCACAGATCGTTGGCGGTCCGGCCCTGTGTAGCCCAGCGGAACGACAATGTATTCTTTTCGTTCAGGTTGTAGTCAACCTTGACCATTGCGTTCTGCCACAGATCGTTTTCCAGCTGCAGCACCTGGTAGTTATTCGTCCACGGCGCGTAACCCGCTCCCGGGTTGGCATTTGGCTTCACGTAACTGAGATACCCCAAGACGTTGGTTGCAACCGGATCGATCCGGCCGGTGGGAATCTTATTGCCCGGAAATGCGTCATGCGCCTGCTTCGTCAATCCATCGATTGGATCCACGATGGTATGCAGGGGCGAGAGCGGATCGTAAATGGTCAGCGGTTGAAGGCTGTTGGTTGTGGAGTTCCAGTACGTGGCCGTGCTGAAGTCGCCTGTGACCCACGCCGGGTTGGGAACGGAGTAGACGTTGTAGGAGGGGTTGGGAAGAATATCCCGCATTCTCTCGTAGCTGGCAACGAAGAACAACTTGTTCGAGCCGTTGATGAGATGGGGAATCACAACCGGACCGTCCGCCTCGAAGCTGAACTGATCGCGCTTGTGCTGGGCTTTCTTGTTGTCGTTGTAGTTGGACTGCCAATCTTCCGTGTCCAGCCAAGTGCGGCGCATGAAATAGTTCCCGGTGCCGTGAAACTTGTTGGTGCCGGACTTCAAAGACACGTCGACAGCCGATCCTCCCGAGTGTCCGTAGGAGGCATCGTAGGCGTTCAACACAATTTTGTATTCCTGAACAACGTCGACCGCCGGCGTGTATGCCGTCCGGCCTACGTCCGATGCATCGTTGCCGATGCCATCGACGTTGGTCTGACTGGGTTGCGTCGAGCCGTTCACGATCTGGTTGCCGGTCACGTTATCGAACTGGCGAGGATATTGCGAGCTCGAGAAGTCGTGCGTACCCGGGCTCAAAGAGAAAAGCCCGAACGCATTACGCGCATCCAGAGGCATCTCCTCAATGCGCGATTGGTCGATGATCTCGCCGATGTCGGCCTTGGAGGACTCGATCTGGGCGGCGCTCGCGTTTACGGTAACGACTTCGGTTGTGGATCCGATACTCAGTTGGAAATCGATTGTGGACGTTTGGTCGACGTTCAACAGAATATCTGTCTTCTTCTCGGCTTGAAACCCCTGCTTGGAAACCGTGATGTCGTAGGTCCCGGGGATCAGGTAGGTGACCGTGTAGTCGCCACTGCTGGTGGAAACGGTCTTCGTGTCGACGCCCGTCGCCTGATTGTGGACAACCACTTGAGCCCCCGGAATGACAGCTCCGGTGGAATCAAGTACATGCCCGGTGAATTGTTGTGTTGTCTGCGCCATGGAAACCACGCCACCGAACGCGCACAACAGGAACAACGCGAAGGCTGCAATTCTCCTCCACGCTTTGTGTCCTGCGTACCTCATCAAGTCGTACCCCATCTCTACTACCTCCAAAAGTCTGCTTCGGCACCGATTCGGCGCCCCTGATTTGGTTCTTGTCTCGGTTCTCATTGACCAGCGGTGCGCCGGCGTCTTAGAACCTTCCGTGTCCAGTTGGCACATGCCACGACCTGCCCGAGGCTCGCAACCACGCCCATTCAAACCGCAAAATGCATCGGCAGCTGTTTCGCCACAGAGCTTTCCAAACTATTCAGCGCGAAAAATATGCCTCTGAATCTCTGGCCGTCTTTTAGTCAGCGCATCGACGTCGGTCTAGGTACTTAACGGAGCGTTACGGATGTATGTTCGACATGAACATCCAGGTTGCTGAAAACAAAGCACGAATGTGGCAGGTACACGGCCACGTTACCGTAGGTATGTTTGTGATTTGGGGATGTGGCGCAGGTCACGCGCAAGGCAGCTGCCGCAAAATTGGGGGCAGATGGAAACGTTTACGGCACGCGCCCGTTCTTGATAGGATGCACATGGGCACGTCGATTTGGCCGCAGGCGTTGCTCCACCCCGGGCCGCACTTCGGGCATAATGACTTCTATGCAGTTGGGACTTGGGCGTCTGCGCCCCTGGCAGGCATTGCGAATATGAATGCTCAAGAATCGGAGCCGACCGCAGTGCAGCCTCCTTTTCCAGGCGACAACGCGAACGCCGCTATTCTCGAGCAGCTGAACCGAATTCTGGACAGCGAAGCTTTTAATCACAGTCCGCGAGCGAAGGAATTCCTTTCTTATGTGGTAGAACACGGCCTGCAGGGCCACACCGAGCTGCTGAAGGAACGGTCCATTGGCATCAGCCTGTTCCATCGCTCTCCCAGCTATGTCACCAGCGATGACCCGATCGTTCGAGTGAAGGCTGGTGAAGTCAGGCGACGCCTGGCTCAGTATTATTCGACCGGAGAGCACGAACTCGAGGTCCTGATCGAGATTCCGGTCGGCTCCTATATCCCAAAGTTCCACTGGAAGGCCCAGCCGGTCCTTCCTCCCCTCGCCGTGGCGGAAGAGGTGGTTGAGCCGGAGCCACCAGTGCCCGATGCAAAATCTCCCAGACGCTGGAAAGCAGTGGGATTTGCGGCGGCGTTGTCGGTTGCTGGCATAGCTTTGGTGATTTTCTTGCGACTGTATTACCACCATCCTTCCGCACTCGATCTATTTTGGGAGCCGCTTTCTGCCACGAAGCAGCCTGTTTTGATCTGCGTCCCTTCCCCGGTTGCCTATGCGGTCAATCCCAGGTTCTTTCAAGAATCGCCCGCGGCCAACTCCGGAATCTACGATTCCCTGGCCAAGCGGAACGTGACGCCTCTCCAACTGCCCCCCGATACTTCAATCAGGTGGAAGGAAATCACGCCTCTCGACGACTTCTTTGTGAATAAGGATGACGCTTACGCCGCGGAGGAGCTCTCAGCCTATTTCGCTAACGAACACCGTTCGGCCCAAGTCCGGCTAGGAAAGGACTACACATACGAGGATCTTCTCCGCTCGCCCGCTATTTTGGTGGGGGCCAATAACAATCCGTGGATGGACCGCGTGATGTCCGATCTTCCCATTGCCTTTCACGAGAGTGGCGAGGTCTTATGGATCGAAGATCGAACCAAGCAAGGGCAGGCTTGGCGAGCGAGCACGGATGGCCGCCGAGGAAGCAAAGACTTTGCGCTGGTCGCCCGCGTGCTGAACTCAAAGACCGGCCAATTCCTGGTCATTATTAGCGGCGTCGGCATGGTCGGGACCAAAGCGGCCGGGGGGTTTCTCTCTCACCCGGAGAATCTCGAGCAGGCGCTACGCGCAGCGCCCGCTGGCTGGGAGCACAAGAACCTGGAGGTCGTCCTTGAGACCGATGTGGTCGATGGTTCTCCTTCGCCTCCCCATGCTGTGGCCCTGAAAGTCTGGTGATCGGAGACTTCGGACCGCTGAGTTCCTCCCCCCGGAGACCCGTCTGGATTTGAGAGTTCCGAGAGAGATCATCCAATCGGCAACCCCGCTGCCTGCAGAAAATTGCGTCTTGAACCCTGAAGCAATGGGTACAAACTCCGCGGCGGACTCGCTGCTGGCTCCGGGATTGGCGAGGGGACTCTCTCCCGTGGCGGCACCTCTTGAACGAGAGGTGTCAGAGCCGATTGTTCATGGTTCCGCCTCCCTAGGAGACGCACGGGCCAGTTAGTTGAGAACAACGGAAACCAATCGAACTTCATCCTTACGGGGGCAAACGGGCACTCGACCTTCTTGTTGACTCAGAAACGCTGTAATACGCCGCTATCGGCGGACTTCAAGGCGGCTGAAGCAACGGACGGAGTCGACACAGTCTGTTCCAGCCAGCCGGGTCTTGGCGAATCCCAGAAAGCAAATTTCTCACCGCGCTTCGGCTTTGCCTACGAGGTTACTCCCAAATTAGTGGCGCGCGGCGGATACGGGATGTTTTACGGCGGGTTTGAAAACTCCGTGGTCGAAACCTATATCGACTTCCCCTTCCAATTCTATTTGTCCTATCCATATCTGGTTCCCAATCAGCCGGTCACATTCGCCAACGGCTCAATTGGCACGCTGAAAACCGGCCTCACCGGCATTCCCCTCACTCCGGCAGCTGTTGAACCCGGAGGAGTGTCCTTCACTGGCGAGGACTACCATACGCCGACTCCCTACACGCAGGGATATAACCTGACCTTGCAGTACGCGCTCACCAGTAAGGACACCCTGCAGGCGAGCTATGTTGGAAACACGGTCCATCATCTGGGGTCGTACGTCAACCCGAATAGCCCACGTGAGATGCTGCCGCCGGGACTGAATGTCACCAACTACATTCCGTATCCCGATTTCACTCCCTATATCACCTACACCAAATTTGCAGCCGACAGCCACTATAACTCCCTGCAAGTCAACTATGAACGCAGAGTTACCAGCGGCTTGAATGTCCTGGCCAACTTCACATGGGCCAGTTGTTTGACCAATGCCGTGGATGTTTTGAATCAAACGGCATTGACCGGCTACCGCGCTCCATTCCTGCCGGGTTTCGGGATGAGCAAAGACTTCGGACGCTGCGATTTCGACATTAACAAGGTCGTCCACTTCAGCGGAATCTACGAACTGCCCTTCGGGCATGACCGTCACTTCCTGCGTACCGGCAAGGTAGTCAACGCCATCCTGGGGGGGTGGGACACAAACTGGATTTATACTCTGCAGGATGGCCAGCCCGGCACGGTTCCATGCACCATCCCCACGACAACCGGCTTCGGCTGCAATGCCTTGAAGGTTCCAAATGTCGGACTGTATACCGGCGCGCACTCCGCGCAGCACTGGATGAACGCAGCTGCATTCGCGACCCCGCCCGTGGCCACGTCGATTGGGCAAACGGATTTCAGCCCGCTGTGCGACGGGCCCAGTCAATACCGTGGACCGGGCTTCAATCATCTGGACTTCTCCCTCTTTAAGCAGCTTCAGTTAACCGAGCGTTTCCGGTTGGAAATCCGCTCAGAATTCTTCAACCTGGCCAATCATCCTAACTTCTCCATTCCCGGATTCTCCGAAAATGGATTTCCAGCTTCGCCCGGAGCGCTCAACTACAACAATCCCGCCGGTTTTGGCACGATCACTTCGACTCGCGACGGGCAAAACGACCAACGCGAAATTCAATTCGCGGCAAAATTGTATTTCTGAGGCTGCCCGGAAGGGCGCTCGGGCAGGCACAGATGAGACCTCAACGCGTTTTCGATTGATCGAGGGAGAACAATATGGTCCGCGCAGTTTCTGCGTTCACACTGTGCCTGCTTGCCTTTCAAGCATTTGTCTTGGCTGAAGATCCGGGGAGAGTCGAGTTGTCGCAGAACTGGGCTTTGGCTTCGGCAAAAGACGTTCCGGCTGATGGCGCAGCCCTTTCTCAGTCCAGCTATCGGGAAAACGGATGGCATCCGATTCACCGCATGCCTGCGACGGTCCTGGAGATTCTGCAGGAAGACGGAGTCTACTCCGATTTGTATGTTGGAAAAAACATGCTGGAGAAAGTCCCGCAGGATCTGTTCAGGCAGGACTGGTGGTACCGGACCGTATTCACCGCGCCCGCGGGATTCTCCAACTACTCGCTTGATTTTCCTGGAATCAACTATCGCGCTGAGATCTGGATCAACGGCCAAAAGGTGGCCGATAACAAGCAGGTCGTAGGGATGTATGTTGCTCACCAGCTTGACGTCACCAAGTGGATTCATTCTGGATCGTCGAATGTGCTGGCGGTCAAGGTAACTCCCGAGCAGTTGATTCAGGACGTGGACGGCGTGGAGCTCGCTGACAGTTGGTTCGACTGGCTTAACTGGAATTATCTCGGGTACAAGGGCAAATTCTCAAAGACTCCCCAGTTCGGGGCTTCCTATGTGCCGGATCGCAATGCCGGGATCTGGAAGCCGGTCTATTTGAGAGCAACGGGCTCGGTTTCGGTGGAGAATCCGGTGGTGAACACCGACCTTTCCATGCCGGAGTCCACTGCCCGTCTTACGGTGTACGCCAACCTGCACAACTTCGCAGAGAAGCCGGTGAGCGGCACTCTCAAGGGGACCATCTCGCGTTTCGGCAAAGAAACCATTGCCATCGAACAGGGAGTGACGCTCTCGCCGGGCGAGACGCGCGAAGTGGCCTTCGCGCCGGAGAAGTTCGATGCGCTGATCGTCAAGAATCCCGATCTTTGGTGGCCCTACACGATGGGCGATCCATCGCTCTACGATCTGCATCTGGAGTTTGTGGCAGACCAGAAATCTTCTGATCGGGCTCACATGCGCTTTGGAATTCGGAGTGTGACGCAGCACCGCGATCAGGACCGGGAGTTCCAGGACAAGGGCAAGGGCGGCAATTTCTATCTGCAGGTCAACGGCCGCGACTTCCTTGTGCGTGGAGCCGATTACACTCCGGACCTGCTCTACAAGTACGATCCTGAAGTATGTGAAGGACCTTGGATTGAACATGCTGCGCTCGGAGTCTAAAATCTCCAGCGAGCATCTGGCCGAACTGGCTGACGAGCAGGGAATTCCGCTGGTCTTTGGCTGGATGTGCTGCAACCAATGGGAGAAGTGGGACCAGTGGAACGACGAGGATCATCGCGTGGCGCCGGAGAGCGTTCGCTCGCAGATTCTCATGCTTCGCGGCCATGCATCCTCGTTCATCTGGGCCAACGGTAGCGATGGCCTGCCACCTTTGCCGATTCGCACCGAGTACCGTAAGGTCATCTCCGAGCTGCACTGGCAAAACGCGGTTGTCGATACCGTTTCCTCCTTCGCGAAGGACGACAAGGGCGAGCGCATCTGGGACGGCATCATTATGGAAGGCCCCTATACCTGGCGGCCGCCAAACTACTGGTTCGCAGGCAAGTACGTTACGACGCGCGGATCGGCCGCCGAACAGGGCGACAACGAGCATATTCCTACCCTGGAGAGCTTGAAGAAATTCATTCCCGCCGACAAGCTCTGGCCGATCAACGACACCTGGTACCTCCATGCTGGAGCGATCCCGGATGCCAACACCCTAGGGAGTGTCCAGCGGGCAGTCGATCACCGTTATGGCCCATCCGACAACGTGGAGGAGTTTGTCCGCAAGGCGCAACTGGCGCATTATGAAAATACCCGCGCGCAATTTGAAGACTTTGCGGCAAGCGGCTGGGCCAACCACAAGATGACGATGTACTGGATGCTCAACAGCCAGTGGCCCTCGTTCTACGGGAACATCATCGACTACTATTTGAGCCCGGGCGGCACCTACTATGGCGCGAAGAAGGGCCTGCGCCCGCTGTCGGTGGTCTTCGATGCGTACGCAACCGGCGATCGCAGCCAGGCCAAAATCATCGTCTTCAATCAAACACCGAGGGACGCGCAGGGACTGACTGCGCGCGTGCGCGTTTACGACATGAGTGGTAAGTTGATCGACGACCACTCGATCGAGCGCGTCAACGTTCCAACCAACGGGGCAAACCAGGTGTTGACATTACCCCGGTATCCGCAGGCATCTTCGGTGTTCTTTGTGCGCTGCCAGCTATTCGACAACATGGGCCGCCAACTGGTCGACAACGTCTACTGGCAATCGCAGAAAGACGATGACGTGGGCGATCCGCAGAACGACGACGCCCTGAACTTGAAGCAGGACAAATGGGCTGACATGACGGCGCTGAACACCATGCCAAAGGTCGAGCTCGAGGTCAGCGCTGAACAAACCGTCGTCTACGGTGACAGGGTGGAAATCATCCGGCTTCATAACCCCTCCAGTCACATCGCATTCTTTGAGCGGGCAAGCATCTGTTCTGCCCGCGATGGAAAAGAGATCCTTCCGGTGAAGTACGACGACAACTATGTCACGGTTTTTCCCGGTGAAACCGTTGAGATCCACGGAGCCGTATCGATCAAGACCGATCCTCATTGGGTGAAGCTCGAAGGATTCAACACTCTCGCAACTGCCGTGCAGATTGAGTAGTAACTGGGCCATGGAAGTGGGCGATCTAAAGCAAGCGCGGAGCCCACCGACCGCAAACATCGAATCGGTGGACTGGGCTAAATGAAAAGCGGAAGCAGAGGCGCGCGAAATGCCGAGACTCGCACCCCGCGCACCTTCAAAAACATGTTTGCTTTTCCCAGGTTAACAATAGAAAGGTTCAAGAGTTGTGACTTCAACAGGCGCATCAAATACGCATTCCAACAAATCGTCGTTTGTTGACTCAAGGGACTTGCTTCGCTGGTGCCTGATTCCCGCGCAGGAACTGCCCGGTCATCCGGAGCTGCGCGTGCCGTACCGGCAGGTGGCGGATTCCCGCTCGATGGGCGAATTGATGGCCGCGGAGCTGATTCAGACGATCGAGGAAAATAGCCGGCAGGGCAGGCCAACGCGCGCCATTATCCCTTGCGGACCAACCTGCTGGTACGAGCCATTTCGAGCTCTTGTGAATGCAGGCAGCGTATCGCTGAAGACGCTGCACGTGTTTCACATGGACGAGTGCCTGGATTGGGAAGGGCAGCCGCTGCCGGCGCAGCATCCTTACAACTTCAGAACTTTCATGGAGCGCCATTTTTACGGAAGCATTCGCCCCGATCTCGCTGTGCCCGGCGAGCAGCGTCATTGGTTGCTGCCGTCAACCATGGAAGAGGTGCGGTCTGCGATTGACGGAGCGGCCATCGACATCACGATTGGTGGATGGGGGCAGGATGGACACGTCGCCTACAATCAAGCCCGCCGCCATCCCTATCACCACGCGACGCTCGATCAAATCGCCAACTCCTCCATCAGGATTCAGGAAAACAATCTCGATACGATTCTGGCGCTGGCGCACCGGACTTTCGGCGCGGCCTACCAGTTTGTTCCGCCCATGTCGATTACGTTGGGCATCCGCGAGTGTCTTTCCGCGCGCAAGGTGCGCCTCTTTAGCGACACAGGAGCGTGGAAGCAGACCGCGCTGCGAGTTGCCTTGTTTAGCGAGCCGACGCCGGAGTACCCAATGACGCTGCTGCAGACTCACCCGGACGCAATCGTCACGGCGACCGTGGAAACGTCCCGCCATCCGATTAGCGAAAATCTAGATTGGGAGCTGCTCTGAAGATGACGCTGGCTCTGCGCGCAAATGCGGAAACCGGTTTTACCTGCGCGATCGGCGTTGGTGGCATCGGCGCATGCATCATGTACTCGCTCCATGGGGACCACGATCTGGGCCGCAACGAAAGCCGGCAGGGAGAGCTGCTTGACTCTCGGGACTACTGCAAGCTCCACATCCTGGAGCACTATATCGCGAAGCTGATGGG
>Ga0302320_10009617_pt1 | contig 20743 bp, 12 predicted proteins | sample Bog_T0_3_FD_202130 | JGI IMG/M metagenome (GOLD analysis project Ga0302320, IMG submission 202130) | Peat permafrost microbial communities from Stordalen Mire near Abisko, Sweden - Bog_T0_3 | ecosystem: Environmental > Terrestrial > Soil > Wetlands > Peat | place: Sweden: Abisko, Stordalen Mire...
TCGCAGCGCGACTCCGTCCACCAAGGGTGGCAATGGTCGCGCTGCGACCATTCCCGCCGCCAGCGGAGCGCAGGGCGGCGGGCCCGCCGCGAACCCAGAGCAAGGCCACGTTTTTAAGCGCGGGGCAAAGCGGGAAAGCATCCGCAAGCCATCGGCGGGGCCGCGCCTCAAAGTGCCTGCTCCGCAGGCAAACGGAGTCGCAGCGCGACTCCGTCCACCCCCCCCACTCATCCCGTGACTACGGTCCGCCGTTGTGGCAGTCAATGCACGACGGGTTGTCGTCCAGATCGCCACCGGGATGGACAAACTTCTGGCCGGCCGGTGCGAGCTTGTTCAACTCGTCCCCGGCCCCCTGCGCCAGAATCGTATGGCAGGTGTTGCAATCGTTCGCCTTGATCGTCAGCTTCCGATCCTCGGTCTTGTGCTGGCCATCGTGGCAGCGGAAACAGCCGGGCCAGATCATGTGGCCCACGTTGTCCGGATACTTGGACCAGTTGGCATTCATGTCCGGAAAAAAGTTGTCCGCGTAAATCTGCTGCACCGTGGCAATGGCGTCTTTGATGCGCGGATCATTGGGATATTTGGCGGTGAGCGCGCTGGCGATGCCGGACTGCCCCTCCTCGTCCGTCTGGTACGGACGCGTGAGCACATACATGGCATTGGTCTTGATCCACGGAATGGCGGGATCAATCTTGTTCATCGCCATGGCCTGGTTCACGGCGCGTTCCGGCGACAGATAGCGGTGGGACGGACGGGTGTGGCAATCCATGCAATCCATGGTGCGCAACTCCATTTTGGCGATGTCGTTGGTGAAGTTTTTCGTCTGGAACACGGTGACCTTGCCTTGGGCATCGGTCACCCGCACCCAGGGAATCTTCTGGCGGGCGTTGTCGGTGGCCACATATTCGACCTTGTTGCCCGGCAGGTTATGCCAGTGGATGCCGCCCACGGGGCCGAGGCGCGGATCGCTGCCGCCAATTTTCAGCAGGAGGCGGATGGAATAGGGCGAATTGGAGGCGTCGCTCTGGAAATAATTAAAGGTGCGGTCGAGATTGCCCACAAAGGACTGCGGCCAGTGGCATTCCTCGCAGGTATCGCGCGCGGGACGCAGGTTTTTGATCGGCGTGGGGATCGGGCGCGAAAATTTGTTGAAGGCCACGGAATACATCTGGTACGAGCCGGAAATCTTGGATTTGACGAACCAGGAAACGCCCTTGCCCACATGGCATTCCACACAGGCGACCCGGGCATGCGGGCCGTGGTCGTGGGTGGTTTTCTCCGGGCGCATGACCTGGTGGCAGGTTTCGCCACAGAAGGTGACCGACTCGGTGAAATTGAACGCGTTGTACGAGCCGACGGCCGACAACAGGAGGAAGGCCAGGCTGCCCACGGCGAACGTCACCACCGTGCGGCGGTCGCGCGGGTTGTTCAGGTCGATTTTCAGCGAGGCGGGCCCGCTCCCCTGGGCGCGGCGGCGGCGCTCCAGCCAGGCGCCAGCGAACACCAGAACAATGCCGCCGATCAAAAAGGCCGGCACCCCCATGTAGGTCAGGATGCTGACGTAGGGGTTGGCGAATTTGGCCAGGGCATCCAGCGTGAACAGCAGCAAGAAAGAGAACAGCGCGCCAATGCCCACAACCATGCCAACAAAGCTGATCCAGTTGCGGAACAACGACGGCGATTTGGGGGCGGATTGAGAATTCATGCGGATCGGGTTTCCAAGGTCTTCCATGGTTGGGGAAAAAACTGGCTGCCGGATGAAACCATGAAACCACCCGGCAGCCAGAACCAAACCAACTTGCTTACTTCTTCAACCCATGAACGTAGGCGACGAGCGCCTTCACTTCATCATCGGTCAAAGTGTCAAACGGCTTCATCAAAGTTTTGTCTTCGGGCGATTTCAGGCCTTCCTTGATGGCCTTGAACGCGGCGTCATCCTTGATGTCCGCCTGCACCTTGGCATCGGTAAAATCCTTGCAGCCCAGTTTCTGGCCCATCTTGGTGTCGCCTTTGCCCTCGGCGCCATGGCACTTCGCGCACAGGTTGTCATAATTCTCCTTGGCCTCGGCCGCCTTGGTGGTGACCGCTGCCAGACCGAACAGCGCAACTAACAGAATGATCTTTTTCATGTTTGTATTTTATTCCTGGTTCATGTGGCCGATGCATACACACCGGCACGCGATTTATCATCGGCCACGATGGGAAATTACACTAGCCCTATTTTGACCAATAGTTGACATTTTTTGATAAGGTGCCTTATGAGTGTTATTTAATGCATTAGCAACAATTCAGAAAACTGCTCCCCCAAAAAAAGTGAACTGACACTATTTCGCCTCAAACCCACGCCGCCGCGTCGCCCAACTCGCCGCCACTCGCCGCTTTTGGCCGCCTTTGGCCTGCGAGTTTTCCCTTTTCCACCATGGCGATCAGATTACGCTGCCGGCCAACATGGCAACCAGGACAATCAAGGCCCCATGATCGCCAAGACCACATGCGCGGCTTGCGGGCAGCATATTGAATTCTCGGATGAATATTTAGCGAATCAACAGGCGCGATCTATCGGAGCCAAACCAGGACTTTGCCATTCATTCTTCCAGCAACTGGTTGACCGCCTTCGCCAGGTCGTAGGCGCGCAGATCGCGATAGCGAATGATGCCCTTGCGATCCAGCACCCAGTAATCCGGCCAGCTGTGATTATGCCAGCGGGCGGCAATCGGCCCGTTGCGCCCATCCCGAAACGACGGCCAGTCCACCCGGTCGTAAAATTCCGGTTTCCGGGTCGTGTCGTCGTCGCAATTGACGCCGACCAAGGCAAACGGTGTTCCGGCCAGGGTGGTCCGGAGTTTTTGCAGGGGGTATATGTCAACACAAACCCCCATCCAGAACGCCACCACCGTGACCTGGCCGCGATAGTTTTTCAAATCCAGTTGCTGGCCGTTCAGGTCCACCCCCGCCGCCTCGGGCGCGGGCTGGCCAATGATCAGATGTTGCAATTCATCGAGTTCCGGCCGGGCCAATTGGGGCAGCGGGTAACCTCGCAGCGTTGCCCGGCCAAATTCCTTGATGATGCGATTATAAAGCCGGATGGCCCGGGCCGTGGCCTCCTGATTTTCGCCGTACTTGGCTTCATCTTTGGCCAGCGTGGCCAGCGTGAAGCAGGCATTGCCACGGATTTCCTCAACCGGGTTGTCGCGCAAAATATCTTCCAGCAAATCGCGGGTGCTGCGGGGCCGCGCCCGGTCCAGTTCCCGGCAGAATGCCAGCAGATTGGTGTCCTGGGTGTGAAACTGCCGAATGACGGCGGCGGCCTTTTCCACGGCCGGTCCGTCCGGCGTGTTAAGCATGACCCAAATCGCGCATTGCCCGCCCTCCGGAGAAGCCGGGGCACTGTCCAACACAGCCAATAATTCGCCCAGTTTGGGTGCCGCCGGCAGATCGCTGTCTCCGCGCCGGGGCAGGTTTTCCGTCAGGCCGCTGCCTGTCCAGTACCCAAGGATGATATGCTTGCGATTGTCGTTAACCTGTGTGCCGATGGGCATGCCCATCCCGGCCAGGGTAAACAATTCTGGATCCACTACCTGGTTCCGGTCCTTCCAGATACACGTCATCCGGATGGTGTAAGCCAATGCGCCATTCTGGAATTCCAAGTTGGTGATTTCGACGGGCAGGGGATCGTTCAAATCAGTTTCCGAGTATCGGGATTTGATCAAGTTAAGCCCGATGGTCATTTGCAACAGGCGCGCAGGATGTTCCTGGTCAATCCAGTAATCAAAGGGTTCGAAATCCGTCTTGATGCGCACATGCCAGACGGGAACGCCCTCCAGATTTTCTGCTCCCACGAGCTCCGTCTTCAGTTTGTCCGCAAGGATTTTGTCGTTTGCCGCCAGAACCTCGCTCGCCGCATCCAATTCCCAATAATCCGACAACCCAATATCACGCGGATCAAACATCAATGCCCAGGACCGGTTGGTGGCAATCGACGTGATGCCATAAGTATGCCCTTCATCACGGTAGCAGTAGAATAAACCGTCGTTGTATATGTCCAGGGTATGGATTTGTTTCGCCTCCATTAATCCGGCCTGGACGGCGGCTTCGTGGCCCAGACTGTCCGCGCGACCTCGGATGTCGTTTTGCTTGTTTTCATCCTCGGCATAGGCATAAGCAAACTCCTGGCCCGTCGCCTCAAACCGGAGTTTCCGCCCGTCAAACAGCGCGGTCATCCGGGACTCGGTTGTGTTCTTGTGACCATGCTCATAACCCTCGCGCACGTGGCGCAATTCCACCGTGCCGGAATGGATTTTCAGGCGGGCCCGCAGGATGCCATGCAACAGTTGGACCGGGTCAGGATCGGTTGCGGCCGGCGTGTTGGTGGTGGCGGCGGCCGGAGTGCCAGCGGCAATCGCCGGCGGGATTTCCGGCGGCAGAGTCGCGGAATTGGCGGTGACAGGATGGACGGGACGGGGGTGGGTGGCCAGCAACAGCGCCGCGCCCGCCAGCATCACGGCAAGGGCGGTCACCATGGCCTTATGGAAGCCGAACCAAGTGGCGCTGGACGTCGGGGCCAGCGAAGTGGCCGCGCCCGAAGCCACGCTGGCCGCCGTGATTTTCGCCGCCAGGCTGATGGGAGCCGCCTGCACGGCATTCGCCGCCACGGCACTGGCGAGGAAGGCGGCGGTGAGGGTGACGCCGCGATGGCTGAACCAGTGGCGCAGTTTCTCCACGGCGCGTTCCACGCGTTTGTAGGCGGCGGCTTCGCTGGTTTGCAAGGTGGCAGCCACGGCCGCCACCGGCTGGTTCTCAAAATACCGCAGCACCACGGCGGCGCGGTCGGCCTCGCCCAGGCTGCCCATGGCCTCATCCAGCAGCGGGGCCACCTGGGCCCAGGCGTTTTGGTCCGGTTCATTGGCATGGGATTGCATGGTTGCCTCCTGTTCCCGCCGTTGCCGGCGGAATTCCCGCTTTTGGAAATTCGCCGCCGTCAGCCGGGTGGTCTCATACAGCCAGCCCGACAGCACGGCCGCCGGCGGAAAATTGGCCGCCTTGCGGGCCAGCAGAATAAAGACCGCCTGGGTGATCTCCTCCGCGTCGTGGGCGTTATCGGTAAACCGCCGGGCGGTGGAGAACACCAGGTTCACATGCCCGGCGACCAGCCGGGCAAAGGCCGTTTCCGATCCGGACCGGGCGAATTCCGCCAGCAACGCATGTTTGTCGGTTTCGATCATTTAATAAATGATGTCCACCCCGGACCATTTTCGACAAATATTTTGTTTTGCTGAAAAATGGACGGTCTGCGCGGCTTGCGGCCCGCCTTAACGGGCCATTGGGTGGCCCTGTAAAACGAGGCAACCCCGGGCTTGCGCCCGGGGTTGTCTGCGTTACTGGGTTGCTAGTGGTTCCGGTCAGGCGTCCAGCGCCCCGGCCAGATGATTGCCGTTGCCGTTGCCATTGACTTTGCCATTACCATTGCCATTGACACCGCCATGCCGCCAGCCGTTGAGGAAGGTGGACGCCTCCGTCAATTTCTTCTCCAGGCTCTGCTCCCGCCGGGCGGCGTCGGCCGCAGCCTGCCGGGCGTCGTCGCGCTCCTTGGCCGTGCGGGCCAGTTGCGCCTTGAGCGGTTCCACCGCTGCGCGCACCTTCTTCTCCGCCGTCAATTCCGCCTGTGCCGCCGCCGCTTCCGCTTGCGCGGCCAGCCTGGCTTCCAATTCCTGTTCCCGTTCCCGGACCAGGGCTTGGGCCGCCGCCTGCTGCTGCTGCTGCTCTTTGCGCAACTGGGCTTCCAGCTCGCGCAACCCGATTTCGGCCTCGGCTTCCCGCTGGCGCAGGACTTCTTTGGTCTGGGCCTGCAGTTCGGTGCGCAGGCTGTCCAGCTTGGCCTGCCATTGCTGGTCCCGCTGCCGGGCTTTGGCCTGGGCCAGTTCTTCCTTCTGTTGCGCCTCGCTCTGCAACCGGGCTTCGATGACTTGGGCGCGGGCGGCCGCCTGGCGCTCCCATTCTTCCTGGTGCGCCCGCAAATCCGCCACTTGCTGATTCTGCAATTCCGCCTCGCGCGCCCCGGCGCGGATCACCAGTTCCTGTTCCCGCTGCTTGAGCTTGGTCTGGAAGGCCAGTTCCTGCTGCTGCTGTTCCTGCTTGATCCGCGCCTCGGTTTCCCGCGCCCGGGCGTCGTACTGCCGTTCCAATTCCGCCTGCCGCCGCCGCCATTCCTGCTCGGCCTGCGTTTGCGCTTCGCTGGCGCGCAACTCCGCCTGCGCCTGCCATTGCTGTTCCCGTTGTTTGAGCCGCGTTTGCGCGGCCTCCTCCCGCTGCTGCACTTCCTGTTTCCAGCGGGCTTCCACTTCTTGGGCCCGGGTCTCGAGCTGGTGCGCCACGTCGGCTTCCCGGCGGCGGCTCTCCTGCTCCACCCGGGTCTGGACTTCCGCCAGCCGCGCTTCCAGCGCCAGCGTCAATTCCTGCTCCCGCTGTTTTAATTGATGGGCGAAATCCTCCGCCTGCTGCCGCAGCGCCTTGCCCGCTTCCAACTGCTGCCGCTCCTGCCGGAGCTTCTCCTGGCGGACGGCCTTCTCCTGCTCCCGGGCCGCGTCCTCTTTGGCTTGCGTCAATCGCAGGGACAGGGATTCCGCCTGCTGTTGCAACTGGCTCTCCGCCGCGTCGCGGGCGTGCTGGGCGGCGTGCAAATCGTGCGTGAGCCGGGCCGTGGCTTCCACCGCGGCCAGCTCGGCCGCCGCCGCCTGGCGACGGGCTTGAATCACCTGCGTTTTGCTCTCTTCGGCGACTTCCAGCAGCTTCTTCTGCTGCTCTTGCATCAGGGTGGTGCGCTCCGTCTCGCTGGCCGTGCGTTGCGCATCCAGTTCCTGCCGCAGTTGCGTCACCCGGTCGGACCACGCGTTCTGGCGCATCTGAATCTGCCGTTCGATCTCCGACTTCTGCAAGTCGCGCAGGGCATCCTTTTCCTGCACCGTCCGGTTGAGTGAATCCGCCAGGCCGGCCAGCTTGGCCACCCATTCGGCTTCCTTGGCTTGATCCTGGGCCGCATGGGCTGCGGTCTGCTGTTGCAGCCGGGCATCGCGATCCGCCACGGCGGCGGCCGCGGCCGCTTGCGCGGCGGCAAGTTCCTTTTCTTTCTCGCTCAAGGCCTGGTCCGCCGCCGCTTTCTGGGTGGCCAAGGCCTCCTCCCGGAGGGCGATCTCGCGGGCGGCTTCGCCCGCCAGGCGTTCGGCCCGCAAAATCTTTTGGCGGCCCGCACGCTTGTAGAGCCAGTGCAGGCGCCGTCCGAAGAAGCCCAGCCGATACTGCGGCCGCGCCTGCTCGCTTTCAAACACCGTCGAAAAACCAATCTCCACCAGCAGCGTCGGCAGGAACGCCACGATGAACGCCAGCACCGGGTACACCCAGATCCGCACCATGCTGATCTGGTCGGTGTACAGGTCCCCGCGCTCCTTGGCGGTCGCCTTGATGGTGACCGGGCGCTGCCCAAACAGCAGTCCGCGCACGATTTCCACCGTGGTGGCGATCCGGTGCACCTGCGTGTTTTGGATGGCCGTCTCGCGCGCCGCATACAAGGCCTCCGCCTGCTTGCGGCTGGCATCCACTTCGGCGCGGAGCCCGTCGGCTTTCCCGGCGGCGGCATCATACTCTTCATTGATCGCCTTCTCCTCGGCGATCCACTGCGCCGCCTGCACCGCCTGCGCGGCCATCAATTCATCCCGCTTGTGGTCGGTGTAGTCCCGCTTGGTGCTGGCGCGATGGCTGAACTGTTCGCGCAAGTCATGCGCGTCGGCCTCCACCTGCGCCACCTGGGCGCGGCGCTTGTTGTTGACCGCCAGCAATTCCGATTCCTTGGCCTTGATTTGATCATCCAGTTCGGCCAGCGTCGTCGGCTTGAGCACCGGATTGGACTCCCGCACCGGCGGCACGCCGGGATCCACCGGCTCCCGCAGGATCTGCCGCTTCAGAATGTTGGCGCTGTCATATTCCGCCCGGGCTTTCGCATACGCCGCCTTCTCGTTCTCGTAGGCCGCCAGCTTCACCTTGTAGGCGTTGTCGATGCGGGCTTCCGCCACGTTCCAGTCGGTGGCCCGCTTCACTTCGATTTCGCGCTGGGCGTGCAACTCGGCCAGGGTCTTGGTGAGTTCGGCCGCGTCCGCGTCAAATTGTTTGATGATGGTGGCCTGCCGGCTTTCCACGGCCGACAGCTCCTGCTTCTGATAATCCGTCAGCGAGATCGCGTCCTGCCGCACTTCTTCATTGTGCTTGAGGGACTCTTCCAGATCCGCCTTGGCCTTCGCCTTCCGCGCGGCCAGATCCGCCAGCTTCGCGTCGCGCGCCGCCTTCTTCTGGTCGAGGCCCGCCAGCTCGGCGCTGAGCTGCGAGATCTTGACTTCCTCGGCCGACGCCTCCTTGAACAACTGGTTGGCCGGTGCCAGGGCCACGCCCATCTCGTACACCGCCATGTCCTTGACCAATTGGAACGTCAGCAGGCAGATCAGCGGCAGCCCGATCACCAGCATCAGGCCTTTTTGGATGCCGCGCCGCGAGGCCGTCCAGATGGCCAGCGGCAGCTTCAGCAGCTCCACCGCCAGAATCGTGGCACCGATCGGACCGATGCCGAAAAATGTGACCCCCATGCCGCGTGGGAGGCAGACCGTCTGCTGATATTTCCAGCCCGTCGCTAGAATCACAAACTCGGTCACCGTTGCCATCACCAGCAACGGCAGCGTCAAGTACGAGATACGTTTATTTTTTAACCACTGCCGCGGGGCGAAGCCCCACACTGGTGAGCCAGTGGTCTTGGAACCCTGTGGGTTCGGGGTGTCGGAATTGTTCATAGTTGTTTCGTGTTATGTCGGTTCACTGCACGCTTGCACCAAAGCAACTTGCAGGCCAACGCGCAGAACACCACCTAACCCGCCATGCCCCTGTGACTTGCGCAAACAACCCCAACCCAACCCAAATCACCCGCCAGCCCCAAAACGAGCCAACCCCCAATCGCATCCCGGCTCATTTGACGGGGAAACGGCGGCGCGAGAGGCGCAATATCAACGGGTTTGCCCCGGCGGACACCCCTCGCCCCGATTTCGGACAATAGTGAGGATGACGATGAGGATGACGATGATTCAGATTCAGAAGCGCGCGGGAAAACCATGCCCGCTTTTCGCCCCGGGTCAGCCCTTGGCGGCAGACGGCTTCGCGGCGCCGCATTGCCAGCAGGAGGTGAACTGCGATTCCGAAGTCTCGCCGCAGGCCGGACACCGCCAGTTGTCGCCTTTGGGAATTTCGGCGGCCCGCCAAATGCGCTTTATCTCCAAGGCTTCCGCCAGTTGTTGATCCGCTTGAATCCACAGCTCCGGGGTGCTCTCGGAGATGGGAATTTCCGGGGAAAGACCGGCGGAGATTTCATTGCGGGTAAAACAGGCAATGCCGGCACTTTCAAGCAGGTCGCGCAGTTGCACGATTTCGCCGGGAATGGGAGAACTAAGAATAATTTTCATGATTCAGATTACCCGGTCATCATGGCCTCCGGCAATTTCAGATATCAAGGCGTGATACGTGATACGTGATACGTGATACGTGATATGTGATACGTGATACGTGATGCGTCACACTTGCACAGACACAGACCCGCCCAATCACGCCTCACGCCTCACGCATCACGCATCACGCCTCACGCCTCACGCCTCACGCCTCACGCCTCACGCCTCACGCCTCACGCATCAGTTGCCTATTCGCTTTGAGCCAGCGCTCAGCTTCGCGATATGGCGGGCACAGCGCGGCGACCTCGCGCCAAAAGCGGTCGGAGTGGTTCATCTCGCGCAGATGCGCCAGTTCGTGGTAGATGATGTAGTCCCGGACGAAATCCGGGGTTTGGATCAGCCGCCAATTGAGCGAAATGGTGCCGCGCCGGGAGCAGGAACCCCACCGCGAACGCTGGTTGCGGACGGTGACCCGCCGGACGGGCAGTTGCTGCGGCGCAGCCAGTTCGAGCACGCGCGGCGGCAATTCCCGGGCGGCCAACGCGCGCAGATGGCGCTCCAATGGCGGGCGCAAATCGGCGGTCACATCGGCGATCGGCACACACTCCTGGGCGATCTGGATGGAGTTGATGCCCGCTGCGGCAATGCGAACCGGGGTGCCGCGAAACAGGATTTCCGTGCCCACCGCCCAGACCGTTGGCAAACGCGGCCGCGCCTGCAGGCGCTGGATTTGCTGCGCGAGCCAATCCCGATGCCGGTCCAGGAAGGATTGGGCCTCGTGCCGGCTGCCGCCGCGCGGGATGGTGACGCGGGCGGTGCCATCCGGTCGCAAACGCAGGAGATAACGGCGCGCCCGGGGATTCCGCACGATCGTCAGGGAAACCGTGTGCGCGCCGACCTGCAGCGAACTGGTTTCAGGCTCACGCACCGGCACATGGCGGGCAGTATTCAAAAACATGGGCATGGTTAATCGCCTTGGCTCTGGGAAAACGACGGCTTCCGCGCCATGAACCAATGCCATCAGTTCCGCTCCGCGAAGTCAAGCTTCGCTGACCTTTGCCCGGATATCGGCCATCCGGGGTTATTCGCGTTATTCGTTTGCCTTCTGTTTTTTTGTGGCTTTGCCCGGCCAATTCCCGAACACTGATCGCCGTGATTAGAACCGGATTTCGTTTTCCTGGAGCGGTGATCCTGGCGGCCTTTTTGTTTTTCACACTGACCCTGAGCTGGGGAGTGACAGAATCCAGCCTGTCCCTGGCGTCCAAAGTGGCCGGATGGGACTGGCAGCCGCTGGCCAGCTGGCCGCTGGTATGGCTGCTGACCCTGCCCTTGCATTTATTGCCCGCCGGCTGGCTGGTGCCCGCGTTGAATCTGCTCGCGGCCGCCATCGCGGCGCTGACGCTCGGCGTGCTGGTGCGTTCCATCGAGCTGATGCCCTGGGACTGCCAGCCCGATCCCAGGCGGAAATGGGCGCGGCAGCTCCCCATGATCCTGGGGGCGGTCGTGTGCGGGTTGGAATTCTCCTTCTGGCGGGGGGCCACGGCGGCCACCGGTGAAATGCTGGATTTGTTGCTGCTGGCGGTGCCCATCTGGTGCCTGCTGGAATTCCGGGCGGAGCGGGCGCAGGGCCGGGAAGAGTTGACCTGGCTGTCCGCTGCGGCGCTGGTGTGGGGGCTGGGCATGGCGGAAAGCTGGGTCATGCAACTGGGGTTTCCTGTGTTTGCGCTCGCCGTCATATTCTTGCGGGGGCTGGAATTCGTGGACAAACCCTTTCTGCGGCGGCAGGCCGGGCTTTGCCTGGCGGGATTTTCCCTGATTCTGCTCCTGCCGCTGTACAACTGGCTGAACCCGCATTCCCCCCTGGATTTCCGCGATTCCTGGCTGGCCTCGCTGCGCCCGATCAAGGCCATGTTGCAGATGGTTTTTTATGAATTCCTGATGTGGCACCGGCCCTTGCTGGTGGCGGTGCTCCTCTATTATCTGCTGCCGACCCTGCCCTGTTTCATGCGCATGAACAACGAGGGCGCGGTGCGGACGTCGGAATTGGAAAGCATTCAAATCATCTTTTACCGGGCGTCGCGGGTGCTGCTGTTGCTGGCCTGCCTGTGGCTGGTGTTTGACCCCGGGGCCGGCCTGCGGATCATTCTCGAGCAAAAGCTGGCCATCGCGCTGCCCCTGCTGACCTTTGACTATCTGAATGCACTGGGCATCGCCTTCGTGGCCGGAAACCTGTTGTATGCGGCGCAAGGCACGGTGGAAGAATTGCCGTGGGGGCTGTTCGAGAAATTGAATTACGGCATGCGCCGCGCCGGCGGAATTCTTGTGGTGGGAATCTTTCTGGCCATGGTCACCGGCCTGCTTTGGTGCAATCTGCCCGCCATCCGGCAACTCAACCAGCAGCCCCTGCAAGCTTATGGCCGCTCAGTGGTGCATTCCCTGCCGCCCGGCGGCGGGGTGGTGCTCAGCCCGGATCTGCTTCAACAAGAGGTGGTCCAGGCAGCGCTGGCGCAGGCTGGTCACCCCGGGGCCTGGCAGGTGGTGAGCCTGAACCTGCTGCCTTTCCCGAAATACCGGGCCAGCCTGGAGCGGGAAACGCCGTCCCGCTGGCCGGCGGATGGCCGCCAGCTCACGCCCGTAGAAGTGGCCACGCTGCTGACCAATTTGGCGCGCACCCAGCCGCTCGTGGCCCTCCAGGCACACCCGGGCGTGCCGTGGCTGGAGAATTTCCAGCCCGTGCCGCTGGGGGCCGCCTGCGAACTGCAACCCTGTCCGGCGGGACGTTTGGAGCGGCCGGAGTTGCCCGCCGACCGGCTGGTGGCGGGGGAGAAATTCTGGGACGCGGAAATGGCCAAGCCCTCCTGGCCGGGCACCTCTGCCCGCCCTGCCAGGAAGAAATGGTGGACGCTCGAGCCCGTCACCAGCGAGCAAGCCCGCCTGCTCGGGGCCTGGTATTCCACCGCCCTCAACGACTGGGGAGTGCAGTTACAAGTCAGCGGCAAACCCCAGGCCGCCCGGCGGCGGTTTGAGCAGGCCTTGCGCTTGAATCCCCGCAATCAGGCGGCGGAGGTGAATTTGCAGTGTGCCACCAATCTCCTGGCGGGGAAAACCTTGAATCTGGCCCCCTTCAGCCAGGTGGAGGAACAATTCGGGAGTTTGCAGCAGCTTTCCCAGGTGATTGATGCCACTGGCGAGTTTGACGAGCCCACCCTTCGCTGTGTGATTGGCCAGGCATGTCTGGCAGCGGGCTGGGTGCGCCAGGCCTGGCAGCAATTTGACCGGGCCCGCGTGCTGGCCCCCAATGCCCTGCTTCCCGAGCTGTCACTGGGGCAGGTCTATGCCGCCTGCCAGCAGGAGGACAAGGTCTGGGAAATCGTCAACCGCCTCCGCCCCCAAACCGGCGGCAACCCCCGGTTGGATGTGGATCTGTCCATGCTGGAAACCCGCTATTGGATGGCGCAAACCAATCAGGCGCAAGCCAACCGGACCCTGGCGGCCGTGCTCGAAAAGCATCCCGGCGACCCGGCGTTTGCGGACATGGTGTTCAAGGCCTATCTCGTTTTTGGCCAGGCCACCAATGCCCTGCAAATGGTGGCGGCGCAACTGGCGCGCAATCCCAACAGCCTGGCCGCGCTGAACAACCAGGCCGCGCTCCTGATCCTGACCCGGAATGCGGCCGCCGCCATTCCCGTGCTCGACCAGGTCCTGGCCCTGACCAATCTCCCGGCCATCCGCTTGAACCGCGCCGTCGCCTTCCTGCAATTGCAGAATTATGACGCAGCGGAGCAGGATTATGTGCAGTTGGAAAATTCGTCAGCCAATCAATTCAATGTCGAATACGGGCTGGCGACCATCGCGACCCAGCGGCGGGACACCAATGCCATCATCCAGCATCTCAAGCGTTGCCTCCCCCATGCCTCCCCGAAGAGCGCGCAATGGAATGCCGCGTGGACCCAGCTGAACGCCCTGACCAATAACCCGGCCCGGTGAAGTCAGCGGCCCCAATTTCATTCCCGTCGCCGGTGGCATGAAATTCGAGCGTGCGGACCGGATTCGTGCCTTTATGAAGTCCGCTGCCCGCGACCAAACGCGTTGGTTCCAAACGCGCGTAAATTGTCTATTGTGAATCCCCCTTGGCGGTTACTCCACCACCAGCGCGCACTCGTTACGCTCGGTTTCGGCCGTCAGGCAATGGCGCAGAAAATCCACGATTTGATCCTGCAACTCCTCACACCGGCTCGTCCAGCGCCGCGACCCCGCCAGCCGCTTCACACAGCCCCGCAAGCCGTGAAAACGCACCACGCGCGGCTCATCCCGCAGGCGGATGCGCAATTCATCCCGCAGCCGGGGAAAGAAAAACAGCTCCAGACTGCCGCCCGCCTCGCTCGCCAGCAGATCCAGATCGGCGACGCTGATTTCGCCGGCCGGCGCCGACTGCGTGTGCAGGTTGTAGCCCAGATGGCTCAGCGCCTTCTCCAGCGCCAGCGAAAACTCGCCAATCGTCACCGCTTCGCGGGCCAGTTCCGTCTTGAAATAATGAAACACGCTGGCCGCCGCATGCCGCAGCATCTCCGGCTCCAGCGGGCTGTTCGCCGCATCCACAATCTCCACCCCGATCATGTCCGCCGAACACGGAATGCTTTCCCCGTTGTTCAATTGAAAAACCAGGCAATCGTTACGCAGTGCAATCATTTGGCAGCCTCCAGTTTGCGGACCTCCTGCACGAAATCCGTGGCCTCCTGAAATCGCCGGTACACGCTGGCGAACCGCACATAAGCCACTGAATCAATTTCCCGCAGGCCGTCCATGACCATGGTGCCAATGTAATCACCGGGCACCTCGGTTTCAAATTTGGTGGTGACGGTGGCCATGATATGGTCCACCAGATCTTCCATCGCCTTGGGGCTCACCGGCCGCTTCTGGCAGGCCTTGCGAATCCCCGAAAGCAGTTTTTCCCGGGAGAACTCCTCATGCCGCCCATCCCGTTTCGAGACCATCAACCCCTCATGCTCCACTTCCTCATAGGTCGTGAACCGGTAATTGCAGGCGGCACACTCGCGGCGGCGGCGGATTGTCGCGCCTTCTCGCGAGGCACGTGAATCAATAACCTTATCTTCCTGGCATCCACACTTGGGGCAACGCATAATACCACCGCCTATAGTGGTTCAGAATTTGTACCATACAAATCTTTGGGGTGTCAAGGCTGTGGTTGGTTTTTCGACAAATAAACTGCCAGAATACTTGACACTCCCCGGCCGCCCCTCGAACCCATGGATGCCAAGCTTGCAAGGTGGTTTCGGGGAGCGCACGCGCCCACGCGCCCACGCGCGCCTCCGCGCGTGGATCCCGCATGGCCAAGGTGAAATAAACTTCCAGCCCGTATCTATGAATATGAATATACATACCGGATCAAAGCTGGTCGGGTTGCTCGGTCAGGCCGGAGCGCGGCTATGCTGAAAGCCGCAGCCACATGGCAATTCAATGGGCTCAAGCCTGCGGCAGGTCTTCTGACTCACCGCCTTGCTGCGACTGGTCTCCGACACCATCGCGCTCCGCCACGTTGCTCCGTGCTGCGGATACCGCAATTCAAGTTTTGAACCGGCCGGAAGAATTTTGTCCTGCGCCCCTTCTCGCCGCAGCCACGACTCGATTCTGTGCCGCAGGCGCTCCCATTCCACCAGCGCCTTTTCCGGTTTGGGCCAGGGCGGCAGGCCTTCGTTCCGCCGGGCAACCGAGCGCGACGGGAAATCGCATCACTGCACGCCCACGCGGTAAAAAAACGCCCCGCCATTGGTGGCGGTGGGGTCGATGAAACGGGTGATGCCGGCCTGCCCCACCAAATTGCTTTGGATGGCGGTGAACGATCTCAGGTCGGAACTGCGCATCAAATAATAGGTCACATTGGTGACGCTCTGCCAGCTCACCGTCACGCCAGTGGCTCCGTTGGTGAAGGCCACGGAGGACATCGCCAGCACGGACAGCGGGTTCGTGGGATTCAGTCCGGCAATCCACTTCTGCCAGTTGCTCATCCCGGTGCCGTCCGAATCCGCATTATCGGCCGAACCATCGTCCGGCAGTCCGTATTGAGCCAGCCAGGCAACGAAGGGTTCCACGTCCACGCCCTGAAACTCCATCGCGCCCACATCCACGGCCCCACCCACGATGCGCGGACGCCCATCAAAATCAACGCTGCCTGCCGCGCTGATATTGCCCGCACCAATGCAGGGGGAATTGCTTGCGAGATGCAGCCCCGCGTCCAAAAAGAAGGGGGCGTTGGTAAAATTGCCGATCCCGGGCGGGAGCGGAGTCGTGCAGCAATTGTTCATGCTGTAGCCAGGGCCGGGCGCGTAGTTTCCCGCACCATAATTATAGTAAATGATGCAATTGGTTGCTTGACAGTCATATACCCCATTGACGCGAGACGAGAAAGATCCGTTGTTCACCACGGTGCAGTTATTGAGGCTGTCAAAAAAGGCCCCGGCGGTCAAATTGTTGCGAATAACGCAGTTATCCAGCGTGTCATAGCTTGAAACGGCGACCTCGTCATTATTATTAGTCAGCAGGCACCGGCTCAAGGTGCTGGCATAGCTCGCGCCCCAATAGTTGCTGTATAACACGCAATGGTACAGCGTGTTGGAAAGCGCCCCGCCGACCCCGCCGGCAATGCTCGAGGCGGCATTGTAGGAAAAAAGGCAGTCCACACCGGTTCCCAAAACCGCCCCACCACAATAATTTGCGCTATTGGACGCCACGTTGCAGTTGGTCAGGTTTGAGCAAAATGAGCCGCCCCCATAATTCGTCGCCTGGTTTCCAATGAGATTGCAACCGGTGAGATTCGCATAGAAAGCCCCGCCGCCATTGTTGGTCGCCACGTTTATCAGGAGCAGACAATTATAAAGATTGTTGGAGCAAGTCCCGCCGCCGTTAAAGGCGGTGTTGTTTGTCAATGTGCATCCCTCCAGTGTTCCATAGGCTGCGCCGCCGCCATTGGTGGCCACATTGCCCATTAGCAGGCAATGGGTCAGATCGCTCGAAAACGCCCCGCCACCGGATTTGGTTGCCCGGTTGCCCGCCAAAACGCAGGCACTCGCGAAATTGGAACATGTCCCGCCCCCATATTGGGATGCCGTGTTGGCTGAAAGCAGACAGTTGGCCAGGGAACCGCCCACCGCCCCACCGCCCCGCGTTAACGCCCGGTTATTCGAAATGCTGCAACCCCAAAGCATTCCGTTGCAAGCCCCACCGCCAAAACTCGCGGAATTGGCCTTGATCGTGCAGTTGACCAGCGTGCCGCAATAGGCTCCGCCGCCATAATTCACCGCGGAATTGGCAACCAGGACGCAGTTGGACAACCGGCCCGCCGCCGATTCGCACCAGGCTCCGCCGCCGTTTTGATTGGTGACATTTTCCCCGCCAAAGAGAGTGCCCCCGTTGGTCAGGGTGATCCCCAGCAACACCGCGCCATTGGTCAAATACACGCACCTGGGCCCGTAGTATCCGCCGCCAACAATGGACGTGTACTGTGCCCCCGTCAAACCTTGCACCGTCACCGCCTTGTCAATGGTTACCCGGTTGGTTTGAAAACCATGAACCGCCCGTCCGCCCGTCCGATACAGGCCATTGGATACCACGATAAATTCCCCGTCAACAGCCGCGTCAATCGCGTCTTGTATGTTGGTGGCAGCGGTGAGCCAGTTGGTGAACGGGGCCACCGGCGCCGCATTGCTCAAATTCACAAAATGCACCGTCGGATAAAACTGGTCTTGAAATTCACACGCGCCGATGTCCACCTGCCCGTTCACCACGCGCGGGTTGCCGTTCACATCCGTGCTGCTGGCTACCGTCGTGTTGTCCCCCGCATCAATGCAAGGCGACCACGACGCCAGATTGAGATTGCCGGCATCCACGTTCACAAATCCGGGCGCGCTGGCAATATTATTTGCGCCCAACCCGTTGGTGGTCATGGTGCAACAGTGATACACGTTCGTTGTGCTTGCAATATTGGTTCCATAGCTGCCGGATTTGCCCGCCGTATTATAATAAACAATGCAGTTGGTCAAAAAACCGCCGGAAACACCACCGACATAGGTGCTGGCGTAATTGCCCACCACCGAACAGTTTTCCAAGGGGCTTGTGCTATAAGCCACATACACGCCGCCGCCAAAGTTGGCTGTGTTGCCAAAGACCACACAGTTGGCCATTTGCTGACAATCATACACGCCGCCACCCTGGGTATCCGCGGTATTGCCCCCAATCGTGCAGTTATAATACGACCCGCCATAGCCGCCACCACCGACGTCCCAGGAGGAATTTCCAACCAGCACACAGTTGGAAACGATCGCGCTGGGAGAACAATAAACCCCACCACCTCCGTACAGGGTTGAAGTGGTCGCCCCATTCGTGAGCGTGAAGCCAGACAAGGTCGCCCCGCTGCCAAGATAAACGCATCGCACGGCATTTGCCCCATTGGTGGTGCCGGGAACCTGATAGCCTTGAATCACCGTGCTTGCCGGACCGTTCACGCTTTGCAGCAAAATTGGCTTATCGACATCAACCCGGTTGAATCCCTCGGCACTCACCGCGCCGGCTTGATAAATGCCGTCTGCGACCAAAACCTCGTCGCCCGCCCTGGCGGCATTCACCGCATCTTGAATATTCGTGGCGGCCGTTGCCCAAGTCGTAAAGGGTGACACCGGAACTGAATTGCTGGCGTTCACATAATATACTGAGGCTGGCACAAGCTGCGCCGGCAGCAACAGACCGAGAATCACCAGAAGCAGGCGAATTTTTTTGCATTTCATGGCCGAATTTCCCGCCAAACAGCATAAACCATTTGCCTCGAATTCGTCGAGCCATAATGTTTTTTGCGACTTGGTGTTGCTTCGAACCGCAGTCAGAAACGGGGCAGTTCCGGGGCGGTTCTTGATCTTGAGGGACTTACTAAATCCTTCATCCTTCGCGACTTCATGTTCATCCGAGTTTATGCATGTAGCCCCGTGGCTTTGCGGTCTTTGCGGACTTCTTTCTCCCCAAAATTCGTGCCAGTCCGCGTCTGTCCCGTCCCAATCTTTCTATCCTCGCCCTCGTTGGGCTTCCCCTCGCAAAACCCTTTTGTTTTACGTTAAAGCTCCCGATTTCAACTTCCCGAACTTGCGCAACCCATTGTCTATCTGCATCTTGCTGCAAATTCTAGCTCCTGACTTCTAAATTCTAGCTCCTCCCCAATTCCCATTGTAAGCCGCTAACGCATTTTTGAAAATAAATGCCGGAAAAATGCGAAATGCGTTAGCCGCTAACAACCCGGTTTTCCCGAACCCTGCTACCCTTTCTTCTGATGCAGGGCTGCCACCATCAAGCCCGGAGGGCGAAAGCGAATAGCCCAGTGATTGATCACTGGGTTCGCGTGTCGCTTTGTCCTAAGTCCCCTCCGGGACGAAAGCACCCCCGCCAGCCTGGCCGCAGTCGCGCCGCGACCAAAGTAGCGGACAAGCCATCCCCAGCTGCCACTTTTCCACCGCGTTACTTTTAAGAAACACATTATGCAAATGCCTGGTTTTACAATATGTTACGTTCGCATCCAAAGCGCCCAAGATGCCGGTCGCGTCGCCACTGGCTTCCCTCTCCCCTCAACGGGGAGAGGGATTGAGGGTGAGGGGTGGTCATATCCGGAGCCCCCTCCCGCGCGAGCCTCCGGTGGTGGACGAAGTCGCGCTGCGACTCCGTTTGCCTGCGGAGCAGGCACTTTGTGGCGATGCCCTGCCCATCGCGCACGAATGTTTTCCTCCCCGCGCCTGGTCCGCGGCGGTGTCGAAGACCGGCCGCAGCGCGCGTCTTGTCAACCGCCATCCGAGGTCTGTTCATTCGTGTCCATTTGTGTTCATTTGAGGTTAAAAACCCCCGAAATATCACTTTTTACCTTTTTACACTTTGAAACCGCACCCCACAATGACCCAACGCATCGCCGCCAACCCATGGGTGGTAGGGCGCGTCACTCCGTGCGCGCCGCTATTGACATCCAAGTCAGCAAGCCATCCCAGTTGTCGCTTACCCACTGCTGCTTTACTTTTAAGAAACTCATTATGCAAGTGACTATTTGTAAGTCTGTTACACTCGCAGCCAAAGCACCCAAGCTGCCCGGCCACGTCGCCACTGGCTTCCCTCTTCCCTCAACGGGGAGAGGGATTGAGGGTGAGGGGTGGTCATATCCAGAGCTGCCTCCCGTCCGTTTCTTCCTGTATCAGCACCACCCGGCGTCCAAGCTGAACACTTGATCACTGAAAACTCTTAAGAAACACATTATGCAAGTAACTGTTTGTAAGTCTGTTACGCTCGCAGCCAAAGCGCCAAAGATTGCAGGCCGCGTCGCTACTGGCTTCCCTCTCCCCTCAACGGGGAGAGGGATTGAGGGTGAGGGGTGGTCATATCCAGAGCCGCCTCCCGTTTCTTCTTGTATCAGCCCCATCCGGGGTCCCGGCTGAACACTTTTTCAACAAAAACCCCTGAAATAACACATTTTACGCTTTGAAACCGCCATGACCGAACCGCAAGCATGCCCACCCTCAACGCCACCGACATTCGTCATTGGTGCTTCGTCATTCTTTCGTCATTTAACCTTCGTCATTCGTCATTCCCAAACTGAAACCTTCGTGAAACCCCCGAAATATCACTTTTTTACGGATTGAAACCTCACCCCACAATGACCCAACGCATCGCCGCCAACCCATGGGTGGTAGGGCGCGTCACTCCGTGTACGCCGCTGTTGACATCCAAGTCGGCAAGCCATCCCAATTGCCACTTTCCCAATGCTTTCCTGAACACTTGATCACTGAACACTGAAAACTCCCCACAAAACCCCCGAAATAGCACATTTATCAATTTGAAATATCCAATCTGAAATTCCACCCCCAACCAAAACCACCCCATGCCAACCGACATCATGACCCCCACATCCGATCCAGCATCCCAGCAACCAGTCACCAGCATCGTGCCGCCAGCCTCCAGCGACCGCAAACTCAGCCACCCCGACTCCCCCGTCACCCAGCTAAAACTCCTCTGGCGCAACGAAATGTCCGATGACGACCGCGACTACTGGCGCGACCTCTTCGCCTCCCCCACCCCCAATTACGACATCCGCCGCGAAATCCTCGCCAAATATCAAATCGAACTCCGCTACGACACCCAGCTCATCCGCTTCCGCCGCTGGGCCGACGCCTACGAAGAACGCACCGAACAAATCCAGGCCGAAGCCGACGCCGTCGCCCAAGCCACCGCCG
>Ga0302320_10009618_pt1 | contig 20741 bp, 15 predicted proteins | sample Bog_T0_3_FD_202130 | JGI IMG/M metagenome (GOLD analysis project Ga0302320, IMG submission 202130) | Peat permafrost microbial communities from Stordalen Mire near Abisko, Sweden - Bog_T0_3 | ecosystem: Environmental > Terrestrial > Soil > Wetlands > Peat | place: Sweden: Abisko, Stordalen Mire...
TCCGTACTCGATATTGTCCGGAAAGAACTGCACCAGGGAGCGGTAGATATCGACTGCCTTCTGCCACTTGCGATTCAGTTCCCAGTCCCGGCCTTCAATCCACAAGCGCTCTTCGCGCGAAAGACCAGAGGAGAGATCCCGCGCCTTCTTCGATTCCTCCTGCGCTTTCTGGTCAAATCCCTTCGCGGCCCACACGTCCGCAAGCGCGGAGTGTCCAAGTGCAAACTTCGGATCGGAGGCGACAGCGCTCTCGAGCAGATCCTTTGCCGCGTTCAAATCCGCGACGCGGAGTTTTGTCAGACCTTCCGAATAAAGCCGGATCGATTTCGTATCGGCAGGCAGCGATGCGCGCACCAGCGCAGCCTCTCCCGCGGTCATCTCACCCACACCCAGCTTTTGCCGCAGTTCTGTTCCTGCCCGGGTAGCCAGCGTGTCGAGTTCGCTCTCTGCACCTTTTTCTGAGACGCTGGCAGCAATCTCGCCCGTTTGCGTATCCTGCAGCCATAGATCGATTCGGATTTGCGCCTGCTGCCGGCTGCCAAGCTCGAGGTACGAACCGATCACAACATAATCGCTTCCAAGGTACTTGTGCAGAACCGCAAGTGTATCCCGCGCGAGGGTCTGCATGCCGGCTAGCTTCAGATCTGCGCTCGCCCGCGTAACGTTCTCGCCGGGAATGGTTCGCAACCGTCCTCCCGCGGCGAGTTCGGAGGTCAGCATCTCCGGCAGAGCGGTTGCGACCCATTGCTTGTCGGCGCCGCCCGATAGATTGCGAAAAGGCAGCACGGCCACCGAGCGCCGCATCGCTACCGGCTGCACTACCGTCTCTGGATTCGGAAGGACAAACGCCTTCTTGCGAAATCGCGGAAGCAACACGATGATGCTGATCGTCACAATTGCGACCGCAACGATCTCAAGCGCCATCCGGCGCGCCGATTTCAGTGGATGGAGCTTCTGAGAGTTACCGCTCAGCGCGCCTGCAACTTCGTCTCCGTTCTGGAATCTGGCCCTTGCATCCCGGCTCAGGCATTTCAAGATCAGCGACTCCATGCGGCGGTCAAGATCCGGCGCCAGCTTGCGAGGAAGCTCCGGGTCCTCGCGAAGCCTGCTCACCGCCATGGAAAGCGGATTCGCTGCTTCAAACGGCCGCACCCCGGTCACCATCTGATAAAGCACCAGACCGAGCGAATACACATCCGATGCGGGTGTCAGCTCTTTTCCCTCAACCTGCTCCGGCGACATGTAGGCCGGCGTGCCCAGCACTTCTCCGGTGCCCGTGACGGTCAAGCCGGCAGCCGCGTCCTTGCTGGAGCGAAGCGCGAGGCCAAAGTCGGTTATGACGACGCGCACGCCCTGCTCGCGACGAACAATGTGCACGTTGCCTGGTTTGAAGTCCCGGTGCACGATCCCCGCGGAGTGAGCTGCGCCGAGCCCCATGGCCATCTGCAGCGCCATCTGCAACGTATCGGCCGAGCGAAGACGCGTGTCGCGCTTGAGAAGATCGGCAAGCGTTTCCCCCTGCAGGAGCTCCATCACCACGAACACGACCGCATCTTTGCCTTGCGCAGGTGAGTGCCAGAAAAGCTCGTAAATCCTGCAAACGTTCGGATGCGTCACGTGGCGCGCGAGGTGTACCTCACGTTTGAAGCGCTCGAGGGACTTCTCGTCATGGAGCAATTCACCACGAATCGACTTCAGCGCGACGTGCTCGCGCAGCTCCAGATCCTCGGCCTCGTAGACCTCGCCCATGCCCCCGCGCGCAAGAAAACGAAGAATGCGAAATCTCGATGCAACCACCTCGCCGGTTGCAAAGGACTGGCTCAACTCCATCGCCCGGTTCGACGGCGACAGCGCAAAAGCACGGTTGGAAAGGAACCCGCCGGACTCCGTGTGGTGTTCAAGGAGCCGCTCCACCTCCAACCGCACCTGGGTGTCGCTTTCGTTCGCCGCAAGGTAGCTCGCACGATCCGCGGGAACCTCGTCCAGCGCACCTTCGAACAGAGATTTCACCTTTTCCCATTGCGGCGGCGTTAAGTCCATACGATCGGTCGACCCCCCGATGGATGCTCATTCAACCAAAATGATGCGGTGATGACCCCGAATTGAAAACCGCGTCGCGTGACTCAATGAAGGCTGAAATTGAATTCGGCCCATCCCAATCGAGGACAAGCCCATGACAAGCGTGAATCTCTCTTCGCTCCCTGTTCCTGCCGGGCAAGCGGCCGGCCAGCCAAACCCCTCCAACAGCCTGCACGCGCGGCGTTCGGGCCAAAGCCTGCTGCTCATAGCCATCGCCTTGCTTCTGCTTGCGCCGGTGGCTCAAAAGGCCTCGATAGCCCAGGCCCTGGCCATCGATCCGGCTTACGTCGAACTCAACGCTCAACAGCTCGATCAGCTTGTTGCCCCGATCGCTCTCGACCCCGATCCGTTGGTCGCTCAGATTCTAACCTCCTCCACTTTCCCCGACCAAGTAGCGGATGCGGACCAATGGATGAACCAGAACCTCGCACTGACGCCGATGAAGCGCGCCTCCGTGGCGAACGGCATGACGTGGGATCCCTCCATCAAGGGCCTGGTCGAGTTCCCCATCATTCTTGACAGCATGGCCAAGAACACGGCATGGACCACACAACTCGGCAACGCCTACTATAACCAGCCGGACGACGTGATGAACGCCATACAGGCACTGCGTCTCGAGGCCCAACAGGCCAACCTGCTGCTCGAAACGCGTTTTGAGAAGGTTGTCGTGACTGCGGACGTGATCGAAATCCTTCCTGTGGATACCACGGTTGTGTATCTACCGTATTACAACCCATGGCACATCTGGACCGCCGAGTTTACCGCCTACCCTGGTTTCGTCGAGCTTCCGCCCCCCGCGGGCATCGACCTGGCGGCCGTCGTTGCCTTTGAACCTGCCATCAATGTGGGTGCGTTCGCGCCATTTGATTGGGGCGTGAGTGCCTGGGCGCCCTCGTGGAGCGACGGCAGCATCCAGTTCAACCACAACCCCTACGTTTCTAATAGCGGCACAGTCGACAACCACGGCCGCTTCGGCACCCATGACCGTGGCGTCTTCGAGCGCGCCGGACGGGGAGTTCCTCGCGGCTTCCGTCCCGTCGCACGTCCCTTGCCGGCCCGCTTCTCCGGCCGTCCGATCCACAACCAGCCCGGGATGCAGCGCTTGGGCACAGCCAGGCCGGGACCCGCGGGTCGCTTCAACCCCAGAGCCCAGGCTATGTCGAAGGGCTTCGGCCCCTCGTCCCGCCGCAACTACGGAAGCAGCTTGACCCGCACCTCGAACGCCCTCCATCCCAACCAGGTTGGAAGACCATCCACGCAGAACCACTCCAACGCGATGAATGCGGGCAGCCGCAACTTTGGCCGGCCGACAGCTGGAACGCATGCGCCAACCAGCGCTCGTTTCAGCACGCCCGGCCGTCCAAGTCCGATGGGCCACACGCCGGCAGCAAACCGCACCGCCCCTCGTCCGGCCATGCCGTCATCGAATGGCATGAACCGCTCCATGGCCGCGAATCACCCCATGACCCACCCCGCGGCGCAAAATCGCAATGTCGGTTTCACTCCGTCTCGGGCACCCATGAACGGCATGAACCGCCCCATGAGCCAACCGGCCTCTACGGGCAATAACCTCGGCGGAAACCGCCCCGTGGGCCATGCCGCATCCTTGGCCAGTTCCTTCGGTCCAAGCCGGGCGATGACCGGTGGGGCTTCAATGGGACATATGGGCAACGCCGGCCACGCTCCCATGCCCAGCGGCCGCAAGCGGTAATCGTAAGCCAAAAAACCGGAGCGCTGTCTTCCGCGCGGATGCAACCAGCGCCGAGACAGCGCATCCACCCCGTCCCGTGATTTCAACAGGATTTACCCCAAATCTGGTGCACAAGGAGCACTGCCATGATCCGCAAAGTCGTTTTTGGATTGATCCTCGTCTCTGCTGCTGGTGCCTCTGCACTGGCCTACCACGAAATCTCAAGCCGCCACCCCGATCGGGCTGCCGCACCCGCTCCAACGCCGGTGCCAGCATCGCCCGCCCCCGCCAAGCCGTCCGCCGGCATACCGCTTGATGCGGATGTGCAGGACAACCAGGCCGCCGCCTACGGATCCGATCCTCAGGCGGGGGACCAGGATCAGGGCGGGACGGCTTCGGTGAGTGAAACGGGCGACGGGAACGCCAACCAGGATCCAGCCGACTCACAGGATTTGCAGCCGAACCGTGTACGGCGGGTGGTTCGCGTTCTTCCCAGCTCCCCGGTGCGCGTGGTGCGCGTCGAGCGTCCCGTGCTGGTTGCAGCCGCCTCCATCGAGCATCCACTAGCTGTGCCCGCATCTGTCGCAGTCGTTCACTCGGGCCATCTCATCCCCGCGGGCACGCCGTTCACGCTTCGCCTCGCCGAATCGCTTGGCTCAAAAATCAGCGAAACCGATCAGAGCTTCGCGGCTACCCTCGACCGGGACATCGACATCGATGGAAAAACCGTCATTGCAGCCGGGACACCGGTTATCGGCAAAGTTGTGCTGGCACGCCCGGCCGGCGCGCTCGCTGGAGAAGCAAAACTGGAGCTCGCCGTGACTTCAATCAGCATCAAGAAGCACGACCTGGACGTCTCAACCGACGTGCAGGGCTTCGGCCCGGTCCTTCAGGGTAAAAACAAATTCACCCGCTTCATGAAAGGCATTGCGAAGCGTGCCGGGGGCAATGAACACGAAGTTTTTCTCGAAGAACAGACGGCCTATACATTCACCTTGGCGAATCCCCTCCACGTCAATTAGCCGCCTTGCATCACAGTTACATGGGCCACGCATGCTCCGTGCCCCGTCCTTCCGCGCCTTGAACGCGGAAGGGCGGGAGACCTCGGACCTCAGCCAGTCGTGTTCATCGGGAGGGAAAATGTTCCATGGGAAGAACGACAGGCGTCTGAGGTCGCAGGGACAGGTCTTGGTTCAAGCGGGTGTTGTATCAATGCCATGGTATTGCTTAAGATCGGCTGTCAGCCACGCCTTGGCGACGCTCCAGTCCCGCTTCACTGTCTTCGGAGAAACTCCAAGAACCTCGGCCGCCTCTTCGACGCTGAGCCCGCCAAAGAAACGGAGCTCGACCACGCGGGCCTGGCGGGGATCGATCTTCGCCAACTTATTCAGCGACTCGTCGACCGCGAGCACCTCATCCGCATGGTGCTCCGCATACACAAAGGCCTCGTCGATCGATACGTGAACTTGATTCCCGCCCCGCTTGTCCCTCGAGTGTCCCCGCGCGTGATCAACCAGAATCCGGCGCATCAGTTGCGCCGCAATGCCGAAAAAGTGTGCACGGCTCTGCCAGTTCACACTGCGCTGCTCCACCAGCTTCAAAAATGCCTCGTGGACGAGCGCCGTGGCCTGCAGCGTGTGATCCGTGCGCTCCCGCCGCATGTAGCTTCCCGCAAGCCGGCGCAGTTCGTCATACACCGCAGGAATCAGCTTCCCGGCAGCGTCTTCATCGCCGCGGGTGAGTGCCGACAGGAGCCTCGTTACATCCTCATCCTCTGCCATGGGTGGAACAAGTGTATGCGCGATCGCATTTTGCTGGCAATAGCTCAGAACCTCTGGTCGCACAACGACCGGCGTGAGCACTGGTCCCTGCGCAAATCAAATGACCTTCGTAATGAGTACTCTTTCTCGCTCAGTGTGACTTGCATACCGTGGCGATGACTCTCATCTTGAAGTAAAGTTCTACTCACATAGATTGAATACTTATTCGGGAAGGGCACGATTGAACCACTTAGCTTATAGCCTCTATTTAGACTTACAACGTCGGCTCGGCAGCAAAAAGAATCAGGATCTCGTTTTCAAGATTCTGTCCATTCTTTTTGCTCGCCCAGCCCGGCGGGATGACTCTCAACTTTCATCGTCGCTTCCGAACGGAAGATACGTAAATGTCCCCCTGCGGGTTACTGCCGTCTGCTTGATGCTACTTTCAGGCCTCTCCTCTCGTGCATCGGATGTGACAACCTACCACTACGACGCGGGGCGGACCGGCTACAACGCGACGGAGACCCTCCTGACCCCGGCAACCGTCGGCTCGTCCGCGTTCACGCGCATTACGACCACTGCTTTCACCGGCCATGTCGACGCGCAACCGTTGCTGGTCTCCGCCAAGACCTGGGCGCAGTGGGGCTACGCCACCCGTTTTCCGCACGACGTCGTCTACATCGCCACGTCGAACAACGATCTTTTTGCAATCGACGGTCAGACGGGCCAGATCCTGATGAGCCGGAACTTTGGCGCCGCCGTTCCCATGACCACCTGCAACAACAACGCGGCCACCATGGGCATCACCTCCACGCCGGTCATCAACCCCGCCTCGGAGAGCATGTACCTGATGACCTATACGGTTGAGTCGGGTGCGCCCGTCTATCGCTTGCATTCCGTTTCCCTGGCCAATCTGTCCGACCTGCTGCCCTCCACCGTCGTGGCCGCAAGCACGACCCTCAGCAATGGGACATCGTTTTCGTTCCAACCGGCCTACCAGCGCCAGCGCCCCGCTTTGCTGCTCGCCAACGGAAACGTCTATGCCGGGTTTGGCAGCTTTTGCGACCAGAATACACAGCGCACGCGCGGCTGGCTGATGGGGTGGGGCGCCACCAACCTCAGCCCTTTGTCGACAAGCGCCGTCATGAACGAGGAGACGCCCGCGCAAGTAGGCAATGGCCTCAACCTGGGCTGGACCGTCATCGACTACATGTCCTCGATTTGGATGTCGGGCTCGGGCCCGGCTGCCGACGCGGACGGCAACATCTATGTGCAGACCGGGAACTCGAATGCGGAGCGTGCCTCCAACTACCCCGATAGTGTTGTGAAGGTTGGACCCTGGCTCAACAGCATCGTCGACTTCTTCACTCCGTCAAACTTCGCCTACCTGGACGACAACGACCTGGACCGCGGCGCAGCAGGTGTCATGGTGGTGCCGGAGCAGTCCGGAGGCTCGCAGTTTGCGGTTGCCGGTGGCAAGGATGGGCGCCTGTTCCTGTTCAACCAGAACGGGCTGGGGGGCTATGTGGCCAACGGCCCAGACGTCCCGGCCAGTGTGAACGCTGGCGCTTGCTGGTGCGCTCCGGCTTACTTCGTCGGTTCCGATGGACACTCGCGCATTCTCTCCACGGGCGGGACGCAAGTGCAGACGTGGTTCCTCCCAACCTCTGCCGGCGGATCGCTCGCAGCCGAAGCAAGTGCCGTTGCGTTGCCCTCCACCGACGGCCAGGACCCCGGCTTCATGGCTTCCGTGTCATCCAACGGACAGAACCCGAACACCGGCGTGATCTGGTCCGTGTCTCGATCGAGTGGCGGGAATGTCTACCTCCAGGCGCTCGATGCAACCGCCGGCACTGGCGGCAACTCGATTACCGATCTGAACGGCAACGTATGGTCCCTTGGTGCGGCAACGCGCAATCTTGGCGAGCATTGGGTCCTGCTCAACGGGAAGTCCACTCCCTACATTGCTGTGAAGCTTGTGATCGCGAACAACGGACGAGCTTATCACCTGGCAGGCAATGGCCTGTGGTATTACGGCAACGGCACTAGCCCGGCCCAAGCGGCAGTGCCACCGGGCACACGGCCGGAATCCCCAGTGGGCGCCACGCTTGGCGCCACACAGGGCGGATCGATCACCGACGCCGCCGGCAACGTGTGGGCATTCGGTCCCAACCTCCGCAATCCGGGCGAACACAACATCGTACTGAACGGTGTCCCCACCGGCGGCTGGGCCGTCAAGCTTGTCATCGCCACCAGCGGAGCAGCGTGGCATTACAACTACTACGGCCAGTGGTTCACCGGAAACGGCACCACGTGGACGCAGGAAGCCAACGCGCCCCTGCTGGTGCAACCGTCAGCACCCGGCGCCACGATAACCAAGCCGGGCAGTTCGCTGACCGACATTGCCGGCAACGTCTGGTCCTTTGGTACGCAGCAGCGGAATCCGGGCGAGTACGAAATCTACGTCAATGGTCAGCCCTCGGGCTGGGGCTGGGCGGTCAAGATGGTTGCAGCCTTTGGCGGCACGGTCTGGCAGTACAACTACAACCACAACTGGTACACCAACAATGATGCCGGAGGAACCTTGAGCTTTCCGGCACAGTCCACGGCCCCGGCCATCGTGAATGCGGCGGTTGGCAGCACGGCATGGCCGGCGGCATCCGGCGAGTTGCGCGAGCTCCAACTTGTGAGTGCCGGCGCCTGGTCGAATGTGAATAACAACGCGAATGTCGTGCCTGTCGTAGCCAATGGGCACGTGTATGTCGCGACGGATAATCAGCTCCAGATCTGGGGACTCCAGTAGACCTTGGATTCCCCAGCCCCGCCCCTTCGGTGCACGATCGTGTCGCATGATCATCGAATCTCCGGGAGATTCTCGCGCTCAAGAACGTGCAGGATGTATTCTCCAGCGCCGTAACCCACCATGGGAATCGCGCCCGTCGGATCTCCGATTCTTCCCGGAAACAGTGTGCAGGGAACCGCGACATACATTTCGGGGAGGATGGAATGGTCGGCAGCCGCTTTGTTCACGATGCGTTTCAGAATGGCCGCCGCTTCCGCTTCCCTTCCCAGTCGTCGATCCACCTCCGCGAGGCTGAAATCGACAAACAGGAATTCCTCCTTCTCGTACCAGAACTCAAAGATGGACGGATCCGTGTAGGTGCTGCGTACGCGTCGATAGCCGCCTGAAGCTACTTTCAGAAGCTCCATTCGTTCAATCGTGTCGCGCACGACAGCCGGATCCGTGACAACGCCGAAATGGATCACCGCCAGCAGCGCGCCGTCGATATCGTTCTTGACTCCGTCTTCTAACGTTCCGTGCAGTTCCCCGCCCCGGATGAACGCCGCGTTGAACCCTTTCTGCAGCAGAGACACTTGGTTCAGCATCTCGTTGCGGGTGGCATCGTCTCCCGCGCGACGCGCCACCTCGGCGAAACGTTGCAGCCCAACAATGGCCATGGCCGTCGAGAACGCAAAATGCTTTTTATCTTTCTGATGCTCCTCCCAGATGGACGTGTCGGCAACAACGATCGAGCCCTCCCCGTACTTCTCCAGGTTCTGGAGGAGCGGTCGAGCCACAAAGTCTCTCGCGCTCTCGTACAACGAACCACGGTAGGTGCGGACCTGCAGGAGGGCCGGGTCGTCATATTTTCGTAGATATTCACCCAATGCCCACAACGCGAGGCCCCAGTCGTCGAACTCGATATTGGCCGCGCCTTCCTCGGTGAAAAAGGGCTCTTCTGCGCCGTCTCCGAAGTAGCGGACCACCGAGATCTGGTAGTCGGCCCCCGCGGTCTGCGCGCGCATCTTTCCCGTGGGCTGGGCATTGAAGTAAGCCAGAAGCCCGGCACGCGCTTCAATCTGATGTCCCATCCGCGCCAGCGCAACCAGCGCGTAGGCCATGTCCCGTACCCACGGCGTGAAGTACACGCCGTCCGGCAGACATGCAACGATCAGTCCGTTGCCGTGCCGTCCTGGACGATTGGGTTCTCGGCTTTGTGCCATGCGCAGCATCACCTCGCTCTGCCTCCACAGGTGACGCTCTTCCTCGTCCGCGAATCGCACCGCCGGCTTGACCCGCCAAGACTCCATCTCCGCCCCTTCGCGCTCCACCAAAGCACGCGGCGAAAGCCCAGACCGCCATCGGATAAACTCTCGGGCAGCTTGTTGAACCTCGCTATCCGTTTCAAGTGAAATCAGAGCCCAGGCCCGGCTCGATGAAAGTATCTCGCGAGCGCCCGACGGCGCGGCTCGCCCTTCCGTCAATGGGATAAGGAGCAACGATTCGCCGATCCCCGCAAACTTCAGAAGATGCATTGGGGCGCCGAACAGCGTCACATCTCTTTGCGCCACGACCGGCCGGCTCCACTCAACAGACAACCCACCTCGCCGCGCCTCTGCAGAAACAGGTTCCCAGCCAATGAGGAGAGCATCGCGCTCGAGACCAAAAGGCATAAACACTTGGCCGTCCCCATCCGAGGTCCGGACGTGGATGACATGCGTATCGTTCTCATACTCTACCCGCGCAGCGCTCGCAGAAGCGCCCCTTCTATCTCCGTTGCCCCAACCGATTTCCTTGATGAAGTTGGCTGTCTCCTCCCCTTCCCCAAGAGGATTCTGGGGATCGGGCCGGACAAAACTATAGGGGTGCGCGTAGAACTTATTCACCGTGCCCGTTTCCGGAGACACAACGGCAAATCCAAATCCATTTCCGGTAACGAGATGAGAAGCAACCGCAGGCCCGGATTGCAGCAATCCGACACAAACCAGAGCGAGGAGGCAACGGGAGAGGCTCATTGCCCATTCAGTCTACGCCCGGCAACGCCACGAAGGCCCCGTGCCCTGTCCTTGCGCCCTTCTTCTGGCGCAAGGGCGGGAATCCTCGAATCTCAAAAAGCCGTGTTCATGAGCAGCGGAGCTGTGATTCTAAAAATACTGCACGAAATCGATCATTGTTGGTCCCGCAATCCTTGCGGAGATCACCGGAGCTGCGCTGGATCTCCCAGCTGAAAGATCCCGTTGCCCTCTCCATCGCGGACAAAGCCGAGAACCCCCAATCCCCGAGAAAAAGCATCCAGAAACTTGCGCCTGTTCTGTTGTTGTACGGCCAGCGCGCGATCCCATCCGGCGTCGCTCGCCTTCCACGCATAGATCGCCGCCGGGACAACAATCTGTTCCTGAATGACGTACGGAGGCGCTGCCCCCTGTTCAAGAATCGCCTGCACGCGAGGTGTGTCCAGCCGCCACTCGGCAACCAGCCGGTCGGTCGGCAACCCTCCCTGCAGTCGAGACGACGATGCACCGTAGAAGTCCACATGATAGGTACGAGCGATCGCCCCGAGCTTGCAGATATTTAAGAACGCGTTCTTGATCTCCAACGGATCGAAGGTCCACTCGATCAGATGAATGCCGCGGTCCAGAGCATCTTCGCGCTGCGCAAGTTTCAACCGTCTCCCCAGCCCCCGATCCCGATATCCATCCCTCACTGCCATCATGTGAGAGTGCAAATAGGGCGCCGGCCCACCGGCGTAGGACTTGATGCCCGGAAGCGCAAGCACAAACCCGATCAGCGACCCCGGGGCGCCTTCCGGCGCGGTGTTCGGAAGCTCGCTGTCGAATGCCCCGATCACCTGGCCGCCCACCTTTTGCCACACCAGAAATGCTTTCCGCGGAATCACATCCGTCGGATCGTAGCCCCAGGTTTCAATCTGCAATTGAACGCAGGCTTCTAGTTCGTCCTGTCCCTGGCAGCCGCGGATGACAATCATGATTCGGCCCCCGAGACACTTCCAAGACCGTCGGCAAGCTTGCGCTTGGCTGCCGCCCACAGGTCTTCGAGTTCCCCCGGAGAAAGCTCTTCAAGTGGCCGTGCCGAGGCCAGTTCCATCTCCCGGAAGCGATCCCGGAATCGCCGGTTGCAGCCGCGCAATGCCATCTCCCCATCCACTCCCAGGTGGCGGCCCAGATTCACAACTGTAAACAACAGATCGCCAAGTTCTGCCTCAACAAATGGCTTGCGCGCCGGGTCGGCCGATGCCGCCTCCGCTTCCAGTTCCGCGGTCTCCTCGGCAAGCTTGGGAAGCAGGTCGCGCCAATGCAGCCAATCGAACCCCGCCTTCTGCGCCTTGGCTCCCAGCTTGGTCGCTTCCGCCAGCGCCGGAAGGGCGCGCGGAACCGAATCCAACCTGGATGTCGAAGCCTCCTGCGCCGCAGGCGCGCCCTCCGCGGGCAATGCCTTCTCCGCTGCCTTGATCTCGTCCCAGTTGCGCAGCACAGCTGCCGACGAGCCTGCCACGGCCGCATCCACATGCGCGCGATTGCCGGCAGCTTGCGAAGCCTCTTCCCCAAAAACATGAGGGTGGCGTCGCACCAGCTTCCGATTCAAATGATCCAGCACATCGGAGATGGTGAAGTGGCCCGCGTTGGCCGCCATCTCGGCATAAAACAACACCTGCAACAACATGTCGCCCAACTCTTCGGCTAGATGCGGAAAGTCGCGGCGCTCCAAGGCGTCCAACACTTCATACGTCTCTTCGAGTGTGTATTTGCGAATGGTGTCGAAGGTCTGCTCGCGATCCCAGGGGCAGCCATCCGGCCCACGCAGCCGCGCCATGATGCGTACCGACTCCTCGAACAATGCAGCCGCACCCTCCGCGTCGGTCGCAAGGTGAGCGGATGCAACATCTGCGGGCAGGCCTTCCGGCGGAGCTTCCATGCTCTATCAGTCTAGCGCAGCCGCTGCTATTGCCTTCGTAACCGCTTGGCTGGGAATCTCGTACAATGAGGACATCGACACAAACTCATCGCCGCTGCTCCGGTCGCGAAAAGTAAGGTTTCTGGCATGAAGAATTTGTACGAACCCACCACCGCGCAGGAAGTGAAAGATCGCCTGGCCCGGCTGCATCCGGACAGCCAGCGGCAGTGGGGCAGCATGACCGTCGCGCAGGCCGTCGCGCATTGTGCCACCAGCATGGAGTGGGCCGTGGGAGATCGCGTGCCCGACCGCATGTACGCCAGCCGGATTCTCGGCGTGCTCGTCAAACCATTCGTCTTTCGCGACGACAAGCCGATGCGTCCCAACTCGCCCACTGCGAAGAGCCTGCTGATTCACGACCATCGCAACCTGCAAGCGGAGAGTCTGCGACTCCTCACTTTGATCGATCGCTTCACCGCCGCACGAGCCCAGGGCTGCACCACCAATCCGCACAGCTTCTTTGGCCGCCTCACCCCGGATGAGTGGGCCATCCTGATGTACAAGCACCTCGACCATCACCTGCGCCAGTTCGGAGCCTGAACAGAGCCCGTTCGCCTCCACCTGCAAGTCCACGCCGAGCGATCGACGCAGCCAAGTGGGCTCCGGCGCCAATGACCTTCTGCGCGCGCACCGATTCCCCTTCGACAACGGCGTAGCCGGCAACCGCGCCCGAAGAGTAGGACCTTGAAGTAGCTGACCCTTCCGGCGAGACTAACTCCCGATCCTCACGCCGGAATCATGACGAATTCTTTATAGAATCATCATGCCGATCTTATAAGTTGCTCGGCAACCGTCCACGATGGGCCTTCCTCTCGCTGGACCGCATTTGCTCTGGAGATTCCCCCTCGAACCTTCTGCCAACATCACGGGAGTTTCACAAAAGCCGCCTTCCCATCAAGCCTATAATCAGATGGATAGTCGCCATGCACAGCAAGAATCCCCATTACCCGCTCACCTTGAAGGACTCAATTGCAGCCCTGCTCACATGGCTGGCAGCTAAGTTAGGAATTGCCCCCCAAAAATCGAAGTAGATCGAAAACCCCATAAGTAACTCGACGGGTCTCGGAGTCATACTCTCGGAAATCGCGGAATTGCTTCACCGGGACTTTGCTCGCGGTTCACCAGATTTCGTGGCTCCGTGCCAAGCCAACACAAGAGTTGTATTTCCTTGCGACAAATCTTCATGGAGAATCGTTGCAGCAAGGAATTCTTGAAACACTCCCTTTGAAGAACAGGAGCGGAGCCTTCGCGTGAAAGCGGGCTCCGTTTTTTTGTTTTGAAGACAAGGCTCAAGGTCTCGTCTCTGAAATTCCCTACAGAAAACATCCTGTCATTCTGTGCAACTCAACTTGCCTGGCGAGTGACATGCACAAATGCCCCGTGCCCCGCCCATGCGCCTTCTTTTTGGCGCATGGGCGGGAAACCTCGGATTTCAACCAGCCCTGTTCATCCGGAGTGAACCGGTCCCCAAACGTCGTTTCGTTTGGGGGGTGCGACGTATACTCAACCTCGCGCACAAATGCAAACGCTGGTGACCATCTTCGCAGGCCTTTTGGGATTGGCCTTGGGCAGCTTTCTCAACGTGTGTCTGAGCCGCTGGCCGGTGGGCGAGAGCATCGTCAGCCCTCGGTCGCACTGCCGAAACTGCGATCACACCCTGGCGTGGTGGGAGAACCTGCCGCTCCTCAGCTGGCTGGCGCTCCGCGGGCGCTGCAAAGCGTGCCGGACCCCCATCCCCTGGCGGTACCCGTTGGTGGAACTCATCGTCGGCGCGCTCTGGGGATTCTCCGCGTGGCAGGCGCTCCGCGGCTGGCAAGGTATGGATGCCTTCCTTTCACCCCGCTACGCTTCCCTGAATATCGCCAATTTACTCTTCAATCTCGGCAGAAAAATGATCCTCTGTTGGCTGCTGACTGCCCTTGCCTTTCTCGATCTGGAGAACTTCTGGCTACCCGATTGGCTCACGTTGACCGGCGCGGGCCTGGGATGTCTCTTCAACCTGCTGCACTTCGGACTGCAGTGGATCCTGGGGTCCCCCGCCCCGGAGTTGCTGCGCAATGGCCTTCTGCAAAGCCAACGCCAGCAGATCGTCTCACTTGCCGTCCACTATCTCCTCGGCATCCTCGCCGCCGCTCTGCTTGTCCTGGCGGTTCGCTGGGCGTATTGGCTGGTGCGGCGGCGCGAGGGCATCGGCCTGGGCGACGCCAAACTGATGGCTCTGCTGGCCGCGTGGCTCGGCTTTCCCCCGGCGCTGCTCTGCCTTGCTTTGGCGGCTGTACTCGGGGCCCTGGTCGCCCTCCTCGTACTGGCTCTCCCCAAGGCTCGCCGCCAAACGGCCTCCTGGTCCGCCACCAAACTGCCCCTCGGCACTTTTCTCTGCCTCGGAGGCATGATCAGCACCCTCTGGGGCCCCAAGATCATCGCCGCCTATCTCCGCTGGGCCGGACTCTGAACTCAATCAGCGTCTCCGCTGCACACCCCGGAGAAATTCGCCGGCTACTTGCGTAAAATTACGCCCGCAGCGCGCACACTGGAGCTGTGGGTTTAGGCAAACGTGCCCCAACTCAGAACAGAAGCTGCTCTTTTTTCCGGCCTTACTGAAAACAAATGGCTTACGTGCCGATCGGATGCAAATGCGTTGCAAACAAACGGGTTACCAAGAAGGCCCCGGCAGCCACAACCCCGGAATAAAGGAGTTACGTCCGCTGGACTGTCGGCAATCGTCCCTTAGCCACCCGAGCCGACGGACTATTTTGCGGGGATTGCCGGTGGTGTCGCTTTGGCGTTGGCAATCTCCGGATCCTTCAGAGCCCTGACTGCTTCTTTGCCGTGTTTGCTTTCAGGATCGTATTCGACCACCTTCTGGTAGTGGACCCGCGCGTCGGCGAGCTTACCCAGATGCCGCTCGCTCTCCGCCAGGCCCCAGTAAACCTCCGGCTCGTCGGGCGAGAGCACCATGGCGGACTCGAACCGCGACAAAGCGGCCTTCCAGTTCTTGGTATCGAGATAATAACCGCCCACCTGGATGTCCTCGGCCGCAGTTTCCTGGTGTTCCGGCGCCTTGACCGCGAGCTTCTTGTGTTTGCCTTGCGGCACGTCGTCGCCTTCCACGGAAGGCAAGATCTTGTCCATCCCAGCCTGGCTGGAACTGGAAGAAGAGCCTCTCAGCACGTCTCGCGGAACATCGCCGTCGCCGCCCACGTCGTCCGGGCTCCGCACCGGATCGGCGCTGTCTCCGGGGAGGGCCAGGCGGGGATTCTCCGAGGAAGGGTCTGGCTCCGGCCGGGGTACGTCCGCGGGAGCCTCCTTCGACGGCATGACCGGAACCGTACTCGTATCCTCGGGAAACGGATTCGATTCCTGCGGCGCGGCAGGCGCCGGCTTCTGCGCTTGAGCGGGAGTCGGGTTCTGCGCCGGCGCGGGCTGGGCATGAAGCGGCGCTGCTGCCGTAAGGCACAATGCCGCAATCGCCGCAATTTGAAACTTCCAGGTCATCGCTTTATACCAAGCCGCCTCAACCGGCCCCCGTCTAATGGTACGATGCGGGGTAACCCGAAACATCCGCACCGATGTTCATTCGCACCGATTCCACTCCAGGAGAGCATCGCTCACACGCATGGCCCTGATCATCCGCTCCTCCGCCATCCACGCCGCAGGCTGTTATACCACCACCCCCATTGCCAAGGGCCGCCGCGTCGCCCAGTACACCGGCCACAAGCTCAGCAAAGACCAAGCCGATACCGCCTATGAGGACTCGCCCATCACCTACCTGTTTGGACTGGGAAGCGGCGAGATCGTCATCGACGGCCACTGCATGGCCATGTTCATCAACCACAGTTGTGACGGCAACTGCGAGACCAGCGAGGTCGGCGGCCGCGTGTGGATCAAATCCATCCGGCCCATCGCCGCCGGGGAAGAAATTACGTACGACTACTGCCTCTACGACGGCGGCGACGATCCGGCCTTCTGCAACTGCGGGTCGCCCAAATGCCGCGGCACCATGTATTCGCCGGAAGAGATTCGCCGCCGCAAACGCGCCGCCAAGAAAGCCGCGCTTCCGTCTGCGGCAAAACCCGCAAAAAAGAAGCGCGGCAAGAAAACCAAAACGGCCAAATAATCGGTAGCCGCTAAGAACTTGTTTGAAAAGGCAACTGCCAAACGCCTTGTAACAGGGCACGGCTCCAATCGTGCCGATAGCGCCATTCAAATCGATGGCGCTTTAGCCCCTCAGGGACGGGTCCGCCGGCAATTGCATCCGACCGCGGATGCTTTCAACGAGTTCCTAAAGCTTCGGCACGACAATCAGCCCCTGGTGCCCATACGCTCCAGTGACCGCGTACGGCGACCCCGGCGCTTGAGTTGCTCCGGTCTCCGTTACGGCAAAGACGAATAATTGATTCGTGGCATAACTCAGCGCATATAAGTGGCCGTTGTTATCCCAGTGAATCTGGTCGATGGATGCCGTCGTCAGCGCCGGACTGAACGCCTTGATCGGCGCGGCGCCATTGAACCTGAAAATCTGTACACCGGTTCGCACGCTGGAGAAAGTCTGGCTGGCGACGGCCAGGAACTTTCCGGAGGGCGACATGTTCATGGTGTTGGGCCATACATCGCTCATCATCACTTCTTCAGCAGTGTTCGTCGAGCTTAGGTTTCCTTGGCTGTCGACGGTGTAACTCGCGATCGGCGCGCCGCCATTGGTGGAGAAGGCGATCGCCAGATGATTGGTTGGATCTTCAGCCATGGTCCACAAGTTCGCCACCGATGGCGGATCGGTTTCGGAGAAACTCCAGTCGATGAGTGTGCCATCGTTCGTGTGCCGGAAGCCAGCCATGGTTGGCGAAGAGTAGGTCACGTTGTCGATGGCATAGGCGAACTTGTCGTCCCCGGTAATGGTAGGCAGTTGTGTACCGTTTTCCAACTCGGTCAAAATGTTCGCCGCGCCGTTAAACATAAGATGACCGCTCGACTTGGCAATCTTGTAAGTCTGGTAAGCAGCACGGCCGTTGTAGTTGCCCTCAAACTGGTTGCCGTTGAGCAGGACATAGAGATTCTGCCCAGTATGGTCAAGCACTGCGCCCTGGGTGGGGCCGCACCCGACGCTGTCGTAGATCTGGGTGTCGATCTGGTCGGCCTGCGCCCCAATCCGGCCCTTGGCATCGACCGGGTAGGAGTGAACCCAATATGTACCCAGGCTGAAGAAATACTTGCGATTGCTGCCGATCATCTCTCCAACAGTCGCGAACGGAGAGCCGGGAACCAGAGTGAGTGTGCCGTTGGCCGCGGCGTCGTACAGATTGACCCCCTTGAGTGTCTGAACATACACATAGGCCACAGGCGCGGTTGGCGCATTGGAAACCTCCTGCGAATACAGATTTTGCGTGAAAGCGAGTCCTGCGGAAACCAGGGCAAGAAGCAATGTGAGTTTGTAGCCTTTCATGAGGTGTGACCCCTTTCTTACCTATCGGCGCGTACGACGGACGGCCGCTGAACCCGGTCTCGATCGGTTGGGGCTCACAACCTTGGAATGTGTGGCATGCCCGGTTCTCGATCCTCTACCAATCGCGAACAAACGCGATTCATCGCAAATCGAGAGGCCGCGCATCGCGGTCGTTTCCAGCGAACGGAGGCGAGACTAGCACTTCTCTCCCTGAGTCGGATGTGATACGACGCGGTCTGCGAAAGAAATTGCACGCTCGCTTCCTCGTACCGATTGCTGGAGCCCCGGGGTGGTTTGCCTCGACACGCTGCCCAGCAAGCCCGGAACGATACAATCGTCTGGTAGGTTGCCCGCCACAAAGCGGATCGACGCAGGAGTTTTTTCGATGGGATACCAGGTTCTCGCCCGCAAATACCGTCCGCAGCGCTTTGCCGACGTGGCGGGCCAGGATCACGTCACACGCACGCTCATGAATGCGCTTGCGCAGAATCGCATTGCGCACGGCTACATCTTCTCCGGGCATCGCGGCATCGGAAAAACCACCATCGCCCGCATCGTGGCCCAGGCGCTCAACTGCCGTACCGCCATTGGAACTCCTGAACGTCCCACACCCGAACCCTGTGGACTGTGCGACTCCTGCATCGAAATTCGCCAGGGCAACGCCGTGGACGTGATCGAGATCGACGCAGCAACAAATCGCGGCATCGACGAGATCCGCGAACTGCGCGACGCGGCTCGCTACGCCCCCTCCCGCGACAAATACAAAATCTACATCCTCGACGAAGCGCACCAAATTACCGATGCCGCCTTCAATGCTCTGCTGAAGACCCTGGAAGAGCCTCCCGCGCACGTGATCTTCATGATGGCGACGACGGAGCCGGAGAATATTCCGCAGACCATCCGTTCCCGCTGCCAGCACTTCAGCTTTCACGCCGTCAAGTTCGACGACATCCTGGCTCAGTTACGGATGATTGCCACCCAGGAAGAAGTGGACGCCGAAGACGCCGCACTGGCGTTGCTGGCCGAGGCCGGCGACGGCTCCATGCGCGACGCTTTGTCGATCATGGACCAGGCCATTGCTTCAGCGCCTCTTGAAAACGGACGAGCAGTCCTGAGTGGGGCGCAGATCCGCGAGCTGATGGGCTCGGTGCCCAACGCCGTCTTCGAGCGGCTCCTGGAAGCTGTTGCCGCCGGGCAAAGCGCCGAGCTAATGGAACAGCTGAATCTGCTGGTGAACGCCGGTCACAGCCCATCGTCGCTGGCACGGCAAATGGTGCGCTACCTGCGCAACTCCCTGATGGCCAAGCTAGGCGGCGAGCAAACCGAGCTGCTGCAGATCTCCGGAGACGAGCGAGCCCGCGCCGCGCGTACGGCACTGCTGTTTACCGAAGAGGAGCTGACCCGCAACCTGCAGATTGTGCTGCGCACCTTCGACGATTTGAACTACCGCCAGGAGCAGCGTTTTCACCTCGAACTCGGCCTCCTCAAGCTGGTGCATGCGCAGCGGCTCATCCCGCTGGAGGAGTTTTTGAGTGGCGCTGCGGTGACAGGCGGTCGAGCCGCATCGGCCTCGCCACCCGTCCGGACACCGCCGGCTTCCGCGCGCACAACTCCTGCTCTGCCGTCGCCACTTGCCCCATCGCCGGCCGCGGCGCATTCTCCGTTTGGACCGTCGACCAGCAGTTGGCGTCCGGCCGCACCGGGAACACCGGGCCACGGCTCCGGACCCAAGATGGAGGCTGTTCCCCAACCGGAAGCGTCTTCAGCAACGGTTGCCATCCTGCAACCGCCCGTGCGCGAAATAGTTCCCCCGCCAGCGCCGGTCACCCAGCCTGAGCCAGCCTCCAGTCCCTTTCGGGGCAGCACGCCCTTCCCGGCCACCGCGGACTCTTCCGCGATTATCGGAGTTACGGCCAATCGGACCGAAGGCGCATTGGCCATCGCGCCGGAGATCGCGCCCGCGGCTGCACCGCAAATTAGCCTTGCGCCGAATATCGAGGCCATTCGCCACGGAGTAGGCACCGCCCTTGTCGAGGGCGGCCACACCTCGGCAGCCCAATTGCTCGGCTCCGGCACGTGGACGCTCGATGGCTCCAACCTCCGCATCGAAGTTCCCGGCATGGGTAAAAAGATGCTGGCACTCACTGTCAACGCGGCTGCGGAGAAGATGATCCGCCAGGAGTTGCAACGCCAGGGTGCACCAACACGCTTCATGGTGGTTCCCGGCGAGGGACCCGTTGCATCGTCCTCCGCCTCGGCGCCTCCATTGGCGGGAAGCATCGAAGAAGCCGCCCTGGCCAATCCGATGGTGCAAAAGGCGAAAGAGCTGTTCAACGCCGAGGTGCGCAGCGTGCTGGATCTGCGCCAGAAATTGTAAGTTCAGGCTCGCAAGCTCTTCATATAAAGGTTGAACAAAACATGATTAATCCATTGAAAATACCGGAGATGCTGGCTCAAGCTAACCAGATGCAGGAAGAGATCCAGCGCAAGCTGGGTGAGACGGTCGTCGAGGGCTCCAGCGGCGGCGGCGCCATCGCCGCCACCATGAACGGGAAGAAGCAGCTGCTCAAGATCCGCATCGATCCTGCGGCGGTAGTGGGACTCAGCAGCGGCAAGCCCGACGTGGAGATGCTCGAAGATCTGGTGGTGGCCGCGGTCAATGACGCGGGGCGAAAGGCAGACGATGCCATCAAGTCCAACGTGCAAGGCATGCTGGGTGGACTGAAGATCCCCGGGTTAAGCTAAGGCGCAAGGAGATCGAGGATATGTTGCAGCCGTTCAATCGTAGAAGCTTCCTTCAGGTGGCGGCGGTGGCTGCCGCAAGCGCGTTTGCCCCGCGATGGGCACGTTCCCAGGCTGCAGCCCTTCCCGATCGCATCTTGCAGGCAAGAGCGGCGGCGTTGAACGCTCCCATTTCCACAACCAAGCTCTACGACAATGTCTACCTGCTTCAGAATGGCGTGGGCGGAAACATGGCGCTGCAGACCGGGGCGGATGGAAACATCCTCGTCGATTCCA
>Ga0302320_10009619_pt1 | contig 20740 bp, 15 predicted proteins | sample Bog_T0_3_FD_202130 | JGI IMG/M metagenome (GOLD analysis project Ga0302320, IMG submission 202130) | Peat permafrost microbial communities from Stordalen Mire near Abisko, Sweden - Bog_T0_3 | ecosystem: Environmental > Terrestrial > Soil > Wetlands > Peat | place: Sweden: Abisko, Stordalen Mire...
GCTAATTTCCGGACGCTGGCAGCAAGCCATACACGCTGAGCTGATTTGCCGTTCCGACAAATACTTTGCCGTTGGCGACGGTGGGCACGGTAAACTTCGCGGCTGGGCCAGGGTTGTCGCGCGCCAACCGTTGGCTAGAGTTGTACAGCTCATGCGCAAGGTTCCTGGCGTCATAGGCGTGCAAAACCGCCGGCCCTTGATGCGGATCATAGTAAGCGTCGGTATGCACCGCCCACACCAGACCGTTGTTGTTGCCGTTGGCCGAAATGCTTACAGTGCCGCGGGTCAAGTGATACACCGCCGCCGACTGCGACACGGGAGACGTCGACAGCGCGCCATTGCGAATCGCGAACGCCTTGATCGAGTCGTTGTAGGGACTGATTCCCGCTCCGAAGTAGACACGACCATTCCAATAGGCGGGAGTTCCCATCTGCTGCCGCAGCTGTCCCGAGAGCTCCTGCACGATCTGCGGATTGCCCCTGACGCCGGCGTTATACCCGCCAAAGTTGTCGCGATTGAGCAAATAGATATGACCATTTTTTCCGCTAGTGATCGCCAGGTGCGGATAAGGACCAGGCTGATCGGGCAGCAGGACGACGCCGGACGATCCCAGATCCAAGTCGTCCTGGGCCATTTTTGCTTGGCTGAACGGGGTGAAGAAGTCCGACAATGTCAGACCGTGAGGACCCGATCTCAGCTTCACGATGCTGTCGCTGAAATTGGCGCCGGGCTGGTCGCCATAGGCATCGAATGGGCCGTTCGCGACTGATAGATACAGGTTGCCGACGGCATCGGCACTGATGCCGCAGCCGCTCATCCAAATACCGCCCTGGTAACCATTGGGCGTGGAAACCCAGGCTCCGGCTTGCTTCATGGTGACTGCATCGTAAGCTATGACCCACCCGTGATAGAGACCGGAGTCGGCATTCGAGGCGAAAGCGACAAACACTTTGCCTTTGGAAAGCAGCAAAGCAGCGCGCTGTAATTGAAACCGCGAAGAGAAAGAGACCACGCCATCGTTGCCGTCCTGGGCGGTGCCGGGATAGGACGCCTGGATGATGCGCGGACCGCCAAACTTCTCTGCGCCTGAAGTCATATCCAGGGCGTGCAGCCGATGATAGAACGCGCCGTTCTCTTTCGTCGCGGCAACCACATAGAGGGTGTTGCTCGCAATATCGATGACCGGCGTACTAGTGATCCCAATCTCCGGCAGAATGTCACTCGCGTTCACATCGGTAGCCGACACCGTTGTAACCCCTGCCTCGGGATTCAAGAAGTTAACTCGCCACAGGGGCGCCGGAGTCGGCGAGTCGGCGTCGAACGCATAAACGCTGTCGTGTTGCGTTGCCACAATCACGACATTGTGGATCCCGTCGCCCGGCATTGCGACCTGCGGCAGGTACAGCGGCTGAGCGTAGACCGAGCCGTCGACCGGAAACGAGTACAGTCTGCCGAAATGCGCGGCGTTCACGTTGAAGGGCGTGAGAACGGTTTCGACGATGTTCTGGCCGGTGCGAGCGTCATCATTGTGATAGGTAGCGACCACGGCCAGTCCGGCAGCAGCCAACGATTCGGCAGTCACGCTTGGCGGACGCGGTGAGGGATCGGCCACCGCAAAGAAATCGCCGCCCGACTCAGGTGCGCCCACTCCTCCGCGGGACTGGCGCAGTTGCAGGACAAGCAGCACCACCGCCACGCCTACACCCACAGACAGCAACTGAGAGCGGTTACGCGACAGTGCCGCAACTTTTTCCCAATTGTGCAGCGTGAAGTAGACGAGAACGCCGAAGCCGAGGCACGTCACAGCTAGCGTTGCAAGCGATTCTGAAAATACTAAGATAATGTACTGAAACATGGGCAGGTTCAATGACTGCGACTGACGCTTACCGCCATAACCCCTCAGCCGGGAAAAAGTGGTGCCTACCCGGAACAGGGATTGCGTTGCAGGACAGCACAGTCATGGCGTTCAAGAACTATCCGATTCACGTACAGTGAGATGCTTGCGACATTCTGAATGATGCAGGCTGCGGACTCATTGGCGCCAGCATGAAAATGAGAATAATTTGTTAAGAAGTGTAGCGTGCTGAATGTGGAATTCTAGAGGGCGATTTCTCGATATCCACGTACCCTAGCGGCTCATCCCTGGCCCCTGTTCAATTCCTGGACGCATGAGATCCTGACCACATGTAGAATTGACAGATGGCCTTCCCTGGATCCGGCGGTGATGCAAACTCGCGCAAGGGACGAACTCCTCCGCCCGACGACACCCATCAAGAGGCTGCCTACCTGAAGATGCTGGGCGAAAAACAGCGGCCCGTACGTATCAAGCTGATGGACGGCGAAATCGTCTGCGGCTGGATCGAATACTACGACCGGCGTATGGTGCGGCTGACGCGCGAAGGCGCGCCCAACCTTTTCATCTTCAAGCACGAGATTGCTTACATCGCCGACGACACGGTGCGCAAGCCACGTGCCAAGGCCGCGACCACTCCGCCCAATGGCAATCCGCCGGACGAAACGGAATGAGCGCCTACTTGCCAGAGGTAGAAGCGATTGCGCGCGAGGCCGGCGCATTGCTGATGGAACATTTTGCCCGGCGCGTAGTCATTGAGTACAAGGGCGACGTCGATCTGGTGACCGCGGCCGATCGTGCTTCGGAAAACCTGATTGTTGAGCGCTTGCGCTCACGTTGGCCCGAGCATGACCTAGTGGGCGAAGAAGGCGCGCGCAGCGATACCGGCGCCGACTATCGCTGGTACGTCGATCCGCTGGATGGCACGACGAACTTCGCGCATGGCTATCCCGTGTTCTGCGTCTCGATTGCGCTGGTGAGAAAAGACGAGCAACTTGAAGTTGGCGTTCTTTACGACCCGACGCGCGATGAGATGTTTGCCTCTGAGCGCGGACAGGGAGCGAGGTTGAACGGAAAACCAATTCACGTTTCCCAGACAGCGACTCTTTCGGAGTCGATTCTGGGGACAGGTTTCCCCAGCCACAAGCGTCACAAGAATCCCAATATCCACTGCTATCACCAGATCACGCTGCGCTCGCACGGCGTGCGGCGTGCAGGATCGGCGGCGCTCGATCTGGCCAATGTGGCCTGCGGCCGCTACGACGGTTTCTGGGAGTTCAATCTGAATCCCTGGGACACCGCAGCGGGCGCGCTGCTTGCGCAGGAAGCTGGCGGAACCGTCACCCGTTTCGACGGCTCGCCCTTCCGCCTCGACAGCCGCGAGGTCCTCGCCAGCAACGGCCTGATCCACCAGGAACTCTTGACCAACTTCGCTGAAATCTTCGCCGGCCGTGGCCTGGAGGAATTGCCCTCGCCGGTGGAGTACGCCAAGACGCGAGGATAAGCAAAGGTTAGGCTGGTCCTCGGAAATATTCGAACGCCCGTTCGCTCTCGTCACAGCCCCCTGTGACTGCGGTAAAATTACTCAGTGAACAATTCGCTGTTGAACCGCACCGTTGAAATGCGCGCTGACATGGTCCGTTTGCAGGGGCGGATCCTTTTCCTTACCGAAGATCCCGAGCTCATCAAGCTCCAGCTTGCGGGCGCGGACTTGCCCTGGGACACGGCGCATCCCGAGCGCAATCCCAAGCTGCGCGACGACATCTCCACCGACGAGATCACCCCGGCGCACATCTGCTTCTTCTTCGACGAAACTTTGGGTGAATTCCCCTACACCGGCTTGAAGTGCGGCAACGAGACGCCCATCAAGCGCGGCGACGTAAAGCGCGGCGGGTTCGTGTGCGCGGTCAGCGGCAAGCGCCGCGGCAAAGGCTCCAGCCGCGAGCAGTCGCCGTACGCCGAGATGTCGGCGGGCATCAAGCTGGTGATTGCGGAAAACATCGAGCGCATCTACAAGCAGAATTGTCAGAACCTCGGCGTGCTGACCTCGACCGACTTCGCCATGATCGACAAGATCCGCGGCGGAAAAGAAATTCCTCTGGTGGAGTTTACGGCTGGCGAAGACGAGATCACGCGCCAGGTCATCGAGTACGGCGGATTGTTCCCCTTCAACGTCGCGCGCATGCAGGGCAAAGTCTTCCTGCCGCCGATCACGACAAAACCTCGTCCCATGACCATCGCCGAAAAGATCTTCGCGCGCCATATGGTGCACAGCGCCAACCAAGTCGGAGTCGAAGCGGTAAAGCCGGGCGATACCGGATTCGCGCGCACCGATCTGCGCTTCAGCCACGAATACGTGACGCCCATGGCGGCGATTTTCTACGAACATTTTCTCGGCAAGGAAGAACCCGTCACCGACGCCGGCACCATCATGTTCTTCCGCGACCATCTCACCTTCCTCGATGAAGTCATGTCGGAAGAGAAGCGCAAGATGGGGCTGCTCGATTTGGCGACACAGTTGAAACTTAAGCAGGAAGATTTCGCCAAGTCGCGGGGCATCAAGCTCCACGGCGAGTTGAAGGACCGCAAAGGTTCGGAAGGAATCTGCCACTCCATTGTCACCGAGAGCTACGCGCTCCCCGGCCAGGTCAATGTCGGCAGCGATTCGCACACCCCGCACGTGGGTGCGATGGGCTGTGTAGCTTTCGGCATCGGCACCACCGATGTCTTCAATGCCTGGTTCACCAAAGACGTGCGCGTGAAGGTGCCGGAATCGGTGAAGGTAATCATTCGCGGCAAGAAGCGCGAGAACGCCACCGCCAAAGACTTCATCCTGAAGCTGCTTTCATTGGAGTACATCCGCTCGGGCAAGGCGCTAGCCAAGGTGATTGAATACTCGGGCGAAGCCATCGAAGCGTTGGGCGTGGACGAGCGCGCCACCATGACCAACATGGCGGCCGAGATTGGCGGCTTCACCGGAATCGTTGCTCCCGATCAGAAGGTGGTCGAGTTCCTGATGGAACGGCGCGGCATGAGCGAGAATGAGGCGCAGACTCTGATCGAAGGCCTGTACAGCGATCCCGATGCCCATTACGGGCACGTGATCGAACTCGATGCGGCCGAGATTTATCCCATGCTGGCGACGCCGGGCGATCCGGGCAACGGCAAGTTTGTGCGCGAATTGCATACGCCCGTTCCGGTGGAGATCGCTTATGGAGGCACTTGTACGGCAGGTAAGAATGAAGACATGGACATGTATGCCCTCGTCCTCGGCGATGCTTTGAAACAGGGCCGGAAAGTTGCCGAGAGTTGCAAGTTCTATCTGCAGTTTGGCTCGCAGGAAACGCGCGAGTATTGTGTGCGCAAGGGCTATCTCGACATCTTCCACCGTGCCGGAGCGCAGGTGATTGAACCCAGTTGCGGTGCTTGCATCAATGCTGGGCCGGGCGTTTCCACCCGTCCTGACCAAGTAGTGATCAGCGCGCAGAACCGCAATTTCCCCGGACGCAGCGGTCCCGGTCAGATGTATCTTGCTAGTCCGCTGACCGTGGCGGCAAGCGCTGTAGCGGGCTACATTGTGGAGTATGAGCCTGCGGGCGAGCGCGAGCCGGCGAGCGTTGCGTAGTTCGTGGGCGTTCCTCGCTCAGCAAGTTGCCCAGCCCCACACTTGGAGCGTTTTTGGTAGTATCGACGTAACTACTCTAAGCGGAAATCCTCCATAAGAGAGACTTGAGGAGATATTGTTTTATGGCCTATGTGATCGCGGAACCTTGTATCGGCACGAAAGACACGGCTTGCGTCGATGCTTGTCCGGTGGACTGCATCCACCCCAAGAAGGACAGCGACAAGTTTGCCGCCGAAGAGATGATCTACATCGATCCGGTCGAGTGCATTGACTGTGGCGCCTGTGTACCCGTATGTCCGGTGTCGGCGATTTTCGCGCTCGACGACCTGCCGGAAAAGTGGAAAGAATATACCGAGCGCAACGCCAAATACTTCGGCCGATAGCCAACGCGCAGAATTGCAAAAGGGCACACCGCGCGGATGTGCCCTTTTTCTTCCCCTATCGCTTTCCTGCCTCAAGACATCTTCGCGAAGGCCCAGAACAGCGTTGCCGACAATACAATGGCCACGGGCAACGTCAGCACCCAAGCCATGATTAGGTTGCGCACGGTTGCCCACTGCAGTCCCGTTCCGTTGGCTGCCATGGTTCCCGCCACACCCGATGACAATACGTGCGTCGTGCTTACCGGCAAGCCGTACATGTCGGCGGCTCCGATGGTCAGCATGGCTGTAATTTCGGCGGCGGCGCCCTGTCCATAGGTCAGATGGTCCTTGCCGATTTTTTCGCCCACGGTGATGACAATCCGCTTCCAGCCGATCATGGTGCCAAGACCAAGCGCCAGAGCCACCGCAACCTTCACCCAAGTCGGAATGAACTTGGTGGCGTGGTCGATGTGCTTCTTGTAGGTGGCCAGTACCGTCGCGTCGGCTGCCGAAACTTCGGCGTGGCCGGACTTCTGCATGATGCGCAGTGCCTCGCTCACCAGGTACATGTCATTGCGGAAGTTGCGGACCTGGTCTTGCGGAATGTAGCGCAGCTCCTTGTAGTTCACAACTTCAGTGCTGATGCCGTTGATGAGGCTGCGCAGCGCCAGCACTGTGTTGGACGTCATTTCTTTGGTGCGCACATACGCCGTAACATCGTCGCGCGGATCGCCGACCACAGCGCCGGGCGTTACATACTTGTCAAGTACGTTGGCGGCCTGCTGCGAGATGGCGACAAACTCCGCCGATTGCTGCGGTGTGATGGCATGATTCAAGGCGTAAGCCGTAGGAACGGTGCCGATAAGAATGAGCATGATGAGTCCCATGCCCTTCTGTCCGTCGTTGGAGCCGTGCGCGAAACTTACACCGGTGCAGGTGAGAATAAGCAGGGCGCGAATCCACGGCGGCGGCGGAGCATCGCCTTCGGGCGCTTTGTAGAGGCGCGGGTCGCGGATGAAGAATTTGGAGAGGCTGAGTATCGAGGCCGCCAGAACGAAGCCCACGATGGGCGAGAACAGCAGCGACTTGCCCACGTTGAGGGCCTGCGCCCAATCCACGCCGCTGGTCGCCGTTCTGGCTTGCATCAACTGGTTGGCAATGCCCACCCCGATGATCGAACCAATCAAGGTGTGCGAACTGGAATTCGGTATCCCGAAGTACCAGGTGCCGAGGTTCCAGATGATTGCCGCCGTTAGCAGGGCGAACACCATGGCAAAGCCGGCGCCGCTGCCGACTTGCAGGATCAGCTCAACCGGCAGCAACGAGATGATGCCGAAAGCCACTGCTCCGGTCGACAGCACCACGCCGATGAAGTTCCACATCCCCGACCACGCCACCGCGATGTGCGGGTCGAGCGAATGGGTGTAAATCACCGTCGCGACCGCGTTGGCCGTATCGTGAAAGCCGTTGACGAACTCGAAGCCAAGTGCGACCAGCAGCGCGATTCCCAAAAGTACGAAAGGGAAGATCGACGACGAATGTACCGCCGAGAGGTCGGAAATCAGATGATAGGCCGCATACACGAACCCAATGGCTAAGGCCCCGAGAAAGATCGCAGACCCGATCTTTCCGGGAGACTTGGAAAGCTTCGCGTGCACCGCGCTGGGCGGTGCTACTGGTGGTTCGACAGGAAACGGCGAGGCAGTCGCCATGCTTGGTCCTCTTCCTACAGGATGTCTTGTTCTGAATGCGAGAAAATTCTCGTCGCCGAAAGTTACTATGCGGACATGCGCTGAATCATTAACAGACGATGAATGGAAGGTGAATTCCTGTTAACTAATGTGCATGGTTGCAGATGAAAGAGATTTGGGCAGATCTTGAGCGCTCATTCTTGGCCACGAATCGACTAGGGCCGGATCACTTTAACCCAAACATCGAGATGGTCCCCGAAGATCCGCGCCATCTGACATTGTAGGACTTTTTGGGGCCCAGGCCCTGCGTGGCCACTTTTAGGCCTTCCCCGATTTTAACCTTCGTGTAACATAGTGGGACTATTCGCAGTTGGGGTTTGTGTCGCTCGTATGGTTCGCCGTTCCCTGGATGATCCGTCCCTGGTGTTGAATCGAGAAGCCTCTTGGCTGGCGTTCAATCGCCGTGTGCTCGAGGAGGCCGAGAACCCGCGCAATCCCCTCCTGGAGCGGGTGAAGTTTCTTGCTATCACGGCGCGCAATCTCGATGAGTTCTTCGAGATCCGCATCGGTGGCCTGATCCAGCGCATTGAAGACGGCCAAACCGACATCGGTCCCGACGGCCGCACTCCGCAGCAAGAAGCCCAGCTGGTAGCCCAACTCACGCACGAATTTATGCGCGACCAGTATCGCTGCTGGAATCTTTCTCTGCGGCCGGAACTCGCGCGCGAAGGCATCCGCGTGGTGGGAATGAGGGACCTCACGCCGGAGCAGCGCGCGTTTGTCTCCGACTATTGCGAGCGGGAGCTGGATCCGCTGCTCACGCCCGTCGCCGTCGATCCCTCGCACCCGTTTCCGCGGGTCATCAACAAGGCGCTGTGCCAGGCGCTGCTGTTGCGCCGCCGTCGCCGCGCGTCGTCCACCTATATGGGAGTGGTGACTGTCCCGCGTGTTTTGCCGCGACTCATCCAACTGCCGCCGCGCAACGGAACCGAGGATTACATCTTCCTAGCCGACCTAGTGGCATCCCACACTGTGGACATGTATCGCGGCTACGAGATCATCTCCGAAGCTGCGTTCCGCGTCACCCGCAACAGCAACCTTTACCTGCAAGAGGAGGAGTCGCGCAACCTGCTCGAATCCGTGCGCATCGAGTTGCACAACCGGCGCAAGGGCGACGCCGTGCGGCTGGAGATCGAAGCCGACGCCAATCCCGAGATGGTCGAGCGTTTGCGCGGCTACTTCGAAATGGAGAGCTGGCAGATTTACCGCACCGATGGTCCCGTCAACTTGTCGCGACTCTTTCATTTCTACGACGAGACGGAGCGGCCGGACCTGAAGTTCAAGCCGTTTGTGGCGCGCGACCTGCAATTGAATCGCAAGTCACAAGACATTTTCGAGGAGATTCGGCACCGCGACATCCTGCTGCATCATCCCTACGATTCCTACAATTCGGTAGTCGGATTTATCCGCACCGCCGCCGAAGATCCCAACGTACTGTCGATCAAGCAGACGCTTTACCGCACCAGCGAGAACTCGCCCATCGTGCAGGCCCTGATCGAAGCCGCCGCCAAGAAAGAAGTCACGGTTGTCGTCGAGGTGAAGGCGCGCTTCGATGAAGCCAGCAATATTCGCTGGGCGCGTTCGCTGGAAGATGCCGGAGTGCAAGTCTTCCACGGATTGGTCGGCCTGAAGACGCACTGCAAACTGGCCCTGATGGTGCGCAAAGATCCTGACAACCAGACGCGCCTCTACGCGCATCTGGGAACGGGGAACTACAACTCGATCACCGCGACCTATTACACCGACTTGAGCCTGCTGACCGCCGATCCGGAAATGACCTCGGCCGTCCACGGCGTATTTAACTTCCTCACCGCCTATGCCGAGCGCCCCAGCTATAGTCCGCTGCTGGTTGCGCCCATCGATCTGGCTGAGCGTAGCATCAATCTGATCGCCCGGGAAGCGGATCATGCGCGGCATGGACGTCCGGCGCGAATCATCGTCAAGATGAATTCGTTGCTGGACCGCAACATCGTGCGCGAGCTCTATCGCGCCTCGCAGGCGGGAGTGCAGATTGACCTGATGGTGCGCGGCATTTGCGGATTGCGGCCGGGCGTGCGCGGCGTCAGCGACCACATCAAGGTACGCAGCATTGTCGGACGCTTTCTCGAGCACAGCCGGATTTTCTACTTCGCCAACGGCGGCGAAGAAGAAATTTATGTTGGTAGCGCTGACTGGATGCCGCGCAACCTGCTGGAACGCGTGGAGACGCTGTTTCCCATTAAAGATCCAATGTTGAAGCACCGCATTCGCTTCGAGATCCTGGAGGCTTATCTGGCCGATAATACGCGAGCTCGCATACTGCAGTCCGACGGCACGTATGTTTCCGCCGACGCTTTACGCTCGCGATCGCCCACGCGCATAGTCCACTTCAATGCTCAGGAATTCCTCAGCGCTCTTTCCGAGGGAAAAGTCACTCCTGATGCCATTCCGGCGCTGCCGGTACCGCGTCGTCGTGCGATTCGCCGCCCGGTTAAGGCAAAATAAGAGTCATCATGGACATCTACTTCCTACGCCATGCCAATGCCGGTGAGGCCAAGTTTTCTTCCACCAAGGACGCCAAACGTCCCATCGACAAGCTGGGAATCGAGCAGTCCCACGATGTGGGACGTGCGCTGGCGGCCCTCGACACCGCGGTTGACGTGATCCTTTCCAGCCCTTTGCGGCGCGCCACGCAAACTGCTGCCGTGGTGGCCAACGAAATCGGATATGAAGACAAGGTAATAACGGACGCCGCCCTGCTGCCTGGGGCAAGTTTTCAGCAGTTTAGAGAATTGCTGGTCCGCCACAGCCGCAAGGAAGCGATCATGGTGGTCGGCCACAATCCCAGCATGACGGAGTTCTTGAACAGGATCTTATTCGCCGAAGGCCGGCACAATGCCGTCGAAATGAAAAAGGGAAGCGTGGCGAGGGTCGAAAAAGTTGGCCGTAGGACCGCTGTCTTGAAGTGGTGCATGCCGCCCAAAGCGGTGCGCTTGATTCAACAAGCTTCGGCCAGCAGTTCGCGGCCGAAGACCGTCTCGAAATAATTCTTTTCCTGCTGCACCGCCCACAGCTCCAGTTCAATTCCTTCGGGTGGGTGCGGTTTGAGGCGCAAGCGCACTCGTCCGTCCTGATGCACCCGGACCTTCAACTCGCCTACCGCGGCGCGGCGACCCTGGTCGAGCGCTCGAGCCAGGCGCAGCAAAGCCACGGCCTTGGCCACGTGAATCTGCTCGATGCCCGGCAGCGCCCTCATCACCTGGTCGCTGGGTGAGGGAAGAGATTTGCCAACGTAGCGCGCCGTCGCGGCGATGATGCGGCGCTGCAGCGGCGTGTAGCCGAAGATTTCCGAGTGGGAAATCACGTAGTAGGTATGGCGGCGCCGGCCAGAGCGATTGATGTACGCTCCCACCTCGTGCAGCATGGCGGCAGCTTCCAGCCAATCCTCATACTCTGGCGGCAGCCGATGGACCGATCGCAGGCGGCGGAATAATTGCAGCGTCAAATCGCGAATGCGCTGCGCAAATTGCAAATCCGCGCCATAGTGTTTGGCCGCCGCCAGCAGAGCGTCATGCCGCTCCGACTCCACGCGCTCGCGCATGACGGTGCTGGCGTTGTAGTCGGCCATCATCTGCGCCAGCAAACCATCGCGCAAGCCGAGTGGCAGATAGCGGAAGCTGCGCAGTTTGCAGAGCTGCATCAGTTCCGCGAATACCATCGCCCCAGCGATGATGATCTCGGCGCGGCGGGGGCCAATTCCAGGCATCGCGCGTCTTTGCGCCAGGTTTCGCTTGCTCAGGGATTCCAGCTGCGAAGCGACTGCGGCCCTGGGCACGGTCTGCGGCTTGCTCTCGTCATAGCCGCGCAACTTGGCGAGTCCCGAGAGGGCCGCGGGTGTTCCCGAAGTCGCGATAGTGATCTGCAGCTTGGCGTCGATGATTCGCTTCCGGATACGCGACACTTCACGCTGAATGACACCGCGCATTTGTTCCAACTCCGTGCGCCACGGCGGGTCGTGATGCAGGAAGGTCTGGGTGAGTCGCACCGCGCCTATGGGCAGGCTGACCATGTCTGCGATGTGTCCGGAGATGGAAAGCGTCAACTCACAGCTCCCACCGCCCAGATCGACCAGCAGGGCGCGCCGCTTGGCAATGCGCGCGGCAGACAGCACGCCCAAGTGGATTAGACGGCCTTCTTCCAGGCCGGAGATGACTTCCACTTTCCATCCCGTCGCGGTGCGCACCCAATCGAGGAAAGCCCGGCTGTTGCGCGCATCGCGCAGGGCGCTGGTCGCAACCACGCGTACGCGGTCGGTGCCGTGGGTGAGCGCGGCACGATGGAAGCGGCGCAACACACGCAGGGTGTGTGCCATCGCCTGCGGATCGAGCGCTCCATTGGCGAAAACGCTTTCGCCCAGACGTGTCACTTCGCGATCTTCGTGAAGGGTTTCGAGGCGGCCGTGAACGACGTTGGCGATTTTCAGCCGGACCGAGTTCGAACCGATGTCAACCGCGGCGAATGTTGGCATGCAAGGTTAGACAGAAAAAGTATCAGTTACGGAAGCGTCATTTACAAGGGGTAGGCTCTCTTTTGCCGCCTCTGGCGAATTCAACGTACATTTACTCGGCGTTCACGGATTTGTGACCACACTGTGGTTGGGAGAGCCGAACCGCACCGGGATGCGCCCTCAGTTCGACGGAATTTGAACTGCTATATTCGGAGGATGCTGGCGGCATCGAGAGCGGGGTTCACGGCTACACCTGAGGTGAACGCCGACGGTCTTTTCGAACGTCACGCTTCCCTCTGGCTGTGGTCAATCGTCGCTCTGGGGGCGGTTTTGCGGCTGGTCGCCCTGGGTCACAAGAGCTTCTGGATCGACGAGATCGCCAGTGTTGTCATAGCACAGAAACCCGGCGCCACATTCTGGCATTTTCTCTGGCACGACGAGGGCAACATGGCGCTGTACTACGTGTTGCTGCGGCCCTGGTTGCACTTGGGAAATGGCGAAGCCATGGTTCGTCTGCTTTCGGTACTCCCCGGCGTGGCCACCATTCCTCTGATATATCTCCTGGGCAAGCGTTTGTTCGGATGGCGCACCGGGATGCTGGCCGCGGCATTATTCGCACTCAATCCCTGCGCTATCGCTGCCTCGCAGGAAGCCCGCGCCTACAGCTTTCTGGTGTTGGCGGTGGTTATCTCCACCTATCGTTTCGTGCGCCTGGTCGAAGATCCCTGCTACCGCTTCGCCATCGCTTATGGAATTGTTGCCGGCTTGACTTGCTACTTTCATTATTTCGGAGTGCTGGTTCCGGTCGCGCATGCCGTCTCGCTGATGGCCATGCCGCGCGCCAGAAAGCCGTGGAAGCAGTACGGGGTTGCGGGCGTACTTTTCGTGCTTTTCGCAATCCCCGTTCTCTGGCTGATTCACGCGCAAGACATCGGCCACCTCTCCTGGGTGCAGCCGCCTTCGCTGCTCGAGTTCTATCACCTCGGAGTGTTTCTCGCGGCCAGCGGCGGAAAGGCCGTTGGCGCGGTACTGCTGGCGTTTGACCTGGTGCTGATAGGTTTTTTCTTGGCGAGGTTGAAAGCCGCATGGCAGGAGCGCGACAATGATCTGCAGCGCTGGCGTTACGCGCTAGTCGCAAGCTCGTTCTTTTCTCCCATCGTCATCGTGCTGGCAGTTTCGATGGTGAGGCCGGCGTTCTATCATCGTTTTCTCATCATCTGCCTGCCGCCGTTTGTCATGATGACCGCGGTGGGCGCTCTCCAGATCCGTCGTCGCCTGATGTGGATTTCTGCCATCGCCGGTGTTTGTATCTTGTCGCTCGTCAGTACCGTTATTCTGTACACGCGAGTGACGGAAGAGTGGCGCGGGGCGGTCAGCTACCTGATTGCTGTAGCTCATCCCGAAGACCGCGTGCTGTACTACCAATCGCTGGGCGCCTTTGCCGCCGAGAATTATTGGAATTGGTTGCCCGGCGGAAGCGCGCCGCGTCCGAGGGAAGTAATTGTGAATCCTCCAAGTACGGATTGGCAGCAGCAGATCGGCCAGGCTCCGCGCGTGTGGCTGGTACTTTATCGCGCCAAAGTTGACGATGCGCAGGCGCGCTCGGTCGAGCAGGAGCTGATGAAAGTGTACGACGCAGGTGTCGAGAAGGTTTTTCGCGGCGTGACTGTGATTGAGTACAAGGCCAGACGATGATGGGCCTGATACTAGAGCATGTCATGCTCGAATCGAAGCTAGACAGTGGAATAGTCGCCCAGAATTGGCCTGAAACTAGCCGCGCAGCGGCGGCACGAGCTATGACACGGACCCCGTAGAGACGACCCTGACTCTCACACAAACTCAGACGTCCTGTTCTACTTACCGCGGCTTTCGCAGCGTGAACAGAACGAAGGTGTACTCCAGCCCGAATTGTTCCCAGCGAATGGGCTTCTCTTCGCATTCCAGATCAACGTCGCCGGTCAGTTCGAATCCCACCGACTTAGCCAGTGCAAGTGCAGCCTCGATCTCAGGCTTGGAGAAGATCTTGATCGGCGTCCCATGGGCGAACTGCCCGCGGGTGTCGATGGGCGTGGGGTAATAGTCGGTCGAGCTGATCAAAACTCCGTTCGGTTTCAGCAGCCGATACATCTCACGGAAATAATTGTTTAGCGGTACGCCGTGTTCAATTACGCTGAGACAAGTGATCGCATCAAAGAAGCTATCGGCGAATGGAGTTTGCGTCAGGTCTCCAGGAATATAGCGGATGGGGCCGCGGCGCGTGGGATCGGTAAAGCTGAGATTGATGCCGTAGAGTTCGCGATATCCGTAGAGAAACAGCGCCGGCAAAACATTGCTGTAGATTTCAGCTCCGGCGTCGAGGATACGCGCCGAACGATTCGTGTTCGCGAGAATGGTCGACACCGCCGCCAGGTGGTCCCAGTTTTTCTCATCGCCACGATGCAGGGGAACATGAAGCCTCTTGCCGTTCTGAGTCGCAGCGTCGCGTTCGGCGCGGCTCTTCAATGTTCCATTTGCGATGTGCGGCCCGGGAGCCTCCGACAACTGGCTCGCTCCGAATTTCGCTTTCAAGATCAGTCGATAGACCGCGTCGGGCCGCAGCAGCAGTCCCTTGGCGCGGCGAAAGAACCGCCTCGACGCTGGGACCTGGGGCACTGAGACTTCTGGTGAGGATGTCGTTGGAGTCATCAAACAAGGAAGATATCCGTCGCGAGCACAATCGTGCAACCCACGGAGTTGCGAAATCCCGAAGCTCGATTCATCGCGTCAGTTTCTTCCACCGAAGTTGAAGTATTCTTGTGAGTGGCGCTCCTTAGGGCCACGCGAACGCGGTTGCGGAACCCGCAGATCGTTTGAGCATCCAAGAGCTAATGGCCGAGGAATCGCAACCTTCTGAACACGAACCCTTGCACTCCGTTCTGGCGGAAGAAAAACAGGAGTTCGCCCGGCCGGCCTCGCGCGAATCCAGGTTGGCGCTGGCGGTGCGTGCCCTTCGCCATCGCAACTTCCAGCTGTTCTTTGCCGGCCAACTCATCTCGCTGATCGGCACCTGGATGCAGACCGTTGCGCAGTCATGGCTGGTCTATCGCATGACTGGTTCCGCGCTTCTGTTGGGCGCGGTAGGCTTCGCCAGCCAAATCCCCGTTTTCATTATGGCTCCCATCGGCGGAATTGTCGCCGATCGTCTCAATCGCCAGCGCGTGGTCATCGGCACGCAGATTTCTTCGATGATATTGGCAGCGATTCTTGCCGCGCTCACGCTCTCGCATCGAGTGCAGGTGTGGCAGATCATGGTGCTCGCTTCCGGGCTCGGCGTGGTGAATGCGTTCGACATCCCCGCCCGCCAGGCGTTTCTGATCGACATGGTCGGGCGCGAAGACCTGATGAATGCCATAGCACTGAACTCTTCCATGTTCAACGGCGCCCGCATCATCGGTCCGGCGATTGCCGGCATACTGGTCGCGTCCATTGGTGAAGGTTGGTGCTTCTTCGCCAATGCGGTCAGCTACATTGCGGTCATCGTGGGATTGCTGCTGATGCGCATCGTGCGTCCGGCAAAGCTGGCGACCCAGGGCTCGCCGCTAGAGAACATCATTGAAGGCTTTGCCTATGCCCGCAACACCGGCCCGATCCGCGCCATCCTGCTGCTGCTTGGCCTGGTCAGTTTTGTCGGGATGCCCTACGCCGTGTTGATGCCAGTCTTCGCGGACCAGATCCTGCACGGCGGAGCCAGAGGGCTGGGCATTCTGATGGGTGCCACCGGCGTGGGAGCATTGCTGGGAGCGGCCAGCCTGGCGGCGCGGGTTGGCGTGAAGGGACTGGGTAAGCTGATCGCGTTGTGCGCCGGAGGTTTCGGCATCAGCCTAGTTTTGTTTTCATTCTCCAAGATTTTCTGGCTCTCGACCGTGCTTCTGCTGCCCGTCGGATTCTTCGTGATGGTGCAAATGGCTTCTTCCAATACGCTCATTCAATCCATGGTTCCAGACCGCCTCCGCGGTAGAGTACTGGCCGTATATTCCATGATGTTCATGGGCATGGCTCCGTTTGGAGCCTTGAGTGCCGGAGCGCTGGCCCACCATTTGGGCGCGCCGTGGACGGTAGCTCTCGGCGGAGTGGCATGCGTCGGCGGAGCAATTCTATTCGGAATGAATATCCCTAACATTCGCGGGGAGGCGCGCGAGCTGGTGCTGGCCCAAGGCATGACGGGCGGCGCCCCTGCCGAAGAGATGACCAGCCGGGGTTTGTCGTAGCCAGTCGTCGGGTCGAATGCGAAACTTCTCCCATCGCGCTGTGTTTCCCATCATGAGCGCGCGGATTCGCTGCTCGGGTCCGTGAAGACAGTTTTCGAAGCTGTAGCATTTCAAGTTGTACTGCGTAATCTTGGGACGGGGTTTCGACGAGGGAACTCACGCAGTCAGGCGTCGCTGATCCTCTCGGATCGGGCCGCCTTCCTTTTGGGGTGAAATAGTTGTTTCTACTGATTCGTTCCCGGTGGCTTGTGGGCTGTGCCGTTGGCCACGCCCAGGCGACGTAGACGGTCACGCGCCTGCGACGCTTCGATCGAACGCGGGTAACGCGCGATCAGGCTGTTCAACTCGCGAACGCCAGCTTCGCGTTGTCCCAATTCCAACAGAGCATAACCCTTCTTGAGCTGTGCGGCTGTAGCTTTGTTGCCGCCGGGATATTGCTCCAGCACCTTGTCGTAATCTTTAACTGCGGCTTCGAAGTTGCCTTGCCGATACTCGATGTCGGCCAAGTAGAACTGCGCGTTCGCCGCTAGATCGGTGTTCGAGTAATACTTGATGTAGTCACCGAACTCCTGCGACGACAGGTCATACTTGCCCGAGTTGTAGTCGCGAAGAGCGTTGTTGTAGAGCACGTCGGCCGGCGGTGCCGCGTTACCCACGTCGGTTGCCGGTGCTCCAGTTGCCGGCGGTGCGCCACCGGGTGCAGGCGTCATGCCGGGCTGTCCTGCCGCCAGATTCTGTCCGCCTCCCTGCATGTCATCAAGCTGCTTGCTCACCTTGGCCAGTCGCGACTTCAGCTCGTCCACCGAGTCGTGCAGCGCCTGAATCTGGCTGGAAACCTGATCGAGCTTGCCGCTGTTGTCCGAGGTGAGACCTTGCATCTTGTTCTGCAGGTCGGTGACCGTCGCATTCATTTTGTTGATGCTGTCGGCGCTCTGCTCGATAAGGTTCTTCATCACTCCCATGTTCATGTCGTTGGCCTGTTGCATGCGCGCAACCTGGTCCTGCAGGGCCTGAACCTGGGTCTGCAGTTGGACCATCTCCTTGCTCACCGCAAAGGCAGGAACTGCTGCCGCGAGCACCATCGTCACGATTGCCAGACAAACCACATCATTGCGAAGTCGCATAGTTCCTATCCCGTAGGAAGATTCCATGTTGGTCAGAGCGCTTCTACTAAAGATGTAATACATTTTGACTAAAGATGTAATACATCTTGACTAAAGATGTAATACATTTTGACTAAAGATGTAATACATTTTGACTAAAGATGTAATACATTTTGACGCCTTGAAAACCCGCTTTGCTTTGGATAACCCACTTTGCTTTGAAGGGGCACGCCTTCAGGCGTGCCGTACAGAGTTTCCTGAAACTCGGCTTTAGCCGCCGAGGGATTTCGTTGTCCACCCATCAAGAGCCACATGCCCTCGCAACAAACCGAATTACTGCAGGGGCTAAAGCCCAAACTCCTCATACACTTTACGGCACAGCTAAAGCTGTGCCCTTTCAAAGGCGACGCCAGCTCTGCAAACTACGCCAAACTCTGCAATCGCTAGAAGAGACTATCGTACGCCGCGAATGTCACCCGCGACTGAGCAAGAACAGGGCGGCTGATCATCGCAGCGATCTCGCCGCCCATATCTTCCCGGCCGGCACGTTTATCGTTGATACACGAAATGCGCCCGGCGATTCTGCGCCCAGCACGCTTCCGTGCTCTCGGTGCAGAACGGTTTTTCTTTGCCATAGCTGATGGTGCGGATACGATCGCCGGAAATGCCGAGCGACACTAGCGCCTGCTTGGTCGAGTTGGCGCGATTGTCGCCCAGCGCCAGGTTGTACTCGGTGGAACCGCGCTCGTCGCAGTGGCCCTCGACGGTGAACTTCATATTGGGATGCTGCTTCAGGAAGCGCGCGTCCGCCGCCAGCACCTGCTGATATTGCTGGGTGACATCGTAGCTGTCGTAATCGAAGAAAACGTCTTTCATGTTTTGGGCGAACATCTGCGCCTGCGTCTCATCGGAGGTCACCGCTGGCGGCGGAGCCGGAGCCGGCATGACCGTCACTCGGGCCGTGGCTTCCTGCGTGCCGGAATCGTTCTTCGCCAGCAGGTGATAGGTTGTCGACTCCGTCGGCGTGACCGTGCTCGAACCGCTGGGATCGACCTTGCCCAGTTGATCGATGGTGACACTGGTGGCGTAGTCGGTCTTCCAGATCAACGTGGTCGCTTGCCCAGCGTTAAGGGCGTTGGGATTGGCCGTCAATGAGGCAGTAGGCGCCGGCGCGGACGGCGGTGGCGGCGGCGGTGGCGGCGCTGCCTTCTTCTTGCCGCAGGCGCTGACAGCCAGAACGACGGCGAGTGCGACGACAACCTTGAACCATTGACTCCTGGTAAGCTTCAACTGTTCCTCCATTCTTGCGAGAGCACTCGCCGCAGTTCATGGCAGGGCCGAAGTGTGCTCCTTCTGTCGCCCTCAGGATTGCGGAACCATCCAGACTACTTGAAACTCCAATTCGGCTGCGAATTTTCTCCCGCGGTGGTTAATTGCCTCGTCTCACTGCCATCGGCCAGCATGCTCCATATCTGTACTTTCCCCGTGCGGTTCGACTGAAACACGATGTGCCGGCCGTCCGGCGACCACGATGGAAAATCGTTGCGCCCACCGTCGTGGGTCAGCTGGACCCATTGTTTGCTGGCGATATCCATCACGTAGATATCGCTGGCGCCGGGCGCTCCTGGACCATAATGCCGCACCCAGGCGAAAGCGAGAAATTGTCCATTTGGCGACCACGAAGGCGACACGGCGTATCCCTGATCGGTGGCGCGCCCAACGTTCGTACCGTCGGACGCCATGGTGTAGATCTGCGGCAGGCCGGTGCGGCCGCTGACCCAGGCAATCTGCGCGTTAGTCTTTGGGTTCCAGGTTGGCGAAACGTCTGGGCCTTTGTTCTCCGTAAGGCGATGGGCGTTGCCGCCCGACGAGCTAACCGTGTAGATCTCGGTATTGCCGCTGCGCGAGGAGGAGAACGCGATGTTCTGTCCGTCGGACGACCACGCCGGCGAGTAGTTGTCGCCGCCGAAGCGGGTGAAGTTCACCAGCCTGCCGAGTTCCAGCGAGTACATCAGAATCTGCCAGCCGTCTTTGGTTACGCCCGAGAACGCCACGCGCGAACCGTCGGGCGATACGTGCGGCGACAATGCGATGTCGCCGAGATGCGTGAGTTGTTTCTGGTTGGCGCCGTCATAATCCATCTGCCAGATTTCTTTCGTGCCGCTACGGCTGCTGACGAAGTAGAGCTTGGTCTCGGCGATGCCGTGGATGCCGCCGCCCAGGCGGAAGATGATCTCGTCGGCGAAGCGGTGGGCAACCAGCCGCGCGTTCTCGTCGGTCGCAGCCTCGCGATACTGTTTGCCCAGCACCTGCGGCGATTGCGGATTCTTGGTGTCGTATAGCCATCCCTGGACATTAAGAGACCCAGCTTGGACACCAAGGTTGCCAAAGGCCAGCATATTGGCGCTGGGCGGAGGGCTGCCCCAGTCGGACAAGTGCACTTCTTGGGGCGCACCCGGGACCGACAGCGGATAAAAGCTTCGCGAAACCATGTCGAAGATTCCCGCCGACTGCAGGTCATTCGACAGGGTTGTGTTGAAGGTCATCGCCAGGTTTTGTGTGCCACTGTCGGTAGTGACCTGCTTGAAGTCAGGCGCGGCCAGGCGAATTTTCTCGACCCCGAGTCCGGTGCCGGTGCGAATCCAATCCTGGGCGAACGCACCCGTGATCGCGAAGAGGAGGAACAACGTCAACTGGATTGCCATGTATCGTTTCATGCTTCTCAGCTTCCCCAAGTGCGGTCTACCGCCGGTAATCGAACCAAAACTCTACTGCGACGTAACGCCCAGCGTACTCCGGCGGCAGCGGACCGAACGTGTCAATTCTCTGCAAAGCCCTCAACGCCGATTGATCCAGCGACGGAATGCCGCTCGACTGCTCGACGCGAAGGTTCTCCGGTTGGCCCGCCCGCGCGATCTCAAAATAAATGTAAACCCGGCGTGCCGTGTCAATATTGGGATCGATTTCATACTTCAGCCAATTCTCGGAAACCTTGCGCCGGACCCCATCAACGTACCAGCCGAAGCGGCTGCCGAAATCTCCCGTGCCCCCAGTGAAGCTTAAGCCGCCCTTGGTGCTTCCTGACGTAAACGAACCGTACGGCCCGCTGACCGGACCGCCCTCGCCGAAGGGAATCTTGTTGTCTTCGGCTTTCGCGATTTCCTTGGGCGGCGGCTTCTTCTGCGTCGTGTCGTGCGGCCCCTTGCGCTTAGTGTCGCGTTCAGGAATCGGGATCGCCTTCGGTTCCTCCTTCGGAGTTTCCTTCGGCTTCGACTGTGCCAGTCCCTTCGATTGGTTGGCCAGCACGTTCTGCG